>Ga0182033_10000574_pt1 | contig 17550 bp, 15 predicted proteins | sample tim00Cox0000000H_FD_125968 | JGI IMG/M metagenome (GOLD analysis project Ga0182033, IMG submission 125968) | Lab enrichment of tropical soil microbial communities from Luquillo Experimental Forest, Puerto Rico - timezero.00C.oxic.00.000.00H | ecosystem: Environmental > Terrestrial > Soil >...
AAAGTGCACATCTTGGATCGAAAGCTTCGTTAAGCATACGGACAATCTTGAGTCCGCGGAGATATATAGAAGGTGGTCAGCGATATCGGTGATCGCCGCAACACTGGAGTGTAAGGTATGGATCACGACATCGGCACCACTATATCCGAACTTGTATGTTTTCCTAATTGGTCATCCAGCGGTTGGGAAGACACGGACCATAGCTGCCGCATCGAAGTTTATATTAGAGCTACCGGAGCCACATTTAGCGCCTACTTCGATGACCATGGCGTCGCTCACCGATTGCCTAGTGGAGAGCAAGAGGTTCATTCAGCGCCTCCCAAAGGAACCGTTAGAATACAATTCGATGTTCATCATGGCCGACGAATTGTCCGCATTTATGCATAAGTGGGAAGAAGATATCGTCGGCGGCCTAACAACCTTCTATGATGTGGAGACATTACCGTATGGTCAACATCGACGTGGAAAAGATATCCGGATTAAAATCAAAAAGCCTCAACTCAACATACTGGTGGGAAGTACCCCGTCAAATCTTGTACGCTTCATGCCCGATGTCGCTTGGGACCAAGGACTTACAAGTCGGGTTATTATGGTATTCTCCGACGAGCGACCGATGGGCGATATCTTCGCTGATACTGCCCGACGCCTTCCTGCCGATATGGTTACAGACCTCAAAGTTATTAACCATCTCTGCGGCCAGTTCACTTACGAAGATGGTTATAAGACGGCAGTTAACAACTGGCGTGCCCTCGGGCAGCAACCTTCTCCAAACCATCCGAAACTCACCCATTATAATTCTCGACGACTCACGCATTTGCTTAAGCTTTCAATGGTATCTGCGGTTGATCGAGGCAATAAACTCCACCTTACCACTACCGACTTTAACCGAGCAATGGGATGGCTTCACCAAGCAGAAGACTTCATGCCAGATATCTTTAAAGCAGGTGCAGTTGGGGCCGATTCGCGAGCGATTGATGAGATACACCACTACATCATTGCCAGCGACAGAGGAAAGGGAGTCAGTGAAACAATCATCATTAATTTTGCCAGGGGACTTATACCAATACACTCCGTTGGGCGCGTTATTCAAGTGCTAAGCGACGCGGGATTGATCCGCGCCATCGGCATGGACAAGTTAGGGGTTAAGTATTACAAGCCGATCTTCGGCAAGCCAGATCTTAAAGTAGTTTCGGAGCGTGAAGAAGGGCAGCAATAGCATTGAGGATATTGAAAGCAACGGCGAAGCCTATGCCGAAGGCTAGGCCGAATATCAGGTCGGTTACGAACTTCTGCATTACTCTACTCCTCCTACTACATCGTTAAGTCTATCGAGCTCGACCTGCAAATCATTCCTTGCCTGTTCGAGCACGATTCGATTCTCGGCGAAGCGCGTTACCCTTAGCACATGGTTGATCCTCGCAATCTCCGCGATGACCTGCGCTCGACGGATCTTAGAGCCGAGGATGGTATTCTCCCTTATGAACTCGCTGTCACGGATCGGGCTGTCATAGAGAACTCGGTACCTCTCGCACCCGCCCAACAGCAGCAACGCCAACAAAACGAATGCCCTCATTACCGCCCTCCATTCTGCATCTTCTCTCTTATCTCGTCCGGCTTTTCCTTAACACACAAGCCCATGCCAGTGAGGCGAATGGCCGAGCCGCCGCCGTATCTGCACTGGCCACTGTCTCGCGACGGGCGAATGGCTTGGATTGCTTTCGACTCTACCCATACTGGGTTGCCATCCAGCTGCGTCAGTAGGATCAGCACCGCCATTACCTTCCGCATCACTCCTTTATCCCCATCAACTCCAGCCCTTGCTCGACAGGAGTCTTGTACCTCCCCTTCTTCGCGGTCTTGCCTGCGTTCATGGCCATAATGTCGGACCAAGTTGCATTCGGATCCTCAAGCCCGGCGAAGTAACGATACATATATTCGGCCCACTTGCCCTCCTGGGCAGTGGTGAAGCCGGTGATGTTGCCGAAGGCGATAGCCGCATGCTTGATTAATTCGCCCGCCTGCTCATCGGACATATCACCCTCTTTCATTACCTTACTGCCATCGTGAAGGAGATCGTAGTATGCCTTCAACTCGGTCCCCACCAGTCCAACCTGCGGATCATAAGAGCGGTTGGTGAACATGGCTCTGACGATATCCCTCAGGCCGACATAGCTAGAGCTCGTCCCAATCGCCATCGTCTTCCATGCCTTATATCCCCAACTCTCATCGTCCTCGTCGGTTTGCGGCGTTATCATCTCTTCGATTATCGCTGGCCATAGGACATAGGAGAACATGCCCCACGATAACTGAGGTGCAAACTCCATTGCATCGGCGAAGGTCTTGTTCCCATCCCTCCATTCCTTAACATTCTTGTATGTCTCCTTCGCCTGCCAAGCTAGTTGGTAATGCTTCTGTTGCATGTGAGAGAAGAAGTTAAACAGTGAGGTGTAGACCTGCCAGAATGGTGAGCCTCGCATAATGGCGGGCTTGTTCGCTATCGAGGTCGAGCCGTGAGCGGAGCGAACTGCTTTGTCGGCGATGCCTATTGCTACCTTCTCGACCTCGTCGATGGTCATGCCAGCATATTCCCTTCGCTGCGGCAGCGTCTCCATAGCCTTATCGTAAGCCGCATGCCAAGCGGGGATGGTAGAGAACATATCCGAATAGGAGACCATCTTCGATCCCATAGCCATGAAGTAATCTCGCCACTTGACGTCATGAAACAAACCCTCTTGTCCAATCTGGGCTCGGATATCTCCTAGTGACTCCCAGCGCCGAGAGACCTCCTCACTCTTATTGACAGCTAGGTCCCATAACTGTTTTCGAGTTACCGGATTGAGCATCATACCAGTGTACTTAAGGAACTTCTGCTTATCTATCCCGGCCTCGGTCAAGGAGTTAACGAAGGCTGTGGGCCCATGCTTCATTACAGTGTTGGGGTTGAAGCCGATGAGGGTATTGATTAAGTTCTTCCGCATGAATTCGACCCACTTCAGCGCCGAGTGCGACATCTGATAATCATGGCGAACCGAGTTTGCAACTGCATGCAACCATGGCTCCAGCTGCGCGTCGGCGAATTCGCCCATCCTCTCACGATAGGCTTGGCGGAACTCCTTATTGTAGATTACATCCGCCGCGTCGATCAGCGCAGGGCGAACGTTGATATCATGTATCATCTCTCTGATGCGGAGCGGGACAATGTCGAAGTCGAGTTGAACCGGCCCCACAAATCCGGTCCGGGCATAAGCGTAGCTATGTGGCGTAGTCGCTCGATAGTACCCTTGCCCTTCCTGCCCCTCAGGGAACAGCGCCTCGATATCTCCCTTGTACGCTTTCGCCCTTGGATCTAACAACTTCCGATCATACTTAAGTGGATGGAACCAGCCATCATACACCCCGTACTTCGTCTGCACCGGAGGCACATCAACCCGCTCCAGCCCTACCCCTTTATGGGTTCTGGATAGCTGATCGGCACGATTGAATAGTGGCACCCAGATCTCATCGTTAATCCTCTGAAGGCTGTCCCAGTCCTCCTTACTCATGTGTCGATCGAGCCACTCCATTACATTCTCTTCGGTCACTCCATATCCCTTAAGAAACTTCACCTTGTTGGCCGACATATTCATAGCGACCGCGATGACGTTCCTCATTGCCATAGGAAGGGGTGTGCCATTTCTAGGATCCTTAAACAGATCGTTCTCAACCAGCTTATTCATATAGTCGTGAGTCCAGTGGCGGGTGATGTCGATCCACTTCTTACCCATACTTCTAATCTCAGCATCACGAGAGTTAACAGCACTGGCCATACCCCGAGCTAGCTTGCTCAGATCCCCGTGAATGTTCCCGCGATCAATCCGATTGAAGAAGCTCTCAATCGTCAATCCCGCTGCGCCGTATTGTTTAACTGCATCAACGAATACCCTCAACATCGACTTCGGCATACCCCTGATCTCTTGCCGCTTAGGTGGGCCAACCTGCTCAATGTTATTGATGATCCTAGTACGCTTAGCGTTGGCGGCGAACTCCTCGCCCAGCGTCTTCTGCTTCTGCTCCTCCACGCCTTCGGCCTTGAGGGATTCTAGAAAGTGAACGAAGCTCCTATACTGCCTAACCGTCATCTTATCTAACGTCACCGGAGGCTCGCCATCGAGCATATAATAGGGCATGTATATATCGCTGTGCCCATCCTTGTTGCGATGATCGACGAACTTGTCTAGGGTAGGATAATCACTGTGAGCAACCTCGCGTTGAATAGTCTCCATTTCATCCCTAAGCTGGACCCCCGACGCCTTCATGAACCACCGTATCCAGTTGGTGTGTTCTTGGTTGGTCGAGTCCACAACCCCTTTGTCGAATTGATTTCTAAACCGTTCGAACTTCAGCTTAAGCTTCTCAATCGTCTTGGCCTCCTTCGCCAGAATAATCGAGGTGCCTTGGCGTGTAAGGGCATCGATAGCTTGGGCCGGACTCGGGGTAACGCCTTTCTTGGTGACCAGCGCCGCTTCACCACCTGCCTTAAGAGCATTCTGAAAGTGAGCATCGGACTTCACCAACCTTACAGGTGTGTCGCCGAACTTCTCCTTCGCCCCTGCGGCGACGATCTTTAGGTCGACCGGGAGTTGAAGCTTATTCGCTTCGGCGATGGCCATGGTCTCTTCGTTAATCACCCCTAGTTGGAGGTTTGATGTTACTCGATCGGTGGCGAGATCAAGGATGTGCTCTTCTAAGGTTCCGTATCGATCCTTCATCGTCTGCTCAACGCGTTGGTTAATTAAGGCTCGCATGAACTGAGCGGGCTGGAGATTAGCGCTAGTGCGAGCCTTGACGATATTGCTAAGATCATCGATCATCCTATCGCCCGCACTATAGCCGAACATCTGGGCGACTTCGTCAGGATGGAAACCTTCCTTAGCTATATACTCTGGCGGTATCAGTGCTCTCTGCTCCGGCGTGAGCATATCCTCTTGAAGCTTCGGCAACCGCTTCATCTTCACCCCGCCGAATTCGCCCTTGCCGAAGAATCTATCTACCGCAACATCGGGGCGATTTTGAATGTCCCTCGTTGCCTCCTTCGTCACCTCCTCCTTCCAGAACTTCCATTGATCCTTCGCCTCTCGCTTCACTAGCTTCTCGGCGTGGCCTATAACCGCGTCGGCGTTCTCTTGGTTAAGCTTGTTCTGCTTATCGATCAGCCGCTTAACCTGTAGCTTGGTCAGGCCTTGGTACTTAGGATTGGTGAAGGTATCCGGATCGATCTGTGGGACTTCGACCGGGGGTCTTTCCTCGGCCACTGCCTGCCTCGGCTCCTCAGGTGGCGCAGCCCCCGGCCTGTATTGATACCACTCCGGCCTTCCCTCATCCTTCGGCTTCTCCCTAAACATCGGGTCCGCCTTCGCCCGCTCCAAGTCGAGTTGCATCTCATGCCAATACGCCGGGTGGGCCTTGATGTCCCTCTGACCAATCTTACCTTCAGCCGTCAGTTCGAATAGATCTTGCCATCTTGGCTTGCCACTGAATACCTTCTCCATCTCCTTCTTAACGCCTTCGACCAAGTCCCTCATCCTGAGCATAAGGCGATCGGCTATATTGCCAGAGGCTAGTATCTGCTGGCGTTGAGCTTCGTCGAGTTGTCGAGTCCTCCATTCATAATAGAAATCTGAAAACCGATGTGCTATAGCTTCTTCGAGTTGCACAGAGTAGGCCACATCCTTATATCGCGCCTTTATATTGTAATGCCCAATCCAATCGAATTCCCTCGCGGCCCTAACTAATGCATCCCACTCGCCTTCGGAGAAGAAGTTCCTCATGCGCAGATAATGTATCGCTTCATGCCAAGCCACCGAGACCGGATGCGAATAAATAAATGGGCTATCCTCCATACCCAACGCCACCACCATGCGCGGCCCGTCCACTGCATGATTGACATATATACCAAACGAAATGTTTTTTCTTCTTGCTATACCATGCGTTATATCTACCCTACTAAGTTGCGGAGCTATTCTCTTCATCTCGCTTTCTATCGCATCGGCCATCTGTACTTCGTGTGCCAGCCATTTCTCTTTCGGAACCATATAGGCTTTGTAATCTTCGTATGGATGGACAACCCAAGTGCCACCTTGGAGTCGATCCGCAGTCTGCTCCATAAAGGTCTTTACTACCGTCGGAGGGGCTGGCCGATTGAAGTCGAACTTGGTATTTCCATCTGGAGTAATCACTCCATTCGATATTGGATACCAGCGCTTTATCTGATCCATCATTTGCTTTGCGCCATCCATGCCGACGGTCCACGCACTGTCGCCATGACTGAACACATGGGAAAGCTTCACCCATCCATCAGGTTGGGCAATGAGATGTATCTTGCCAATAGGTTGACCATCCATGTAGACCCAATGAACCTGCGCGTCACCAATCTTCCCGGGCAGGGGAGTTCCTATACCTAGCTTCGGATCATTAATTCCAGCCGACGCCCGCGCCGACCTAATTCCCTCAGCCATCTCCGAACCCTGCATGGGCGGGAGGGCCTGAGCATCCCTATACTCTTCTTCAGGGGTAGGCGAAGGCTCTTCCGCAACCTTCCTTGCCTCCTTAGCCTCCTCGACCTCGGCCCTAGTCAACCCACCATGCACAACCGAGATATAATCCTTAACCGCCTTCTCAATGCCCGGGTTCTTCTGGACGATATCGATCCAATCTTTCAGATCAAATGCAACCTTCCCCTTCTGATCCCGAGCCAACTCCAACTGCGCGTTGATATTCGGCACATCACCGAATAACCCATCGCCGGGCTCGGGGATCTTATCCTTATAAAGAGCATCAATCGCTGCGGCCTCAATTCGAATTTCCTTGTCCTGAAACTGCTCCAAGAACCTCTTAATCATCTCCGGACGCTCGGAGGTCTTCGCCCTCATAATCTCCTGAACCGCCTCTTCGAACTTCTGCGTGGCCTCGACTGAGACGCCTTCGATCGACTTATCAAGGTTCTCATCTATCCCATGCGGTGGCGGTTTGTTGGCATCGATGTAAGGCTTGACCTTACCCAGCGCGACCCCCATTATCCCGCCGAGCACAAAGTTGCTCACCAGCCTCTGCGCGAACTGGTGTTCATCGCCATAAGAGGCGTTAGGATCGTAGGTCCCTCTGGCAATAAGAACATCAAACGCGTGCTGGACTTCACCCAGCCCTGTAAATCCCAGCCCATGTATCCCCGCCTGCTGTAGCTTCGCCACCGTCCAACCAGTCATTCCCGGCGAAGAGGCTTGGATAACCTTCTCAAGTGCCTTTATGCGAAGCACGCCGAGCCCGAAGCCAACAGCCGCCCCACCAACCCTAGCCTGCGTCTGCTGCTCAGGTGTAGCCCCAGCCTCTCTAGCACTCTGTGCAGCCTCAGAACCTCCAGACAGGGCGAAGACCCCAGCAATGCCAGCGGTGGCCAGAGCGGATGGGATACCAAGGAACGTCGCCGCAGCACCTGCACCGAGGATCGGCCCAACGCTCCCTACCCCTTGCATAATAGCACCAGTGGTGCTAGAGAAGTACTCCTTCATCTCATCGCGTTGCTCAGGGGTAAGCCCGCCGAATGCCCCTTCGTCCCATGCCTTCTGCGTCTCAGGCGAGATGATCCCTGCGCCTTCTAGGGTCGAGCCAAGGAAGTTCTTAAGGCCATGCCCCATAGCAGCGATGGCCTTATAGGGAGTGGACAGATGATCGCTGCTCTCATGAAGTTGCTGAACCTTCATCGAGGCTCGGTAGAGATTGTCCCAATCGTCGCTGCTGACGTGGGGAGCCATTGGATGGGAGTTAGCGTAGCTCCATAGTGGCTGGCTGCTCCTAACCATATCTCCGAATGTCTGCTGGTCGGCTTCCTGTTCGAAGTCATCAGTATTGGGATAAATGCTTTCGGCCGGAACACCATACAATGACTGAAGATGCATCGCATGACGAGCCTTCTGAGCATCACCAGGAATAGCGCGCATCACATCGGCGACGGTTCCACCCTCGTGGCCGACGAAGGAGTCTACATAGTCGTTGATGTTACTCATGGCGTCTCACCAGCGGCCGTCTCCTCTCCTTCAATAGCCCTGCGGCGCTCGGCAATGCTTTGCATCTTCCTCTTCCAAGCAGTAGTCCCCATTACCTCTCGCCTAGCGCCACGCTCCTCCTTCTCCAATGCCTCTAGTTGAGCCGATCGTTCAGCAGCCGACTTCTTAGGCACTGGCTCAGGTTCTGTAGGCTTCTCTCTAAATCTTTCTCTAAGAACATCTGCCAAAGGAGTCGGTATCTTCTCTCCTCTCTTAGCTCCCCCAACAGCCGCCTTAACTTCCTCCTGAGCCTTCTCCCACTTATCAGCTGGTACCTCTTTGGGCTGTGTTGGCACCCCTCCTACCCCCGGCTCACCCTCGCCTAGAGTGGGAACCTTGCCAGCCTTCTCAAGGCTATGCCTGCGCTGGAAAGCAGCATAGATAGCTTGGATCTGCCACACTGGAGGCTCGCTTCCACCATAGTCCTCCTTGAGCCGAGTATGAATCGATTCCCAAGTCTTCTTCTCTTGGTCGGTCGAAGGCTTCTGAGAGAGTTCTGGAACAGCACTCCTGACCCAGCCGAACAGGGTGGTGGTCGGCCGCGTTGCGACGAGGGCATCCATGCCAATCTCTAATCTCTCATCAGGCGTAAGCGGCCTTTGCAGGTCAATCTTCCGCATCCTGATAAGCTCTCTAGTAGCACCCCGCCAAGTGAGGTACATATTGCGATTGTGCTTCTCATCCCAATGGAGAGCATTCAACTGAGCCTGTATTCCCTTGTCATGTGCTATTGCCTCAATGTGATCGTTATCCTCCCTAACCTGCTCCCTCTGAACCTGTTCTCTGGTCAGGTTCAAAAGCTTCATCTGCTCAGTAGCCAGCCCCTTCGTCGCCCATTCGCCAGAAGACATTATCTTCATGAACTCATCACGGTCGGCGGAATTGCCAGAGAAGGCTAGCTCACGAAGGCGATAGGTGTAGTTCGTATTCTCTGGTGTTATCCGGAAACCCTGCTGTGCGTTCCTTATAGCCCACTTCTGTATCCTATCATACAGTTCCGGATCATCATTCTGTACTCGTTTCGCTATGCTTCTGACATCTGGAGGAGCGCTATCGAAGTTGATAACCGACATGCCATTCGGCAACTTAGCGGTAAGGAGATAGTTCACCATCTTATGTGAATCTTCATAGCCTTGAAGTCGATCCATCTGATTATGCTGCGCCTGCTCTCCTAACATTGCCCGCCTAAAGTCAGCTTGAAGTTCATACTTAAATTCAGGAAACTTCGCCGCAATAGACGCGTTACCATTCTCGATCCTCTTCTCAATTGTCTCATCCGCTGGTGGCCGATACTGATCGACCGAATAACCCTTATCATACTTCAGGATCCCATCATCACCAATGGTACCCTTCACACCAAGATCCTGCATCGCCACCCCAGCCGCCTCTTTTACCTTCTGAAATGCCTCCTCGAAACCGGGATCATCCTTCGACATCGGCTGACCATTCTTGTAGGGCCAAACCTTCATGGTATCGCCGGACATACCAGTCGACTTCGTATCGTAATGGCGCTTCATACTTCCAATATAGACATCGCCACTAGCAACTCGCCAGCCGGGGTTGGCAGCGGCTTCCTTGGATCCTTTAGGATACGCTAGGAAGTTGTCAGGTCTATCCTTGTAGGCTGGCGCGCCCTGCATTACGCCGAGATGCTCTGTGCCGGTGTAATGGTTATCTTTAAGATATTGCACATACAAATCGAGTTGCTCCTTGAAGGACATAGCCTTCATCTCAGTCCAAGTAACCTTGGCATCAGGATGCCTATGTGCCGGATCCTTCACAGGCAGCTGGAAGAAACCTGCATAGCCAGCCGAATTCGGCGCAGCGTTATACCACTTCGCAGCGGTCTCGCCAGATAGCATCCTAGCCATATTCTCGGAAGTAAATGTAGTACCCGGCTTATCCCAACCCTCCCTCTTTCTAATTGGTGCCAGTAGATCCTCAAACCCTGCTGGCCCACCAAGACCGGGAACGCCGACCTCTAGAGAGGGATTGTTATTGTGCATGCGCTTAAATACATCTCGCCAAGGCCTCTCGACCTGCTCAAGCCTTTGCACAGTATACGGATCGGCAGTGGGCGGGAGGCCCTTGAGCGCCAGCGCAGCACCCCTAGTTGCGAACTGCTCTCTCATTGCCTGATGGATTTGGCCCAGCAAGGTGCGTCTAATTACAGGATCCTTGTCAAGTTTTGGGTCAATATCCGTGTAATACTTGTATAGTTCATACGCCTGTTGGGCACCATTCTCTTCATTGTTTAAAGCTGTTCGAATTGACTTCTCTATAACATCGCTTCGTGCTCTTTCTGCTGCCCTAACAGGCTCGTTGATCTCCCTTTGCATGCCAGTGACAGGATCATTTGTTACATAGGCACCAGTAGAAGCATTCGCAGCGGCCTCCTCGGCTAGGTCACTTATTACTTTAACGTTAGCTCCTGTCTCAGAGATGGTCGTAGCTGCATCATCAGTGATGAGCTTATGCCTATCTTGCCTATCCTGCTTATCAGCCTTAGTTGCTTCGGTCGCCGCATGGGTGGCCGCTATCTCCTCGTCTCGCTCTATGCGTCGAGCCAGGAAATCGCCAACTTTTCTCTTAACGGCAGGGTTCTGTATTGCGGCATCGGCGTCCTTAAAGATACCGGCCACTTCGTTATTATAGACTACCCGCGCTCCGGCAGCATCATGTTTCTCAGATTGAAGGTACTTAGCTTTAGCATCACTAAGCCGCTGGCCAGTGCCAATAATGCGCTGGTTGGCCTCTGCATCGTTAGCGAAGTCTTGTAGCTCAAACCCCCGCTCGGCCAGCGTCTTACCGACCCTGCCTAATTCGGTCGCCTGCTCTTCTTTAGCCTTGGCAACCCCGACACCAAATGCTGCTGGCTCCACGTCAACATGAAGTTGAGGCGGAACACCACCTTTCTCAGGCGGGCTAACCGATGGCGTAAAGAGTTCTTCCTGAGGCAACGTTTATCTCCTATCCGGGATAGGTACTCGTTTGAGGAGTATCATCAGGGCTTGTCATGTCGCCACTTATGGATGTGGCCCTACCAACATCATTGCCAGCATAATGCACGGGCTGATATATACTCGCTGCTGTAGCATCTTGTCCGGTCGCTCCCGGACCGAATATACCAAATCCCGGAACGCCTCTTGCACCAGCACCTGCGGCGATATTAACCATCCCGCCCGCCGCCCCTAAGAGCGAAGTCGTAGCCTTCGTATCAGCTTCTGCCCTTGCATAGTTGCCAGCCATAGTATCTAGCTGGGCATTCATGGTATCGCCCTGCGCTACTACCCTCGCCTTCCACGCGGCAAGCTGAGCATTGTTCCTAGCCATGGCCTGATCTTGCTCAGCGATGGCGAAGTGACTATCATAAATCGCCTTCATCGAGCCTGAGGTGGGATCGAGATTAGAAGCTCGAACCTTGGCTTCCCTTGCCTTACCCATTTCGAGCCGAGCAGCCTTCTGTGCGTCGAATTCGCCCGCATGAATATCGTAGGTCGCCTGCTCTTCTGCATACTGCGCGTTGCGCAAAGCAATAGCTCTCTTATACATGTACATCTGCTGCTGGTCTGCGCCCGCCTGCTCGGCTCCCATCGCGCCCATTATTCCAGAGGTCGCGGTCAATCCCATCCCAACGAGTGTTAGTGCCGGTGCCATCACGCGCTCCTTATCTCAAACTCGATCATCCCATGCACCATCCCGCGCGGCTTCATTCCCAGCCACTTCAGCCACTTTACGCTATGAGTATTACTCGGCAGGACGTGGCCGTAGATCACATTGTAGATCTTGAATAGTCGCTTCAACATTATCTGCGCGTGGCGAAGGAAAACGAATGGATGCTCCTTCGCCACCGAAGTGGTAAGCATCCAGATGTAAGCCTCATCATCAAAGATCGATTTCGGTATCAACCCAAACACAACCGCCACCTCGCCATTAATCCTTCCCTCCCATACCAAAGGCGAATGCCTAATCCATTCCTCCAGAACCGGCCTCGCCTTCGGATCATCACCAGCCTCACTAATTGGTATCACCTCGTCATAGTTAACTGTTACGACTTGCCTTATCTCAACCTTCAACGGACTGTATCTCCAATGATGATTTCTGGTATCACCCCCAAGATAGTGGCGGGTAAGGGATCCGAAACCTGAATGCATACTTGCCCTTCGGTGTTCCATGACGGATCCATTATGATGCGCTCGTCACCAGTGATGAGAGCCTGGGGGTTGTTGAGCAAAGTCGATTTGTATAGCTCCTTAGCAGGTACTAACGTGTTGAAGGTGGTACCAATATAGACGCCTCGGGTATCGGCAGCTCTAACTGTAACTGCGGCGAGCTTCTTTCGTTTTCCTTGAATGGTCCCTCCCTCTCCGGTGTTGCCAGTGTCGAGTCGCATGGTTTGGAGTTGGCAGGTAAATCCAAGTCCAGCGGTAACCTTAGTTGCAGGGTTGGCGAGGGTAATGGTTCCATTAATCACCTGTTGTGGTGCGACAACGCCGCCATCGGCGAGGATGGAGACGGTTTGTCCTTCAAGATGGTCGAGGCCGGAGAAGGTGGTGAAGGGTTGAGCTAACGACCAGTCGCCCGAGTCCTGTACGGATGCTTGAACCACGTTAACGCCTAGGTGCTGATCCTTAATTGGTTGGGTAACGCTTACAGAAACTTGCATTGGAGATATATAACCAGTTATTACAGCAATCCCGCCTCCCCCGCGGATCACCCAGCCAATCATGGACGAATTGAACACAGGCGCGTCGGTAGAGAAGGTGGTATTGCCACTAACAGCAGCCGGGTATAGATTGGCCGCTGGGGTCGGAAGTACAGTCTGAACTCCACAATCCACACACCATGAGTCTTCGGCTCCATACCAGAACTCGCGCTCCTGCATTCGCTCGATATACTGAACCCACCTACCCCCTATCGCTCGCTTAACGACGAAGTAAGGAACATCAACCAATTCGACCTTATCGATCGGATCGGCCTCGCCCACAACTGCAACCGACACAAAGTCACCGAAGGTCTCATGTCGTGACCAACCATAAATCTCCTGTTCCTTCATGAAGGTTAGGCTGAGAAGGATCCCATCATCCCTTATCGCCCAAACCTGCTTGTGAGGTTCCTCTGCCCAACCCCATTCGTCTATGAGATAATCACTAAATAGATGATTTGATAGAACAGAAATATCAGTACCAGTATAAATAGCAGCATAGAGATTGTACGAGAGGTCCCTGACATGCTGGTTCTTCGCCTGTACATAGAGGATGTCATAGTTAGAGACGATGGGCTGTAGGTCGCTTGCGCCATTGTAGGCTTGAGGAGCAGCAGTAATGGTGCCGGGTGTAACCGCACCACCCCCGCTAGCTGGGCTACCGCCACCATTTATCACCCATGCGCCCCTAGCGGTTAAGGTAACCAGCCCGCCTTGCATCGACTTGAAGGACTTGATGGCGTTGACCTGATCCGAGACGAGTGTACCTTCGATTGAGTTATCAGGGAGCGAGGGCACGGTGATGTTGAAGTTATTGAAGACCCCCGGCTGGCTCATCCAGAAGGTCATGGGGTTTTGGTATGATGAGCCGAAGACTAGCCGAGACTGAAAATAAGCCGCGACGCCTGGGTAGTTGCCATTGGCGAACGGATTGTTAAAGATCTGTGGAGAGGTGGTGAAGTCGGGGACGATGTTGGAGTCAATAAATTCGTTCGTGTTGGTGTAGCCGACAAAGCCGAAAGCAACATTGGCTGGAACCTGCCCGGCCAATGACACCTCGGCCTTATACACGTTATACTGGACAGCGTTGGTAACCGGCGTCCATCCGACTGATATAGTACCGGCTACGTTGCCAATATCAACAGCGTTGTTGACATAGGCTGGCGGGGACTGGAGAGACTCCTGACCATTAGCGTCAACTGAAGTAATTATATAGGCGTAGTTAGCATTGGCAGTAGCCCCAGCCGGTGGTGGTGTTGCAAAGCCCCATGTAGACGCAGGCGGATCGATGGTTGGAGCAAAGTTAATTGCAGTTAGGACCCAGTTGGTTGGGGTAACGCGCTGGAGATTGTATGGGGGATAGCGAGGGTGGGTTAGGGTTAAGACGCTCGCCGACTGAGTGTATTTAAGCAGACCGAGATCGGCTGCGGCGTAGGGCGAGGATATGATGTAAACCCGAGCGATGGTCCCGCCACCGGCGTAAATGCCGAAAGTTGCGCTGTTTGTCACATTATTGTTAACGTCGCTAAGGTAAACGTTGCTTCCACTAAGTGCTGAAACCTTATAGAACTTATTGTTATACCCTGTTGCTCCAGTCACTCCATTGATGAAGAGCCAATCCCCCACGTTGAAGTTCTGGCCGGGAGCGGACACATATGCTGGTAGTGAATTCGACGCACCATTCAAGGCGAAGGCTGGTTCGAGGACCGCACCGCCGTTGGATACAAATCGAATGTAATGATCCCCAAACTCTAAGACGTAGCTATTTGCTACCGAGAACTGAAAGGGAATAAGTCTGACCTTGCTCTGGCCAAGTGTTTGGATAACGAACCTAGTTCCGGATCTAGTCGACGCTCCGGACCGATAATCGACAAAGAAGTTCCTCATCGTCGCCGCGCCTTGCTTGTACTTGGCCATATCGACGCGAGCGGTCATCGTAGGCGCGAGTTCGCCAGCAGCGAATGAGGGCTGGATTACGTTTAACGACACGCATATTCGCCAAAGTATCTTAGGCGTCCCTTGAGATAGGCGTTACGAGCTTCTTCTGGTGTGTCGAATTTCCCGAGTTCGATCTTCTGTCCGTCCATCTTGAGACGAACTCGATACTTTCGGCCATGCTTTTCCCAACCTCGACCTGGCACGCGGTTCATAAGGTTTTGAGATTGAGTGGCTCTTCTCAGATTAGTGATGGCATTGTTGAAACCGTTTCGATCAATGTGATCTAAGCCAGTAACAAGCTCGCCATATACATATAGCCACGCAACAGTGTGGAGCAGCCAGTGTTGTCTATCTATCCAGATCATCCAGTACCTGCCTGATAGGTATCCAGCAAAGGCGCCGGTACGCAGCCAGGTAAAGTCACCACTCTCCGGGTCGTAGTGTAAGAGTGATTTTACTCTTTCTTGTGTGATCGGCTTTTTCATGCACAGTGCCCTTCTAGCCCAAAATATCAGTACGCACTCAACATAGGTCCCCAATCGAAGATGATGTTGGGGCTCCAGCCATAATCATTCGCATAGGAGATGCCGCGCACGCGTATCCAGTCGGGCGTGACATCGTTTATCGTTAGCCCCTCATTCCCGTCCCCCTGCCTCGCGGTGACGATGAAGGCATTGGCTTCTTGTATCTTGAGGTTAGCAAGAGCCTTGTCTCCGGTAAGGGGTATGGCAAGTCGACCGGCCAACGCGGCGACCACAGCTTGATCGAACTGTGAATCCCATACGTCAGGATTAGTGACACGTCGGCAGTAGGCAAGGATCGCATCTTCCTGATTGGTAAGGATGACCTTAATGTCATTGCCGTTCTTGTCCTGATCTACCCCGACCTTGTATCTAACCGGCGGGCCTTGCCAGTAGGCAGGAACCCCGCCGGTCGTGGCTGTGGTAATGGGGATGCCAGAGGCAAAGCCAGTTGTGAATTGGGGCACTACCCACAATGGCTTCAGGCAATCGGAGGGGTAAGCGTACTCGTAGGCCCAAGGCGGCGGGGGCTGCGTCCCCTTAGACCAGTGAGTGCCTCCAGTTGCCGGGTTCTCTGGCGTCCCCGGTGCGGCCAATAACAGGGTCAGGGTCTGATAGTTGGTCGCACAGTTCCATGGAGCCAACCGAATCAATTCGTCCCGCAACGCGTGGTAGAGGAGGTTGCAGTTGATGGCCTCATTCGAATTCTCGGTCAACGAAGCGATCTGTGACCGAGTGCCTATGGCCGCGAGTGCGCGGTTGCAAATGTCAGCTTCGCTCGTCACAGATCACTCCTAATGTCGACCTTGTGTTCCACAGGGATGGACAGAAGCATCTGGATGCCCAGGACCCTCATGCCCTTGATCCTTAGGCCCGACCGGATGCTTGTAATTATGAACGTCCCTGGCCTCTGTGCATCCACCGCTCGTAGCGCGAGCAGCCTGCGGTTTGTGAGTGTCGGGGCCGAACTCGCCGATTATGTCTCTTGCCATCACATCCTCCTCTCTGGCGGGGTATAGGTGTAACTCGACCTGCCCGATGACTGAGATTCTCTCTGCGACTGAGATTGATGCGCCACGGCATCTTCCTTATCCTTGGCCTCCTTAGCGGCTTGGTTATCCTTAGCCACTGCGTCGGCCATCTCCTTCGCCCGCTCTTTATCCTCCTTTTCGTCGACCTCCTTCTGCTTCAATTCGAGACCACGGAGCTCGCGGGTTAAGGAGCCGACCAGATGCGATAGGTTAGTCGTATCCTTGAGATCCTTTAGCGACGCAACGATATAGAATACCCGCTCGACATCGGCGGGGGTCTTATACTCCATATCCTTCTTCTTCCACTCTTCCTTCAACTGCTCGACTGCCGACTTGGCCTTTCCATTACCTTCAGCCATTAGTGTCTCCCTTGTGTTCCAGATGGATAGTTACAATTCCGCTCCTCCTTAGGAGCCTTGTATCCCCGACCTTTGTGAAGGTCGGCTTTCTTGAAGGGAGTCGAGACGCCAATCTGAGCTGCTCCTTCTTCAGAGACGGCCCGAGATTTCGGCTCGGTCTTGCCTTCATGAACTTGCCTGCTAGCGTGACCTTGTTTCATTTCATGCTCTCCTTTAGTTTGTCCTTATAGTACTCATGTAGTGCTCCCCCTTGCCCCTGTTCGTCCTTGATGTCTTGCGCCGCTATCTTCACCGCCCGCTCGATTTCGTCTCGAAGTTCCTGTGGCATGTTGATGCCGAACCCACGATAGTACTCATAGATTTCGGTTAACGAATGAGCATAATGGATCACATGGCGAATGTGAGAAGGGATACGTGACTCAACCAGCCTCTCGATCCTGGCTAAGTTCTCAGCCTCGTCCTGCTCCGACATCGGCCTGAACTCCCTTCTTTCGCTTCTTTCTGAGGATACCAGTCTTCGCATCAGCGGCATTGAAGTCTTTGGCGACATCTTGTGGTACTCCTACTCTCTTGGCGAAGGCGGGATTGTGTGCTGCGGCTGCCATAAGCCGAGCTTGCTTTCCTGATGTACTTGGCATAGAACCTCCTAGAATGTTGCTCGACCTGCGTAGATGATCTTGAGCCGAATGTGGGTGGGTTGGACGTTGTTGTGGGCCCAGTTGCCACCAGCGAATGAGGTTAGATTATCGTTGGCACCTGGGCTCGATCCAGCGAGGAGATTAGCACCGGAGTAGGTGACGGCGGTTCCTTGACCAGTGTCGTAATAGCCGCCGGTGTAGCCAGTAACGGTACCCTGTGTCGCTATATTTAGTGGATCGATGGTGTAGTGAGTGTGGGTTTGATCGGTGATAAAGTAGC
>Ga0182033_10000585_pt1 | contig 17422 bp, 19 predicted proteins | sample tim00Cox0000000H_FD_125968 | JGI IMG/M metagenome (GOLD analysis project Ga0182033, IMG submission 125968) | Lab enrichment of tropical soil microbial communities from Luquillo Experimental Forest, Puerto Rico - timezero.00C.oxic.00.000.00H | ecosystem: Environmental > Terrestrial > Soil >...
AAATATTGGCCTGGAGTTGAAGACAGGGCAATCACGCCCGCGACACGGACCTCCGCTGAGCGCATGAAGGGAGGTCACAACACTGTCTGCTTGGTACCTACAAGGACCTGAATACCAGTGTGACCAAGCAATACACCGACCGCGTTGGCGGGACCGTCAAGGTGAGTTTCCTGCGAGCACCAAACGTGTTCCATACAGGACAGTCCAACACCTTGTTGACCTATCTCCTCGGCCCAGTTTTCTATCCGTACCAAGCAGACAGTGTTGTGACCTCCCTTCATGCGCTCGGCGGAGGTCCGTGTCGCGGGCGTGATTGCCCTGTCTTCAACTCCAGGCCAATATTTCAAAGGGACGGTCGACGACACGGCGTGGGCGCTGCGGCGGCGTCGAAAAATGGCTCTTCTCGGACTCGATTGCGCTGCGTGTGGATGTCGACGCGCTACACACGACTTTCTTCAATAACGCGGCCAAGGTTCATGACGAATACGATCTGCGAGCGACCTGGGGCATCAGCATCATTTGGGTCCGAAAAGGAGAGGCGGCAAGTTCCGCAACATGGCCGGTCCGCCGATTGAGTGAAACATCTTTCCAAATGCCATCAGCCTAGGTGAACCGTACGTCGAGAGGGCGGCCGTCAAATTCTACGTTTTTCGATAAATCGCCGACCTTGACCTCCATGCTGCGTCGCAAAGGTGGACGCACGCGAGAGCCCGGGGCCAAGCGAATTGCGAGCGCGCGTTGCGTCTCGTTCCACCTGAGCTCGAGTCCCATCCAGTCGCCCTTGCGGTAATTGAATGAAATGCCGTCATCTTCGTAGAGAAGAAACTTGCCGTCTCGGCCGGGATAGACGGCGATCGAGAGGGGGCCCGCGACTCTTTCATTCACATATTGTTTGACGGGGCCGAACGGCAGAATCGCGCCCTCGCGGATAAAAAGCGGAACCGTCTCGAGGTCGATGGCGCGTTCCATTTCGCGCCCACCGTCAAACCGCTCGCCGGTCCAAAAATCGAACCAGCGTCCGCGCGGGAGGTAGAGGCGGCGTGATGTAGCGCCTTTCTCGACGACGGGCGCAACGAGAACGTCGCGGCCCCAGAGATATTCGTCGGAACGGCCGACGGCTTCTGGATCATCCTGGTAGTGTAACCACAAGCTGCGCATCACGGGCATCCCGGTGAGAGTGCCCTCGCGCACCGCACTGTACAAATAAGGCAGCAAGCGATAGCGCAACTCCAAATATTTGCGGCAAATCGGTTCGACTTGCGCGTTGTGCAATTCCCCGGGGTCGGGCAGGGCCGAGCCGTTGTAACCGCTGATTTCCGTGGGGCCGATTTCACCGCTGTTCCAACCCCAAGGCAGCCGGAGCTTCCAGGCACGTCCGTGACAACGGAAAAGCGTGCAAAAAGCGCCGAATTGGAACCAGCGCAGGTAGAGCTCTGCTGTGAATTCCTTTGTGGGAACAAAGCCGCCAATGTCCGTGCCCCAGTAGGGAATGCCGGTGAGCCCGGTGTTGATAGCAATCGGAACGTGGGTCTTTAGGGTTTCCCAGGTCGAGTAGACATCGCCGGACCAGAGGAAGGAAGCGTAACGCTGCATTCCGGCATAACCGTTGCGATGCAGCGCGTAGGGGCGTTCGTTGGGGCGGTCGAGCTGGGGCCCTTCCCAGTACATGCGGTTGCGAGCAAGACGTGCTTCGATGTTCAGAGGATCGCCCTCGTCCGGCCACCAGCCATCTACACCGAGCGCGAACGTTTTGCGATGAGCGTCCCAGGTGCAGCTCACTTGCTCTTTATCGAAGTGAGCGACGTTGCAGGGATCGTGGACGATTCCGCGCAAGTCGTTCTCGAGAATTACGGAGTGCAAGACAACGCGAAAATGTTCCTGATGGAGTTCTTCGATGGCCCGCTTGGGGTCGGGAAAGACGCGCCTGTTCCAGGAGAAAGAACCGTTTTCCGCGTTCCAGCCCGACGGGCAAAACCCGGTGCCGAGATAGATGAGCGTGTCGCACGGAAGTTTCTGTTCGCGAAACGTTTTGGCTTCGGCGAGGACTTCTTCGTGGCTCGCAAGAGTGCGGTGAGACTGCTGGTAACCAAAAGCCCAGAGCGGAGGCAACTCCGGGTGGCCGGTGAGTTTGGCGTATTCGGACATGAGCACGGGCGGCTCCTGCGAGACCACGACGAAAATGTCGAGGGGGAGGGCGCTTGGGAGATCTTTGGGAAGGAACTTGCCCTCTGTGCCGGTGAAATCAAATGTGCCGAAAGGTTGATGGAAGTACAGTGCCCATCCGGCAGTGCCGATGAGCCAAGGGATGGGCACGCGTCCGCCATGTGTGCCGAGTTGGTAGCCGCCCTGGCCGCTGCGCATCGCATCCTTAGAGCCGCGGCGGTCGAACTGCGGGCCGCCTTCGCCGAGGCCCAAGAGCGCCGAGTCTCGGATCGAGAACGAGACGGCGCCGGTCTCGGAATCGATGATGAGTTTCTGGGCAACGTCACCTTTCGCGGTTTCGACGAGGGCTTGCAGCGGGTTGAGAGAAAGCTTGACGTTGAGTTGGCCGGATTTGACGACGTGTTCGCGTTGGCTGCCCATGAATCTTGCGAGTGGCGGTCCCCAGGAAGCGTGTACAAGTGAGCCGTTGCCTTTGAGAGCCTGCGGTTGACCGCCTTCGAGAGCGAGGACGCTCAGCCGGAAAGTGTGGGCGCTTACCGCAGCAAGCTGAACTTCTACATTGCGGCCGGCAATCCGAGGACTTTGCGGTGCGGTTTCGCTCCTGCTTGGCCAAAGGAAATGCGCAGCGCAAACAGCACCAAAACCTTTCAGCATGTCACGACGATCGCAACGATTGGTCATGAGGCGGCACCCACAGCGAACACGCCAGCAGCTCGCATCCATGCAAACGGACGCAGATTATACACAAAGGATGCCGAAGGACGACAAGCAAAGGCGTAAACCGCTGCTACGGGGGAGAAACGTCACTCCTGCAAGAAGGCGGAAGCGGTTTGAAGGAATTCGGACCAGCGACCGCCGAGGATCGGGCCGTGGCCGGCGTTGGAGATGATCCAGAGGCGGGAGTTTGGAATGGACTTGGCCATCTCGACGGAGAGTTCGACGGGATAGAGAGGATCGCGGTCGCCCTGGATGATGAAAGTGCGGGCTTGAATGGTGGAGAGAAGAGGAGGCGTGAAGTTTAAGTCGTCATAGCTGGTGGCAAAGGACTTGGTGCTGGCGAGGATGGCTTTGATCTGCTCGTCGCCACCGGGATGGCGACGGCGCAGGATTTCCCAGTGTTGTTCGGGGAGAGTATCGGGGTATTGGCTCATAAGGGGACGGGCTTGCGCAGGAAAGTAAGGGGTGGCGCTGACGAGCACCATGGCTTGAATGCGATCAGGTTGCTTGGTGGCCATGTGGAGCAGGACATTGCCACCACCGCTGATGCCGACGCCCTTGCAGGCGCGAATTCCGACGTGATCGAGCAGAGCAAACATGTCTCGGGCGGCCTCCTCGTGGCGGAAGGGCTTCGACAGAATGCCCGAGTGACCGTGACCACGCAGGTCGGGCAAAATCAACTGAAATCCGGTTCCCCATTGCTCGAGCGAAGGAATCCAATCCTGGCTGGAACCGGAAAAGCCGTGCAGCAACAAGAGCGGCTCTCCCGTTCCATGGACCTCGAAGTAGAGTTGCTGGCCGTTCAGCATTTCAATGCGACCGGGCGGACGTGTAAGGGTCATCTTCGCGCCTCCTATCGGAAGATTTTGCGGTCGACAAAAAAAACCGCCCTCATCAGGCCGTGGCAGCAATCGTCCCGCCGGACGACGATTTCAGGGAACAATCAACTGCCTGAGATCGGTGCAACGGAGTAGAAAATGCCTCTGCAAACCAAATGAGGACGCTATCCCGCCGAAGAAGCGAGACGTTTCTTGGCGAAAGGGACGGCGTAGGCGGCAGGTGGATTGTGGGCAATGGCTGCGGCCCCCTTGCGATAGGACTCGATAGCCTTATCCCTCTCGCCGAGTTTCTCGTAAGTCTGGCCCAGCAGGCACTGGATGAAGGGGTCGTTCTGATTCGCCTTGAGCAATTCTTCCACCGCGGTCTTGTAGTCTTGCCCATAAAACGCAACATAGCCGCGGAGATACGGGAAAAACTGTGCTTGCTCGGGAATGGCGCCTTTGTCGAGGATGGCTTTGGCAGCGGTGACGTGGTCCTGCGCTTCGGCCAGGTTTCCGCGGCGCGCCGCGAGGCGGGCTTGCGCGTGCTCCCAGCGAAAGTTCCACAAATCCACGCGAGCCGGCTTAATGTCGGGTTCCTTCAGTCCAGTGTCGTGGCCCACCTGGTACCAATGGAGGGCCGTATCCAAGTCGCCGGAGTCGATGCAAGCACGAGCGGCTTCGTCAGCAATTTCTCCTTGCTGGAAGAAATCCCGCACGGAGACGTAGTAATCGAAAACTTTCTGCTCGAATTCGACGGTCTTCTTGCAGTTCCCTTCGAAAGCGTAAGACATGGCCATGGCCCGCTCGGCGGAAGCTTTCTGCTCGGGCTTCTCGGCAACGTCGACGGCTTTTTGAAAGTATTTGCGAGCGTCTTCGCCTTTTCCCATCAAATCCAGCACGTCTCCGGCGGCGATGTTGCCAGGAAGCGAAAGTGGCGAGGATTGAAGAGTCTGGCGATAGAGGGCCAAAGCCTCCGCCAGCTTTCCTTCGCGCATCAATTGCTGACCCTGCTTGATGAATTCCGGTTGTTGGCGGGCGGCAGCTTGCGCAAATAGAACGGCGGGGGAAAACAAGATCAGAGTCGAGAAAGCCATGTGAACGGCAGCTTTCATGCGGCCATTATCCCATGAACTTTCGCTGAGCGCAGCATGACGGAGTGGGCGTCACGCAGGGGCAAGTGCGGTGTGAGGCGTGGACTCGACCGGACACGATGACCATTGGCAATCCCGGCATCTTATGGGCAAGAGGCGAGGTTCGGGATTGGTGGAGGCCTTCGCCAAGGTTAAGACAGAACTCTGGCACCGTGGCCGTTCGCTCGGGAGATGCCTTGACGGGCGCTGGCGCTGAATCCGGGCCACGCGCCTAGCACCGCCTAGCACCGCCTAGCACCGTTCTAGTACCAAGGATGCGGTGATTATGGCGGAGGTGCTGGGGTCAAATCCGTGAGGCTACGATGCGCGCGAGCGGGGGAAACATGCGTAGCACAAGGGGGGAAGTCGCGATCCCGGCCAGCAAACGTGCAAAAGAGTAACCTGGCAGAGGTGTTTTAGCCAAGGTATAAGGGGGTCTTCTGGGTTACTATATACACCCCGCCCAGAAATAGGGGGTTTCATGTATAGAGGTTTGCGGTTTCCTTCCGCGGCTCTTCTTCTCGCTCTATTTTCCATCTTGCTTGCGCCCCCGCGTTCGGCCGCGCAGGACAGTAAAGTGATGGGCGAACTGAGGTTTAAGGGCGCCTCCGGGGTGGAAAGAGATGCCGGGGTTTGGGTCGACGGCGTGTACGTCGGGTACGTCAAGGAACTCAAGGGCGACAAGAAGGTGCTGTTATTGCCAGGGAAGCATGAAGTCACCGTGCGCCAATCAGGATATGGAGACTTCATCCGCGTGGTGGTCGTCGAACCGGCACAAGTTCTAACGGTGCGGGTGACGATGCAGCTGATCCCGGGAGCCCGCCCGCCGGCCATCACGGCTGAACTAAAGCTGACGGTGGAACCGGGGCGCGCCGCCGTTTTTCTAGACGACAATTACATAGGCCACGCCAGCGAGTTTGGCGGCGCTCTGCATTCCCTATCGGTAAGTCCTGGAAAGCACCGTATCAAAGTGGCGTTGCCAGGATACCGGACATTTGAAACCGAAGTGGGGCTTCTTGCCGGGCAGAAGTCCGAAGTGAAAACCGAATTGGTCAAGGGAAGCATCGAGCAGGCTAGCTCGGAAGTTAAGAATCGGTAGTGACTTTCTGCCGCAGGAAGACACCCGCTCACAGCAGAGAGTAGTGGTGCCTTTAGGCTTGGCTTAGTTCACCGTGAGCTGGGCAGTGGCCGCATGACTTACGTTTCCTGAGGTTCCCGTGACAACGAGGGCGGAGGCGGGAGTCGGACCAGGCAGAGGCGGTCCGGGTCCTACCGACGAGCTGCCTGCTCCACACGAAGAAACGAGTAGAGCGAGGAGGATTGCGGCAGCCGGCAAGAGAAATGGCAACCTGACGCGCCAATTGCGACGGGTCGCGATCAAGCTGGTCCACAGGACAAGGCAAGTCGCAAGGAGAACGGCGTCGCCCATGGAATCTTCCTTTCCTTGATTCGCGGCTGCGGCCAGATCGGCAAGACGGAACCCTTGGTGGTGGTCACGACAACCTGGGCATTCGAAGCACTTGTTCCATCCAGGGTGACCGATGGTGGCGTTACCGTGCAGGAGGTCCCGGCGGGCAGACCTGAGCAGCTAAACACCACCAGGTGATTGAAGCCGCCACTGGGGTGACGGAAACGGTGTACGTGGCGGACTGTCAGGGATTAACCGTGTTTCCGCTGGGGCTCATGGAAACAGAGAAGTCTGCCGTGTTCCCGGCCGCCGGAGAGACCGACTGCAAGGCTTGCACCAGGTCCAGGCGGCCATTGCCCATGCCGGCGCCGAGTGGTACGGCGTGAGCCACGGCCGCGGCAGCCTTCGATTCGTTTGTCGTGGGATCGAGGTTCAGCAAAAGCGCGCCCGCGCCGGAAACGAACGGCGCGCTGAAGGAGGTGCCCCATCCGGCGGCGTACGTGCCAAAAGGATACGTTGAGACAATGCCCTCGCCAGGCGCGGCCACCCAAACAATCCCATCACCATAATTGGAAAAAGACGAGCGCGTGTCGGCGTTGCTCGTCGATGCGACTCCCATGACGTCGCTCTGATACGCAGCGGGATAAACGATCTCCTGCACTCCATCATTTCCGGCGGAAGCTGCGCAGATCACGCTATTCTGGTTGGCGTAGGTTATGGCTTTGGAGAACTCCATCGAGTTCGATTTCATGTCGAAGCTCATGTTGATAACGTTGGCGCCGTTCTGCACGCCGTAATACACGGCGTGCAGAATGTTGGACAAGTATCCAGACCCGTCGGAGCTGAACGCTTTCAGAGGCAGCAACTGCGCCTGTGGCGCGACCAGATGGATGATGCCCATAACCATGGTGCCGTGTCCGAAAGCGGCGTACTGGGAATTATCCAGCACGGCCGCGGTGGACTGGTCAAGCACGGCTGCCGTGGATTGATTTACCTGAGCGACGTTGCTTGTGCTTCCGGAAGGCGGTGTGCCGGTATAGTCGGTCATTTCGGAGCCGCCGGGCTGGTTCCGCGTAAAGTCGTAGCCCGACAAAAGTGCGGGCTTCAGCGCCGGATGATTGGGGTCTACTCCCGTGTCGAGGTCCGCGACGATTCCCGTCCCCAGCACTTTGAAAGTGGTTTGCGCCTCGGACACACGCACAATGCCCGCCGCCGGCTGGTTCACGTAGCCGTCCCAAACCGTTGAACCGGAATAGCTGACCGGCGTGGTGTCCGACAGGCCTGCGGGAGGCGTGGTCACTAGATTCAGGCCCCCGACGAGACTCAACAACTGGTCGGCTTCCGCGTTCACGATGCCCACAGTGTTGCCCAAAAGATTCAGGAATGTAGTCAAGTCAAGAGGGGTAGTGAGCAAGAAAAGCTGGTTGAGTGAACCATCAAGGCCAGTGACCACGGTGCAGTTCTGCAGCAGTGGAAGGCCGTTACAAAACGCTTGGAGCCCCTGGAGACCAAGCGTGGTTCGAACAATGGCGCGGTTATCCGCCCTTGCCTGTGTGGAGCACAAGCCGCAGAGCAGCAGCGCAACCCACAGCCACCGCAATTTCATGCCAATCCTCCTCTTCCTCTCGGAGGATTGCCCTGGTTTTTGATGGAAGTGTCCGTTGTGCCAGGCTCATTCCTCTGCTGGCCTTCTGCCCTTCCAACCCTGTCCAGAGGAGGCGACATGAGCAACACCCAATCGTTGGGGCTCACTTCAATCTCGATTGCTACGCTGCGTTCGCTCTGGAATTCAAAAGAGAACTCGCCGGCTTCGTCGGTTATCATCAAGCCGATCGGGCCCTTCTGCCCTTTCAAGACCACCGGCACGCCGTTGAGGGGAATTTGCGGCGAATTCGTTCTCATGACCTGTCCTGTCAGGGTGGTACGGGTCGAATCGGGAGCTCGTTCTAACGCGATGTCCGCGGTCAGAGCCGGGGCCTCGTAGACAAGTTGGCGGGTACCGGGCCGTAAATATCGAATACCGGCAGGTAGAGGTTGCAAGAACGTGTCGAAAACGAGACGAGCCACCTTAGTGATCCGGCGAATTCCGAGGTGGGGGTACACCATGGACTCCAAGCATGGCCACAGATCTGCTGCCAAGCGATCGCGTTGTACCGAGGGAATGGCGTACCGGGAGAGCAGCTCCTTGATGAGTGGAGTCGGCGATTGGTCTGTCAGAGCGATGACCCGTCCGGGAAAACGCACCAGAAGCTCTCTCACGCCCTGGTCGACTCTGACGGGGTCGGAATTTGTTCCGGGCAATTCGAGCAATACAGCAGAGGTACGCTCCCGGCCAGCTAACGCTAAGGCTTCGTCAATCCCCGAAGCCAGCAGCCACTGACACCCCATCGTGCCTACAAGGACACGAATCGTGTCGCGATCCGCCGCACGCTCGCAAATAATCAGCACCTTGGGCTGCATACGGACAAGGCACCCCCTACCTGTACACACCGCACACGGGAGGCTGTGTGCTCACGGTTCCTTTCGCTTAGCGTAGCTGGGGCGAGTCTAGAGGCGGACGAGGACTACCACAACTATGGCGATACCCGATTCCTTTCTAGGGTAAAACCCTGAATCATGGCCGCTGGGATGTGTACCGCTTTGGCATCTGAAATAAAGAAGAGCGGAAGGGCCGGCTCGGAAGCAGAAAAATCAAATCCAACGAATCTGCGCCGCGTTCCGGGTGATGACAAAGACGCGCAGATGACTCGACCGGGGATCCGCGGGGACAAGGAAAAATCCTTATTCTTGCGGATTGTAACCTTCCGTAGTTCCTTCCAGCTTTTCGCCGTCGCGAAAGGTAACCTCGGCTTTGCGGCTCTGGTTTTGCACGTTAAGTTCCTGAGTTTCGCGGTATTCGCTACCGCCGACGAAATCCCGCGCAAGGAAAATTGCTTTCAAGTCCTTCATGTGGACTTCCGTGCCTTCGCCGCGTGCGGTGTCCTGCTCGGGAGAAAGGTGGAAACGATCCTTTTGCGCCGAGAGATCGTGGATGTAGCCCTTCATGCGGCGGCCATCGAGGAAGGCTACTACTGCCTTATTCCGGTCACTAAGAAGGTCTCGAGTCGCCATAGAGATTCGCCGCTACTTGGCTGCTCCATCAAGAATGTCACATCATCGGGCAAAATAATCCGGGATACCAGCGCGCGCCCGATCTCGCCGCTACGAACCGATTGAGAAAAGCGATCCGCAGTTACAGCCAGCGGCCAGAAACCTATTCACGCTAATGCCTCGCCGCTTTGCCGAGGCCCCATCCTTCCATCGCCATCGAGCGATAGTCCTGTTCTGTGCGGAGGCGTCTGGATGATTTCGTCAACTCTGCTTCTCGATTGCCGCACACGGGGTCGTTCGGATTCAGTTACCGACCGCCCTCCTGAGGCTTTCCAGGATTCCACTTGAGCCGCAGCCTTTTTGACTTCCGCGTTGGACAATTAGCCGCCCCCTCATTGCGGAGCGGTGAGATAGGTCTTACGGTGCCGGACCTGGTAGTTACCGGTCGTGACTTTGACTTCGATCGAGCGGTAAGTGTTGGCGGGGCCGCGAGGATTCGGATAGTAGGCAAGACGATACTGGGTACGGAGCTCCCGGTCGATACGATCGAAGATAGCGGTGAGCTCCTGCGGCGCATCCGGATAAAACATAGCGCCGCCCGTCGTGTTGGTCATGGTTTCGAGGGCATGTTCGCCGGCGGTGTTGCGTCCGTTCTCGTTTTTCACCGGGCGAATAACGATGGTGTAAAGGAGCACATTGGCGCTGACAGCCTCCCGGCGCGCGGCATCGAAGTCGTAATGACTAGTTGTTTCTCCGGCGTCCGTGACGAGAACGATCACGCGGCGGCGGTCGTCTCCGCGCTGGGCCAGGGAGCGCGAGGCCAAAAGCACCGCATCGTAGATAGAAGTGCCCGCGCCATTGGGAATTCTGCGGACGGCGTCCTGAAGGATTGCGACATTGTCGGAGAAACCCGCGCGCTGTGTGACATCCTCATCGAAGGAAAAAACCCCCAAGCGATCCCCGGGCCGGATAACCTGGCGGATGAAATGAGCCGCAGCTTCCTGCTCGAAGCTGATTTCTTTGTGGGCGCTGAGGCTCGCGTCAATCATCAACGCTAGGTCAAGCGGCAGAGAGGTTTCGGGCTCGTAGATCGCGATTTCTTGTTGCGTGCCTTCGTCGAAAAGCTGGAAAGCTTCGCGAGGCAGATCCGGACCCGGACGATTGTGTTCGTCGAGAACGCTGACCAGCACGCTGACGAGATTGACATTAACGCGGATGCGTCCGCGCTGGGCGGCGGCGTCTTGGGAGTCTTCTATCGGAGGCGGCGGAGTCGGCTGAACGATTTTACCGGGTTCGCCGACGGGATAGGGAGTAGACGCGGTGTCAGAAGCGTTCGCACCGGAGTTCGAGGCAGAGGTGGAATTCGCTTTGGTCTTGGACTTTTGCGCCCACGGCGGACGGTTAGGGTTTTCCTGGCCGAAGGCGTTTCCGCTAGGCTGTGAAACGACGAGGGTCAAAAGGATGGCGCGGCCAAGGCGGTGCGACGGGGTGAACATTGTGGATTAAGATGCCGGTTTCGCGCGTGGCGTCGCCACGGGTGCAGGAGGAAGTTCACCGTCGGCCCAAACCGCGCCATCCTCAAAGTACTCCTTCTTCCAGATAGGCACAGTCCGCTTGAGGGTGTCGATGGCAAAGCGGCAAGCGTCAAAGGCGGCTGCCCGGTGCGGGGCGCTGACGGCGATAAACACGCTGGTTTCGCCGATTTCCAGGCGGCCAAGGCGGTGGACGATGGCGAGGCGATGGATGCGGTACTTTTCGTAAAGCTGAGCGGCGATTTCGCGCATCTTGGCAAGGGCCATGGGCTCGTACGCTTCATAGTCGAGGTAAAGCGTGCGGCGATTGTGGGACTGATTGCGCACGAAGCCGTCGAAGGTGACGATGGCGCCGTCCTCAGGAGCGCGCAGGTGAACAATGAGCGTGCCGGGGTCGATCGGTTCGCGAACCAGCTCGAAGATGTCATCATGCAGGGGCGCGGTCACGGCTTTGCCTCAGGTCAGCCACCACTGACGGGTGGAAGGAAAGCGACTTCGTCGCCCGAATGGAGCACCGTATCCCAAGCGACAAATTCCTGGTTGCGGGAGGCCACGACGGAGGAGCGGTATTTGGCAAGCTCAGGAATACGCGTGGAATACAAGGCGAAAAGCTCCTCGATGGTGGAAGCATCGGCGAGGTCCAGAGATTCCCCGGACTGCCCGACGATATCTTTCAGACGTCCGAAAAACAGGACCTTTACGTGCACGCTTTGCGAGACCGTGGCCACACAAGAATTGTAGCGCAGGGCGGCGCCTTGCGGGTTTTCTTTTGCGGCGCGAGCTGCGGCTAGCGAGGCGGAGAGGTAACCAGCGGACTGGTGACGGATAACTGGTCGAAGCTGTCGCGCCGTGCCGTTCGTCGCTTGGCAAGGGGACAGGGAGTTTGGCGTTTTCAACGCGAGAGCATGTTTTGAAGGATTCGCAGGCTTGACCGTGCCGCCGCGGTTGCGTAGCGTGCAATCAGATACTGACAGTTCCCTTCCCGTTGCGGCAGTTCGGCGGAGGATCACATGAAAATCTTGATGACAGGCTCGACCGGGCTGGTAGGCACGGCTTTAGTGAGCGCGCTGGCGCGCGATGGGCACACCGTGTGCCGTTTGTTGCGGCCCCAAAGTGCCGTGCTTGGCGGTGCTAAGGAGGGATTCGATGTGCCGTGGAATCCCGCGACTGGAGAACTGGGCGGAGCGGGCGTTGGCGCAGATGCAGTCGTGAATCTGGCGGGAGCTTCTATCGTAGGAGGACGTTGGACGAAAGCGCGCAAAGAACTGCTGCGCGCAAGCCGGATCGATACGACGCGAGCCTTGGTTGGTGCTTTAGCGAAAATGCATGCGCGGCCAAGAGTGCTGGTATCCGCGTCGGCAATCGGGATTTATGGGGATCGCGGCGATGAATTGCTGACGGAAGACAGCAAGCCGGGAACGGGCTTTTTGGCGGGCCTGGCGCGGGAGTGGGAAGCGGAAGCGCTCAAGGCAGAGGCGCTCGGGATTCGCGTGGTGTTGGGACGGTTCGGAATTATTCTGGCACCGCATGGCGGTGCGCTGGCCAAAATGCTTCTGCCCTTCAAGCTGGGCGTGGGAGGCAGGCTTGGCTCGGGCAGGCAGTGGATGTCGTGGATCACGCTTGAGGACGTTGTGACAATCACTCGCTTCGCGATGGAGAACGGAGCAGTGCGAGGCGCGTTAAATGTTGTCGCGCCGCAACCCGTGCAAAATGCCGCGTTCACGAAGGTGCTGGGAAAGGCCCTGCGCCGGCCAACGCTCTTACCTGCCCCGGCGCCGGCTTTGCGGCTGGCGCTGGGAGAAACGGCCGACGCGCTGCTGTTATCCAGTCAGTGCGTCGTACCAGAAGTCTTGGGAAAGCTGGGTTACAGCTTCTCCCATCCTGAATTATCGCGTGCTTTGCATGCTCTCCTGCAAAAAGGGTGAAGCACTTGCCCAATCATTTGACGACAGAAATGCTGACCTCAACCTTGAGAACCTTGCCGCTTACCGGGTCGGTTGCCATGGTGCTTTCAACCGTTTGGCCTTCTCGAATTTTGAGGTCGAGTTCCGACTTGAATTGGCGAACGATCGGCTCGCGGAACGATCCCGATTGAGTCTCCTGGACGTTTGTCTCCGGAGGTTTTTGCATGGGAACCAGCACGTTCCCTTCGACGGAAGAACGGTCCAGATTGAGGTTCAAAAGGAAGCGGCCATCGCCCGTGTAGGCCGCGCGTGCGTCAATATTAGTGCCGACATCCAAATAGGTAAATCCTGAGTTATTGCCGGTGTAGACGGGGACGCGGTCGCCAATGCGGAGTCTTGTCCAGCCCGGTTTGAGCTCGGGAGAATCCGCGGCATTGATATAAAGCGTATAGGGGAGGCTCTTGACTTTTTTGTCGCCCTCGTATTCCGTGAAAAGGATCAAGACCTTCACCGGCGTGGTTTGAACTGCGACGCTTGGTTTTTCCTCCGTCTTCGGCTTGTCTTGTGCCCAGCCAACGGGTACGACGAGACAAAGTAACAGAAGTGATAGCATTGGAATCGCACTAGGCTTCATTGTTTCCTCCACCGTGACGCAGGTTTTGCTCTACCACCCACTAATGTTTCTCGCCCGCACTATCCAGCGTTTCCGTTTCCCTGCCCTCGAGCGGCTTGATCTCGAGCGCATCAATGTGTAATCGGTCCACGCTGATCAACGAATCCTCGTTGTCCGGGACGCGCGCGAGAAGAGCCGCCGCAAGATCTCTGTGCTCATTGAGACTGGCCACAAGCAGCGCCAGCCCGTCACGCTCGTCCGGCGGAACGAGGACCTCCGGATTGCTAGACGCCGCGGAATCGCTCTGGGTTGAATTTCGTGAGGCGTGGGTGTGTTTGACGGGAACGGCGGTCATCTGAGTGCTCTCCGGAGAAGTCCCCTCACGATTGGCATTCATCGGCATCGACGCCAGGGCAGGGCCTTTTTTGGCCATCTCTTCCCGGCCCGCCAGATGAGGCCACGCCATTACAAAAACCACCAACCCAAGAGCCAGGCCAGTGGAAGCGAAAACGAGTGGTTGCACCCAGCGGAACCGGGGCGTGCCGACTTCGTCAAGCCGCGCACGGACACCGGGAAGCAGCGATGGCGGAATCTCCGCGTTGGCCGCGGCGTGAAGGCCGGTGTCGATTGCGGCAAAAAGAGACTGCTCTTGTCCGAATACAGCGCGGCAGGAGGTGCATTCCGCGAGATGCTCGCGCAGTTCTCCCGACGGCGCCGCGCCGCTTGCGGCAGCCTCGATTAGCGCGTCTTTATAGTGTTCGCATAGCATCGCAACTTCTCCGCTAATTTCTTTCGCGCAATAAAAATCCGCGACTTCACCGTACCGAGGGGAACACTCAACATGCAGGCAATTTCTTCGAGGGTATGACCCTCCGTCGCCGAGAGCAAAAGCACGAGACGCAATTTATCCGGCAATTCCTGCAAAGCGCGCTCTAGGCGGCCTTGAAACTGATTTGAAGCCGCGACGTCCTCTGCAGTGGCCGGCGGCGGAAGCTCGGCCGGCTGGGACCAGAGCGCGTCGCGCCGCTCGCGGCGCTTTGCCGAGCGCAGCCGGTCGAGCGCAAGGCGAAATGAGATTCGTACCAGCCAACCGCGAAACCGGTTACGGTCGCGAAGACGTTCGAAGCTCTGGTAAGCCCGCAGCAGGGCTTCCTGGGCTACGTCTTCGGCATCGGCTGTGTTGCGCAGAACTCCGCACGCGACGCGAAAGGCCAGCGGGCCGCATTCGGCAAGGCGCTCCTCGAACTCCCGCCGGGCATCGGCCTGAGCTGCCTCGCGCACCAACTCGCTCCTTGCCCTGCTGACTGGTTGGTTCAGAACCAGCTCCTGCATAGAATCCCTTCTAAACTTGCAAGCATGCCCGGACCAAGCAAAATGCTTCGTCCCCGTACAACTACAAGACGCCGCGGTGCCGAATTTGGTTCACGGAGATAGTAACCCTCGGCGGGCCCGGGCCTAAATCCCCAGTTGGCCTAGCAGGTCTTCGAGATTGGCGTCGTTGACGACGACTTCGGGGGGCGGCTGCCCGTGGCGGCTGGCCTGGACGACGCCATCATCAAAGGCCTTGAAGAGACGCATCTTGGCGACCGCGTATTCTTCAGAACTGGAGAGCGGGCGACCGTTTCGTGCGGCCCAGGCCTCGAGTGCAGATTGGTGGACGAAGATCTTGAAGGGAAAGGCCGTTTGCCGGTCCACCGAAACGACGTAGGTGAACTCGCCGCCGGGCGTGCCGCCGCGTTGGGCACGATTGCCCTCAAAGAAGTAATACTGATATACGAACCCGTCAGCGGCGGAATAGCTTTTGACGCGGCGAACGGCATCCGGACGAGCCATGCGGGGATTATTCGCTGGAGAGCGAGGGAAGTCAACGCGCGACGGCGGGGCCAAGGAAGTGAGGAAATGGAACAGCCCGCGGGCCGGTTCCTTTCTTCGAGAAGGATCATTCAAATCTTGTTTGGGCACCAAGGTAAGATAGAAAGGGCTCCGCCCTATGCTGGTGTAAGCCACGTTCCACCAAACAACAAGCCCGGTCCGAGCGATACCAGGAAAATCGGTTTCCGTTCACGGGACTCTATATTGGTAGCGTTTTGTAAAGCGGCATGAAGCGCCGCTCCGCACATGGACGAGCCGAGATTGCCGGAGGTGCGGCAAATGGGAGGAAATGTGCCGGGTGAGACGCCGCAATGTTTGGCCAAAAGAGCCACAAGCCTTGGATTCGGCTGGTGCGTCGCAAAGCTTCCGACCGACTTGCGGGAGATGCCGCTGCGTGCTTCCACGGCCGCAATGACTTTTTCCATGCGAGTAATCGCCGCGCGAGAGACGGCTTCGCCATCGAATTTCACGTCGAGACCGCCGTCCCGCTTGGGGGCGACGCAGATCGCGGCAGCGTATTGTCCCGCGCAGCCAAAAAGAAAATCGCCAAGCCGGTAACCGGGGCCGTCGGGGACATCCTCTTCGCGGCGCAGCAGGAAAGCGCTGGCGCCATCGCCGAAGAGGCCGCCGAATTCGCCGACAACGCGGCCCGCGGTAAGCACGCGGCTGTGCACATCTGCGGTGACCACGACAACCGTCTTCGCCGCACCCGAGCCAACCAGCGATTGCGCGACCGCAAGCGCATTGAGCAACCCGAGGCACGCTCCGCCGACATCCAGCGCCCCACAGTTCTCTCGCGCCACCAATCGAGAATGCAGTTGCGCGGCAAGTGCCGGATAGCCGTGATGCGTTTCGCTGGTGGCGATGATCCAGTCGAGCTCCTGTGCTCCACACGACGCGCCGCGCAGCGCTTCCTCCAGCGACGCCGCGCCAAGCGTCAATTCGTTTTCGCTCTCGGAAGCGTACGCGAGCGATTCGATGCCCGCCCGCTTGCGAAGCTTGCCGATGGGCATGGCAAACGCCCGATCCACTTCCACAGACGGTACAGTGCGTGAACCGGTGAGAAACCCAGAAGAGACGACCAGGGCGGGCGCGCGTTTCTTCCATTCGGTTTCGCAACCTGAAGCCGTCTTGGCCTTCATTCTTGCGCTCCTCAACCCCGGTGAAAAAGCGCACCGAGGGCAAGATTTCTATCTTCTCCTAGAGGCCGAACACAGCCAAGTAGGGCGAACTAGCAAAGGCGTATCCAAGCGGGTCACAACGGGCGAACACCTTTGCCGGGCGTGAGGCCATCGCATCGACTCCGGCGAAGTGGGCGGAGTGTCACGACACTACGAGGATTTTGATGGGTTTCGCGGACCGGGACGAGGAGTTTACGCGTCGGACCCGTGGCTTCCACCTTGGACAAATGTGATTCCTCAAGCGGGCTTCGCCCATCCAGCAATCTGACGCTGCACCTGCTCCCGGAATTCCAGCGGGTGATAGATCTTTTCGAACATCTCGGGAGTTCCTCCCGTCCCGCGCACGATCACCGTGCCGTAGCCCAGCAACCGCCCCAAGGCAGGCTCATCCACGGCCACGCTTTCAATCCGGGAAAGAAGGATTTCCACGGTGCGCCGCTCGGCGATGCCCGTTTTGACGATCACCCTCTTGCTGGTCACCGCCATCTCGGTGGCGGTGCGCCGCAAAATGCCAATGAAAAACGATGCGCCAGCGACTGCAAAGCAGACCAACACACCAAAATAAACCGCTCCAGGAATGGCGTGGCCTTTCGCTTTGGTCCCGAGGGAAGCCCAGACAGTTGGAATCGCAACGGCCAGTAACGCAAGCACCATCGCGATGACCGTGTGGCCAAGCATGACAATCCAGTGCAGCTTGGTTTGGTACTGAATGGACTCGCCCGGGATCAGGTGCTTTTCGACGTAGCTCAAAGAAACTCCTCAAGAGGGCTGGCGCCATTCTGGAGACGCACTCGGCTGCCGCGAATTATAACCGGGCGCGGACTTCCGATCGATGGCAATGAGATGTAACGGTAACGGTCCGAACTTGGTGGCGCTTACGGGATTGGCTCCTAACTCGAAGGACTTCAGTGAAGCCGGCGCTTTCACGGTCCACCAAGCTAGGACTCCACGCCCGGCCATTTTGTTGTGTTGGAATAAGTTAGGCAAGTGT
>Ga0182033_10000590_pt1 | contig 17363 bp, 15 predicted proteins | sample tim00Cox0000000H_FD_125968 | JGI IMG/M metagenome (GOLD analysis project Ga0182033, IMG submission 125968) | Lab enrichment of tropical soil microbial communities from Luquillo Experimental Forest, Puerto Rico - timezero.00C.oxic.00.000.00H | ecosystem: Environmental > Terrestrial > Soil >...
CCAACATACGACAGCAGGTTGACGGAGATCTTCGACTTTTGCACGGCGGCGAAGTAGCCCGTATAGTCCGTCCACGGGCGACTCTCGCTCGGCCGCTGGGGAGCGACCGAGCTGCTCTCGCCGATGACCTCGGTGGTCACCCCCTGTCGGATCTTGCTTTCGGCGTTCCCATCGGTCAGGAGGGCGTAGTCGGAGTGCGAGTGGGGATCGATGAAGCCGGGTGCCAGCACGTGTCCCGCCGCATCGATAGTGCGTGCCGCCGGACCGCTGACCCGGCCGACGCCCGCGATGCGCCCATCGCGCACGCCGACCGAGCCGCTCGAGGACGCGGCGCCGGAGCCGTCAATGATACGGGCATTGGTGATGATCAGATCGAAAGGTCTTGCGGCGCCCTGTTCCGTTGCCGCGGGACGCTCGGCCACCGCGAGACCGACGACGGCAACCGCCAGAGTGCATGCCAGCGCTGTACGTGTCACAACGACCTCGGTCCTCCGCCCCCGCGTCACGCGAGCGCCCGTGCAGCCTGGCGCGCGTAATAGGTGAGGATGATGTCGGCGCCCGCGCGATGGATCGACGTCAACGTCTCGAGCATGGCGCGCGTCTCATCGATCCAGCCGTTCTGCGCGGCAGCCTTCAACATCGAGTACTCACCGCTCACATGATAGGCCGCCGTCGGATAGTGGAACGTTTCCTTTACGCGCGTGATGACGTCCAGATAGGTCACCGCGGGCTTGACCATCACGATGTCGGCGCCTTCCTGGATGTCCTGCTCAACTTCCCGCAGCGCTTCGGCCGCGTTGGCTGGATCCATCTGGTGCGACCGGCGGTCTCCGAATGAAGGCGTCGATCCCGCCGCGTCGCGGAACGGACCGTAGAAGGCCGAGCAGTACTTGGCGGCGTAGGACATGATGGCGGTGTTCTCGAAGCCGCGCTCGTCGAGCGCGTGGCGGATCGCGCCGACGCGGCCGTCCATCATGTCCGAGGGCGCGACGATGTCGGCGCCCGCCGCCGCGTGAGAGACCGCGGCGCGTACGAGTTGATCGACCGTCGGATCGTTCGCGATCTTGTTATCGACGACGAGACCGCAATGGCCGTGGTCCGTGTACTCGCATAGGCACACGTCCGTGATCACCAGGACGCCGCGGACCGATCGCTTGAGGGCACGGACCGCGGACTGGACCGGCGCCTCAGGGTCGTAGGCACTCGATCCGATGTCGTCTTTCTGGTCGGGCAGGCCGAAGAGGATGACGCTCGTGATGCCGTCGCCCTTCGCGGCTTCCACCTCTCGCACCGTTTCGTCGACCGACAGGTTGAACACGCCGGGCATCGATGGCACTTCCCGACGGATGCCTTCGCCCTCGCAGACGAACAGGGGGAGCACGAACATTTCCGGCGACAGTCGCGTCTCCCGGACCATCGCTCGCATGGCCTCCGACTGTCGCAACCGGCGCAGGCGCCGCGTGAGCTTGAGCGAAGCGTGCGTGTGGATCTGACTCATACGAGTTTGCTCTCCGTCGCGAAGTACTCGACGATCGCGTCGACCAGCGCCTCGGCCGTGTGCACGGTCGGCATGATCGTCGTCTCGATCTTGGCCTGCGCCGCCGCCTCGGCGGTCACGGGGCCAATCGCGGCGACGACCGTCGGGCGCAGGAGATCGGCGGCCGGCTCTTCCCCGAGCACGCGCACGAAGTTTCTCACGGCCGACGGGCTCGTGAACGTCACGACGTCGATCCGCCGCTCGAGGAGCATACGGTAAATGTCCGGCTCGCCTTCGCGCTCGGGATCGACGACGACGGTTCGATAGGCGATGACCTCCGTGACCTCGGCACCCAGCTTGCCGAGCTCGTCGGCGACGACCTCGCGGCCGACGTCGGCCCGCGGCACCAGCACTTTCATCCCGCGCATGGTGCCTTTGACGGCGTCGGCGATCGCCCGAACCAGGGTCTCCGCGCGGAACTCGGCGGGCGTCAGATCGACTTTCAACCTGTATTTGCCGAGCCGCTCACCGGTCGCGGGTCCGACGCCACAGAGCCTCGCGCGTCCCAGCGCGCGGAGGTCCCCGGGCCCGGCCAGCAGGCGCCCGATGAATGCGTCAACGGCGTTCGCGCTGGCGAACACGATCCAGTCGAATTCCCCCACTCGCGCGCACACGTCGTCGAGCGGGCCATAATCCTCCGGCGGCTCGATGCGGATCATCGGCGCTTCGATTGCGTTCGCGCCCATCGATTCAAGCCGCTGGACGAGCTCTGCGGCCTGCTCACGGGGCCGCGTGACGAGAATGCGCTTGCCAAAGAGCGGCCGCGCGTCGAACCAGCGCAGGTGCTCGCGCAGATTGGCGACACGTCCGACGATGAGGATGGCGGGTCGCCGCTCCGCGGACTTCTTCACCCGCTTGGCGATTTCGTCGAGCGTGCCCATCACCGTCTGCTGCGTCGGCAGGGTCCCGTCGTACACCACCGCCGCCGAGTCGTCCGGGGGCCGGCCGTGGGAGACGAGCGAGCTCAACACCTCCGGGACCTGGTCCGGGCCCGCATAGCACACGATAGTGCCGTCGAGCCGCGCCAGGCTCGTCCAGTCGACGGACGTCCGCGATTTGCCTTCATCTTCGTGGCCGCGGACGAACGTCAGCGTGTCGCCGCCGCCCGGGTAGGTGATCGGAACGCCGGCGTAGCTGGGCACCGCGACGCCCGCGGGAATCCCGGGCACGACCTCGAACTGAACGCCCTGTTCGTGGAGAAAGAGCGCCTCGGCGCCCCCTCGGTCGAACACGAACGGGTCCCCCCATTTGAGTCGCGCGACGCTCTTGCCCTCCCGCGCTTTTTCAGCGAGGAGGTAGCAGATGGCTTCCTGCTCGAGCGCCTGTGGGGCGGCGGTGCCGACGTCGATCTTTTCCGCGTCCGGCCGCGCGTGGCGCAGCAGACGAGCGTCGACGAGGTGGTCGTACAGGACGACGTCCGCTCCAGCCAAGCAGTCGCGCCCGCGGACCGTGATGAGGCCGGGGTCGCCGGGTCCTGCGCCGATCAGGTACACGATGCTCATGTCGGGACTCGGTACTCGTCGCTCGTCGCTCGTTACTCGCTACCACGACGCTGCGACGCTGCGAGGATCTCCCCGGCGCCGTCGTTCATCAACTGCACGCCCACGCGCTGCCCGAGGCACTTGGCGTCGTGCACGGGCGCGCGCTGGTGGCCTCGCACCACACGGCTTCCGTCGAGCGAGACCACGCAGGCCACCAGTTCGAGGACAGCTTCGCCTGCCTCTCCGCGCGCGCCGGGCGTGGCGAGCGCGCCCACCGGTGTCTGGCAGCCGCCGCCCAGCGCTTCGACGACGGCGCGTTCGGCCTCGAGGGCGGCCGACGCTGCAGCATCGCGTATCCCCGACACCATTTCGCGCACCGCGCGATCGTCGCTGCGGACTTCGATTGCGATGATGCCTTGCCCGGGCGCCGGCACACAGACTTCCGCGGGCAGCGTCATCGAGATCCGGTCCTGGTAGCCAAGCCGGCGGAGACCCGCAGCCGCCAGGACAAGGGCACTGTAGCGCCCGCTGTCCAGCTTCCGCAACCGCGTGTCGAGATTACCGCGAATCGGCTCGAAGCGCGCATTGGGAAACAGCCGGGCCAGTTGAGCGATCCGCCTTACGCTGCCCGTGCCGATCGCAGGCGTCTGCCCGAGGCATGCCACCAGATCATCAATTGTCATGGCGGCTGGCTGATGGCTGACGGCTCCGTGGCGGCCAGTAGTTGTCGGCAGCACCATCGCGTCGAGTGGGTCTTCACGGGGCAGGACGCCGGCGATCTCGAGGCCGGGGGGCAGCGCTGCGGGCAGGTCCTTGCTGCTATGCACGGCAAGGTCGATGTGATCGCGAAGGAGCGCGTCTTCGATTTCTTTAACGAACAGCCTTTTGCCGCCGGCCTCGGACAACGGTTCTTCCTGCAGGCGATCGCCTGTCGTCTTGATGACGACGAGGCGGCAGGCGGGGCCACCGTGCTCGGCGATATGCGCGGCGACGGCGTTGGCCTGCCACAACGCGAGCGGGCTACCACGAGTTCCTAACCGAAGATCGGGAATTACATTTGCCACGTCATTTTGCCCTTCAAGGGCGGGCTAGCGCTGCGGGCGCTGGCGATGGCGCGTAAACGGTTCCACGCGCCGGGCGTCCGACATCGGCGCCTCGCCCTCGCCGAGCACGAACAGGCGGTTGAGCGCCTCGGCATAAACGGCGACGATGTCGGCGTCTCCCGCAGCTTTCAATTGCTCAGTCGGTGCGAGCAGCAGCTTTTCGACGATGAGGTGGGTGATTTCGTCAACGCGCGCCCGGGCCTCCGGCGGGAGCGCTGCCAGCTTGAAGTCGAGGCGATCGAGCTCCGCGCGACGGATGGTTTCGAAACGCTGGCGCAGAGCGACGATGGTTGGAACGGCGCCGCGGGAGCGGAACCAGACCGCGAACCTGTCGGTCTCCTCGGACACAATCGCCTCCGCGCGCGCGACTTCGTTCTCGCGCCGGGAGAGATTCTCGCGCACGGTCGCGCGTAGATCGTCGATGTTGTAGAGAAAGACCTGCTCGATCTCGCCAGCCGCCGGCTCGACGTCGCGCGGCATCGCAATGTCGATGATGAACAGCGGCTGGTTGCGCCGCGGTCGCATCACGGATTCGATGTGAGCCTTGGTCAGGATGGGCGCGGGGGCACCCGTTGCGGTGATGAGAATGTCGCTGGCGGCGAGTACGGAATCGAGCTCGTCCCACGGCGCGGCGCTCGCGCCACCGATGGCCTCCGCAGACCGCGCCGCGTGGGCCATCGTCCGGCTGACGATCGTGACATGGTGCACGCCCTGCGACTTCATGTGCAGCGCCGTCAGCTTGCCCATTTCACCTGCGCCGACGACGACGACGGTGCGGCCGCTCAGCTCCCCGAAAATCTTGCGCGCGAGAGACACCGCGGCGTAGCCGATCGACACGGCGCCGGAACCGAGCGCCGTCTCAGTGCGCACGCGCTTGCCGGCGGCGAACGACGCGTGGAACACGCGATTGAGCAGAGGCCCCGCGGTTTGTGCCGCCGTGGCGGCCGCGTGTGCCTCCTTGACCTGGCCGAGAATCTGCGGCTCGCCGACGACGAGCGAGTCCAGGCCTGCAGCGACGCGGAACAGGTGCCGCGCGGCGGCGAGATCCTCGAGGTCGTAGATGTGCGGCGCAATGTCCGAGAGCGCGACGCCGTGGAAATCGCTGATGAAGCTTGCCAAATCGCGGCGGGTTGCGACCGGATCATCGCACGCGACGTAGATCTCGGCTCGGTTGCACGTGGAGATGACAATGGCTTCCTGGGTCGAGCGACGGCTCGTCAGCGACTCGAGCGTGGCTGGAATGCCGCGGGCCGCAAAGTCAACGCGCTCTCGCAGATCGACCGGCGCGGTTCGATGACTGATGCCGATCAGGAGCAGATGCATTAGAAACTGTGACTGTTGGTCGAAAAGTAGCTGATCGGAACGAAGTTCAACAACACGATTGCGAAGCCGAGCGCGGACAGATAGGCCGCGCGGCGGCCGCCCCATCCGATACGGCGTGCCGCGAACAACTCGAATGAGTACACAACCCAGCAGATGAGCGCCACGAAGATTTTCGGGTCCTGGAGCGACATCCGCTGCACTCGGGGGTCGAGGCCGTAGCCGCCCCTCGCCTGGGCCGCCCAGAGGGTGCCGGCGGCGATCCCGATCGTGAGAAAGATCCAGCCGACGACAACCGCCACCTGGTTCATGCGATCCAGCACTTGCAGCGATGGCAGGCGCGCGTAGAAGAATCCCAGGTGCTTCGCCTTGATTTCCTTGAACAACAGGACGTAGGTGACGCCGATCACGCACGCCAGCGCGAAGCTCGCGTAGGCGAAGAGCAGAGACGACACGTGGACGCCGAAGAGCGGTCCCTGCAGCACCGCCGCCCGGTCCTCCACTCCGGGCCGCAGCGCCGGAATCGACTGGAGCGCGACGAGGAGCGGCAGGATGAACACGCCCATCGCGCGCTCGTCGGTTGTCATCTCGGTGTAGAGATAGGCCAGTCCGAGCAGCCAGACGAAGGTCGAAATCGCCGAAGCCGGGCCGGCGACCGGCACGTGACCGATCTCCATTGTCTGCATGCCGATCACAAACGTGTGCGCGAGCGCCGCGAACACCAGCAGTGTGGTCGCCGTCCGGCCGACGATGGCGTTCCGGCGCGCGAAATGCCACGCGTACGCGACGAACGCCGCGGCGTACAGAACAAGGGGAGCCAGGTTCATCACAGAAATCGAGAGTTATGACTCAGTGCGTTGTCGGCGCGAAATACCCCTGTTTCGTGCGCGCTGACGCGTTGGCGCGATCTACGCGCACGACGATGCGGCGCCATGATCCGTCGCGCTTCGGGTTCTTGGGCGTATAACCGACGGTGTATTGGCTGGACAGCTCGTCCGAAATCTGCCCGTATACGTTTGCCAGCTCCGACACCTGATTGGGGAAGAACGCGCGGCCGCCGGTCTGCTGCGACAGCTGGCGCAGCACGAACTCGGCTTCCTTGAACCCCCTCGATGCTGTCGACGGGTTCTCGCTGCTGCGCAGGCCGATGCTGTAAATCGCGGTTTCCGACCGCTTCGCGAGATCGAGGACTTCTTCAAACGGCAGCAGGCTGGATGTGTCTTCGCCGTCGGAAAGGACGATGATCGCCTGCCGTCGAATCTCGTCGACGTTCTTCGCGACGGCCTTCTTGAGATCCTTGAGCGCGATATAAACCGCGTTGTACAGGGAAGTCGATCCCCCTGCGGAGGTCTTGCGAATCGCCTGCTCGAGCTCCGTCGCGTTGTTCGTGAACGGCTGCAGCACGACCACGCGGCTGTCAAAGTCGATGATCTCCGCCAGATCCTGCGGGCGCAGCTTTCGCGAGAAACCGACGGCAGCTTCCTGCGCCGTCGCGAGCTTGGTGTCCATGCTTGCGCTCGTATCCAACAGGAGCGCGAGCGCGATCGGGAGGTTGGTCTTGTTGAAGAACGTCACATCCTGCTTCACGCCGTCTTCGAAGACGTTGAACTCCTCAGAGCTGAGATCCGTGACGTACCGCCCGTTCCCCTCGGTGACGATCACGTTCAACGACACAACGTCGACGCCTGCCCGGAATGGAGGCTGTTGCGTCGGCGTCTGCGGGACGGGCGTCTGGGCCGTGGATGCCGCGTGCACCACCAGCGCCGCCAACGCAACCGCCGCTGCCGACAACACGGTCCAAACCGTCATTCTGGCGGCGCGCGAAGAGGTCAGGAGTGATGCTGCTCTTGCTGCGATCATGGACGAGCCTGTTCTGCCTTCATGGGTGTCCCGCGTGCGACGAGACCCGGCTTGACGGCCGACACGGTGATCTTCTCAGGCGGAATGAGCGATTCGGGCCGGGCGTAGACGACTTTGTATTGATGTTTGAGCTGATTGGCGAGCAGCTTCAGCTTCTGCGGCAGCGCCAGACCGGCCAGCAGCTGTTCGTAATAGCCGCCCGTGACACGGGACCCCTCGTCGAGCACTATCGCGCGCTCGCGGGACTCGATGCTCAGGCTGGTGTCGGGGGGACCGAGCGCCAGCGCATAGAACGCGGCGCCGACGGCCTTCAACGGATCGAGCACCTGATCATGGTACCGGTTGCTGAACTCGACTCCGGCGGTCGCGATCGCCACGATAACGGGCCGCGAGGCCTCTCGCTTTTTCAGCCCTTGTGAGACCTCGACGATTGCATCGAGGAGGTACATGCCACTGTTTGGCGCCGCCCAGATGCGATCGATGCCTTTCTTCACCTGGGCCGGATCAATCGAGTAGTCGGACAGAATGGTCGGGCGCTCGCCGACGCCGATGATGGCAATTTCGCTCCGCCGTCCGGCTTCGTTCGGCGCGGTCAGGATGGTGGCGAAGTCGGGCAGCGCCTGGCGCATGTACTGAATTTGGCTGCGGGCCGCCTGGCTGGTGTCGACGAGCACCGCAATCTGCATCGGCTCGTCGGCCGGGCTGACGCGCAGGATCTCGCGGGTGACGTTGTCTTCTTTGACGACAAAATCGGATAGCCCCAGATCAGGCACCGGCGCGCCGTCCTGATCGACGACGCTGACGAAGAGGGTGCGGTCCTGCGTCGTTCGCTGGCCAGCCGGCCCCGCTCCCCGAACGCCTGCCGGCCCGACCCAGACTTCCGCTGCCAGCAGGACGCCCGCGAACAGGACCGGACGGGTCATACGGTCAGTATAGGTCAAAAAGTGTTTGTACTCTATAAGTTGCGGGAAATTGCACCTGCGCGCTGCCCTATGGTATAAACCGCTCGGCTTACGTGCCCGCCACGCGCGGCGCCTTGCGCCATCGTTCCAATGCTTTCAGCCTACATTCCAATAGCCATCTTCGTCGTGGTCGCCACGGGCTTCGCGGTATTCACGCTCGTCTTTACGAGCCTGATTCATCCGAGCAAGTACAACAAAGTCAAGCTCGAACCCTACGAGTGCGGGATCGAGCCGGCGACCGACGCCCGAGATCGCTACAGCATTCGCTACTATCTGGTGGCGATGCTCTTCGTGATCTTCGACGTCGAGACGGTCTTCATGTTTCCGTGGGCAGTGATCTTCGACAAGCTGCTCCTGTTTGGGCTGATCGAAATGCTCGTCTTCATCTTCATACTCGTCGTGGGCTATTACTACGCGTGGCAAAAGGGCGCGCTCGAATGGGCATGAGCGCCGTGGGACATCATGCCTGACGATCCGCAGAAGCCCGACGCGCCCGCACCCCCAGCCCCGACGGCCGCGAGGCCGGCCCCGGCATCGCCTGCGGCCCCCGGGCCCGCTGGAGGTGGCGCGAAACCGTCCGCCCCGGCTGCTAAACCGGCCGCGCCCCCGGCGAGGCCCGCAGCGGCGGCAGGGGAAGCGCACGTACCGAAGGCTGCGCCGGCGACCGGACCGAGCGAGCCGCCTCCACCGGCAGACGCCGTGGTGCCCGGCTTCATTGTCTCGCTTCAAGGGGCGATTTCAGGCGGCGTGACGGCCCTCTCCTATTACCTTCGCGACTGGACAATCATCGTCCCAGCTGCGCGGATTCTCGAGGTCGGGAGACATCTTCGCGATGCGCCGGACGCGCGCTTTGACTATTTGTCGGATCTGACAGCGACCGACTGGCCTCCGCGAACTGAGGCCCGCTTTGACGTGGTGTATTGCCTCTACTCCACCAAGCATCGACACCGCGTGCGCGTAAAGGTGAAAGTCAGCGAGCAGGACCCGCTGCCGTCTGTGACTGGCCTGTGGCCCGGGGCCAACTGGCTCGAGCGCGAGGTCTGGGATATGTTTGGCGTCAACTTCACCGGCCATCCGGATCGCCGCCGTATCCTGATGCCCGAAGACTGGCAGGGTTTCCCAGAACGGAAGGACTACCCGCTCGAGGGCCCCGGGGAGCTGCTGATGGAGAACCCGCTTGACTGGCTGAAGCTGCGGCAGACGAAGGAGGAGGCGGAGCTTGAATAGGCCTTGGTCCTAGGTCCTGGTGACTCAGATGGAAGCACAGACAATCCGCGGCGCGATGTTCGACACCGACGAGCTCGTGATCAACATGGGCCCGCAGCATCCGAGCACGCACGGCGTGCTGCGCGTGGTGTTGCGGCTCGATGGCGAGAAGGTCGTCGACTGCGATGTCGTGATTGGCTACCTTCACCGGGGCATCGAGAAGCTGAGCGAGAACCGCAATTGGACGCAGATCATCCTGCTCACCGACCGCATGGACTATGTGGCGGCTGCGACCAGCAACGTGGGCTACTGCGAAACGGTCGAGAAGCTCATGCAGCTCGAGGTTCCCCGTCGCGCGCGCTACGTGCGCACGATTCTCTGCGAGCTCCAGCGGATTGCCAGCCATTGTCTGTGGGTGGGCACCCACGCGATGGACATCGGGGCGATGACGGTGTTTCTCTACGCATTTCGCGAGCGCGAGCTCATCCTTGATCTCTTCGAAGAGTTCTGCGGCGCGCGTTTGACCTACAACTCGATGCGCATCGGCGGCCTGCCGCTCGACATCCCGCCCGGCTGGGACAAGAAAGTTCTCGAGTTCTGCACGATCATGGACTCGAAAGTCGACGAGTACGAGACGCTGCTGACGCACAACCGCATCTGGCTGGAGCGCACGAAGGGGATCGGCGTCATCTCCGGCGAGGAAGCGACGGGACTCGGCCTTTGCGGTCCTGCGCTGCGCGGCTCGGGCGTCACGCGCGACGTGCGCAAGGATGAGCCGTACGCGGCCTATGACGAGATGGAGTTCGATGTGCCCATCGGGTCCGACGGCGACACCTACGATCGCTATCTCGTGCGGATGGAAGAATTCCGCCAGTCGCTGCGCATCATCCGCCAGGCGGCCCAGGGCATACCCGAAGGACCCATCGTCGGCAAAGTACCTCGCCTCATCAAGCCCGCGGCCGGTGAAACCTACCACGCGATCGAGTCGCCCAAAGGCGAGCTGGGCTTCTTCATCGTCAGCGACGGGAAGTCGACAAATCCGTACCGCTTCCGCGTCCGGCCCCCTTCGTTCTGCAATCTTCAAGGGCTGCGACGGCTGGTGCGCGGCCACCTCGTCGCGGATGTCGTCGCGCTGATTGGATCGATCGATATCGTTCTCGGTGAGGTCGACCGGTGATCGACGGCTTCGTGATCCCGCTGCTGAAGATCGTTATCGTCCTGAACGCGACGCTGGTGGGCGTCACCTACATGGTGCTGCTCGAGCGCAAGGTCATTGCCTGGGCGCAGTCGCGGCTCGGTCCGATGCGAGTCGGCCCGTACGGCATCCTGCAACCGATCGCAGACGCCGTGAAGCTGATGATCAAAGAAGACATCACGCCGGTTCGTGCCGACAAGTGGGTCTTCACAGCGGCGCCGATCATCTCGATGGTGCCCGCGCTCATTGTGTATGCCGTGATTCCGTTCGGGCCCGAAGTGAACCTGTTCGGGCGGCGGGTCTCGTTGTACGTCACCGACGTCAACGTCGGGCTGCTCTACGTGGTGTCGGTCGCATCAGTCGGCGTGTACGGGATCATCCTGGCCGGCTACTCGTCGAACAGCAAATACCCGCTGCTGGCGGGCCTCCGTGCGTCCGCGCAGCTGATCTCGTACGAAGTCGCCGTCACGCTCACGTTGGTCAGCGTCATTCTCGTGGCCGGGACGCTGAGCATGGTCGGCATCGTGCGGGCGCAGGAAAGCGGGCACGTCTGGTTTGCGTTCGTTCAGCCGATTGCGTTCGGGATCTTTTTCATCGGGGGCCTCGCGGAGACCAATCGCGCCCCGTTCGACCTGCCGGAGGCGGAACAGGAGTTGACGGGCGGCTTTCACACCGAGTACAGCGGCATGCGGTTCGCGCTGTTCTTTCTGGCGGAATACGCCAACATGATCGTCGTGTCGTCGGTGGCCACGACGTTGTTCCTGGGTGGGTGGCTGCGCCCGTTCCCCAACGTGGCCGCGCTCGGCTTCCTCGACTTTGTCCCGGTGTGGATGTGGTTCCTGGTCAAGTCGTTTCTGTTCCTCTACGTGTTTATCTGGGTCCGGGCGACGCTGCCGCGCTATCGCTACGACCAGTTGATGCGTCTGGGTTGGAAGGTTCTGATTCCGTTGGCCATTTTGAACCTGGTGGTCACGGCAGTGATAAGGGTGCTGCTGATCTGACGTGGTGGTGATTCGAGATTGGGACCGAATCCCGAATCGCGATGGTGATATGGGCCAAGCGATAGCGTTCTACACGATGGCGGCGGCGATTCTCGGCTTCGCCGTGCTCGTCATCAGCACGAGGGACACCGTGCACAGCGTGTTGTTCCTCGTGCTCGACTTCCTGTTCGTCGCCGCGCTGTACGTGTTGCTCAATGCGCCGTTCGTCGCCGTCATCCAGGTCCTTGTCTACGCAGGCGGCATCGTCGTGCTGTATTTGTTCGTCGTGATGCTCGTGAATCTGAAGCGACCGCCGGAGGCGCACCAGGATCCGCATCGGCGGACGAAGCTGGGGTTCGGGATGGCGGCGGCGGTGTTGCTCGAAGTCGCGGCGATTGCGACCTATACGCCGGCCAACCCGGCGCCGGCCATCGCCGCAAGCGCGGCCATGCCGGTCACCGGCAACACCGAGCAGGTCGGTTGGCTGCTGTACACGAGTTATCTGATCCCGTTCGAGATCGCCTCGATGCTGCTGCTCGTTGCCATGATCGGCGCCATCATCCTGGCGAAGAGAGAGCTCTAGTCCCCAGTATCCGAATCATGATCACTTCCACCCACTATATGCTGCTGTCTGCGGCGCTCTTCACGATTGGCGTCGTCGGCGTGATGGTACGCAGGAACATCATCATCATTTTCATGTCGATCGAGCTGATCCTGAACGCCGTCAACATCAACTTGATCGCGTTTTCGGCGCAGCTGCAGAATCTGGTGGGCCAGGTGTTCGCCGTCTTCGTGATTGCCGTGGCCGCCGCTGAGGCCGCCGTCGGACTGGGCATCATCCTCGCGTTCTATCGCAACAAAGAGACCGTGAACATCGACGAGATGAACCTGATGAGGTGGTAGACAGCTGATATGCGTTACATCTGGTTGATCCCGTTGCTGCCAGGTCTGGGTGCCGCCATCAACGGCCTCGTGGGCATCCGTGTGTTCTCGCGACGTGCGGCGGGCGCGCTGGCGAGCGGGATCATGCTGGCCGCGCTCGCCCTCGGGGGCGTTGCGTTCTGGCAGCTCCTTGGCTTGCCCGCCGAGTCGCGCGCCTACGACGTCAACGTGGCCGAGTGGATCCCGCGGATCCCCCTCGCGACCCACGACGGCATCGGCAACTTCGAGGTGACCTGGGGGTTCAGGCTCGATCCGCTCGCCGGGATGATGCTCCTCATCGTCACCGGCATCGGGGCATTGATTCACATCTACGCGACCGCCTACATGGTGGACGAGCCGCGAGGCGGGTACGCGCGGTTCTTCTGCTATCTGAACCTGTTCTGCTTCTTCATGCTCATGCTGGTGCTGGGGAACAACTTCCTGGTCATGTTCGTCGGCTGGGAGGGTGTCGGCCTCTGCTCGTACCTTCTCATCGGGTACTGGTACGAGAAGAAAAGCGCCTCGGACGCCGGCAGGAAGGCCTTCATCACCAACCGCATCGGCGACTGGGGGTTCGTGCTCGGCGTGTTCCTGGTTTTCTATCAATTCGGCACGCTGGACTTTCGCGCCGTGCAGAACGCCGCAGGGGCGATGCCGATCGAAACGACGCATTTCGGCGTCCTGTCGCTTATTGGCCTCCTGCTTTTCATCGGCGCCACCGGCAAGAGCGCGCAAATTCCGCTGTATGTCTGGCTGCCGGACGCGATGGAAGGGCCGACGCCCGTCTCGGCTCTGATTCACGCCGCGACGATGGTGACGGCCGGCGTCTACATGGTGGGCCGCAACGCCGTGCTCTTCTCGCACGCGCCGATGGTCATGGAGATCGTCGCGATCATCGGTGTGCTGACGGCCCTGATGGCCGCCTCCATCGGCCTGGTCCAAAACGACATCAAACGGGTGCTCGCGTACTCGACCGTGTCGCAGCTCGGGTACATGTTTACGGGGATGGGCGTCGGCGCGTTTTCGGCGGGCGCCTTCCATCTGATGACGCACGCCTTCTTCAAGGCGCTGTTGTTCCTCGGCAGCGGCTCGGTGATTCATGCCATGGCGGGCGAGCAGGACATGCGTCACATGGGCGGGTTGAGGAAGTACATGCCGGTCACGTTCGTTACCATGTTGATCGGAACCCTGGCTATTGCGGGGATTCCGCCGCTGTCGGGATTTTTCAGCAAGGACGAGATCCTGTTTCGCGCGTTCGTAGCGAATCGAGCGATCTGGGTCCTGGCCGTCGCGACCGCGATGATGACGGCGTTCTACATGTTCCGGCTGATGGCGATGACGTTCTTCGGTCCGTACCGCGGGCCGAAGTGGGAAACCGAGGGTCACCATGACCACGCCGTCGCAGGGGGGCACGGATCGCACGGCGCGTCCGACCAGCATGGTCATGGCCCGTGGCACGGCCCGCACGAGTCGCCGCGGCCGATGACGTTTCCGCTGCAGGCGCTGGCGGTGGGCGCGATCGTTGCCGGTTTCGTCGGCGTGCCGGCTGCGATCGGCGGCAGCAATGAGATCGAACATTTCCTCGAGCCGAGCTTCACGGCCGAGCACGCGAGCGTTGCGGGCGGAGGCGAGGCGGGTCGCCCGCTCGAGGCGGCCGGGCACGAGGGTGCCGGGGCTGGGGAAAGCAGCGTCTCTGCTGGAGTTGAGATTGGCCTGATGGCGTTCTCCGTCGCCGTCGCCCTCGCCGGCATCGGCATGGCGTGGAAGTTCTACGTCACGAGCCCGGACATCTCCGAGCAACTTGCGGAGCGGCTTTCCGGAGCGCATCGCACGCTCTCGAACAAGTACTACGTCGACGAGCTCTACAACGCGACCGTTGTCGCCGGGACGTTCGGTGCGGCGCGCCGGTTCTGGAGCTTCGACCGCACGGTCGTGGACGGCGCGGTGAACGGCACGAGCTGGGTGACGATCGTCGGCGCCTGGTTTTCCGGGCTCACGGATCGGACAGTTGTCGACGGCCTCGTGAACCTGATCGGGTGGATCGTGCAGGAATCCAGCCACGCGTTCCGGCGCGTTCAAACGGGTCTGGTCCAGAACTACGCGATGTTGATCGTGTTCGGCGTCTTCGTGTTCGTGACCGCGTATTTGTTCATCAGATAGATTTCGCCACTGACAAATGGCCTATTATCTTTCACTCATTCTCTACACGCCGCTGGCAGGCGCGCTCGTCCTGCTCTTGGTCGACAAGCGGAACGAGTCCGCCATCCGCTGGATCGCGAACGTCACCGCCTTCGCAGGCTTCGTGATCTCGGTGCCGCTCTGGTTCTGGTACAACCCGGCCAGCGCGGAATTCCAGTTCATCGAGCGCGCCCCGTGGATTCCGTCGATTGGCGCCGAGTACTACCTCGGCGTCGACGGCCTGAGCGTTCTGCTGATTCTCCTGACCACGATGATGGGGTGTATCGCCGTGCTGTCGTCGTGGACGGCGATCACAGAGCGGGTCAAGGAGTACTACATCTTCCTGCTCGTGCTGCAGACCGGCATGCTCGGCGCGTTCATGGCGCTCGACTTCCTGCTCTTCTTCCTGTTCTGGGAAGTGATGCTGGTGCCGATGTACTTCCTCATCGGGATCTGGGGCAGCGCGAACAGGCTCTACTCCGCCATCAAGTTCTTTCTCTATACGCTGGTGGGCAGCGTCGTCATGCTGCTTGGCATTCTGGCGCTGTATTTCTACAACTCCAGCGTGACTGGCGTCTATACGTTCGACATCACGCAATTCCATCGACTGACGAATCTGCCGTTCAACCTCCAGTGGTGGGTCTTCCTCGCGTTCTTCCTGGGCTTCGCGATCAAGGTCCCGATGTTTCCGTTTCATACGTGGCTGCCCGACGCGCACACGGACGCGCCAACGGCCGGCTCGGTGATTCTGGCGGCGGTCCTGCTGAAGATGGGCACCTACGGTTTCCTGCGATTCAGCCTGCCCATCCTGCCCGAGGCCTCGCGGCATTTCGTGCCGATGATGGTGTTTCTGTCGATTATCGGGATCGTCTACGGCGCGCTCGTCGCGCTTGCCCAGAAGGACTGGAAGCGCCTCGTCGCCTATTCGTCGGTCAGCCACATGGCGATGGTGATGCTCGGAATGTTCGCGCTGAACCCGGTCGGCATCACCGGCAGCGTGGTGCAGCAGCTCAACCACGGCATTTCGACCGGCGCCCTCTTCCTCATCGTCGGCATCGTGTACGAGCGACGCCACACGCGGGAAATCTCGGAGTACGGCGGCCTGTCGAAAGTCATGCCCGTCTTTGCTGCCGTCTTCCTGATCATGACGATGTCGTCGATCGGGTTGCCCGCCCTGAACGGGTTCATCGGGGAGTTCCTGATTCTGCAGGGCGTGTTCGTGGCCAGCAAGGCCTGGGCGGCATTTGCGGCGAGCGGCGTGGTGCTCGGCGCGGCGTACATGCTGTATCTCTATCAGCGAACGATGTTCGGGAAAATCGAGAACCCGAAGAACGAGCGGCTGCTCGACTTGAGCCAGCGGGAATTCGCGACGTTCGCGCCGCTGCTGGTACTCGCGGTGTGGATGGGCCTGTACCCGGCGCCGTTCCTGAAACGGCTCGAGACATCGGTTCGTCACATCGTCACGCGGGTCAGCCCGGAGTACGAAGCGAGGTACGCGGCGAATTGTGATCCGACCCCGACGCCCGAGCGCATCGCGGCGTCTGACAATCCCGCGGCCCGGTTCCTCGCCGCCGTGCCGTGCGACGCCAACGGCAAGCCGCTGCGCGGCGTGGAAGGCGCGAAGCGCTGATGCCGGCCGGGATCTCGGCGAGCGATTTCTACTACATCCTGCCGGAGCTCGTGATCACGGCCGGCGCGCTCCTCGTGCTGGTCGCCGACGTGCTGCTCAACCCGAGGGCGGGTGCCGCCATGGGGACCCCGGGCCTGCCGCGGCCGCAGCGTCGCGCGCTGGGATGGCTGACGCTCGCCGTGATCGCCGCGACGCTCTATTCGCTGACGCCGTTCGGCTCGACAGAGGTCACGGTTGCCAACGGGCTGATCGCCGTCGATCGGTTTGCACTGTTCTTCAAGATCGTTTTCCTCGTTGCCGCCGGCATCACGGTCCTCATGTCGGTGCACTATCTGGAGATTGAAGGCGCGTCCGCGGGCGAGTACTACTTCCTCATCCTGTGCGCAACGCTCGGCATGATGATCATGGCCGGCGGCATCGATCTCATTACCATCTTCGCCGGCCTTGAGACGATGGCGGTGTCGTTCTATATCCTGGCCGGCTTCATCAAGCCGAATCAGCGATCGAACGAGGCGGCGGTCAAGTACTTCCTCCTCGGCGCGTTCTCGCTCGGCATCCTGCTGTACGGCATGTCGCTGATGTACGGGTTGTCGGGGACGACGAACCTGCGGACGATGGCGACGTTGCTGGCGGGGCAGGAGCAGGATCCACGGCTGGTGCTGGCAGTGATTCTGGTGGTGGCGGGCGTGGGGTTCAAGATCGCAGCGGTGCCGTTTCACATGTGGGCGCCCGACGTGTACGAGGGGGCGCCGACGCCCGTGACGGCGTTTCTGTCGGTCGGGTCGAAGGCGGCGTCGTTCGCGATGCTGCTCAGGATTTTCAATGAAGGCCTGCCTTCGATGAGCGCTGACTGGCGGCTGCTGTTCTACGTGCTGTCGGTCGTCACGATGACGGTCGGCAACGTCGCGGCGGTCTCGCAATCCAACATCAAGCGCATGCTCGCGTATTCCTCCATCGCGCATGCCGGCTACGTCCTGATCGGGATCGTCG
>Ga0182033_10000594_pt1 | contig 17247 bp, 14 predicted proteins | sample tim00Cox0000000H_FD_125968 | JGI IMG/M metagenome (GOLD analysis project Ga0182033, IMG submission 125968) | Lab enrichment of tropical soil microbial communities from Luquillo Experimental Forest, Puerto Rico - timezero.00C.oxic.00.000.00H | ecosystem: Environmental > Terrestrial > Soil >...
AGCGCAAGCTCCCATTGCGAGCCGTCGCTGCGCGTATACGAGAATTTGCGCGCGGCAAGCTCGAACGCGAGCACGCTGTCCAATTCGGCCTTCACATCTTGGATGGACTTGTCCTTCGGCATCGCGTAGCGCTCTGGCCTCCGCACCACGCGATCCGCGAAGCCGCGCACCACGTCGATCGCGATCAGGAGACGCAGATCACGCGACGGCGTAGCATAGTCTTCCCACGCGCCAGTCGTCTCGAAAATCGACGCGCCATCCGGCATGGCGACTTCGCCGCCGCCGCCGGCCTGGTACTTGCGCCCGTTCTCGACCGACGTTACGCGCGTCTTCACCTGTTCCTCAAGCGAGGTGATGGTGTCCTTCAGCGCGCGGACCGGATCGAGCGGCTCCGGCGACATCACGTCGTCCATGCGGTCGTAGAAGTCCTCGACCGAGAGCTTTGCCTGCTCAAGCGAGAAATCGGCATAGTCCTCGTTCTTTGCGATCTCATCGTTGGTCAGACGGCGCAAGCCCCCGTTCTTGCCGCGCACGATCGGCCGGAAGCGCTTGAAGCCGGGACTGCCGACCGATGGATCCTGCGCGAATAGAAAATTGCCGCGCCAGAAGCGCTTCCGCGCCACGGTGCCGTCGGGCTGCCCGTCGATGGCGAGGAACACCCCTGCTCCATCGCCAGTCTGCGGCACGCGTTTCACGAGCACGAGAACGTGCCCGTAGGGATCGGCGTAGATGGTCCCAGGACGCAGCGTCTTCGCCTTGAGCGGCACGAGATAATAGTCTGAGTTGTTGTCGTTCGCCGCCGTCCGCCCGTTGCCGGACTGCACGCCGTTGGCGACCGTGTTCCGCAAGTAAAATCCGAATCCAGGCACGAGACCTTGCGGCCTTGGCGGGAACATGGGTACCGGGGCCGCGATTGATCCACCGAACAGGCCGAACGGCCCTGCCGTCGAGGCCATGGTCTCTGGCGTGACAGGGGGGGTCTGCGGCGGTTCCTCATTCTGAATGTTCCACCACTGCGGACATTTCGGCGGCTCGCCGCCGCCCCCGCGCGTGCATTTCGCATAGCCGAACGGCAGCCCCATCTTGAAGGCGAAATAGGCGCGCAGAAAGTAGGGAACATCGGCGCAGTCCGGCTGCATGACGAGCCCTTTCTGGTCCTCGCGCAGCCCAAGAGAATTGAATAGGATATTGCGCGATCGATCGCGCAACACGTCCTGCAGCGCGGGCCACGAAGGTTCCGTGTCGAGCGGCGCGTCGAACAGCTTCTCGATCCATGCCGAATACAGATTCTCCGTGGTGCGGTTCCAGGTGTCGCGCACGGGCCAGACGCTCTTTACCGTCGCCCGCGGGCCCGGCGGCGCTTTGCGTTGTAGGGCAATGTCGTGGCTGAGCGTGCCGCACTCCGCCGGCGCGCCATCGCGCGTGAGCTTGACCTGCCACGTCCCTGCCGCGGGGGATTCGACCTCCGCGTACCAGGAATAAGGGGGTCCGCCATTCCGATCGTGAGATTTGGCGGCCACCTTGCCGTCTGGCGCGATCAGCGACAGCTCGCTGTCGAGCGGCTCCTCAGTGGTGACAAGAACTCGCAACGGGGCGCCTTTCCATGGGGCCGCCGGCGAGGAGAGAACGGCGAACTTCGCCTTCGCTTCGCAATCGCCGGTTGGAGCCTGGGCCCCGGTATTAATTTTGGCATGGGCTTTGGCGGGGCGTTGGGCGGCCGAGGCCGCGTTGGGTGCATAGATCCACCCCACGATCAGCGGCGATGCGATCGCCGCGACAATCAACTGGCGTGTCGGCAACATTCGAGGCCCCCGACCGAATCCCTTAAGCCGCACGATACCGCCAAATGTTGGCGGCAATAATGGCAAACTGCCCGCCGGACGGGCGGATAAAGCAGGCTCAATCAGCCACGTAGATTTCGCTCCCAGAGGCGCGAAATTTCTCGCTCATCTCGGCCATGCCGGCCTCCTTCTCGGCGAGCTTGATGGCGTAGTCGCGCACTTGTTGCGTGATCTCCATCGAGCAGAATTTCGGCCCGCACATCGAGCAGAAATGCGCAAGCTTATGTGCCTCTTTCGGCAGCGTCTCGTCGTGGAAGGAGCGGGCGGTATCCGGATCAAGCGAGAGGTTGAACTGATCCTCCCAGCGGAACTCAAAGCGCGCGGCTGAGAGCGCATCGTCGCGGACGACCGCACCTGGATGACCCTTGGCGAGGTCTGCCGCGTGCGCGGCGATCTTGTAGGCGATGACCCCAGCCTTCACGTCGTCGCGGTCAGGCAGGCCGAGATGCTCCTTCGGCGTCACGTAGCAAAGCATGGCGGTGCCGAACCAGCCGATCATGGCGGCGCCGATTGCGCTCGTGATGTGGTCGTAGGCCGGCGCGATGTCAGTGACAAGCGGGCCTAACGTATAGAACGGCGCCTCGCCGCAAAGCTCGAGCTGCTTCTCCACATTGACCTTGATCTTGTGCATGGGGATGTGGCCGGGGCCTTCGATCATCACCTGGCAGCCTTTGTGCCAGGCGATCTTCGTCAGCTCACCGAGCGTCTCGAGCTCGGCGAATTGCGCGCGGTCGTTGGCGTCGGCGATCGATCCAGGCCGCAACCCGTCCCCGAGCGAGAATGACACGTCGTAGCGGCGCATGATGTCACAGATCTCACCGAAGCGCTCGTAGAGGAAGCTTTCGCGGTGATGCGCCAGGCACCATTTGGCCATGATCGAACCGCCGCGTGACACGATACCGGTGACGCGGTCGGCGGTGAGGTGGATGTAGCCGAGCCTGACGCCTGCATGGATGGTAAAATAGTCGACGCCCTGCTCCGCCTGCTCGATCAACGTGTCTTTGTAAACCTCCCAGTCGAGCTTTACGGGATCGCCATGCACCTTCTCGAGCGCTTGGTAGATCGGCACCGTGCCGATCGGCACTGGAGAATTGCGGATGATCCATTCGCGCGTGAGATGGATGTCGCGCCCGGTGGAGAGATCCATTACGGTGTCGGCACCCCAGCGGATGCCCCACACCATCTTCCCAACTTCCTCCTCGACAGACGAGGTCACAGCGGAGTTGCCGATATTGGCGTTGATCTTGGTCGCGAAGTTCCTGCCGATGATCATCGGCTCCGATTCGGGGTGATTGATATTGGCGGGGATGATGGCGCGGCCGCGAGCAATCTCTTGCCTCACGAATTCCGGCGTCACGAAAGCTGGCAACGACGCGCCAAAGTTTTCACCATCGGCGAGCCGCGCTTCTGCCTCCTCGGCCTCGCGCTCACGCCCGATATTCTCGCGGTGGGCGATGTAGATCATCTCCTGAGTGACGATCCCGGCGCTCGCGAGCTCGAGTTGAGTGACGGGCTTGTTCGGCAGCGTCGCACGCTCTGCGATCCATTCAGCACGAAGCGGCGGCAACCCCCGCTTCACGTCGATCGTCGCGGCGGTGTCGGTGTAAGGCCCCGACGTGTCGTAGACGCGAAACGTTGCCCCATCGGCGAGCGCGATTTCGCGAAACGGCACTTCGAGATTTGGATGATCGTCGGGCGCGGAATAGACCTTGCGGCTACCGGCAAGCGGCCCGGTCGTCACTTTGGGCGGCTGAACATCCTTGGTGGACATCGGCTTGTTCATCGTCAGGCTCCCGTGCGTCGGGGGCGCTGGCGTTGGGGCAGTACGCCTTCCCTGTCCCTTCGCCGGCATGACCCGGATCAGGTTCAAAGGGTCTCCGCCAAGGCCTCGTGCGCAAAGCAGGCGGACTCTCAGCCCCTTTCCTGGGCTCCCCTCGGACTGGGAGCACATTAAGCCCCAGTTAGCCTCAGGGCAAGCTAGGCCACAATGTCGAAATCGTTGGCGTGGATCGTCACCGGGGTGTCGAAATGAGTGATCTTTACTGCGGCATGGATGCCCGCGCCATCGTCGTCAAATTACAAATCCTGAGCGGTGCTGTTGTAGAGGAACGTTGCTTTCGCGCGGTCGAGGCGACCGGCGATGCATCTGGAGCCTTCGTGTCCACGGTCACCGATGCACGTCGGACGCAGCACCTATATTGCCGGTGGTGTACCGGGTAGTGAAGCTATGCATCGGCGAGATTGCTCGCAGTCAGGCTCCAAGAGCTGCCGACAACTTTCGTTCTGTCAAGCACGGTAACCATGGCGCCTGCTTCTGTCGTGCCGCTCGAAAAACCTCAATTTGAAGGAGATGCCTGTCGCGAGTCAGGAACCCCGCAGCCAATCAAGGCAGCTTTTTTGAGACGGCTTGGGTGTGCGATCAATGCGAGGAGCGCGCTTCTCCCGCCTTGCGTCGCGTCCGCTTGGCAGTACGCGACGCGCCGGCGGCGCTCCTCGCCGCGCTCGAGCGATGATGGACGGGCCGCGGCGCTCCACCGCCCCAGAGATCCTGGTAGCCCATAGCGGTGAGAAATCCGCCGAGCGTGAGCACGACGATGGCGGTAGCCAGCGGCCAGCGATGATGGGCGATGAACGATTCACCAGCTCCCTGCACCAAAGACGGCGCCAGCAGCCTGAAGATGCCGCCGATCAGAAACAGCCAGCCAAAGATGGTGACCAGGACGCGCCAATCGCGAACCCAAAGATGGTGCACATTGAGCATGGCAAGGCCGAGCGCGAGCGTTATCACGCCTGACGAATAGATCAGCGCGAAGCTGTGCAGAAACTCATCAGCCATAGTGCGAAAATTGTCGCCTTCCAACAGTAGGCTGATGCCGACAATCACCAGCACCGGCCCCAAGATGCGCGCGATAAATGTCGAAGGCGTCATGCGCTTCTCCCCGTTGCAAGCTCGAGTCCGGGCAACGACTAGCACCGCTCCCTCGCCACGCTGTCTCAAATCGGCGACTATTGCTTGGAGGGCGCCACTCCAACGATGGCCAGGCTTGCGCCCAAAGGCAATCTAAGCCGAACGGGGGCGGAGGCACCAGATGAACGATTTCACGGTGGGGCCAAGGCAATCCGCCACCCGTTGCTGCGCAACGGAAACCTTGCGAGCGGGGGCCAACCGGTCTAAGCCTCCGCCATCATTCTGCCGCTCTTCGCCTTTGATTGCGAGCCTGGAGGCCAGCTCCGACCAATCCAACCCCCCGCCACAACCGAGGTAGAACACGTGAATCAAGACGCTTCGACCGAGGTTCGCGCCAGCACGAATACCGTCTCGACCATACGTTGGGTCGCGCTTGCCGCAGTCATCGTCGCCACCGTGGCCGGCGCCTTCTACTATTGGCGTCACAGCGCGCTCTATCCATCGACCGAGAACGCCTACACCGGATCGAACATCGTTCGCGTCGCCCCCGAGGTAAGCGGACCGGTGGTCTATGTCTATGTACGCACCGACGAAACGGTTAAAGCCAACGACCCCCTCTTCGATATCGACCCCACGCTCTATGACGCTGCGCTTCGCAATGCACGCGCTCAATTCGATGCCGCCGCCTCTGCCGCCGGAACTGCCGGCGATGCGTTGAAGGCGGCAGCGAGCACACTCGAAGAGAAGCGTGCGGCGCTTGAGGACGCGATCAAGGCCTACCGCGATGCGAAGGATGCGCAGGCGCCGGATGCGCCTCCATCGGATCAGCTCAAAAGCGCGGAGAGTAAATGGCCGCAGGCACTCAAGGCCTACAAGGATGCCGAGTCCGCCTTCGCCGCGGAGCAGGACAAGCCGCTGACCGTCACCACGCCGACCACCCAGCTGAGAGCTGCTTCTGCCCAACTCACCAAGGCAACCCACGACCGGGTCAAGACCCACGTCACTGCCCCAACCGGCGGTGTGCTCTCCAACGTGACGTTGCGGCCTGGCGCCACGGTGCAGGCGGGAGCGCCGCTGTTCGCCATCATCGAAGCCAATCGCTGGTGGGTTGATGCCAACTTCAAGGAGACCGATCTTGCCCGCATCAAGGTTGGCCAGCCGGCCACGGTGCAGCTCGATATGTACCCCAGCGTTACTTTCGACGGCACAGTGCAGAGCATCAGCTCCGGCTCGGGCGCCACGTTCTCGGTGCTGCCGCCTGAGAACGCGAGCGGCAACTGGGTAAAGGTGACGCAGCGCTTTCCGGTCCGCATCAGCCTGAACAATCCGCCGGCGGATAAGCCGCTCAGGGTCGGCGCCAGCACGTGGGTCATGATCGATACCACCAAGGACCAGGCACCCAGCCACGACAAGAAATGACCCGGCGCAAGCCCCCCGCCAAAAAGCCGCGCAAGAAGCGACAAGCCGTTACACCGCCCCCCACCCCCGAGCCGCCGCGGATCCGCGAGGAGCTGCCGCTTCCTCCCGAGCCGCCGAGGTTCCAGCCGAAGCCCTCGATGGCGCTGGTCATCGCCGTGGTGCTCACGGCGATCCTGGAAGTGCTCGATATCACCATCGTAAGCGTGGCCATCCCGCATATGCTCGGGACGTTCGGCGCCACCTCTGATCAGATTACCTGGGTTCTCACGTCCTATCTCGTCTCCGCTGCGGTGGTGATGCCGCTGACCGGTTACCTGTCGGCGCGGCTTGGCCGGCGCCGGCTCCTGATCGTCTCCATAGTCGGCTTCGTGGTCACCTCGGCGCTTTGCGGCGTCTCGTGGAATCTCGGAAGCATGGTGGCCTTTCGCCTCCTGCAAGGCATTTGCGGCGCGCCGCTCGTGCCCTTGAGCCAGGCCATCCTGCTCGATGCTTTCCCGCGCGAGAAGCATGGACAGGCGCTCGCCATCTTTGGCCTTGGTATTATGGTCGCGCCGGTACTCGGTCCAACCTTCGGGGGGTGGCTCACTGACACCTTCGTCTGGCGTGCAGTATTCTATATCAACGTGCCGATCGGCGTGTTCGCGCTGCTGCTCGCCATGGGCAACCTGCCACGCAGCGAGGTGAAATACATGCAAACCGACTGGGTCGGACTCATTCTCCTCGTGCTCGCGGTCGGCTCATTGCAAATGGTGCTCGACCAGGGGCAGACACGCGATTGGTTCAACTCGCGCTTCATCCAGGTCTTTACCGCCATCTCTTTCTTCGCCTCCGTCGCGTTCTTCATGCGCGGCTGGAACAATCCCAAGAACATCGTTGATCTGTCGTTGCTCAAGGATCGCAACTTCCTTGCGGGGCTGCTCGCCATCACCGCCTACGGCGTGACCCTGTTCGGCACCATCGCGCTCCTGCCGCTGCTTACCCAGCGGCTCATGGGCTATCCCGCGATGAGCGCCGGCATGTTGTTCATTCCACGCGCTGTGGCGAGCGCGATCGCGCTTTCCATCACCGGCAACTACCTCATGAACTGGATCGACGCGCGTATTCTGGTCGCTGCCGGCATCGTGCTTTCGGCGGTCGGCACCATGATGATGGCTGGATTGTCGCTGCAAGCCGACGCCTGGGCGATCGCCGCGCCCGGTATCGTCGCCGGCATCGGCATGGGGCTGTTCTTCGTGCCGCTGACTGCTGTCGCCTTTGGCAGAATGGAGAACCAGAAGCTGGACGAGGCCGCGGGCCTCTACGCGCTCATGCGCGGCATTGGCTCATCGATCGGCATCGCCGTGGTGAGCTGGCTGTTCGTACGCCAGACCCAAGTGCATTGGGACGACTTGATCACTCACATCAACCCGTTCAACCCTACAGTGCCGCCTTATCTCTCTGCTCACGGACTCGACGTGCAGGCGCCAGGTTCCAAGTTCACCGTGACCCTGGAGATCGGGCGTCAGGCGCAGATGCTCGCCTTCATCGACCTGTTCTGGTTCATCGGCCTCGTGACTTTCGCTATGCTGCCGCTGCTTCTCATGATGAAACGGCCAAGGACCACAGGCGTGTTGATCCCCGCGCATGCTTGAGGCACGCACGCGACAACCTCGCAGAACAGGTTCGAGCTCTAGCCTACCAGCAGACCTTTGCACCGGAGGTGCAGACCACGGGCGAGATCACGCCGTGCCAGCACACGGTGTAGGACTTTGGCGTCACCACGTCTGGTTTGACATAGAGATCGGCCGAGACGTAGTCGCGCCAATAAGGCTGGGGCTGTGCCTTCATGGCGGTCACCTTAAGCGGGCCCTTGCCCTTCTTGAAATCGTTAACCGCTCCGGCAAGTGCTGCTTGCGATCCGCTCAGCGCATCAGACTTGTCCCAACCATCCGCGGTGCCCACCAGTTTGCTGCAACCGCCCGCATTAGCCGGCGCCGCAGCTACGCAAAGTCCAGCTATGGCCAAGGCATAGACAGGGACGCACAAGAACGACCTCATGTAAGGACCCCCTTTGCACAAATGAGAGGCGATAAGATATCTCGGCACTCGGGACCTTGGCAGTACCTCGCCAGTACCAGGCCATCGGTTCGCTTATGCCTGTAGCGTTTGTGCCACAGGTCGGCGCTTAACTTTCGGACGCAAACTCTGGCAATGATGTCAGGCGAAAAGCGGGGGCAGTTACTTCAGCCTCGCAAAGTACGGAATATGCCTTCAATGGCAGCGAAGCTCGTCCTCATCAGCGGAGCCTCGAGCGGCATTGGCGAGGCTCTCGCCAAGCGCTATGGCCACGCCGGCGCCCATCTCCTGCTGCTTGCCCGTAATCGAGAGCGCCTTGCGGCGGTGGCTGAGGCGATCAAGCGCGATGGTGGCACTGCCACGGTCTTCTCCCTCGACCTTGCCGACCCTGACGCGATCGAAGAGACCACCGCGAAAATCGCACGCGAGACCGGCACGCCGGACATTCTCGTCAACAATGCCGGGTCGGGGCGCTGGCTACCGCTGACCAAGACCACCGCGGCAGAAGCGCTCAGCATGATCCAGGTGCCGTATCTCGCGGCCTTCAACCTCACCCGCGCTTTTTTGCCGCTGATGCTCGCGCGGCGGAACGGTGCGATCGCATGCATCACGTCGCCAGCGTCCTACGTCGCCTGGCCTGACGCCGCCGCCTATATCGCGGCCCGGCGAGCGCTTGCGGGCTTTACCGACGGGCTGCGTAGCGAGGTGAGAGGTAAGGGCGTAACCGTGACCCTCGTCGTCTTGGGCATGGTGGAGAGCCCCTATTGGGATCACAATCCTGGAAGCCGTGAGAACGCGCCGGTAGCCAAGTCTTGGCTCGCTCCGGTGATGACGTCGGACCAGGCTGCCGCAGCGATCTTCTCTGGAGTCGAACGGCGCAAGCGCACCGTCGTGAAACCGGCTGTGTTACGTGCCGTCTTCCTGCTCAACGCCATCGCCCCGAGTCTGGTCACGCGACAACTCAAGCGCCGCGTTCCCAGACCGCGGGACTGACCTACCGTCCCAGCAAGCCAGAACGCTTCAAGAGCCAATAGACAAGCGCCGATGAGCCTATGGTGAGGGCCATTACCCACAGAAAGCCAGAGCTGTTGCTCGTGAGCGGCAAGCCACCAACATTCACCCCGAAGATACCGGCCACCAAGGTGGCGGGTAGAAACACGGTGGTTACGATCGACAGTAGGTGCAGGCTGCGATTGGTCTGTTCGGAGCTCTTCAGCATGATCTCCTCCTGCAACAGGCGGGAGCGGTCACGCAGCTCCACGATCTCGGTGTCGAGCCAGTCTAGACGCTGGCCGAGCTTATGCGTCGGCAGGATGAGCGCCGGATTGGCGAACGCCTCGATGTCGTGCTCGAAGCGATGCATGAGCAAACGCAGCGTCACGAGTTGCCGATGGACCCGCACGGTGCCCACTAATTTCCTGTCGGTATTCAGCTCGTCGGCGAGGGTCCGTTCCTCTGCATGGTCGAGCTGATTGGCAAGACCGTCGGCGAATCGGTCGAGCGATTCGGTCATCTGCCCGATAATCACCTCGAGGAGGACGGCGGGCGTCTGCACCTTGAGACCCCGGCGCAACTCCTTGCGGGTGGCTTCAATGGCGTTCAACTGATGCCTACGGCTGGAAATGAAGACGCTCTCGGTTAGAGCAAAATGCAGAAAGCCGATCTCTTCGGTCGCGCCGCTTAGCCCACACACAAGGTCGGCAAGAACGCCGTAGGTGCAGACATCGCTCTCGTGCAGCTGTTGATGCTCATCGGCGGAGACGACGTGGCCACATCCAGAAAGTGGCGCGCGCGTCAGCCAGATTGAAATGCAGCCAAAAGCCAGCCCTCGCCGTCGGCGATCGGCCCATCGACATTGAGCTCCTCCGGAGTTCCATCGCCGTGGAAGCGGACCGCATAGACGAGCCCGGCAATTGGCTTTGCCTGCGCTTCCCCGACGCTGCCGGCGACAGTGGCTGCGATGGCCTGCATCTGTTTTGCCTCCAGGCCAGCTAAGAGCCGAGTTGTGTGACGGTGCTTGCCGCGATCGCCGCACCAGGCATTCGTCCCTGGGACTAGTTGTTGAGGAAACCGGAGATACTGTCGGCGATGCTGTTGCCCCGGTAACCACCGCGCCGCTGCTGGCGTATTGGCGGCCCACGATCCCACGGAGCAGAGACATCCTCGGCCACTGGCGGGAATGCGTCGTAGGGCATGGGCTCGCCGAACATCGCCGACGCCATGCGGGCGTCATGTCCGTAGACGTCGTTGAAGGTCGTGAGCGAACCGTCGTCATTCACCTTCAAGGTGAAATAGGTGATGTAGACCGGGATCTTCTGCTTCAAGGCGACGTGTTGGTCTTCGCCGCCGCTACCGATCGCAGCAGCCACCTTTTCCGCCGTCCAGCCCTGGTCCTCCTTCAGCAAAGTGGTTGCGAGCTGATCTGGATTCTGCACCCGCATGCAGCCGTGACTCTCTGCGCGCACCGCCCTGGCGAAGAGGTTCTTCTGCGTGGTGTCGTGCATATAGACGTCGTGCTTGTTGGGGAACAGGAACTTGACCGTGCCAAGCACATTGTCGGGTCCAGGCGGCTGATAGATGTTGAGGCTGCGGATGTCGATGCGGCTCCAGTCGATCATCGCCGGATCGACCTCCTTGGTGCCGATGGCGACGCGCAGGCCGTTGCGCGCGAACACCGAGGTATCCCAGCTGCCGCCACCGCCGAAGAAGAAATCGCCACCGCCTCTGATCGAGGGCAACAGCTCCTCCATCTTGATCGAGTTCGGCACGTTCCAATACGGATTGAACACGACCTCCTGCATCTCGTTGGAAAAGATCGGCGTCTGCTTGTCGGGCTTGCCCACCACCACCCGCGTGGTGAACGCTGGCTTGCCCCGATCCATCACGCTCAGGGTGAACTCGGGGATGTTGACGGTGACGTAGAACGATCCGAGGTCGCTGGGCAGCCAGCGCCAGCGCTCCATGTTGAGCAGGATCAGCCTTTTCCGCGGTGTACTTGACGATTGCTGCTGTTGTTGCCCGTTGAGCAGCCGCCTCGTGCCAGGTCCGACCACGCCGTCAGGCCTCACGCCACGATCCTCCTGGAAGCGCTTTACGGCCTCATCGACGGAGGCATCGAACTGGCTCTCCTTCGCGCCATCGCCGGCCGGCACATCGAGCCGCTTGCGCAGCAGCGCCACCTGCTCATGCTCGACGCCGAGCTTGAGCGTTGGGCCATCGGGGATCCTCACCCCGCTGTCATCGACATGGCCGCCCCGCGCCCCGATCAGCGCCTTGCGCAACGCCTCGAATTGCGGCTGGTCCGGCTGGAAGCTGCGGAGATAGGCGGCGGGATCAGAGCGGATGCCGATCGTCTCCATAATCTGCAACAGATCCGGAAGCACGAGCGTCGGATCGAGATTGGGATCAATCTTCGTCCAATCAAAGCGGCCGCCGCGCGCGTCGCGGGCATAGTGCAGCACGGCAAGGTCGAGCTTGACCTCGGCGTCGGCGAGCGCAGCGGTGGCGTTGGCGGATTTCGGATCGAGACCTCCGGCCTTGGGCAGCGCATAGTCGGAGGCGCGCAGGCCATACTCGTCGGCCTTGCCGATCTCCTCCATCACCGATTTCGCACGGGCGTTAACGCCGTTCTCGTCCACCCACAGCACTTGGGCGTCTGGTGCGGAATAGTAATCGGTAAGCGCCCTCTGCTCGTTGCCGGCCTTTGCACTCTTGTCGGCGACACGGGTCAGGATGGCGATGCGGAGCGACTCCGCCGGACCGATCAGCGTTGCCGGACCGTCCGGCTCTGCCGCACGCAGAGGCGCAGCGGCGGCCATGCAGGCCACGACCGAGAACAGGGCAAGCGTCGCGCGAGAAAATCGTCTCACCAACGGCTCTCGATGCTCGATGAACCCCTCGTCAATTGGCCCTCGTCACCCCGAATGTGGGGTGTGCCGCCGCGCCGCAAGTCACTGCACGTTAGCCTCTAAACTTTGCGCCCGTACAGAGGCAAGAGAAAGGCAAGGGGGGCAAGCTTGGCCAAGGCAAAATCTTATTTGCTTTCAAGTAGTTCATTCATAAGACTCGACCTGAGTTGTGCGCTTGGCCGGATAACGAGGTGCGTCAAAAGCGCCCCCCTACTGAATCAGTCGACCTTGCTGTCCCGCGAGCCGGGGCCTGAGCTCTCTACGGATGAGCTGAATGGCATCATCGACCCGCGCGCTTGCAGATTCTGTCGGTAGCGAGCGACCGCGCCGGGCTCAGCCAGCTCCTCGATGAGCCGCATGAGTGTCGCGGTATTCGACAGCGCCAAACAATCAGTAGTGTCCTCGCTGAGCATGGGCCGCCTCGTTCCAAGTCCCTTCCCAAACTTCCTGGTGGGCTCTAACGCGGCTCCGCCGCGGCAAAATGACTTCCCTTTGCCGCCTCGAGTCGCATCTAGCCGAGCGGCGCCTTGGAAGTTTCAGTCGTACCGCCGACCTTGGGCGCCGCTTCCGCGAAGGGCACCTCAGCGCTCGTCCCAAACTTCCTGAGCAGCCGCGCCATGTATTTGCGGAAGCGGAAGTGCTGGATCTCGAACCGGTGCCAGGCGTCGTCCTTCCACGGGATGCCGTGCCCGATGTCCGGCGTGGCTGTTGCCTTTAGCTTGCGGAACCAATCGGCCCGCGCCGGATCGAAGGCCATGGCCACGATGAAGCTCGCGATCAGCTTCGCCTGGTAATCGGCGACCATCCACACGCCGCCCTCTGCCGGCTCGAAGAGCCCGGCTACGAAGAAATCGTCGAGCTGGCGATGGAAAGCGTGGATGAAGAGCTTGGATCGACCTTGGTCGTCGAGGATGAAGCTCTCATCCATGAACGGGAAGCTCGGTCGGAAGCCTGTCGCATAGACGATGAGGTCGATCTCCTCTTCGCTATCGTCGACAAAACGCACACAGCGGCCGTCGAGACGATCGATAGCGGGCTTGGTCACAATGCGCCCATGCACGATATGGTCAAGATAAAGGGTGCAGGCGGTCGGATGCGCCTCGAACAGCTTGTGATCGGGAGCCGGCAGGTCGTAGCGCCAATGCGAGCCGACCACGATGCGCAATCCCCACCAATAGAGCTTGCGCATCACCGCGCGCGGCAATGGCCAGCGACTCGTGAGATCGATGAAGGTGTCGGTCGGCTTGCCCATCACGATCTTGGGGAAGAAGTAGTAGCTCCGCCGCATCGAGTGCACGGCGCACACCCCGTGATGAGCCGCGTCGTCGAGGATATCGACGGCTGAGTTGCCGGCACCGACCACGAGCACGCGCTTGCCCTTGAGCTGCTGCTTCGACTTCACGTCATGGGAATGCAGGATCTCGCCAGTGAAGCTGCCGGGATAGCTAGGCCAGTTCGCCTCCCAGTGATGGCCGTTGGCGACGATGAGCCCGTCATAGAAGCGGGACTTCTCTTCGCCTTCGATCTGGATACGCCACCGCCTCCCGACCCGCTCAGCCGACATGACACGCGCATTGAAGGTTATGCGGTCATAGAGCGCAAACTCGCGCGCATAGGAGCGGAGGTACTCTTGCGCCTGGGTGCAGCTCACGTAGTGCGGCCACTCCTCGGGGAAGGGGAAATCCGGATAACGCGACAGCTTCTTCGACGAGTTGAGATAGGTCGAGCCGTAGACCGCGTGCGGATTGTCAGGGTTCCAGATGCCGCCAACATCGGCGAGCGCCTCAAAGCAGTCGAAGGGGATGCCACGCTCGGCGAAGGTCTTGGCCACCGCGAGCCCGCAGGCGCCGGCGCCAATGATGCAATACCGCTTCACCATTTCTCCGCGCAAAACGATGCTCCTTCTGGGCATGCCAGCCTGCCGCCTGCCGTGGATAGCACGGAAGCGGCTGGTGGGCTCCCATGCAATCGCGGCCTAGGCTAAGCGCCTCATTGACCTGTATCAAATCGGCCGAAGCTTACATCGGCTCTCTCGGCCCGAAAGCTCGTGTATACAGGCGCGGGCCCCGGCCTCAGGAGCCCCCTTGTTGCCCCTGCAATTCATGGGGCTTTGCATTAAGGTCGGCCGGCGGACGGGCTTTGCATTAAGGTCGGCCGGCGGACGCCGCCTGCCGGGGGCTGCATGGACATCAAGGACGACGTGACAATCCAAAGCTGGGACGGTACTTGGACCTACCGGCCGAAGGTCCTGGTCACGCCTGAGATCTCGGAAGACATCGTCGAGATCATGAAAAGTGTGGTGCGTTTTCCCTCGCCGGTGCGCCCGGCGGGCTCGATGCACTCCACCGCGCGCATGAACGGCGATGACGGGGGCACCATGGTCGATATGAAGGCCATGAACCGCATTCTCAATTTCGGCGAGGACACGGTCACCGTCGAAGGCGGCGTGAGCTATCAAACCGTATCCGACGCGCTTAAAGAGCGCGGTCTGCAATTTCACGTCATGACCGAGATCGGCAACGCGACCCTCGCCGCCATGGCGGTCGCCGCCACCAAGGATTCATCCTTTCCCGGGGGCTTTGGGCAGATTAGCTCCTACGTCACCGCCATGCGCTTCGTCACGCCGAGCGGTGATATCCGCGCAATCAACGAGCGCGATCACCCCGAGGAAATGCAGGTGATGCGCTCGAGCTACGGGCTGCTCGGCATTGTGTTCGAGGTGACGATCAAAGTGCGGCCGACGACGGCATTGAGCGTGCGCCACCACGCCATGGGGCTTGACGAGTTTCGCAAGCGCTTTCCCGTGTTCAAGGCACAAGGCTACGCGGTGATGTATTACATCTTTCCCTATGTGCGCACCGTGGTGGTGGAGCTCCGCAAGGACAATCCCGATGCGAAGCCCGTGTCGCGCCGGCGCTGGACCTATCGCAACCGTTTCTGGCGCAAATACGGGCCTGCGCTCTCCCATTGGATCCGAGGCCGCACCAAATCGCCGAGAGTGGTCGCCGCGGCCGACGATCTGAACTTCTCCATTTTGCGCCAGGGACTAGTGCGCATCGTGCGCCATGACGCGACCTGGCCGCACGCGCAGCATATTAATTATCCGCGCGATCCAGGCCCCAACAAATATCTGTTCAGCATGTGGGCCTTCCGCGAGGGCGGCTTCTTCAACATCCTTGAGCAGTATTGCGATTTCTGCATCGACCACGCCAAGCGCACCGGCTATCGCTGCGATCTGCCGAGCGTGGGTTACGCCATTGCCGCCGATCGCAACGCGCTTCTGTCCTATTGTTGGGACGGCAACACCCTCTCAATCGATCCTGCTTCGACCGGCGGCAAGGAATGGCAGGAGTTTCTGCACGCCTACAATGATTTCTGCAGCGCCCGCGGGGGTCAGCCTCTGTTCAACCAGACTCCCTTTCTGACCCGCGGACAGGCACAAAAGGCCTTCGGCGGCCGGCTTAAGTTGTTCGCCGACTATCGCCGCCAGGCCGACCCAGAGAATCGGCTGCTCGATTCTTATTTGCGCGATTTGCTGGCTTGAGGATTCGAGCCGGTGCGGGCGGTGAACCAGCGGATCAGCGGAAAAGACAGCGCGCGCGGCATTGAGCGCACCGATTTGAGGAAGCCCGCCACCTGCGGCGGGAAGGCGATCTCGTAGGGCTTGTTGGGAAGCCTCTCGAGGATTTTCCGCGCGCAACGCTCCTTGCTCATAACATAGAGCTTCTTCTTCGCATCGTACGAAGCGTTGAGCGGCGTATCGACGAAGCCAGGATTGATGATAGTGACGGCGATGCCTTCGCCTTCCAATTCGAGCTTGAGGCTCTCGGCGAGATTGATTAATGCCGCCTTGCTTGCACCATAGCTTCCGTTGTCAGGCCAGCCTGAATAGCCGAACAGCGAGCCCATAATGGCAACGTGTCCAGACTTGCGTTGCAGCATCGACGGCAGCACCGCGGCGATGGCATTGATTACGCCGTCGACGTTGAGCGCCATAGTCTTGTGGAAGCCGTCGAGGTCGATGTTGCGGATGTCGAACGGCACGTACATGCCGGCACCAAGCAGAGCGAGGTCGATCGGACCAAGCTCACTTTCGACATTGCGGGCGCACACCTTCAAGGCATAAGGCTGCAACACGTCGGCGGGAAATGCTTTGATGTTGGAGCTCGATGCCGCGAGCGTATCGAGCTTCTCGCTCGGGCGCGCCGTAGCTCCGACCTTGACGCCGGCGGCAGCGAGCCGCCTGGCGATCTCGCCGCCGATCGCGCCAGAGGCGCCGGTGATCCACGCCACCTTCCAGGGAAATTTCTGCTCTGCCATGCACGCCGCCCAAGTCTCTGACTGCCGCGGTGCAACCTTAGCATCGGCGAGTACGGGTTGCTAAACGCCACGGTCGGCGCCCGGATCGTTGGATCCTGGAGGCATAGTGCGCAATGCGGGCTTGGGTCGCGGCGAACGGCCTTTATTGGAGTTTTCTCCGAAGTCGGATGTCTCCGCCCTCCAACTACTGACGAAATTCACGAACTCGTCGGTGACCTGGAAAACCAAGTGCAGCAAGCGGGTAACTTGACGGCTTGTACCCCGCCTGAGGTGGTGGACATCATGAGCCGATTGCCGACATTCGTCCAGGAGAGAGCGGTAGCCATCATGTTTGATTTCGTGAATCCAGTGCTTCCCCTCTGAGGGCTTCTCCACCAGAGACGGAAGTTGAGGCTCGGTCAACCCAAGGCTGGAAGCGAGGCGGAACATGGGGGACTCCACTTATAGAAGAAGCCCGGACGGTGGATGCTAGGGCTTCTTCCATTCTTCTCAAAAGGAGAGATGATGATGGCAGGGAAACCATCATCAGTGCCTCAAGCACGTCCTCAGCCCGGGAGCTACACAGGGAAGCCCCGATCCACTAGGGAACAACCCCCGGGGTTTCGGGGTCGCATCAACATCAACTCACCAGCGACTGGCTAATAAAAGTTATCGCCATGGGCTCTCGCGTTTGGAGGTTTTGATGTTCGACTCATGTACGGAATGCAAACAGCCGCTCATTGAGATCGACAATCGCGGGCAGCATCTACGCGGCTGCCTAAGCTGCAATCAGTGGCGCGACCGCGGCGGCAACGTG
>Ga0182033_10000600_pt1 | contig 17187 bp, 22 predicted proteins | sample tim00Cox0000000H_FD_125968 | JGI IMG/M metagenome (GOLD analysis project Ga0182033, IMG submission 125968) | Lab enrichment of tropical soil microbial communities from Luquillo Experimental Forest, Puerto Rico - timezero.00C.oxic.00.000.00H | ecosystem: Environmental > Terrestrial > Soil >...
GATCGCTCGGTTGATACGGTTGGCCACGACCCTTCTCCTCTCGGCTGTTCCGGTCACGCGTCAAGTGTGTGCTCGCGCTCCCAGTCAGTCAGATGCCGCATATAATCGTTCCACTGGGCCATACGCAGCTTGACGTAAGAATCGACCAAGGCGCCGCCTAGCGCGTCGCGCAGCATCGCCGAGGCCGCAAAGGCACGCAACGCGTCGAGGAGATTGAGCGGCAGACGGGGGATGCCAGTGGGAGCTGCGCCCGGCTCATACATGTTGATGTCGAGCCGCTCGCCCGGATCGCGCTCTTGGGCAATCCCGTCGAGACCGCCAGCGAGGATCCCCGCCTGCAGCAGATAGGGATTGGCCGCGCCATCCATCAGCCGCAATTCGAAGCGGCCGGGTTCTGGGATCCGCACCATATGGGTACGGTTGTTGGCGCCGTAGCTGACCGCATTCGGCGACCAGGTGGCACCGGAGACGGTCGGTGCCGCATTGATTCGCTTGAAGCTGTTGACGGTCGGAGTGAAGAGAGCGGTCAGCGGCTCCGCATGGGTGAGAATGCCGCCGAGAAAATGGTAAGCGAGGGCAGAGAGACCGAGTTCACCCGCGGGGTCGTAGAACAGATTGGACTCGCCTGCACGGTCCCATAGTGAGACATGCGCGTGGCATCCATTGCCGGTCAGATGCATAAAGGGTTTCGGCATGAAGGTTGCGCGCAGCCCGTGCTGCCCGGCGAGCTCTTTGACCATGAATTTGAAAAACACATGGCGATCGGCGGTCACGAGCGCATCGTCATAGGTCCAGTTCATCTCGAACTGGCCATTGGCGTCTTCGTGATCGCTTTGGTAGGGCGCCCAACCGAGCTCCAGCATCGCGTCGCTGATAGCGCGTATCAGCTCGTATTGCTTCAACAGCGCCGTCTGGTCGTAGCAGGGCTTCGCCTGCCGGTCGCCCCCATCGGCGGCGGCGCGCCCGTCCGCGCGCAGCACAAAGAACTCGGCCTCCACTCCAGTCTTTAGCCGGTACCCCTTGGCCTCGGCAGCGGCGCGGAGGCGCTTCAGCACGTGGCGCGGAGCGTGCTCCAGCGGCTTGCCGTCGATATGGAGATCGGCGGCGAGCCAGCCGATCTCCGGCTTCCAGGGAATCTGGATCAGGCTCGCCGGATCTGGCATCGCGAACATATCGGGGTCTGCGGGGGTTAGATCGAGATGTGTTGCAAAGCCAGCGAACGCGGCACCGTCACGCTGCATCTGCCCTATCGCCGCAGCCGGCACGAGTTTCGCCCGCAATACGCCAAAGAGGTCGACAAAGCTGATCAGGAAATAGCGGATCCCGTTGTCCGCTGCTTGTTTCGCCAGATCTCCTGACATGGAATCCCTTTCGACACCCTCAGTAGCCATTCTTTCCGGGGGTCCAGTCGGTGCCGGCGAGCGGAACGCCGGCCATCGCGGCGGCTTCGACGGTCAGCGCGGCGAGGTCTTCCGGCTCGAGATTATGCAGGTGCGACTTGCCGCAAGCGCGGGCCAAGGTTTGAGCTTCCATTGTCAGCACCGTCAGGAAATTGCGGACCCGCCGCGCGCCCTCCTCGACCTCGAGCCGGCTTTCGAGCACTGGATCTTGCGTCGTGATGCCAACCGGGCAGCGCCCGGTATGGCAGTGATGACAGGCTCCGGGCTCGGTGCCGAGCGCGTGGTAATCCTCGACATGGATCCGGCGGTTGCAACCGAGCGCGATTAGCGCTGCGGTGCCGATCGAGACGGCGTCGGCGCCCATCGCCAACGCCTTGGCGACATCGGCGCCGCTGCGGATGCCGCCCGATATGATCAACTGCACTTTCCGGTGCTGGCCAAGCTCCTGGAGCGCTTCGACTGCTTGGCGCAAGGCCGGCAAGGTCGGGATGCCTGCATGTTCGATAAACACATCCTGGGTCGCGCCGGTGCCGCCCTGCATCAAGCACGATGACGTCGGCCCCGGCCTTGACCGCGAGTTGGACATCGTAGCGCGGCCGCGCCGAGCCGATCTTGACAAAGACCGGCTTTTGCCAATCGGTGGCCTCGCGCAGCTCCTGGATCTTTATGGTCAGATCGTCTGGACCGGTCCAATCGGGATGGCGGCAGGCACTGCGCTGATCGATGCCAGCGGGCAATGTGCGCATTTGGGCAACCCGCTCGGTAATCTTTTGCCCCAGCAGCATGCCGCCGCCGCCCGGCTTGGCGCCCTGGCCGATAACGATCTCGATCGCCTCGCAGGCGCACAGATGGCTCGGGTCGAAGCCATAGCGCGAAGGCAATACCTGGTAGACGAGGATCGTCGACTCCGCCCGTTCCTCCTCGCTCATGCCGCCATCGCCCGTCGTCGTGCTGGTGCCAACCGCACTGGCGCCGCGGCCGAGCGCACGTTTGGCATTGCCGCCGAGCGCGCCAAAGCTCATGCCGGCGATGGTGATCGGGATCTTCAGCTCGATCGGCTTTTGCGCAAACCGGGTGCCCAGCGTTACATTGGTGGCGCTACGCTCGCGATAGCCTTCGAGCGGGTAGCGCGAGATCGAGGCGCCGAGCAATACCAAGTCGTCGAAGCTCGGCAGCCGCCGCAAGGTGCCAAAGCCGCGGATCTGATAGAGGCCCTCGTCGGCGGCACGCTCGATCTCGGCGATGACTTCGCGAGAAAAGGCGGCGGAATGCCGCAATGGAGGGGCGGTCATTGTCAATATTCGGCTGCGTGGTCGATATGGAAATTATAGAGGCGTCGCGCCGAGCCATAATGCCGGAAACACGTCGCCTTGGTGGCAATGGCGGCGCGGTCGAGCAGAGCGGCAACGCGCTGGATATCGGCTTGCGTCATCTCCTTCTCGACGCAATCGGCGCCGAGACTGGCGACACTGCCGGCAACATAGATCTCGGCTTCGTAGATCGAATCACCCAGATCATGGCCGGCATCGCCGCAGACGACGAGCGTGCCGGCCTGTCCCATAAACGCGCTCATATGGCCGGCCGAGCCGCCGACGACGATCGAGACGCCCTTCATCGAGATACCGCAGCGCGCGCTGGCGTCGCCCTGGACAACGACGAGCCCGCCGCGGCCCGATGCGGCCGCGGATTGCGAGGCGTTGCCGTTCACGCGTACGAGGCCGTTCATGATGTTCTCGGCAAGGCCGGTGCCGGCATGCCCGTCGACGACAATCGTCGCCGCTGCGTTCATGCCGGCGCAGTAATAGCCGACATGACCCTTGATCTCGACATGTATTGGCTCGGTAATCCCTACGGCGATTGCATGAGCGCCGTTCGGGTTTAGCACCCGCCAATAATGCTCGTTGGTCCCGGGCGCGAGCCGGTGCAGACGTTCGTTCAATCCACGAACCGAGCTGCGTGCGAGGTCGATCTCTATCACTGACGCCGCCAGGAATAGACGGTTGCCGGGTGCGGTTCCCAGATTTCGGCGGTGGCCGCGTCAGGGAGCGTCGCAATCGCCCGGTACTCGGTCGCTATCGCAACCCAGTCTTTGGTTTCGGCGAGCACGGCGGGCTTGCAGGCGATCGGGTCGCGCAGGATCGCAAAGCCATCCTTGGTGCCAACGGCGAAGGTGTAAAACCCGTCGAGATCGGCGAGCGCTGCTTCGAGCGCCTCGGTCAAGCCGATTCCTTGCCGTAAGCGCCAGGTCAGGTAACCCGATGCGACCTCGGTGTCGTTGTCGGTCGAGAACTGGATGCCCTGGCGGCGCAATGACTGGCGCAGCCGGTTGTGGTTCGACAGCGAGCCGTTATGCACCAGGCAGAGATCGGGCCCAGTCGAAAACGGATGAGAGTGCTCGGTCGTGACTGCGCTTTCCGTCGCCATCCGAGTATGACCGAGCGCGTGCGTGCCCGACCGGTGCGTAAGATCGAAGCGTTCCGCCACTTCGTCCGGTAACCCGACGTCCTTAAAGACTTCGATGCGCTCGCCAAAGCCAAAGGTGCCGATCTCGGGGCGATGCCGGGCGATCCACGCGAACAGCTGCTCCTGATTGGCGGCAAGGGTGAAGACGGCATGACTGCCGTACCGCCGGGCGGGGCGCGGGACGGGGAAGGCGGTGCCGAGCTCGGCTTCGAGCGCCGCCCAATCGTATTCGGCGTCGGGCGCGTGCAATGTCGTCTTGAACGCGCCTTGGGGCGCCGCATCGCCGTACAGCGCAAAGCCGGTGCTGTCGGGGCCCCGTTCGCTCATTTGCGACAGCATTCCGGCTAAAAGAGGACCGAGATCTTGTGTCGCTTCGCCACGCTTAAAGAACAACCCGACGATCCCGCACATCAAAAACTCCGTGATTGCCCCGGAAAATTAGCCGCGGCGGCGGCGGAGCTCAAGCCGTCCCCGCCCGCGATAGCGCAGAATCGGCCGCAGCCGTCATTCGCGCGACGTCCGGAACCATCCGGCGCGTGAACGACACGCCGATGACGGGGGCCGAGCCGTTGTCAGGCAATATTGCAATTGCATGAACGCACCGCAAAGGATGCCACTGCTTGCCTTATGGTTGCCTCTGTCACCCTATTGCATCGCGGTCGTTGCAAGAGCCTCGCACGATGCCCGCGTTAGCTTGCCGGTTTGAAAGGAGCCGTGTTATCTTCTCCCCGGTGCAGTCCCCGCGAGCAGCAAAGGATATCAGCGATGGCAGCTAGCACGGCAGCCAAGACCGCCACCGAGGAAGATTCGGCAATGCATTCAGTTGCCGCGGCCATGCGCGACGCTGCGGCAACCGCCTCGGAGCACTCCGCCCAGGTCAAGCAGACAGCGGGCGAGGTCGGGTCGAACGCGCTGCACAGCCTCTCGCGGATGACCTACACCGGCTCGTACATTCTGGCCTACGGCGTCGTCTACGCGGCGGTGTTTATTGCGCAGTCGCTGCCCCAAGAGAACCCGATCATGCACGGGTTTCGCGACGGAGGGCGCGCGGCCATGGATGAGCTCAACGGCGGCTGAGTGATCGGTAGGGTGAGGCTTCGTCGGGGCCGAGATTTCTTCCCAACCCGCTCTTACAAGCGGGCGTATGGAGTGCGATCGAGTAGGCGATGGCATTGTCTTTGCCGAGCACAGGGAACGAGATGATGCGTGACGAGTCCGTGGGCACGGAGGTTGTGCCTCACGTCGACGTCAAGGTCATGCTCCCCGGGGACGGCATCATTCGAGTCGAGAGCACGCGACTGTTCGGTGAACCGGACGACCCTCTATGCCGTCGCTTTGTCGAGCGCGCTTTCCTCGCGCCGGAGATCGATGGGGTCGTGATAACACCCGGGGCGACACCGGCAATCGAGCTGCGGTTTGACCCGACGCGGCGCGGCCAGCGCCAAGTTCTCCAACATTTAGCCGCGCTGGTGGTTGCGAGCGACCGGCCGAGCGACGCGACAGCCGCGTCTCGGGCGGCGCCAATGGATGTGCCACCGGCGGTCACGGCCCGGGACCAACACGGTGTGGTTCGTTACCACCGCTACGCACGAAGGGTGACGGGCTGGCGGGTGACGTGCGAGCGCGTCGGCATGATCAAGCTCGAAAACCCGGCTCTCTACCGCAAGGCTGTCCTGTGCGAGGCGATCGAGCGCGAGCTGATGAGCGTGCTCGGAGTCGATCGCTATGAGACGAGCCCGCGCAACGGCCGGGCCAAGATCGAGTATGACCCACGTCAACTCGGTCCGGCGCAGATCATCGAGATCCTCGACGGTGCGCTCACCAATGCCGAACATCCCGAGCAGCTGGACAAGCCCGAGCTGGAGCTGGCTCTCTGCACAGCCTCTATACCGTTGGCCGCGATCGCCCAATTTGCGATGCCGGCGTTGCTGCCGGTCTCGGCGGCGTTATTTGCCTACACGTCGCTCCCGAGCTTCCGAGGTGCTTACAGGGTGCTCTCCAGGGAGGGCCGGCTCGGGGTCGACGTGCTCGATTCGATCGTCGTCCTGGGCTGCCTCGCCTCCCTCCAGGTGTTCCCGGGCGCGATCCTTGCCTGGTGCCTTTCATTCGGCCGGTTTCTGGTCCGCCGCACCGAGGACAGCTCCAAAAAGCTGCTCCTGGGGGCTTTCGGCAAACAACCGCGCTACGTCTGGCTGGTGCAGGACGATATCGAAATCCGGGTGCCGCTCGATCGGCTCGACAAGGGAGATGTCGTCGTCGTCCATACCGGGGAAGTGGTGCCGGTCGACGGCATCATCGTCGACGGCCTTGCGATGATCGACCAGCACGCCCTGACCGGCGAATCCACACCGGCCGAAAAGGGCGTGGGCGACCGCGTCTTCGCGTCGACCATCATGGTCGCGGGCAAGATGTACGTCGCAGTTGAAAAATCTGGCAGCGAGACCGCGACTGCCCAGATCGCTCAGATCATGAACGACACCGCCGGCTACAAGCTGGCCTCGCAGCACAGGGGCGAGCAGCTCGCCGACAAGGCGGTGATTCCGACCTTGGCCATAGGCGGTCTTGCGTGGGCTACTATCGGCTCACAAGGCGCGGTGGCGGCGCTCAACAGCGATCTCGGTACCGGCATTCGGATGGCGGCGCCGTTGGGGATGCTGTCGACATTAGCGCTATGCGCGCAGAAGGGCATTCTCGTCAAGGACGGGCGGGCACTCGATCTTCTTTGCGAGGTTGACACGGTCCTCTTTGACAAGACCGGTACACTCACCCGCGAGCGGCCGGAGGTCGGCCGGATGATCGCTGTCAATGGTTTTAAGCCGCTGCAGATTCTCCGTTTTGCTGCCGCGGCCGAGCGAAGGTTTCATCACCCCATCGCGCTCGCGATCCTTCAGAAGGCAGAGGAGAGCGGCCTCCGCCTGCCGCCGACTGACGGGACCCAATACAAGGTTGGCTACGGCATCACCGTTGGGATCGACCGGCATCGGGTGCGCGTCGGCAGCCGTCGCTTCATGGAGATGGAACGCATCCCGCTGACGCGAGAGGTCGAAGAGACGCTCACCGAGACACATCGCGAAGGCCACACGATGGTGATGGTCGCGGTAGACGACGAACTCGGCGGCGCGCTCGAGCTGCGGGCGTCCATACGCCCCGAGGTCCGCGGCATCGTGCATGGGCTGCGGCAGCGCGGCATCGAGCACATCGCGATCATTTCGGGCGACCATGAGGCGCCGACCCGCAAGCTCGCCGAAGAGCTCGGGATGGACCGCTATTTCGCTCAGGTGCTGCCCGCCGACAAGGCCTATTATGTCGAGCAGCTGCAGAAGGAAGGCCGCAAGGTCTGCTTTGTCGGGGACGGTATCAACGACGCGATCGCATTGAAGAAGGCCAATGTCTCGATCTCACTGCGTGGCGCGACGTCGATTGCCACGGACACGGCCCATGTCGTGTTCATGGAGCAGGGTCTCGGCAAGCTGTGCGAATTGCGGGACATCGCGCGCGATCTCGAGCGCAATGTCCGCAACAGCTGGATCATGATCCTCGTCCCCAATATTGCGTGCATTGTGGGTGTGTTCACCTTGGGCTTTGGCATTGGCGCGTCGGTGGTGACCAACAACGTCGCAGCGCTCGGTGCGTTGGTCAATGGCTTATGGCCGATGCGCAAGGTCGCCCAACTCGAAGCCGAGCGGCGGCACATGTTCGAGCTGCAGCTCCGGCAGAGCGGCTTCCTGCTTGTCGACGGCTCGCAGTTGGCGCCCGCGGAGATCGGAAGCAGCGAGGATCCCGCGCCAGCAGAGGTGCTCGCGGCCTTGAGTGACACCGAGGCCGGGCATGGCTATCGGGCAGTCGCCGCCGCTGCCGATTGAGACGCCATTACGAAGACGGAGACGCGGCGATGCCGAAGACTGCTCCGGGATCAGGGCCGTCCCGGCGGCCCAGAGCAGGGGTGCCACGTAAACCTGTAGTGCCACCTAAGACGGAAGATTCGGTCGGGCCTCCTGATACCCGAGACGAGGTGACGGCCGCAGTACCGCCCCTAGTCGAGGAACCACCAAAAACAGAATCGGCGTCGCAGGAAGCGACGTTGATAGAGGAAGGGACGGTCATCGAGCTGCCTGCCCGCGTCCGGAAGGCTTCGCGTCCGCGGAAATACAAGCCGTCGGGCACGCCGCGGTTTCGCATCTTCATCATCGATTCGGGCTGGAATTCGGTAGCGCGCAGGGTCTTGCGCCATAACTTCGCGCTGATCCGCCGTTTGCACAGGGACGACCCGATCTATCTTCTGAGCAGAAAGAAATCCACCGAGTTCATCCGTCGTCATCGATCGCTGATCGGCCGGGATCCAATTATCGCCGTGCACGATTCGGCGGCCATGGGCTGGCGTGGAACCGCGGGCTTCCATGGCTTCCATCTGCACCTCGGCATTCAGCGCACCCCGCGGCAGGCGCTGCTGGCACTGCAGACATTCGCCCGTTTTCTCGCCACGCATCGGCTGTCGGCGAATCTCGAGGCGGACATCCGCACTGAGCTTCGTCGCGAGGGGGTCCAGGGCGCGGTTGAGATCCTTCTACACAAGGTGCCGCGCGTTATCGGCGCGTGAGCACGGAGCAGGCGAGGAAGCACAATGGACAGGTTCGGCGAGGTCCTCTCTGTGGTATTGGGTGCACTGGCGCTGGCTTACCTCATCTATGAGATTGATCGGCGGAAGCGCAAGCTGAGTGACCTTTTTCACGTACTCGGTAGCGAGGAGGCCGACATCTCGGCCGAGCTGGTGGGCATGGTCGAGAGCGGCGAGCTTCAACCGTACACCAGAGGGGCAAGGGCTTGACGGTTCGCGCGTTCGGGGAACGGCGAGGGAGACGTGGTGATGGCAAGAAGTCCGCGAAGACCGGGGTCCTCGCGGCGCGAGACGGCTGAAGCGGGTTTGCCGAGCTCTGCGGCAGTGCGAGAAGCGGGCGTGTCCGATCCGCCCATCCAGACCGTGCCGGCGCCGATCTCGGGAAACGAGAAGCCGCCTGCTGCGTCGCGTTTTCGCATTTTCATCGTTGATTCGGGGTGGAATTCCGCGGCCCGCAGGGTCCTGCTCGAAAACTTCGCGCTGATCCGCGATTTGCAGAAGGAAGATCCGATCTATGTCCTCAACCGAGAACGGTCGATCGAGTTCATGCGTCGTCACGGGTCGCGGATCGGCCGGGATCCGATCATCGCTGTGCACGACATGCAAGCGCTGGGGAAGGGCGGGACCACCGGTTTCCACGGGTTCCGCCTGTCTCTCGGCCTTCTTCGCACCCCCCACCAGGCGCTGATGGGGCTGCAGGCGTTCGCCCGCTTCCTGGTGACACACCGCCAATCGGCAGATCTCGAGGCGGACATTCGCGCCAACCTGCGCCGGGAGGGGCTGATGGGCGCCATCGAGATTGCCATGCATCATGAGGCGCGCGAAATCGGTGAGTGACCGGTAAGCGGGAGTGGAGAAATGTTCGACAGGTTCACAGAGGTCGTCTCGCTGGTCTTGGGTGCGCTCGCCGTAGCCTATCTCGTCTACGAGATCGATCGGCGGCAGCGGAAGCTGCACGACCTCTGGGATGTGCTCGACGGCGAGGATGCGATCCTTACGAACACGCTCGAGGACATGGTAGAAAGCGGCGAGCTCGTGCCTTACGCGGGAGCGACACTGGCTTGACAGACGAGGGCGCGCACCCGTCCGCGAGAGTCGGCCCGGGCGCGCTCGCCATCACCGACGATCGCATCTTTGGCCCAGGAGGTGAGACGCTCGCGCGTCGCTTTGCGCGTCGCGTCCTGCAGTTCGGCGAGGTCCGCTCTTTGACGCTCGATCCCACCCGAGCCAGCGCAGTCTTGACATATCGGATTACCCACTGCGATCCGGTCGCCCTTATGAGACGGCTCGCCGATGCGGTCGCCGGCAACGGCGAGGAGTTGGATGAGGCCGCGCTGCCGTGCTGGCCGGACCGCGAGCCGGTCACGCTGCATTGCAATGCGGGCATCGTCTCCCTTTTCGAAATCGCGCGCTTAGCTAGCGGGCGCCTAATCGCCCGCCATCCGGCGATAGCACGCAACCCCGAGATTGCGCGCTGGGTCGAAATCGCATTGCGGGTCGTGCCGGGGGTGATCGAGGCGACCGCGACCAGCAGCAAAGCCGAGCTGCGGGTGCGCTTCGATCCTTGCGTGGCCGCGGCGGACGGATTGATCCGGCTCGCCGAGGCACAGCTCCTCGGTCTCGGCGGCGCGCGTGTCGCGCCCTCGCCCGGGCAGGTGGATTTCGCGCCCGCCAATGTCTCGCTGGGCGTCGCTGCGACAGGCGAGTTCGTTCTGCCTCTGGTGACGCCGGTCTCCGCCGGAATGCTTGTTTTCTTCAATCTCGAAACCTTTCGCGCGACGGGTGATCAGCTTCGCGAGGGCAAGTTCGGTCTCCCGCTGCTCTATTCGAGTATTGTCGGTGTGACGCTCGCCAGTGGTCAGTTTCTATCGGCGGCGTTGATGTTCTGGTTCTTCCGTTATTGGGAGCACCGCTATCGCCACGATCTGCAGACCGAAAACCAAGGCCTGCTCGCCGAGACCGTTAGCGTACCGGACGAGGCGCGAGTGCTAACGGCCGACGGGGTCGCGCGGATGGTGCCCGGGCGGGAAATCGCAATCGGCCAGCGGGTGCGGGTGCTCGCTGGAGAAACGGTCTCGGTCGATGCCCGAGTGCTCGCCGGCGCGGCGATGGTGGATGAGACCACGTTGCATAGAACATCCACTTTGGTGCGCCGGGTCAGCGGCGATCAAGTCCTCGCCGGGAGCAAGCTGATTGCCGGTGCCCTCGACCTGGAAGCCTTACGCACCGGCAATGAAACGCATGCCGCGCGGATCGCTCGGACGCTGGTCGAGACCACAATGCCAGCGCCACGTAGCTGGGCGTTGAACGAAGATGCCGAGGAGTTTGCCGACCGGGCGGTGGTGCCGACATTGTTCGCCGCGGGCGCCGGCTTGGTTGTTGGTGATCTGACGACCGCAGGCGCCGTCCTCCGCCCCGACTACGCGACGGGTGTCGGCCTCGCGGTGCCACTCGAGACTTTGCGCGACGTCAAGCTCGCCATCCGCTACGGCGCCCTCGTCCGCGTGGGCGACGCCTTCCGGCGGCTCGCCACCGCCTCTTGGGTCATTCTCGAGGATCACGAGGCGTTGCATCACGCCGGATGCGATGTCGCAGATATCCGTACCAATCAGCTTGACGAGGCCCGGCTCTTGGCGGCGGCGACAGCAGCCGGTGCCTGGCTCGGAGACGAACGTGGTCCTGCACTTGCCCGGGCCTGCCGAGAGCGCGGCATCATCGTGCGGCGGGCCGGCTTGCGCGAGATTGACGCTGACGGCGTCGCCGTCGACTACCGGAGCCACATAGTGCGGTTGCGCGGATGTCCGGTCGGCGCGGCGACGACACCACCGCCGCTGATCGTCGAGGTGGACGGCGTGGAAGTCGCGGGCATCCGCTTTTGTCGCAACGGGCTCCTCGACGCGGCCGCCCCGGTGCGGCGGTTGCGGGAGGGTGGTCTGAGTGTGCTCCTTACATCCGGGCGTGGGGTGGATGAGGTGGCTCGTCTCGCCTCGCAGCTTGGCGTCGACCGGCATTACGCCCGCATGCGCCTCGACGACAAAATCCGCCTCCTGCGCGACCTGCGCCGACAACAAGCGGCGGCGGCTTTTGTCGGCGACTGTCTGGCGGGAGCGCCGCTGGCGCGGGAGGCGCATCTGGCGATTGCGCTCGCCGGACGCGGCGCGCTCGCGAGGGAACCGTCGGATATTGCGCTGCTGGGGCCGTCGCTGGTCGCGCTGCCCGCGCTGGTCGCGCTGGCCCGTGACCGCACGAGGCGGATCGATCGTGCGCGGCATACGGTGATGGCGCCCAACCTGTTGTGCGTCGCTGGCGCGTTCGCGTTCGGATGGACCGGTCTGGCAGCGGTGATCATTAGCAACTTCGGTACAAGCATGGTTTACGATCACGCCAAGCGCTCGCTTCGTGGGGTGCACGATCTTGTTGCCGGGCAGCCCGACGCCGTGTGGTGTGAGGACGGCAACGCCGCACCGGCCTCGCCAATCTCAGCACCCGGCAAAGGGCTGGAGATGGGGACAATTTCATGACAAACGAGCCGCACGACTGTGGCGCCGGTGCGATGAGCCTCACTGTTACGCAAGCCCCCGAATTGACCCGCGAGGAGCACGCGATCGACGAGCAGCTGATATTGCGCATCGAGAAGCTGCCGAGAGAGGCCGGCTGGGTTCTGATCACCGCGGGGGTGATCGGTGTTATCGCACCGGGCATAATCGGTGCGCCGTTTCTGGTCGCCGGCACTTTTGTCCTCACTCCGGGTGGCCCGCGGTGGCTGTCGCGCTGGGCCGGCCGGAAGCCGCGGAAATTCGCTCATTCGGCGTTGCGGCAGATCTGCCGGTTTCTTGACGACCTCGAGCGCCGGTATCCGCATCGCTCTCACCCGCGCGCCGACGCGTCTCTTGTCGCGGTCGAACATCGAGGTCATAGTGATGTCCAATAGCCGTACTTTCTCGGGGGTGACTCCAGAAGCCGTGAGCCGGATGAAAGAGTTCGGGCGTGCCGAGTACCGTGTCATGTTCGATCCACCGGAGGGCCCACGCAGCACTGCCACGACGCAGACGCCGTTCGGCGAGTGCGTGGTCGAGTTCGTGCACGACAGCGCGCGGGCTGAGCTGACCTTGACGATCATCAAAAAGCCCTGGTTGGTGCCGGAAAGCACGCTGTGGAGTGGATTCGTGGCGGCGCTCGAGCGCTCCCTTGAGGAGACCTAAGGGCCTCAGCATGCGGTTTTAGCATCCTGGCCGACGCCGGTTGACCGGCCGGCCGACCACGCTATAGTCCGGCCCGCGAGCGGGCGTGGCGGAATGGCAGACGCGGCAGACTCAAAATCTGTTGTCCGAGAGGACGTGGGAGTTCAAGTCTCCCCGCCCGCACCAACAAAGGAGATAAATAAGGGGCAACCGGCCCGGGCTGTGCTACTGGCGCCGCGCCGTAGCCCAATGGGCGTGCGTCTGCAAGCTGACCACTGGCTGCGTCACCGTGGCGGAGCTGCGACGACCGGTGCGGCGCGCGTCTGCGGCGCTGTCTCTGGGCGCCGCCACAACTTGCGAAACAGCGACCAGCCGATAATACAAGCCGCAAGCAACACAAACACTGGGCTGAGCAAAACGCCCACGGCGATAAGCAACCACTGGCCCGTGCTTGAAACCCTGCCCATGTGTGATTTCCATGTCGCATCACCTGGGCCATATTATTGCGTGCGTAACAGTTAAGGGTTTGTTGACTGAAGCCCGGTGGAGCATAGCGCGAGCAGGAGGCTGAGGGCGTAGCCATCGCCGACATCTGACGCCAGGAGACCTTCATTCCGTCAGCTGGCTCGGGTCGCCGAGTACAATCTCGGGTTTCCCGCGGTAGAGACGGATGCTGCCCGTCACACAGATGCGCTTTCCTCTTAGCGACTTTTCGGGCGTCCCGAACTTCGCCCGATCCTCTCCAAAGATCACCGCCGTGAAGACCGCGTTCGGATAGGCCCTATCGAGCTCGAGGACTGTGGGCTGCGAGTGCGAATTGGCTAAGAATTTGCCGGACGCGACCACCCCACACACGGTAGCCGTTTCGCCAACGTGGCCCGCCGCATCCTCAGGGGTTATGGGCGCTGCGCCAGTCGAGAGTGCCCATAGACTGAATACTGCCGATGCAATAAGCAACGTTTTTGGGTTCAAGGCTGTCTCCCCTTCGGGGCTATGTGGGGCTGGAGGTCATCGGCAAGCTCCGCCTCGATAACGGAGGTCGGCCGGCGAGGCTGGGCCGGGCTGTGAGGGGCCCCCGCTGACGACCGAGCTAGTTGCCGCCGTAAAAGGGGGTGTTGGCAATCGCGGCCAGACCAGTTTCGACTGGGATCAGGCGCGTGTAAAAGATGTCGCGGAAGGCCCCGCTTTCGCCGCCGCCCACCTTCTGCCGCAGGGATTGAACTAGGACATACGCCACCTGTCCGGCGGTGAGATTGGTTTCGGCGAATTGGTAGACATCGCGGCCGTAGCTGTCGACGCTGACCAAATAGTGTCCTGGCGCGACATCGCGATAAAAGGCCCCGTTTGCCCCCGATACTCCGGCCACCTGTCCGTTGAGTCTGACATAGGGTGTCGCCTGGGGATCATAGGGTCCATCGTTCCGGTAGATCCAGAGCCGGGCCTCGCCGGCCGGAATCGGCGGAATCGCGACGGCGCTTGTCGGCGGGAGCTGGGCGCAGCTCGCCGTCGCCAGCAGAAGAGCGCTCGCCGCGGTGTGAGGCAACAGGCGGGCTAAGGCAGAAGGCTTCATCGGCATCTCAGGCCCCCGGACCAGTCTTAACAAACAACGGCAGCTAAGCGCTTTGCCCGGGAGTCATCCTATACGGGAATGGCAGGTGTGCGAGCTTCACAACTCATAGTGAATTCTCCGGCTGGGCGGCCGCCGATGCCCGCCGCCCAGAGCGCCCGCGGCCGACGCACGTCGACGTCGAACCGGAATGCCCGCCGAGATAGCTGGCTCCTAACCGTCGATGCCGGGAGATAATGCCCATGACATTAACCTCAAATGTCGCTGACTTAACCATCAATTCTTCAACGAATTTAGCTTTTCGCGTGTAAATTATGTGTCAGACAGTTGCTTTATTCGAGCTAAGACGACGTCGTCGAGTTCAACAGAATTTTAAGGAGGTGTCATGCTTTCGGACTCTGAAGTCTTATCTGCGGCAAATGCTATGATGCACGAATTCGGCGACAACGCAGAACTTCAGGCCGCGAAATTCGCCGATCTGATGCTCGGATACCGCAACCGTGCCGGGCTGCTCGTCTGGGCAAGGATTTGGCGGACGATTGCTGAGATCCGCCCGGCGCGGACCGGACTACCCAATTGATGCGAACGGGGCGCTTAAGGGCGTCGCGCGCTCGTGCGCTTGGTCTTTTGAACGGGCTAGCGCGACAAAGCCAACGTCTTGGTGCTCGTGTCACCGCAAACCGATCGCTGGTGTCTACCGGTCGGAACGATCATCCGGCCTGACCCATCGTTCTCACTCGGCCGCTTCCAACCTCATACTGCAGCCCCGGCTGCATCGCGCCAGCTGCCGCACGACCACCACAAGGGGCGGCAAAGGTCGGTATCGAAATACTGATCGCCTTCGTAACGGCCGGCGGTAGGCCGATTGGTGCTCGACCCGGCCGGCGGCACGTGCTGGAATCCCAGACGCATCAACTCGACGATATGTTGCGCCAACTCGACCTTTACCGGCGGCGGCTCGACACCCTCGATTGCCGCATCACCCGCGAACTCGAGCACGTCGGAAATGTCGACAACACCTTGTGGCGGCAATTGGATTTGACGGCCGCCGGAGAGCTCGATCGTTGTCGGCCCGAAGCCCGGTGGCGCTACGAGGCGATGCGTGGTCATACCGCGTTGCCAGCCGCGTCGATCCAGCCCGAGCCGGTCCAAAAGATCATCCCTGCCAACGACTGATCGTAATAGGCGTAGCCAAGCGATCGGGCCGTCGCCCCAGCCACGGCAACCGGGCGCTGAGCCGTTGTGCCAGTTTCGAACAGGCGCGTGCCCTGCCCATGGATCCCTGGGGCATCGGACGTCAAAACATCGACGATGCCGAGCCCATTGGCTTTATAGCTGCGGCTCGAAAAGTGCCGCACAACCGCATTCGGCGCAGTCAGGAACCGCACGCTACTCATATCGTTCTCCGTTCGGCTAAAAACTCGAGGAGATCCCTGTGGCGCGCGTTCGGCCGTCCCAACACGCGTGCGATGACTGACAGCGCACAGCGCTCTGCCGCCGCTCGTTTATTGGCGGTGCCGACCTCGACGACCATCTTATCGGCGCTGTTAGCTCCCACCTGTGTCGGAAATTCGCTCACAGAGCTGCGCTTGGGTCGGTCATCAGCGCCCCCATCAGCCTCCGGCCGCTTTCCTGATCCTGCGGCACAGCCGCGCGGCGCTTCGTGTCGTTAATCAGATCAGCTATGACGTTTGCTGCCCCGAGCGCCGCCGTCACGCCCTCACCAAGGTTGCCGATCGCCGCCAACTCGTTATGCAGGCTACGAAGGATCGCCTCTTCCCTGAGGGCGCCAACGATCCTATCTCGCCAGCGTCGGGCACAGGCTCGCGCGGCATCGACGGCGGCCCGGTAAGCCGCTTCATCGCGCTCGCGGTGAAGGGTCCGCACGCGCTCGGCCAAACCTTGCAGATGCGCTTCCACTGCTGGCAGCGCGGTCCGCGCCGCAGCACCATCTCGATTTAGCTGCTCGATGCGACGCTCGGCATCGAGGGTTTCGGGGCTCGGCTCCGGCCGCGGATCCTCGGCGCTTCCAGTGAGCCAGGCCGCGAGGGCGGCGTTATCTCGGATGCGGAGCTCGGTGAGCTCGCGCTCGGCGCCTTCGAGCTCGGCGACGGCCGACGAAAGCCGCTGAGCCGGCTTTAATGCTGCATCAAGCTCCCGCGACACCGCGTCAAGCTCAATGATCGCCCGGCGCAGTGCGTCCCGAGCCGGCGAATTGAGCGCGACGTCGGTGACGACCACGACAGTATCTATTTTGTCGGGAGCCGCTGATTTCACTCGGCAGTCAGCGCGCATCGGCAGTAATTCGGTCATCCCTTGTCCTCGAATTTTGTTCACGTTATACCCCCAAAATATGGCGTAATGATGGAGCCATATTCCGGTCATACGCGAATTGTTCGGACCGAGAGGCCTACTGCTCACCGGCGACTCTCAATACCGCGGGGTGCTAGTGGTGCAAGTCAGACAGATGGTGCCACCATCGGCGGCGGAAATTATTGTTTGAACGCCCCGTTCGGCCAAAATCAGCGAAGGCTGGTGGGTGCGGAAAGCTGCATGAGCGAACTCCGGGGGGTTGCCTTTGCGGCGCGATCCAATATCTGGTTGCGGCCGAACCGATTATGTCCGGCGCCTGCCATTGCCGTGACTGCCAGCATGTTTCCGGTGGCGCCCCGGCATACGGGATGCTGTTCGCGCAGGCCGCGTTCAAGCTCACCAAGGAAACGTCTTGCGCCTTCTGGAGCGTCTCCGAAAGAGGCCACCGCGTCGCGCGCTCGTTCTGTGAGGTTTGCGGAACGCCCTTGTTTGCCGAGAACGCCGACTATCCGGAGTTCATCGCGATCAAGGTTGGCAGTCTAAAAGGCTGACCGCAAATGAATTGAGTTATTTCAGTTGGTTGTAGCAGGATGGTTGTAGCGAGCAATCATCGAGGCACAAAATGTGGACCGAAATCACTCGGCGGAA
>Ga0182033_10000616_pt1 | contig 16962 bp, 16 predicted proteins | sample tim00Cox0000000H_FD_125968 | JGI IMG/M metagenome (GOLD analysis project Ga0182033, IMG submission 125968) | Lab enrichment of tropical soil microbial communities from Luquillo Experimental Forest, Puerto Rico - timezero.00C.oxic.00.000.00H | ecosystem: Environmental > Terrestrial > Soil >...
ACGTTTTCTGAGTGCCATGCCCGCTACGTGCCATGCCTGACGTGCCGTGGATTGCGGTGACGGGCGGAGTACTGGTCGACGTGCGGCTGACGCCGCGCGGCGGCTGCGACGCCATCGATGGCGTTGAGCGGCGCGCCGACGGCCGCGTCGTGCTTAAGGCGCGGGTCCGCGCCGCGCCGTTCGAAGGGCAAGCCAATGCCGCCCTGTGCCGGCTCCTTGCCGATGCGCTCAACGTGGCGCCGCGCCAGGTGGCGGTGGTCGCCGGCGCCACCACGCGCGTGAAGCGCATCGAGATCGCCGGCGAGGCGAAGAGCCTGGCTGAGCGACTGACGCGTGCGCTGAAGGTGGAAACGTGACGGCGCAAATCATCGACGGCAAGGCGATGGCGAGCGGGCTGCGCGCGGCCGTAGCGGCGGAAACGCGGCGGCTCGTCGCGGCGCACGGGCTCATCCCCGGCCTCGCCGTGGTGCTGGTCGGCGAAAATCCGGCGAGCAAGGCCTATGTCGGCAGCAAGTCGCGGGCGGTGGTCGAAGTCGGCATGCGGCCGTTCGACTTTCATCTGCCGGCAGCGACCAGCGCCAACGAACTGCTCGGCCTGATCGGCGAGCTCAACCGTGACGACGCGGTCCACGGCATCCTGGTGCAATTGCCGTTGCCGCCGCAGATCGACGCGGCCCGCATCATCGCCGCCGTCGATCCGGCAAAAGACGTCGACGGCTTCCATCCGCTCAATGCCGGACGGCTTGCGTCCAGCCTGCCGGCGCTGGCGCCGTGCACACCGGTCGGCTGCATCAAGCTCGCCAAGGCCGTGCACGCGTCGCTCAGCGGCCTCGATGCCGTAGTGATAGGCCGCTCCAACATCGTCGGCAAGCCGCTGGCGCAGCTGCTGCTGGCCGAGAACGCGACGGTGACGATCGCGCATTCGCGCACCCGCGACCTTGCCGGCGTCTGCGAGCGCGCCGATGTGTTGTTTGCCGCCATCGGCCGGCCCGAATTCGTGCGCGGCGGCTGGGTCAAGCCCGGCGCCACCGTGATCGACGTCGGCATCAACCGCGTCGCTGCCGACGGCGGCAAATCGCGCATCGTCGGTGACGTCTGCTTTACGGAAGCGAGCGAAGTGGCCGGCGCGATCACGCCGGTGCCGGGCGGCGTCGGGCCGATGACGATCGCGTGCCTGCTGGCCAATACGTTAAAGGCGGCCTGCATGCAGGCCGCCTTGCCGATACCGGAAATCTAAAATTCAGTTGTTCCAGCCGAACGCGACTTTGTCGAGCACGCGGCTACCGAATTTCTCGGAACTGCGCGCCACCGCCTTGCCGCCGAGCGCGCGGTAGAATTCCACCGCGTTCTCGTTCTCTGACAGCGCCCACACGATCAGCGACTTCAGCGCGCTCTGCGCCAGATCGCGCCGCGCCGCGGTGAACACCCGGCGGCCGAAGCCCAGCCCCTGGAACTCGGGCCGCAGATAAAGCTCGTAGATCTCGCCATCGTAGTAGAGGCTGCGCGCGCGATTGCGTCCGTAGTTGGCGTAGCCCGCGATCTTGTCGCCGAATTGCAGGAGCGCGATGCGGCTGCCTTTGCGAATGGCGCTGTCCCACCATGCCGGACCGCGGCGGTTGATCAGCTTCTCAAGCTCGGTGCCGGGGATGATGCCCTGATACGCCGTGCGCCATGCTTCATCGTGGCACGACGCGACTGCGGTGGCATCACATGCCTTAGCGCGACGAATCTCGATGAGGATGGTGCTCATGGCGCGATCAAAGCAAGCGATTCGGGTGCCTTCAAGTGCGGTGATTCACGAAACGTTAACGATGCCGATTATTAGCGGAAACGGTCGGCCCGTCCATCGCTGCAAGCGAGAAAAACGCCTGTCAACACGCGATCTCTGAAGGCTGTTGCAGAAGCGACACGGTCAGGCCGATTTCGCCCCAACGGCACGCCGTTGCGGCCTCCGGCCTGTCATAATCCCGGTGTCAGTTAGACGCGCTCGGCTTCTTTGCGCCGTTCGTCGCGCTTGCGCTCGATCGGATCGAGCAGCTTTTTACGCAGCCGGATAGATTTCGGCGTCACCTCGACGAATTCGTCATCTTCGATATAGGCGAGCGCCTTCTCCAAGGTCATGCGGATCGGCGGCGTCAGCCGAATCGCCTCGTCCTTGGCGTGGGTGCGGATGTTGGTGAGCTTCTTGCCCTTGAGCACGTTGACTTCGAGATCGTTGCCGCGGGTGTGCTCGCCGACGATCATGCCGCGATAAACCTTCCAGCCCGGCTCGATCATCATCGGGCCGCGATCCTCCAGGTTCCACATGGCATAGGCGACAGCGTCGCCTTGATCGGTCGAGATCAACACGCCGTTGCGGCGGCCGGTGACTTCGCCGCGATACGGGCCGTAGGCGTGGAACAGCCGGTTCATCACCGCGGTGCCGCGGGTGTCGGTGAGAAGCTCGCCGTGATAGCCAATCAAACCGCGGGTCGGCGCGAAGAAGATCAGCCGGACCCGGCCGCCGCCGGACGGCCGCATCTCGATCAGCTCGCCTTTGCGCTCGGCCATCTTCTGCACGACGATGCCGGAGTGCTGCTCGTCGACGTCGATCAGCACCTCCTCGATCGGCTCCAAGAGCTCGCCCGTCTCGTCGTGGCGGAACAGCACTTTTGGCCGCGACACCGAAAGCTCGAAGCCCTCGCGCCGCATGGTCTCGATCAGGATGCCGAGCTGCAATTCGCCGCGGCCCGCGACTTCCATGGAATCCTTCTCGGTCGACTCGGAGATGCGCAGTGCCACATTGCCTTCGGCCTCGCGCAGCAGCCGCTCGCGGATGACGCGGCTCTGCACCTTATCGCCCTCGGTGCCGGCGAGCGGCGAGTCGTTGATGCGGAACGTCATGGTGAGCGTCGGCGGATCGATCGGCTGTGCCTCAAGCGGCTCAGTGACTTCGGGCGCGCACAGCGTATGGGAAACGAACGCCTCCGGCAGGCCCGCAATGGCGACGATGTCGCCGGCGGTGCCTTCCTCGATCGGGGTGCGCTCGAGGCCGCGGAAGGCGAGCACCTTGGTGACGCGGCCTTCTTCGATCAGGTTGCCGTTGCGATCCAAAACCTTGACAGCCTGGTTGGGCTTCACTGTGCCCGACGAGATACGGCCAGTGACGATGCGGCCGAGATAGGGATTGGCCTCTAGAATCGTGCCGAGCATCCGAAACGGCCCGTCCTCGACCTTGGGCGGGGCGACGTGGCGGATGACGAGCTCGAACAGCGGCGCCATGCCCGTGTCCTTCGGGCCGGCCGGATCGGCCGCCATCCAGCCTTGCTTGGCCGAGCCGTACAGGATCGGAAAGTCGAGCTGGGCTTCGCTGGCGTCCAGCGCCGCGAACAGGTCGAACACCTCGCTCGCGACTACGTCGGGCCGCGCGTCGGAGCGGTCGACCTTATTGATGACGACGATGGGCTTGAGCCCCATCTTCAACGCCTTTGAGACGACGAACTTGGTCTGCGGCAGCGGACCCTCGGCGGCGTCGACCAAAACCAGCGCGCCGTCGACCATGTTGAGGATGCGCTCGACCTCGCCGCCGAAATCGGCGTGGCCGGGCGTATCGACGATGTTGATGCGGGTATCCTTCCAAACCAGCGAGGTCGCCTTGGCCAAGATGGTGATGCCGCGCTCGCGTTCCAGATCGTTGGAATCGAGCGCGCGCTCGGCGACGCGCTGGTTCTCGCGGAACGAGCCCGATTGCTGCAGCAGCCGGTCGACCAGCGTGGTTTTGCCGTGGTCGACGTGGGCGATGATGGCGATATTGCGCAGATTCATTGCGGTTAGGGCAAAAACGATGACGGCACAAACCAAAACGAGCCCCGAGGGGCCCGCGATTCACGCCGCTATATAGTGACTTTTCGCCGGGAAGCAATCGACCGGGCGGAACCGGTTGCGCAACCCCATGAAACTCGATCATAACTCGGGCGTTCGTCTGACATTGCAGTCGAGCCCGAGTTTCATGCGCTGTTCTTTGGACATTACGAGCACACGGCGCGTGCTGTGCGTATTTCCGGCCTATACGCCGTCGTTCGGCACGTTTTCCCATGCCTACCGGCTGATGGGGCGGGTGCGGGCGTTCATGCCGCCCCAGGGTCTGCTGCTGATCGCGGCCTACCTGCCGGCGTCCTGGCCGGTGCGCTTCATCGACGAGAATATTGCCCCGGCGCGGCCAGCCGATTTCGCCTGGGCCGATGTCGTCATGGTCAGCGGCATGCATATCCAGGCGCCGCAGATCCACGACATTGCCACCCGCGCCCAGGCGGCCGGCACGATCGCGGTGTTGGGCGGCGCATCGGTCTCCGGCGCGCCGGAGCTTTACCCGGAGTTTGATTATCTCCACATCGGCGAGATCGGTGACGGCACCGACCGGCTGATCGCCTGTCTCGACCGCAGCGTCGCGGCGCCACCGGCGCAGCAGCGTTTCGAGACCAACGAGCGCTTGCCGCTCTGCGACTTCCCGCTGCCGGCCTACAACCTCGTCCGGCTCTATCGTTACCTGATCGGCAGCCTGCAGTTTTCTAGTGGCTGTCCGTATCGCTGCGAGTTCTGCGACATCCCGGCGCTCTACGGCCGGCAGCCGCGTTTGAAGACGCCAGAGCAGGTCACGGCCGAGCTCGACGCCATGCTGGCGCAGCCGGGCCATCCGTCCGTGGTCTATTTCGTCGACGACAATTTCATCGGCAACCGCAAGGCGGCGCGCGAAATGCTGCCGCATCTGATCGCCTGGCAGCGCAAGCACGGCTATCCGCTGGAATTTGCCTGCGAGGCCACGCTCAATCTCGCCAAGCAGCACGAAATCCTGGCGCTGATGCTCGAAGCGAAATTCGTCACCGTGTTTGTCGGTATCGAGACGCCGGACACCGACGCGCTCAAAGCAATGCGCAAGGAGCACAACGCCGCGCTGCCGATGATGGAGGCGATCCGGACACTCAACAGCTATGGCCTCGAGGTTACCGCGGGCATCATTCTCGGCCTCGATACCGACTCAGCCGGCAGCGAAGACAGCCTCAAGGCGTTCATCGATCTGTCGGGGATTCCGATCCTCACAATCAATCTGTTGCAGGCGCTGCCGCGCACGCCGCTGTGGGACCGGCTCAAGCGCGACGGCCGGCTGATCGCCGACGATGCCGGGCTCGAAAGCAACGTGCGCTTCCTGCGGCCCTATGACGAGGTGGTGGCGACGTGGCGGCGCTGCATCGCCTATGCCTACGATCCCGAGCGCCTCTACGCGCGCTTTACCCATCAGATCGACGCGACCTATGTCAATCGCATGGACAGCCCGGTGCGCGCCAAGTTCACGATCAACAATCTGCGCGTGGCGCTGGTGTTGGCCTGCAATGTGGCGGTCCGCGTCGGCCTGTTGGCGGACTATCGGCGGCCGTTCTGGCGCGCCGTCCGCCACGCCTTTAGCCGCGGCCAGATCGACGCGGTGTTCGGCATGGGATTCGTCAGCTATCACCTAATCGAGTTCTCGCGCGACGCGTTGCGCGGCGAACAGAATGCCTCGTTTTATTCTGCGCGACAGCGCGAAAACGCGCCGGTGGAGTCGCGCGAAACGCCACCGCCAGAGCGCAAGTCGGCCTGAGCGTCACAGCCGGAGCATGGTCATCCGCGCCGGCGCGATCGGCTGCGGTTCGAGCGTGATCGACCAGAGCGCCCGATCGGCGACGTCCTTGAGCGTGACCGTCAACGCCTCGGTCGCGCCGTCGATTGCCACATGACCGAAAAACTGCAGGCCGTAGCAGGGCGCGAGGTTGTCGCCCTGTTCGGCGCTCGCAGCACTTTGAAACGTCACCTGCGGGCCGAAGGTGCGTTCCAGTGGCACCGGCGTCCAGGTGCCGGCATGGAGCGGACCGGAGACGAATTCCCAGAACGGCGTAAAGTCCTGAAACGCCGCGCGGTTCGGGTCGTAAAAATGCGCGGCAGTGTAGTGCAGGTCGGCGGTCAGCCACAGCGTGTTGCGCACCCCGGCATGCTTTATGAACGAAAGCAACTCGGCGATCTCGAGCCCGCGCCCGCGCGGGCCGTCGGTGTGTTCGATACCGGTCGCGTTGACCACGTAGCCGAGCGGGGTATCGGAGGCGATCACCTTCCAGGTTGCTTGCGACTGCGCCAATTCACGCTTGAGCCAGGCGAGCTGCTGGGGCCCGAGCAGATAATCGTCGGGCCTGAGAGTGCTGTCGGTGTGCGGCCCGTCGGGGCCGCGATAGCTGCGCAGGTCGAGCATGAAAACGTCGAGCAGCGGCCCGTAAGAGATTTTGCGATAGACCCGGCCGGGCTCGGCCATGGAGTCGCGGATCGGCAGGAATTCGTGGAATGCGCGCCGGGCGCGGGCGGCAAACACCAGCGCATTGTTCTCGCCGCGCGGCGCCCGCGGCAAGTCCTCGCCGGGCCACCAGGTCTCCATCACCTCGTGATTGTCCCAAAGCGCCAATGTCGGCACCGCGGCGTTAAAGGCGCGTAGGTTTTCGTCGAGCAGATTGTATTTGTAGTTGCCGCGATAGTCGGCGAGCGTTTCCGCCGACTTCGATTTTTCCTCGGTGACGATGCTGCGCCAGATGCCGCCGTCAGGCAGCTTCTTTACCGCTGCGATGGGACAATCGGCGTAGATATTGTCGCCGCAATGAATGAAGAAATCGGGCGCGTTGTCGCGCATGGTGGCGTAACTGCGCATGCCGCCGCGCGCAACATCGATGCCCCAGCCTTGGCCCATGGTGTCGCCGGACCACAGAAACGACACCGAACGCCTTTCAGCCGGGGCGGTGCGGAAGCACCCGACCTGCGCCTCGCCGAACACTGCCGAGGAGAGTTCCTGAAAGCTGATGCGATAGAAGATGTCCTGACCGGGCGGGAGGTTCTCGAGAAGCGCCTTGGCGGTGAAATCGGATTCCGGCAGCGCGTCGACGAACACCGCGCTTTTGATGTCGCGGAAGCTGTCGGTGGTCGCGACCTCGACCAGCATGCGCGACGGCCGGTCGCCGCGGGCCCAGACCACGCCGGAATCGGCCGACACGTCGCCCGACTGCACGCCGTGAGTGATCTGGACGCGGTCAGGCGCAAAGCTCAGCGACGGGCGAGCGATGCCACCGATCGCGGTGATCGCCGCCGACGCCGACGCGGTCTTGATCAGCGCGCGGCGCGTGAGCGCCGCACGACGTCGCATCCCGCCGGCCATTGGGCCTCCGCTGTCAAAAACGCGGCGGAAGTTGCGCGCTGATTCTGACGAAGGCTAGAACAATATGCGACGGCCGCATGACTCTGCCGCGGCCGTTTGGCGGTGCGTCGGTTTCAATGCGTTAAGCGGCGGCGGCCTTGGTGCCGGTGGGCTCTGCCGCGGGACTCGCGGTCGCGGATCCCGCGGCGTGATCGAGGATCGCGGTGCGCCGCCCGGCGATGGCGAAGCGTAATTGATCCAACGCGAACGAGAATGACATGCGCACCGACTCGTCGAACTCCTCGTGCTCGCTCAAGTGAATAATCGCCATCACCAGATGGTCGGCCTCGACCTGAAGCTGCTCGATCGCCTCCAAGGTCTGCGCCGCATGGGCCTTGCGGACGAGGTCGAGCACGCGCTGCAGATGCCGCAGCCGCCGCGTTCGACTGTCGGCGCGCAGCAAGCCCGCGAGCCCGGCGATGGCCGAGCCGAAGATCGGGAAGATCAGAAGGCCGTAGAAGATGTCGTCGCCATATCGGTCGAAGAAGGTCTTCTGCTCGTCGTTCAGATAATCGAGTGCGCCGGGATGCACCAAGGCGTCGGCGTCCTTGTCGGTCGATGGCGCCTCGACCTTGACCTCACCGCCCATTTGCGCGGCGACGGTCAGGCGCGACGTGTAGATGATCTTCGCGAGCTGGGTGACGCTGGTGCGGCTGAATCCCTTACGGGCCACCAGATATTCGGCGAAGCTCAGCGTCGTCAGCTTGTCGTCGGGCGTCGGCGGATTGCCGCCGAATGTGCCGGCGTCGATCTCAGCCTTATCGAAGGCCGCGTTGCGCTTGGCGATGCCGTCAGCCTGATCGATTTCGACGAAGGTTGGCGCCACGCCGTTCCGCGTCGCCGCTGTGATTGTGTCGCTGATGGCTTTGCCGGTCGCAGCGCCGGCAACGAAAATCACATCGACCGCGCCATTGCGAACGGCATCGGCTAGATTTTGCGGATCGATCTGCGCGACTTGGACCTTGTCGAGCGGCACGCCGTAGTGATTGAGGGCAACTTTGAGCAGGTCGGTCGTTGCCTCATTGCTGGTCACGATGCCGATGCGCTTGCCGGCAAGTTGCGTCACCTTGAGCTGGTTCGCATCCTTGTCTTTGTCCTTGGTGTCTTTGGCGCTATCGTCGTCGCTATCGTCGTCGGCGTCGGTATCTTTTGCGGCGGTTTTGATCTTGGCCGCTTTGGTTTTCGCGGTCTTGGCCGGCTTCTCGGGTTTGGCCGACTTCGCCGGCTTGGCAGGCTTTTTGTCCGGAGCGACCGGCGTCGCGGCAGGGGCCGGAACGGCCGGAGCGGGTGCCGCCGCGGGTGCCAGCGGCGCCGGCACGATCAGCGCCATGACGTTCTGCCGCAGAATGGCGACCACCGGCCAATCAGGCGATTTGCCGACATTGGCCGGCACGATCGCAAGATCAGCCAAGCGATCGGCAAGAGCTTGCGAGCTTGCGTCAGCGCCAACGGTCGGAACGAGCCGGACCTCGAGCCGGCCGAACCGGTCGTGACTTTGCGCCACCAGGCCGCTCAGCACCTCGACGAACTTCGCATTGGCGCTGCCGGCAGGGCCGGCCGCGATACGCAATTCGGTCGCCTTGGTGCCGTAGTAGATGCCCGCGGTGACGGTACCGGCGAGAACGATGGTTCCGAGTATGGTCACGAGCCAGGTGTGGCGCAGGAACATCCTGACGCGATTGCGCACGATGCTTTCCACCGATCCGAAGCTCATGGTCCTAGCCGATGTGTGGCCCGTTGCTTCCGCGCTGCCGGAGTGCCGTGACAGCCAGAGTCCCGCGGCAAGATTTTCGGTAGCCCGGGAAGCATGGTTAATCCTACCACGGCTCTGCAATGTTGACGCCATGGCGCGCCGGCAGGTTCGACGGCGAAGCGGCGTTCATGGTTAATGTCCAAACGCTCGGATCGGCGCCAATGTCACGCCCCGGCTGGTCGGCTCCACGGCCCCAACCGGAAGCCAGCCGGCATGGCCCGGTGCAGCATCAGCATTTCGCCGACCGTTTCCGAGGTGACCAGGCCGACGAGCTTGCCCGCAGCGTCGACGATGCCGACGGCCGGCGCCGACTTCTCCTGCAAGAGCTTGAAGGCGTCCTCAAGGCAACGGCTGCGGCTAACCGTCGGGATGCGGTCGCTCATGGCTGCGGCGACGCGCGTATCCGGGCCGCGCTCCTTGAGCGCGCGGATGAGATCGTTGCGGCCCAGCACGCCGATCGGCCGACCGTCACCGTCGACCACGGGAAATTCGCCCTGGCTAGTGCGCAACAGTGTCTCGACCGCGGCATCGACATGTTCGTCCGGCGTGAGCGTCGCAAATTGCGTCATCATCGCCGCCGTCACCGGCACGCCGCGCGACATGGCGCGGATCGCCACCAGATGCGCTTCGGAAGCCGCGGCGAGATAGACGAAGATGGCGATGAAGATGAGCAGCGGATTACCGAACAGGCCGACGAAGCCGAGCGCAAACGCGACCCACTGGCCGATCGTCGCCGCGATCTCGGTCGCATGCACGTAGCCGAGCCTGCTCGCCAGCAGTGCCCGCAGGACGCGGCCGCCATCCATCGGGAAGGCCGGGATCAAATTGAACATAGCGAGGAACAGATTAACCGCGGCGAGGCGGTCGACCATGCTGACATTGATGCTGTCGAGTGACGGCAGACGGTCGGGCTGGATATGGGCGCCGGCCAGGAGGATCAAGAGCCCGGCAATGACCACATTGACCGCCGGGCCGGCAATCGCGATCAGAAATTCCTCGCTCGGCTGTTCGGGTATGCGTTCGAGCCGCGCGACGCCGCCGATCGGCAGCAGGATCACGTCTGGAGTCGAGACGCCGAACGCGCGCGCCGTGAAGATATGGCCGAATTCGTGCAGCAGCACGCAGAGAAACAGCAGCATCAGGAAAAGGAGCCCGTCCCAGGCCTGCTGGGCGCCGCCGGACACGTAGCTGACGCCGAAAATCCAGGCGAGGAACAGGATGAACGTGATGTGGATGCGGACCGCGGTACCGTAGACCGATCCGATCTTGAGCGACCAACCCATAGCACCCTCCCGGAATCTGCCCGGAACTCACGCGTTGGAGTATGGTTTAGTACGTGGTGTTCATGGCGCCGATTTGCGAGGGCGGGGCAGGGCGCGCCCCGCGCAGATGGAGGCTCACAATGGCTCAAAAGCTTTCCGGCGAGGCGCGCAAAAGCGCTCTCGCCAGGCTGAAGGGATGGAGCGAGGTCAGCGGCCGCGACGCCATCACCAAGAAATTCGTTTTTGCCGACTTCAATCAGGCCTTCGGCTTCATGACGTGCGCCGCGCTGGCTGCGGAGAAAATGGACCATCACCCCGAATGGTTCAACGTCTACAAAACCGTCGAGGTCACGCTGTCGACCCACGATGCCGGCGGCCTGACCGATCTGGACGTGACGCTGGCCGAGACCATGGATAAGCTCACCGGCTGATAGGGGCTTCTGGCGGACGCCTTGCAGGTGCCGTCTTCAGCTGCCATCTAGGTTGGGCCCATCAGGGGCAAGCGAGGGGACTATGTGGTTTGGCGCGCAGGCCGCTTCGTCGTGGCAGGATATCGCCGCGCAAGCCCGCCGCATGGCGGGCAATGAGCGAGAGCTAGAGAAGGAGTTCTGGCGCAAACTCAAAGGCCTGGTCGCCAGCCTGCCGTTTGCCGAAGATCTACTCGTAGTGCATTACTGCGCGTTCGACCGTGAGACGCCGCTCCACGTCAAGGCCGCGCTACTCGGGGCGATCGCCTATTTCGTCCTGCCGCTGGATTTCATCCCCGACTACATCCCGGTGATCGGCTATACCGACGACGCGGCCGTGCTCGCCGCCACGATCAAACTCGTCACTGCCCACATCACGCCGACCCACCGCGAAGCGGCGCAGCGGACGCTCGCGCAATTGCGCGGCGAAAAAATTTAACTGGTCAGGGCCGCAGCACGATCTTTCCCATCACCTTGCGATCGGTGATGGCCTGCAACGCAGCTGCGATGTCTCCGAGCGGGTAGACCGCGTGCACATGGGCACTGAGCTTACCCTCGGCGCACCACTTGACGATGTCGGTCATGATCGCGCGCTGCATCTCCGGCTCGCGCTTGACCCACGCGCCCCAGAACACGCCGCGGATATCGCAGCTGCGCAGCAGCGCGAGATTGAGCGGCAGCTTAGGAATGTCGCCGGCGGCAAAGCCAACCACGAGATAGCGGCCGAGCCAGGCGAGCGAGCGCACCGCGGGTTCCGCATAGGGGCCGCCGACTGGATCGTAGACCACGTCGATGCCGTGCTCGCCGCCGAGCCGCCGCAGCGCCTCCCGCAAATCCTTGCTGGCATAGTTCACCGTCTCGTCGGCGCCGTGGGCGCGGGCGAATTTTAGTTTCTCGTCCGACGAGGCGCAGGCGATGACGCGGGCGCCCATCAGCTTGCCGAGCTCGATGGCGGCGAGCCCGGTGCCGCCGGATGCGCCGAGTACGGCGAGCATCTCGCCGGATTTCAGCGCGGCGCGCTCGCGCAGCGCGTAGAGTGTGGTGGCGTAGATCACGGTCAGGCCGGCGGCGCGCTCGAAATCGAGCGCATCGGGCAGCTTGACCAGTGCTTGCGCCGGCACGGCGACCGCCTCGCGCGCCGCGCCCCAGCCGATATTGCCGGCGACGCGGTCGCCGGGCGCGACTTCGCCGACGCCTGCGCCGACGCTTTCGACAAGGCCGGCGAATTCCGCCGCCGGTGAGAACGGAAATGGCGGCTTGAACTGATACTTGCCGGCGATGATCAGCGTGTCGAAAAAATTCAGCGCCGCGGCCTTGACCCGCACCACCGCCTCACCGGGTCCGGCTTGCGGCGGCGGGATCTCCTTGAGCTCGAGGTCCGTCGGCGGTCCGAAGCGGGTGCAGAGAACAGCTTTCATGCGTCTACTCGTCACTCCGGGTCGGCCGAAGATGCGTGCCCGAAATCCGTCATCACGATACACGAGGGTGAGGGGGATAGGCGAATGGCGAAAATGCTGGGATTGTGGAGTTAAGGCTCGCCGCTTTGCGGGGTTGTGGTCGGCCATCGCGTACCAGCTAAAACCGAATTGTATTCGGCGCAAAATATTTGCTATTCCTACCGAGGGGGTTTTCGAGGCCCGATGCGCTTCCATCGACTGCGTCTTGATCGACAATGGCAGATTGTCGTGCCGCTGCTTGTCGCCGCGGCATTGGCGTTTCCTGCCTATGCCCAAGCGCAGGATCAGCCTGACCAACCGGCGGCCGCCGCGCCGGCTAAAAAGCCTCCGGCCAAGCCGAAACCCGCAGCAAAGCCGACCAAGCCGAAAGCCGCCGCGCCCGCCGAGGCGGATCCGGCGAAGCCCGCCGAGAAGCCGGCCGCCGTGCCGAATATCGGCGGGGCAAAGCCGACGCTGCTCGGCCAATACGGCGAATGGGGCGCCTACACGGCATCGCCGGGCGGTAAGAAGGTTTGCTTCGTCATTGCCAAGCCGACGGCGGCAGAGACCAATCCGCCCAATCGCCCGCGCAACCCGGTTTACCTGTTCGTTTCGACTCGCCCAGCCGACAAGGTGACCAACGAGGTCTCGATCATCACCGGCTATCCGTTCAAGTCGGGCACCGAAGCCTCTGTTACGGTGGGTACGACCGCGTACGCGCTATACACCCAGCAGGACGGCGCCTGGATCAAGAACGCGACTGAGGAAGCGAAGCTGGTCGACGCCATGCGGGGCGGCCAAAGCGCCGTCGTCAAGGGCACCTCGGCCAAGGGCACTCAGTCGAGCGATACCTATTCGTTGAAGGGCTTATCGCAGGCGCTGGACCGCGTCGCGCAGGAATGCAAATAGGCGTCCTACCGCGCCGCCACGGGCCCTGTCGCTGACGCGATATCCGTCCCATCTAGTGTCGAGACGCGCCTTTCGCCTGCTGGAATGATCATGACTGCGCCGCTTGCCGCATCCGCCGACAGCGTCACGTCCGCTCCCGTCATCGAGAAGCGGCCACTGCAGGATTATGTGGCCCCGGACAAGCTGTCGCTCGTTGGCATGACGCGCGATGGGCTCGCCGCGGCACTCGGCGGCATCGGCGTCCCGGAGCGCCAGCAGCGCATGCGCGTGCAGCAGATCTGGCACTGGCTCTACGTGCGCGGCGCCCAGGACTTCGACGCCATGACGACGCTGTCGAAGGACTTGCGCGCGGCGCTGGCGCAGAAATTCACGCTGGCGCGGCCGGACATCGCCGCCGAGCAGACGTCAGTCGACGGCACGCGCAAATGGCTGTTACGCCTGCCGGGCGAGATCGACGGCCAGCCCCACGACGTCGAGTGCGTCCATATCCCGGAAACCGACCGCGGCACGCTGTGCATTTCCAGTCAGGTGGGCTGCACGCTCAACTGCACGTTCTGCCACACCGGCACCCAGCGCCTGGTGCGCAATCTGACCGCGGGCGAGATCGTCAGCCAGGTGGTGCTGGCGCGCGATCGCCTCAACGATTGGGAACGCGCCGCGTCGCCGACCGGCGACGGCGAAAAGCGCCTCGTCTCCAACATCGTCATGATGGGCATGGGCGAGCCGCTCTATAATTTCGAGGCGGTGCGCGACGGCCTCAACGTCGTCGCCGACGGCGACGGCTTAAGCCTGTCGAAGCGGCGCATCACGCTGTCGACCTCGGGCGTGGTGCCGAATATCGCGCGCGCCGGCGAGGAGATCGGCTGCATGCTGGCGATTTCGCTGCACGCGGTGACCGACGAACTGCGCGACCAGTTGGTGCCGCTCAATCGCAAATATCCGCTGCGCGACCTGCTCGACGCCTGCCGCCATTATCCCGGCGTTTCTAACGCGCGGCGCATCACGTTCGAATACGTCATGCTCAAGGGCATCAACGATTCGCGCGCCGATGCCCGGGCGCTCGTGCGCCTGATCAGGGGCATCCCGGCCAAAATCAATCTCATTCCGTTCAATCCGTGGCCCGGCACCCGCTACGAATGCTCGGACTGGGAGCAGATCGAGAAATTCTCGGAGATCATCTTCAACGCCGGCTACGCGTCGCCGGTGCGCACACCGCGCGGCCGCGACATTCTCGCCGCCTGTGGCCAGCTCAAGAGCGCGACGGAAAAGCTCTCCGCCCGCGAGCGGCTGGCGCTGCGCGCCATGGCGATGACGGACTGACCGCCGTTCATGGCCATCCTCGCCCGCATTCTGGTGGTGTTCGTCGCCTATATTCTGGCGTGCATCGCCGCTTCGGTCATACTCACCGTCGGCACGCTGACTCCGGAATGGGACGATCTCACGTCGCTCGGAATGTCGGCGGCGGCGCTGTGGTCGACCGTCGGCATTACGGCCGCCATCGTCGCGACCGTTGCCTTTACGCCGTCGCTCCTCGCCATCGCGCTCGCTGAAGGATTTGCCTGGCGCTCCGGCATACTTTATGCCGCGCTCGGCGGCGTGCTGGCGCTGTCGCTGAGCTACGGCCTCGACTTCGCCGGCTCCATCGGCGAGGCGGATAGCGCCCCGGTGCGTGGGCGCGAGGTGTTCGCCGCCGCCGGAATCGCCGGCGGCTTCGTCTATTGGCTGTTCGCCGGCCGCAAGACCGGCAGCTGGAAGTGATCGGGCGGCGCGCATGAGCCGAACCGGGCTTTGCATCGCGCTCGGCATCGGCGCCGTGGTGGGTGTCGTGTTCGGCGTCTTTCCGCGCCTCGACCTCGCGATTTCCGGGCTGTTCTACGACCCGGCAACCCACGACTTCCGGATTAACGCCCTGCTGTGGGTGCGGCAGTCCCGCGCCGCGGCACGGACGATCGTCGCACTGATCGTGGCGCCGGCCTGCCTCGCGCTTCTCGGCAAGCTTCTGCTGCCGCGGCGGTCCATGTTCGTCAAAACCCGAGTCGCCCTGTTCCTGGTGCTGACGTTGGTGGTCGGGCCGGGCCTGATCACCAATTCGCTGTTCAAGGAGCATTGGGGGCGGGCGCGGCCGATCGACGTCACCCAATTCGGCGGCACCGACCGCTTCACCGCATGGTGGGATCCGCGCGGCGATTGTCCCGGCAATTGCTCGTTCATTGCCGGTGAACCGGCCGGCGCGTTCTGGACCCTGGCGCCGGCGGCGCTTGCGCCGCCGCAATGGCGGGCGCTGGCCTATGCGGCGGCGGTTGTCTTCGGCAGCGGCGTCGGCGCGCTGCGCATCGCCGGCGGCGGCCATTTCTTCACCGACGTCGTGTTCGCCGGCGTGATCATGTATCTCCTGATCTGGGTCGCCTATGGGGCGGTCTATCGCTGGTGGCCGGAACGCGAAGGCGGCGAGACCGAAACGCTGGGCGAGTGACAGCAAGCGCCTTCGATTATTCCGGCGCGCCGAGGACGCGGAAAATCTCGGCCAGTTGCGGGCTCATCGGCAGGTTGACGGTCTCACCGGTCGGCAGCCGGTGCAAGAACCACTTGTTGTAAAGCTCCTCGAGCCGCCGCTCGGCGGCCATGCGCGCGAAGCTGCGATCGATCAGCGCGGCAAAAGCCGGATCGTCGCGGCGGAAGGGCAGGCCGTACGGGTCGTATGACAGATAGTCGCCGACAACCTTCATGTCGCGGGCAGTGGGCTCGGTGGCGATGAAGCCGTAGAGCAGCACGTCGTCGGTGGCAAAGGCGTCGGCCTTGCCGGCGACCAGTGTCGCCAGCGATTGCGCGTGATCGCGCGCGGTGACGATGGCGATGCCGAGCTTCTGCTTGTCGGACAGTGTGCGCAGCGCCGCCTCGTTGGTGGTGCCGACCGTCACCACCACAGTCTTGCCGGCAAGGTCGCGATAGGACTGCACGGTGGATGTCTTCGGCACCATTAGCTTGGTGCCGGCAACGAAGAAGATCGGCGAGAAAGCCACCTCCTTTTGCCGTTGCAGGTTGCTGGTGGTCGAGCCGCATTCGAGGTCGACGACGCCGGACTTCACCTTGTCGAGCCGGTCGGCCGAGGTGACCGGCGCGAGCGCAACCTTGATGTCCATGCCGTCGAGCTCGGTCGCCGCCGCCTCGACGATCTCGCGGCACAGGTCGATCGAATAGCCGATCGGCTGATTGCGCTTGTTCAGATAGGAGAACGGCAGCGAGCTTTCGCGATAGCCAAGCGTGATGGTGCCGGTGTCCTTGATCTTCTTCAGCGTGCCCTTGAGCGCGCCGACGTCGACGTCTTGCGCCGCGGCCGGCCAGGCGAGGCCCAGGCCGGGTGCGAAGACCAACAGGACGCCGAGCAGTCGGCTACGGCCAGTCATGGCGCGCCTTCAGGCCGCTTGCCGCGTCAACGCCGGCTCCGGCGTGAGCGGCGCGACGGCCTTCTCGCCCTCCCATTTCGCCACCACGGCGGTAGCGAGCGAGTTGCCGATGACATTGGTGGCGGAGCGCCCCATGTCGAGGAACTGATCGATGCCGATGATCAGGAGCAGGCCGGCCTCGGGCAGGTTGAAGCTCGCCAAGGTCGCAGCGATCACCACGAGCGACGCGCGCGGCACGCCGGCCATGCCCTTCGAGGTCAGCATCAGGAGCAGCAGCATGGTGATCTGCTGGCCGACCGGAAGCTGGATGTTGTAAGCCTGGGCGATGAACATGGTGGCGAACGTGCAATACATCATCGAGCCGTCGAGATTGAACGAATAGCCCATCGGCAGCACGAAGCTGATGATCTTGCGGCTGATCGGGAATTTCTCGAGCTGCTCCATCATTTTTGGATAAGCCGCCTCGCTGCTGGCGGTCGAGAACGCCA
>Ga0182033_10000618_pt1 | contig 16955 bp, 16 predicted proteins | sample tim00Cox0000000H_FD_125968 | JGI IMG/M metagenome (GOLD analysis project Ga0182033, IMG submission 125968) | Lab enrichment of tropical soil microbial communities from Luquillo Experimental Forest, Puerto Rico - timezero.00C.oxic.00.000.00H | ecosystem: Environmental > Terrestrial > Soil >...
ATAACTATTTCGCGAACCATGAGCTCCTCTTAATGCGTGCTTGCCGCTCGAGCAACCCGGCTCGGTGCAGCCCGAAAGCCGTATTGTAGTCGTCAGCGCGCTCCAAAAACTACAGCAAGGCCCCCGGATCGACGTCAATCGCCACCTTGACGCTGCGTGCCAACGCCGGAAGGTGCTCCTCCACCGCCCGCACCGGTGCGGACAATGCGTCGTGCGTGGGCCCTTTGAGAAGGATCTGCCACCGCGTCCGGTTTTTGATGCGGCTGAGCGGAGCGGGCGCTGGACCCAGGAGACGAACACCGTGCGAAGCGGGCGGCAGATGGCGGGCCATGCGGGATGCGAGCTGTCGCGCCGCTTCGGCGGTGCGCCGCGGATCAGCGCCTTCGATCCGGCTGGCGATGAGCCGCGAGAACGGCGGATATGCTAGCGCGCGGCGTCGCTCGAGCTCTCGCCGAGAAAATCCTTCGAAATCGTGGCTGAGCAGGCAACTGATCGGCTGAGACTCCGGATTGTAAGTCTGCACCATCACCCGTCCCGGATCGCCGCCCCTGCCGGCGCGTCCGCCCACCTGCATGAGCAGCTGCAAGGTTCTCTCCGCCGCGCGAAAATCGGGGATGGCAAGCGAGGTGTCCGCGAGGATGACACACACCAGGGTCACCCCGGGAAAGTCGTGGCCCTTGGCAATCATCTGGGTACCTACGAGGACGTCCAGCTCCCTTCGCGCGAAAGAGGACAGCATCGAGGTGAGGTTCTCGGGTGTGGTCGCTGAGTCTCGATCGAGGCGAGCGATGCGCGCTGCCGGAAATCTCGTGGCGACCTCCGCCACCACCCGCTCTGTTCCCGCGCCAAGCTTGAGCAAGGCGCGGCGTCATTTTGCAGGCACCGGTGTGGCCGGCCAAGCGCGCAAGCGAGGCATGCTGACCAATTGGTTTATGGCGCCCGTGCGGTGTGCGCGCGGCGCGGCGATACAGGGTTAATGGATTGACAACGCGCCGTAAAATTATCCGCTCGTCCCCGCGAAAGCGGGGACCCAAACCACAACTTCCGGCCAAGCGGTTCTGGATTCCCGCTTGCGCGGGAATGAGCGGAGGGAGCTGGCGACGGCGCTACTGCTTCACGTAGCGCACCAGTTTGCGCGCATCGACCTCGGCGCCGTACACGTTGCCCTCGGCGTCGGCGGCGACACCTTCCGCGGCACTGCCGGTGCCCGGCCCCGATCCTTGCTTCACTGGAGCGGGATCCGGAATGAAGGCGGTGACCTTGCCGTCTTTGGCGCTGCCGATCCGCAATCCGCGCCGGAATCCCGGATTCTGCGCGACGTTCGATTCGGAATCGGCGACGTAGATGATGTCGTTCTTGTCGATGAACACGCCGCTCGGCCGGCCGAACTGGCGCCATTCCGCAAGAAACTTTCCGTCCTGATCGAAGATCTGAATGCGGCTGTTGGAGCGGTCGGCGACGAACAGCCGCCCCTGCGAGTCCATGGCGAGCCGGTGCGGCACGTTGAATTCGCCGGGGCCCGATCCCTTCTTGCCCCAGGTCTTGAGCAAGCTGCCGTCCTTGGCGAACTTGACGATGCGCGCATTGGTGTCGCCGCCATGTCCGTCGGCGACGAAGATGTCGCCGTTGGGCGCGACCAGCACGTCGGACGGCGCATTGAAGAAACCGGGATCATCGCCGGTCACGCCCGCTGCGCCGAGCGTCATCAGCACCTTGCCGTCGGGGCTGAACTTGAAGACCTGATGGCCCTTGCCCTCCTTGCCGCGCCCGTCGGTCGCCCAGATGTTGCCGTCGCGGTCGACGTGAAGCCCGTGTGGAAACAAGAACATCCCGGCACCGAAACTCTTGAGCAAATTTCCGTCCGCATCGAATTTGAGAATCGGCGCCACATTGGAGCCATCGCAGCTGGTGCCGCCGCAGCGCTCGAACACCCAGATGCTCTTGCCGTCGCGATCGACGGCCACGCTGATGGTCTGTCCCCACTTGCGGCCATCGGGAAGCTTCGCCCAGCTCTCGACCGTGCGATACGCATTGGGCGGATCGTTTGCCTGGGCATGTGTTCGCTGCGGCATTGCCCCGGCCACCATGATCGCAAGCGTGACCGCGCATCCTGCTAAAGTTGTTGAGCGCATCGCATTCCTCCCGTCTCTCCGTCGTCATGCCCGCGCTTGTCGCGGGCATCCACGCCTTTCTTTAGTTGTTGCAGCAAAGAAAAGACGTGGATGGCCGGGGCACCAGCGCGTTTACGCGCGTCCATAACACGCCAAAGACGGGCGTAAACGCCCTTATGGACGCGCTATGCCCGGCCATGACGTCCTAGCTAATTCCTCACATACTTCATCAGTCGCTTGGGGCCGACCTCGGCGCCGTAGATGTTGCCCATCGCGTCGGCGGCGACGCCTTCGGCGGCGCTGGTGCCCGTGGTCTTCTCCACCGGATCGGGAATGAACGCGGTCACCGTGCCGTCGCTGACCCGGCCGACCCGAATGCCGCGCTTCCAGCCGTCATGATTCTTGGCGACCGATTCCGACTCGGAATCGGCGACATAAATGATGTCGTTCCTGTCGATGAACACGCCGCTCGGCCGGCTGAATTGGAACCACTGGTCGATGAAATTTCCGTCCTGATCGAAAATCTGGATGCGGTTGTTCTGCCGATCGCCGAGAAACAATCGCCCGCGCGAATCCATGGCGAGCGCGTGGGGAATATCGATCTCGCCCGGAGCCGAGCCTTTCTTGCCCCAGGTCTTGATGAATTTCCCATCGCTGGTGAACTTGACGATGCGCGCATTGGTGTTGCCGCCGTGTCCGTCGGCGACGAAGATGTTGCCGTTCGGCGCGACAACCACAGCGGAAGGCGCGTTGAATTCATCGGGAGCATCGCCGGGGGTGCCTGCCTTGCCGAGCCGTAACAACTCCTTCCCCTCGGGGCTGAATTTGATGACCTGGTGACCCTTGCCGTCCTTGCCCAAGCCATCGGTGACCCAGACGTTGCCGGCGCGGTCCACGTGCAGACCATGGGGAAACAGCAGCAGCCCTGCGCCGAAGCTCTTCACCAGCTTTCCCGACGCATCGAATTTCAGAATCGGATCGAGATTGGAATCCGAGCAGGCGAACGGGCTGCCCGGTTTCATCAACGAAGGCGGCGCGAACGCGCCGCAGCGCTCGGCGACCCAGACGCTCCTTCCGTCGGGATCGACGTCGACACCGCTGGTCGAGCCCCAGCCGCGGCCTTCCGGCAGCTCCCCCCAATTCTCGATCGCGCGATACGGGTTCGGCGCGGAATTGGTCGGGGCGATGGTTTGCCCGTAAGCGTGCACCACAAATAGCGCGGCAAGGACGGCAAGCGCGCACGCGTGGACCCACCGAAGACGATCGATCATGACGTCCTCCCCTCGTCGTCATGCCCGCACTTGTTGCGGGCATCCACGTCTTTCTTTCGGTGTTGCAATGAAGAAAGACGTGGATGGCCGGGACAAGCCCGGCCATGACGCCGGAACTCTAGACTGCGCCTTGTCGGCGGTTGCTGCAAGGCATGGCCAATCGCGATGGCCTTGCCCGCGTCCGACGAAAGGCGCATTTTGCCGCCACGCAATCCCGCTGAAAAACCGAACAAAGCATGGGGAGGAAGCAGATGCAGGATCAGGGTTTCCGCCGGCGCGATTTTCTCAAAGGCGCGGTGAGCGGCGCAGCCGCGACCGCAACCGTTCACCTGCCGGCGACGCAAAGTGCGCAGGCGAAAGAGGACGCAGCGCCCGCGCCCGCCTCAGGCTACGCGTTCCTCAATCCCGATGAAGCCGCCTTCGTCGAGGCGCTGGTCGATCACATGGTGCCCGCGGACGATCTCACCCCCAAGGGCACCGACATCGGCATCAACATCTATATCGACCGCGCGCTGGCCGGCGCCTGGGGCAAAGGCGACCGGCTCTACATGCAGGGCCCATGGAAGCTCGGCGCGCCGAGCCAGGGCTATCAACTGCCGCTCACGCCCGCGCAGCTCTATCGCGCCGGGATCGCGGCGACCAACGCCCATTGTCAGAAAACCTACGGCAAGCCGTTCGATCGTCTCGACGAGCCGCAGCGCGAGGAGGTGCTGGTCGGCCTCTCCGGCGGCAAGATCGCTTTCGACAACGGACTGCCCGCGCGGGTGTTCTGGGGCGCGCTCTATCAGACCGTGATGGAAGGCATGTTCTCCGATCCGATCTACGGCGGCAACCGCGACAAGGCGGGCTGGCGCATGATCGGCTTCCCCGGCGTGATCGCGGTCAACCGGGAGAACATCGAGAAATATCGCGACAAGAAATTCCCGGCCGATCCGCTCAGCATCGCGGACATGAGCTGAGGGAGGACACGATGGCGACGAAACTCAAAGAAGTCGATGTGGTCGTGGTCGGGCTCGGCTGGACCGGCGGCATTCTCGGCAAGGAATTGGCGCAAGCCGGATTGAAGGTGGTGGCGCTCGAGCGCGGCGCGCCCCGCAATACCGAGAAGGACTATGCGGTGCCGATCGTGCGTGACGAGCTGCGCTTCGTGGTGCGCCACGATCTCATGCAGAACACCGCGCGCGACACGCTGACCATCCGCAACAATCCCACGCAGGAGGCGCTGCCGATGCGCCGCCTCGGCTCGTTCCTGCCGGGCGAGGTGGTGGGCGGCTCCGGCGTGCACTGGAGCGGCCACACTTGGCGCTGGACCGACATGGAGTTCAAGCTGCGCTCGCTCTACGAGGAGCGCTACGGGAAAAATTTCATTCCCGCCGACATGACGATCCAGGACTGGGGCATCACCTACGACGAGCTCGAGCCCTATTACGAGAGGTTCGAACGCACCGCGGCGGTGTCCGGCAAGGCGGGAAACATCCGCGGGCAGATCCAGCCCGGCGGCAATCCGTTCGAAGCGCCGCGCGCAAACGAATATGCGTTGCCGCCGCTCACGCCGATCCTGGCGAGCGAGATGTTCGCCTCGGCCGCGAAAAACCTCGGCTATCATCCGTTCCCGCGCCCGGCCGCCAACGCGTCGCGCGCCTACACCAATCCGGACGGTGCGAAATTCGGTCCGTGCCAATATTGCGGCTTCTGTCAGCGCTTCGGCTGCGAAGCCAACGCCAAGGGCAGCCCGCACATCGCGGTGATCCCGATCGCGCTGCGCAATCCGAATTTCGAGCTGCGCACCCATTCCTGGGTGACCAAGGTCAACAAAGATTCCGACGGCAAGCGCGTGACCGGAGTGAGCTACACCAATGTGCTCAACGGCGAGGAGTTCGAGCAGCCCGCGAATCTCGTGCTCTTATGCGCCTACGCCATCAACAACGTGCATCTGATGCTGCTTTCGGGCATCGGCGAGCCTTACGACCCGGTCGGGCAGAAAGGCGTCGTCGGCAAGAACTACTGCTACCAGACCGGCGTCGGCGCGACGCTGTTCTTCGAAGGGCGCCACTTCAACCCGTTCATGAGCGCCGGCGGCTCGAACACGACCATCGATGATTTCAACATCAACTGGGCGTTCGACCGCGGCCCGCACGGCTTCGTCGGCGCTTACAACGTCGCGGCCGGCTTCAATACGGCGCTGCCGATCGGCTACCGGCCGGTGCCGCGCGGCACACCGCAATGGGGGAAGGCTTGGAAGGCGGCGACCGCCAAGTGGTATCAGACCGCGATGAATATCGGCGCGAGCGGCACCGTCATGGCCAACCGCTACAACTGCTACGACCTCGATCCGACCTATCGCAACGCGTTCGGCCAGCCGCTCATGCGCATGACCTTCGACTACAAGGAGAACGAGCATAAGTTGGGGCGGCACGCCGCGGCGTTGGTCAACGAGATCGCCAAGTCCATGAATCCCACGCGCCTGAACGAGGCGACCGCGCGCACCCAGTGGACGGTGGTGCCGTACCAGAGCACGCACAACACCGGCGGCACCATGATGGGAACCAATCCGCGCGAAAGCGCGGTCAACAAATATCTGCAGAGCTGGCAGTGCCATAACCTGTTCACGGTCGGCGCCAATGTGTTCCCGCACAACGCCTCGTACAACCCGACTGGGCCGGTGGGCGCGCTTGCCTACTGGACCGCCGACGCGATCAAGAATCGCTACCTGAAAAATCCAGGCCCGCTGGTGCCGACGTGACGGTTTAAGCTAAGGCGATGCGAGCAATCGGGCTGGTAACGGCAGCACTACTGCTCGCGACCGGTGTGGCGCATGCGCAAGACGCAGCCCGCGGCGAAAAACTCTATGCGGACTGCGCCGCATGCCATCCGCTCGAGCCGGGCGTGCACGGCGTCGGCCCGACGCTCTACCGGATCATCGGCCGCAAGGCCGGCGGCTATGACGATTACCGCTACTCGCCGGCGCTCAAGCGCAGCGGCATCACCTGGACGCTGGAAGCGCTCGACACCTTCATCGCCGATCCGCAGGCCTCGGTCCCGGGCAACCGCATGCCCTACGACGGCATGCACGACAGGCGCGACCGCGCCGATCTGCTCGCCTATTTGCAGAAGCAGGCGAAGTAACCCGATCGCCTAGGCTCTCAGCTATCCGCCTCGTCATGGCCGGGCATAGCGCGTCGAAGACGCGCGTAAACGCGCTGGTGCCCGGCCATCCACGTCTTTGCGGCATTGAGAAAGAAAGACGTGGATGCCCGGACCAAGTCCGCGCATGACGGTTGCGAGCGCGGTGCTTATTCGATCAACTCGTTGGCGCGAAGCAGGAATGATTCCGGGATCGTGAGGCCGAGTACCTTGGCCGTCTTGAGATTGACCACCAATTCATACGTGGTGGGATTCTGCACTGGCAGCTCGCCCGGCTTTGCGCCCTTGAGGATACGATCGATGTATGCGGCCGCCTGTCGGTATTGCTCAGCCGGGTCGTGTCCATAGGATGCCAGTCCGCCTTCAGCGACGAAGTAGCGGAAATCGTAAATCGCGGGCAGGCGATGCTGCGCCGCGAGCTCGATGATCTCACGACGATGCGCGTTGGTGACCGCGCTCGCGAACACGATGAGCCCGTTTTTCGATTCGCGCGCAGCTGCGGCGATGGCGCGCTCGATGTCGGCACCGTCACGGGCGCCGGCCACCGTCACGTTGACGTGCAAGGACGGGGCGGCAGCCTCGATGGCGCGTGAGATGCCGATTTGATTGGATTGGCGTGGATCCAGAATGACCGTGACGCGTGCAAGGTCACGTGCAGCTTCCTTGAGCACCTCGAGCTTTTTCCCGCCCATCGCATATTCGCCGGTCGTAAAGCCGGTCATGTTGCCGCCCGGCTGTGCCAGACTGGCAACAAGGCCGTCGGCGACCGGATCGGGCACCTGCACGAACACGATCGGTATCGTGTGAGTTTCTTGTCGCAGCAGCGGCAATACCAGTGCGTGATTGACCAAGACGACGTCCGGCTTCATTCCCAAGAGTTCGCCGGCATAGAAGCGGGCGCGATCAGGATCGCCGCCGGCCCAACGAAATTCGATCCGCAAGTTGCGGCCGTCGGCCCATCCCAGCTCCTGCAGCCTCTGCAGCAAGGCCGCCACGCGACGCTGTCCCTCCGGATCGTCCTTGGAGAAAACGGTGAGCACGCCGATCCGGCGCACCGGGTCCGCCTGCTGCTGCGCGCGCGCCGCACGCGGCCAAGCTGCCGCGGCACCGCCGAGTAGTGCGATGAAATCGCGGCGCCTGATCCCGGACTCGTCATGCGCGGGCTTGACCCGCGCATCCATCCTCTTACGAAGAAGGATGGATTGCCGGGTCAAGCCCGGCAATGACGCTATGGCGCGCCGTCTCATTCGATCAACTCGTCGGCGCGCAGAATCAGGCCGGCCGGTATTTCGAGCCCGAGCGCCTTCGCCGTCTTGAGATTGACCACCATCTCCAGCTTGGTCGGCTGCTCGACCGGCAGATCGGCTGGCTTCGCCCCTTTGAGGATCTTGTCCACGTAGACTGCAACCCGCACCGAAACATCGTCGAGGATTGGTCCGTAGCTCATCAGCCCGCCCGCGTCGGCGTACATCTTCCAACCATAGATCGACGGCAGGCTGCGGCGCAGCGCGAAGGCGACGATCTTCTGGCGGTTGAAATTCTTCAGCGCGTCAGGGAATGCCAGCAGCCCATCGCACTTGCTGTTTGCGATCGCGGTAAATGCCGGCTCGAAGCCGTCGTCGCTTTCGACCGGGAAATGCTCGATGGCGAGCCCGAGCGCGCGCGCCGCCTCGCGCGTCGCCTTGAGTTCCGACACCTCGCCGGGATGCGTGGGATTGGACAGCACCGCCACGCGAGTCATGGCTGGCATGGCTTCCTTGAGCAGCTGAACGCGCTTGACCGAAAGGTCGAGCGAGAGAAGCGAAACGCCGGTGACGTTGCCACCCGGCCGCGCGAAGCTCGCGACGATACCGGCATCGACCGGATCGCCGCTGAACAGGAACACCACCGGAACCGGTACGGAGGCCAGTCGCCAGGTTCGGAACGCGGGGCCGCCGGCGACGATCAAGTCAGCTTGCGCACGCAGCAATTCGTCAGCCAGGGCAGGAAATTTGCTGTAATCGCGCCCGGCATAGCGCGCCTCGACGACGAAATCGCGGCCCTCGCCATAGCCGACCGCGCCCATTCCCCGAAGGAAGCTTTCGAGATTGACGTCGGGCGGGGAACTTGACGACAGATATCCGATCCGCGCCGGCTTTGCGCGCTGTTGTGCGCGCGCCGTGAATGGCCAGGCGGCGGCGCCTGCCACAAACGCGATGAAGTCGCGTCGTTTCATCGGATGGCCTCACGGGCCTGCCGGCGAAGCTTAGCACGTCGCACGGGCGATTGGTGAGCCAGAATGAGCCCCATCCTGTCACCTCACGATAAGCGGCTGCGTCGCTATTCCGCGGCCTCGCCCACGCGAGCCCGTTCGGCTTGCCGCACTGCCTCGCTCGCTGCCGCAGTTGACGCGGCACCTCCGGCCGGCAAGCGAATCGTGAAAACCGACCCCTTGCCGACCTCGCTGGTCACCGTGACGTCGCCGCCCATCATGCGGGCGAGCTTGCGCGTGATGGCGAGGCCCAATCCTGTTCCGCCGTACTGGCGCGCCGTCGTCGCCTCTGCTTGCGAGAATTCCTCGAACAGCTTTCCCATCTGCTCGGGAGTCATGCCGATGCCGGTGTCGGTCACGGCGAACTCGATCCAGCTCCCGCCATCGATGGTCGCGCGTCGCACGTTCAATGAAACCTGGCCCTTCTCGGTGAACTTGCAGGCGTTGCTCAACAGATTGAGGAGAATCTGGCGCAGCCGCATCGGGTCGACGGTAAGAGTTCCCAAGTCGCGCGGATAGTCGACGGAAAGCTTGTTGCTCTTCTGCTCCGCCAATTGCCGCGCGGTGCCCGCCACCTCGTCGATCAGCGGCGCGACAGTGACCGATTCCGGATTGAGCTCGAGCTTGCCCGCCTCGATCTTTGAGAGATCGAGCACCTGATTGACCAGCCCAAGCAGATGCGTGCCGGCGCGATGAATGCGCGCCAATGGCTCGGCCGCCTTCTCCGTTCCAAACCGCGGGGCGTGCTGCACAAGCATGTCGCTCAGCCCGATGATCGCGTTGAGTGGGGTGCGCAGCTCGTGGCTCATGCTGGCGAGGAACTGGGACTTGTTCTTGCTGAACGATTCGAGCTGCTCGTAGAGGCGGCCGAGCTCCCCGGACATGCGGTTGACGTCGGCCGCCAGCGCGCCCAGCTCGTCGCGATTGACGACGTTCAGGCGGCGGGTGAAGTCGCCGGCCGCGACCTCGTCGAGCCGCGTCTCGATCTCTTTCACCGGCCCGATCAGCGACCACGAGATGGCATAGCCGAGCACCAGCGCGAGCGCGATGCTGCCCAAGGCAAAGGCGATCACGATCCACTGCGCGTCGCTATAGACCTGCGCGCTCGCCTCGATGCCCGCCACCATGTCGGCTTCCGCCTTGTTGACGAGCTGATTGGTCAAGCGCTCGAGCTGGTCGGCGAGCGGGGTCGCCTGCTGCATCTGGGTCTCGCGCGCTTCCGCAGTGCGGCCGCCGCGGATCAGCTCGACGACCCTGGTCACCACCTCGATGAAGCGGTTGTAATCGCGGCGGAACTGCTCGATCAGCTCGACTTCGTCCTTGGCCACGAATTCGAGCCGGTCGACGTCGTAGCCGAACTGGTTGAGCTGGCGCAGCGTGCTGTCGAGCGTCCGCTCGTCGGAAGAAACCAGCGCCGAGGACACGCTGTAGAGCTGGCTCGTGGTGTCGTGCTGGACCTGGCGATAAGCCTCGATCTTGCGCTGCAGCTTGATCAGCTCCTCGGTGCGCTCGTTCACCCCGCTCAGCTCGCGCAACCCGCCCGCGCCGGTAATGACCAGCAGCGCAACGATCGTGAGAAATGCCGCAAGCAGCTTTGTTTGTACGCGGGCCGGCGCCCGCGCCACCAAGCCGACCAGCGGGCTTAAGATTCGAGTCATTGCTCTTTCAACAGCCTTACCAGATCGCGGCGGAATTCTTCCGGACCGAAGCGCACGCCGAGATATTGCACGCGCAGGATGCCGCGCCGATCGATGATCGAGGTGAGGAAGGTATGGTCGATGTTCCCGTTTTCGGCCTTCGCCGCGAACACGCCGTAGTGGCGCGTCACATCGCGAATGGCCTCGGGCGGCCCGGTGAGGAAGCTCCAGCCGGAAAGATTGGCGCCGAATGCGTGCGCATACTCCTTGAGCACCTCCGGCGTGTCGCGCTCGGGATCGATGGTAATCGACACGAAGCAGATCTTCTCTCCGAAATCGCTGCCGAGCTGGTCCTGCACGAACGACATCATGGGGGTGAGCACCGGGCAAGTGTCCGCGCACAGCGTGAAGATGAAGGTCACCGCGACCACCTTGCCGCGGTAGTCGGCCAGCTTGACCGGCGCGCCGTCCTGTGAGGTCAGCGCGAAATCCGGCGCCGGCGCGATCTTCGGCAGCGCTTGTTCCTGCGCGATGGGATCACGGGCGCCATAGAACTGCACTAGCACCAGCGATGCCAGAACCACGAATGCAAGGGCGACCGCTGCCCGCATGATCAGCTCTTGAGCTCGCGTTTGAGCTCGTTCAGGAATCGCCAGTCGGTGCCCTGCGCGATGATCTTCTGGGGACTCGACTTGACGATGCCGCCTTCGCGCAAGCGCAGAGAATAAAAGCGAACGGTGTCCTCGTGATCGTACAGGCGCCATTTGTTATAGGGTATCTCTCTCAGCGCCTGCAGCGCATAGTCGTAGTGGTCGGCATAACCGTTGTCGACGAGGAAACGCGCCGCGCGCACGGGATCAGCGGCGCAAGCGTCTGCTGCCTTGAGAATTGCGCGTAGGGCGCGCTTCGTCGCCATTGGATTGCGGCGGACGAACTCCCGATGGCCCACCACCATGCAGCAAAAGTATTCGGACCAGGGACGATCCAGCACGCTATTGACCACCGCGTGGCCAATGCCCCTCGCGCGGAGCTCTTGCGGATCCGGAGGCAACGCGAGAAAGGCGTCGATCCTTGCTTCGGCAAGCCGCTGCTTGGCCTCCGAAGGTGGAACCGTAGACCACGTGACGTCTTTGCGCGGATCGAGCCCGACATGCGTCATCATACTCGAGATGAAAGTGTACTCGGATCCGGCGAGTTCCCCGATGGCAACCGTCCTCCCCTTTAGGTCCCTGACGGAACGTATTCGCTCGCTGCCGAACAGTTCGAAGCAACCGGGTTGAATGCCGGCCAGCACGACGATGGGCTCGCCCGCATCGATTTGCAGGATGGACGGGCCGACGTATTGCATGGTGATGTCGACGGCGCCAATAGCCACGCCTGCGGTGGCTTCGGATGGTCTCTGCCATGGGATGTACTTGACATCGGTGAACCCTTCGCTGCGCAAGAGTTCCTCAGTCATGTATTGCGGCGCTCGGCAGATGCTGGGAATGCGCGCGAGTCTTATGCTGGTGGTTTCGGGTGGCGGCTCGGCAGGAGCGGAATGCGGGCGCGCGGAAAGAAGCCCGAGGCCGCCCAGGGCCGCAGCGCCGCCGAGGAGTGCGCGTCTGGCAATCATGCTTTCAGCTCGCGCTTGAGCTCGTTCCAGAAACGCCAATCCGCGCCGTCGGCGAGAATCTTGTTTGGACTGGACTTGATCATGCCGGCGTCGCGCAGCCGCAGCGCATAAAAGCGCACCGCGTCCTCAGGATCGTAGTTGCGCCACTTTGCGTACGGGATTTCCCGCATTGCCTGGAGGGAATAGTCGTATGGATAGCCTCGGTCCGCGACGATTCGTGCGGCGCGCTCGGGCGCCGTGACACACACGTCCACCGCCTTCAACAGCGCCCGCATCGCGCGCTTGGTCGCCACGGGATGCTTGCGGACGAACTCGCGATTCCCCGAGATCATGCAGCAGAAGTACTGCGACCAGGGCCGGTCGACCGAGCTGTTGAGGATCACATGGCCGATGTTCTTCGCCCGCAGCTCCTGAGGGACCGGTGGAAAGCTCAATAACGCGTCGATCCTGCTGTCGGCGAGCAGCTGCATGGACTGGTTCGCAGGATACGTCACGAAGTTGATGTCGCGGCTCGGGTCGAGCCCGACATAGGCCGCCATGCTGGCGAGAAAGACGTGGTGCGGCGAGCCGAATGCCGGGATCGCAACACGCTTTCCCTTGAGATCGCGAACCGCGCGAATTTGTCCGGTCCCGAACAGCTCGAAGCAGCCGACGTGCATACCTCCCAAGAAAACGACCGGATCACCCGCTTCGATGCGAAGGATCGAGGGCGCAGAGAACTGGCTGTTGATGTCAACCGCGCCGGAGGCCAGCAGAGGATTCGGCAATTGACCGGTTGGCTCGTCCCTTACGTATTGCACGTCGGTGAAGCCTTCGGCTTTGAGTAGCTCCTCCGCCACGAACTGCGGCGCGATACAGAGGCCGGTCCAGTCGTACAGCCGGATCCGGGTCGTCTCCAACGGGGCCTCTTCGCCGAGCACGCTCGAAGTATCAAGAAGCCCCGCCGCGGCGGCGCATGAGAGGCTGGTGAGGAAGCGCCGTCGATTCTGCACGACTGGCATCAGCAACCTCCCTCTCGCTTCAGATTGCCCATGACAAGTAACGGACGGGCCGGCATGCTAAACCTTCAGCTCGCGCTTGAGCTCGTTCCAGTGGCGCCAGTCCGTGCCGTCGGCAAGAATCTTGTTCGGATTCGACTTGATCATGCCGGCTTCGCGCAGCCGCAGCGCGTAGAAACGGACCGAGTCATCGGGGCTGTACTCGCGCCACTTCTGGTAGGGAATATCCCTGAGCGCCTGGAGCGCGTAGTCATAACGACCGGTGAAGCCGGCACCCACGATCTGCTGTGCGGCTCTTGCAGGATCGGCAGCGCAAAAGTCGGCCGCCTTGAAGATTGCGCGCAATACGCGCTTGGTCGCGATCGGATGTTTGCGCACGAAGTCCGAGTTCCCCGCAATCATGCAGCAAAAATACTGCGACCACGGGCGATCTCTTGCCGTATTGACGATCACGTGACCGATCTTGCGCGCGTGCAACTCCTGCGGCTCCGGCGGAAAGCCGAGGAACGCGTCGATCTTGCGGTTGGCGAAAAGCTCCAGCGGATTCTCGGCTGAGCTCACCACCCACTCAATCTCCTTGACGGGATCGAGGCCGACATAGGAAGCCATGCTGCTCACGAGCATGTGCGGGCTTGAACCCAAGTGTGGATGGCCCACCGTCTTGCCCTTCAAATCCCGGATGCTGCGGATGTCTCCGTGGGCAAACAATTCGTAGCAGCCGATGTGCAAACCGCCCAGAATGGTAATCCGTTCTCCGGCATCGATCAGGGCGACCTGCGCTCCGACGAAGGCGTTCTCGATGTCAACCTCGCCGCGCGCCGCCAAGCGGATGCCGGTCGCCCCGCTCAGGGTCGGCACATAGCGGACATCGGTGAAGCCTTCGGCGCGCAGCAACTCTTCGACGACATAAACGGGCGCGCCGCAGATAGTGTTGGAGAATTTCGGAAAGCGAACTGTCGTGGTTTCTGGCGGCGGTTCGGCAGCAAACGAATGAGATGCGGGGATTAGGCCTGCAACGCTGGCCGACGAGAGCGCGCTGAGAAAGCGCCGCCGCGTTTGTCTCATCTGTATCATGATATCCTCCTCACCCCTTCAGCTCGCGCTTGAGCTCGTTGAGGAAGCGCCAGTCGGTCGCGTCGGCGATGAGCTTGTTGGGCGGCGACTTGACCATGCCCGCATCGCGCAGCCGCAGCGCGTAGAAGCGGAGCGTGTCAGCGGGGTCGTAGTCGCGCCACTTGTTATAGGGGATTTCTTTCAGCGTCTGCAGCGCATAGTCGTAGCGCGCGGTGAAACCGCGCTCGACCATTTCTTGCGCGGCGGCGGCCGGATTGGTGGCGCAAAAGTCGGTTGCTTTGAGAATCGCGCGCAACGCACGCTTGGTTGCCGCCGGATGCCTGCGAACGAATTCCCGGTTGCCCGCCAGCATGCAGCAGAAGTACTGCGACCAGGGGCGGTCCGTTGAACTGTTGACGACCACATGGCCGCCGATCTTACGGGCACGCAGTTCCTGCGGCTCGGGCGGAAAGCCGAGGAACGCATCGATCTTTCCGTCGGCAAAAAGCTCCATTGGGGCAGGACTGGGGCTCGAGACCCAGTCGATATCCTTGGCCGGATCGAGGCCGACATGGGCGGCCATCGCCGCGATGAATGCGTGTTGGTGGACACCAGCGCCTTGTATGCCGACCTTCTTGCCCTTCAAATCCCGAATGGTGCGGATGCTTTCATTGGCAAACAGTTCGAAGCAGCCGACATGCACGCCGGCAAGCACCGTGACGGCTTCGCCGGCATCAATCGCGGGTAGGAGCAGTGCCGCAAAATGCAAAGACAGATCAACCTCGCCGCGCCCAATCGCTTGCGCCATAGCGGCCACCGGCATCGTCACATGCCGAATCTCGCTGAAGCCTTCTGCGCGCAGCAGCTCGTCGGCCACATACTGCGGTGCGATGCAGATGCCGGGATTTTTGACGAGGCGGATCGTCGTCGTTTCCGGCGCCGCATCCTGGGCAGAGGAACGCGATGGCCCAATCAGCGCCGCGGCGGCCGATGACGACAGCGTCGCGAGAAAGCGGCGTCGATTCTGCGTGGAAGCCACACTCACGTCTTCAGCTCCCGCTTGAGCTCGTTGAAGAAGCGCCAATCGGTGCCCTGCGCGATGATCTTGTTCGGCGCCGATTTGATCATGCCTGCTTCGTGCAATCGCAGCGAATAGAACCGGACCGTGTCTTCCGCGTCATAGTCGCGCCAACGCGCGTACGCGATTTCTTTCATCGTCTGCAGTGAATAGTCGTAGCGGTAGCCTTTGTCCGCGACCAGTCGGGCGGCACGTTCGGGCTCGGCGGCACAGAACTGCGTGGCCTTGAGGATCGCCCGCAGCGCGCGTTTGGTCGCCACCGGATGCCTGCGCACGAATTCCCGATTCGACGCTACGATGCAGCAAAAGTACTGCGACCAGGCCGGTCGAGGCCGCTGTTGACGATCACGTGCCCGATCTTTTTCTCGCGCAGCTCCTGCGGATCGGGAGGAAAGCCCATCAACGCGTCGATCTTCCTTTCGGCGAGCAGCTGTATCGCGTCGCTCACCGGGTGAGTGACGAAGTTGATGTCCCGCTTCGGGTCGATGCCCACATAGGCCGCCATGGCGGCAACAAAGACATGGTGGCCCGCCCCCAGCTCGGGCACCGCCACCGTTTTCCCCCTGAGGTCACGAATCGCCTTGACGCGCTCGGTCCCGAACAACTCGAAACATCCGGCATGGACTCCGCCCAGGAGTACGATCGGCGCGCCCGCGTCCACCTGAATGATGAAGGGCGCAATGAAGGCCATGCTGATGTCAATTTTACCGGCGGCGAAGCCTGGGTATGGATTGGAGCTGGTAGATTCGAAATACTGGATGTCGGTAAACCCTTCGGTCCTGAGCAGCTCTTCGGCCACGTATTGCGGCGCAACGCAGATGCCCGGGATCTTCACGAGGCGGATTGTCGATGTTTCCGGCGGCGCCTCTTGCGCCGCCCCGCGCCTGCCAGCCATCAGGCCGGCGGCGGCAGCCGAGGAAAGCGTGGCGAGCACGCGCCTGCGACTTGGCGCCCACTGCATGATGCCTCCCCGCCGGTCCTGCCCGGCCAGGTCGTCAGTGGCGGCGACAGGCGTTCACGGCCCCGCCTGAGCCACGCCTGTTCGGCTCGAAATATAGCATAACGCGCCGGGACTGGGGTGAATTAGGCCACATACGTAGTACCGCTGGCCCGTCGTGACCAAACGCCCTCATTGGCTTTGAGCCGCCACGCGAACCACGGGCCTCGGCCGTTCAATCCTCGTATTCGGCGGGCTTCGTTTCCGGCAGGAATGCCCACAGCAACGCCAGCCCTGCACCCGTTACCGCCGCCATGGCGGGGAACGTCACCGCGCCACCGAGGTGCCTGCGCGACCGCGCCCCACCGGCTCGTGCTGAGCGCGGCACGCCTTTCTTCGTGCGGCAAAGACGTGGATGGCACCGCAACTCGGGCTTGCCCGAGTTGCGCATAGTTAAGTGCCGCAAGTCGGGTAAACCCGACTTGCGGTGACTAGCCCGGCCATGACGGCGCGAATGGCCATGCCCGAAGAAAACTAGCAGCTCAAAACAACTCGAAATATTCGCGCTGCTCCCATTCGGTGACTTCCGAGTTAAAGCGCGCGATCTCCGCTTCCTTGATGCGCAGATAATAATCGATGAAGTCACGACCGAACCCGCTGGCGAGACAGGTGTCGTCGCGCAGCGCGCGCAGCGCCTCGTCCAGGCTTTTCGGCAGCCGCGGCGCCTGCGCCTCGTAGGGCGTATCTGCGGACGGGCTGGGCTCGAGCTTGCGGTCCACGCCGTCGAGCCCGGTGACGATCTGCGAGGCCATGTAGAGATAGGGATTGGCGGCTGGCTCGCCCACGCGATTTTCCAGGCG
>Ga0182033_10000626_pt1 | contig 16839 bp, 17 predicted proteins | sample tim00Cox0000000H_FD_125968 | JGI IMG/M metagenome (GOLD analysis project Ga0182033, IMG submission 125968) | Lab enrichment of tropical soil microbial communities from Luquillo Experimental Forest, Puerto Rico - timezero.00C.oxic.00.000.00H | ecosystem: Environmental > Terrestrial > Soil >...
AAGTTCAGCGATCCTCATTCCGAGCAAACCGAGTGGTGCGAACGCCGCCTGCTCGCGCGCATTCATCGCCTCACGCTTGGTCAGCTGCGCAAGGAAATCCAGTCCGTGACTCCGGCGCAATTCATGAATTGGCAGTTACGCTGGCAACATGTTGCTCCCGGGACGCAACTTCTCGGTGAGCGCGGCACGCTTGAAGCGATTCGCCAGGTTCAGGGGTTCGAAGCGCCGGCCAATTCCTGGGAGCGTCAGATACTTAGGGGGCGTATTGCCGACTACGATCCCAAGATGCTGGACCAGCTTTGTTTGACTGGTGCAGTCGGGTGGGGCCGCCTCTCGCCACATCCGGCGACGCTCGAAGCACTGGCGGAGGGAAGGCGCCGCGTCATCCCGACCAGTGTTGCGCCGATTACCTTCTTTGTGCGAGAAGACGCAGACTGGATGATTCCCCGGCGCGAAGGAAGCGAAGCAAGCACGGTTGGCCTCAGCCCCGACGCCGTGGCGGTCCAACTGTACCTGCGCCAGCGCGGTGCTTCCTTCTTCACCGACATCGTGCGCGACACCGGCAAGCTGAAGTCTGAAGTGGAGACCGCGCTTTGGGAGCTTGTCGCCGCGGGGCTGCTAACTGCGGACGGTTTCGACAACCTGCGCGCGCTCATCGATCCCAAGCGCCGTGCAGGCCAGGGCAGCGGGCGCAGTTCTCGTCCTCGGCACAGCGCGGGCCGCTGGTCGCTGCTCTATGCGGACGAGATCCACGACCGCAACCGCGCGCTCGAAGCCATTTGCTGGATGCTGTTGCGCCGCTACGGCCTGGTCTTTCGGGAGCTTCTGACGCGCGAAACGATTCTTCCCAAGTGGCGCGAGTTGCTCATCACCCTGCGCCGGCTGGAGGATCGCGGCGAAGTTCGTGGTGGGCGCTTCGTCAGCAATTTCCTGGGAGAGCAATTCGCTTTGCCTGTGGCCGTGGACTCTCTGCGTGCCGCACGCAGCCGGAAAACAACCGGCGAACTCATGACCGTCTCGGCCGCCGATCCACTCAACCTGGTGGGCATTATCGTGCCCGGCGAGCGCGTGCCCGCCAATTCTGGCAAGGCGGTGGCTTTCCGCGATGGTGTAGCTGTTCCCTCTCTAGAACTTACGAATGTAGTTCGCATGCCCCTCGCGCGTTAAAAAAAACGTCAGGGGGATTCCGCGCATCACCGGTCTCACCAATTTCACGCCTCGCGACTGCCCAGGCGAAAAAGCATCCCGTGGCACTGCGACCGGTACTAGCCGTTATGTTCCAACCAAAACCTACGCTGACGCGAAAATTCCAATCCACGGCGGTTCGAATTGTAACTTGACCCTTTGCAAGGGAAATGCAGTCTTGACATCTATGGAAATCGGTGCAATATGGCCTTTAGGGACCAAACCCCGCCGGCTCTTGCCCGACAGGAGCCAAACGAAGTCCCTCAGGAGACCGAGCATGAACGCCAAGATCTTGACGTTTTCATCGCAGGGCGACACGACGATTCTCGAATACGATCCCGCAACCGCGGACATGGACGAAGTGAACCGCGTGATTGCGGAATACGAAGCCAAGACCGGGGCGCAGCCTTTCGACGTTGCGACCGGGGAACGCATCGACAAAATCACGCGCGCTCAGAACGAAGTCTTGATGGTTCACCCCATCGCAGGCGGCTAAGGCACAGAGCGCGAGGCGGTCGAGATGCAGCCGCCGGAGGCTGGCCTGCGCCCGAACGCGAGTGCAAGGCGGCGCGGGTGGTTCTCTGCATCTGGCCAATGGGACGCACATGGCTTCAGCAATCCTATCGGCGGTGGTTTTGGCTCTGCTGGTTGGAGTCACCGTTGTGCTCCGCTGGAGACTCCTCGGTACCGAATTTCGCCGCAGGAACTTGGGCCGCGTGGGCGTGCTCCAAGGGCAAACGAACCGCGGCCGCTCCTACCGCCTCCATGTACTCGGCCAGCAAAGTTTGTCTTTACTTGGCCACCGCAACAACGGCTCGGCCTTCCCATCTCAGATAATCAGCAAGGAGCAGCGCGCGGAAGCCTTCCTGCAGCGCATCCTCGCGCTCACCGGGGCAAAAAAGGTCGACGGCACATATGTGCTGAATGTGGGAACCTTGCAGTTTCAAGTGCGCGATCGGTTCATCCGGCGGCTGCAAAAGCCGAATGACCCCAAATCCCCCTACGAGGAAACTTGCTTTTATTTGGTGCACAACGGCATGCCCAAGGTCGAGGAAATTGCCACCGCTCTACTGCACCTCTCGACCAATCCAGCGCTGTTTGACAAGTGGGCTCTTCAAAACGGCGTGGCGTTCAAAGCCGATGGCAAAGTCTTCGACCGGTGTCCGCTGCTCGGCTTACGCTGAGAAGAAGTTTCAGCATTCCCTTCCCTGATTTTCTGTCTGACGGTCTTGCCGATTACCAGTCAATTTTGTCCGGGAAAAACTCGGACACCAGGTCCTGATAAAAAGGAAGAATAGCCTTCATGTCGGGGCGCTCGCGCCCTTTCGAGTAGAGATCGTAGGGATTGAACTTCCGGACCCACGCAAACCTCTCCTCATCGTGCACACTCATCAGGTGGCGGTAGGCGTTGTGCCGATGCGCCGCGTAAAAGGAGTGATAGCGCAGCATGCACAGCCCTTCTTCGGGTAGGTAGTTCCGCGCAACTTGATAAATGTATTCGTCATGCCCGAACGAGAGATGCACCTTGTCGAGGCCGCAGTGCGGTTGGCTCGATAGTTGCGAAATTGGGCCTCCGACTTTCCCGGCTGATAGCGAGCAGCTACAAAATCGTCCCAATCATCAAGTTGCTTGAGCGGGGCACCTTCTTTGCGGGTGGTCGTACGCAGAGCATCATCCATAACTAGATTCCCGCTCTTATTGTGAGAGCTTGCGCGGAGCGGCGCAACCGGGACTTTCACTTTTTTTTTGAACACGGGGGTGTGTCCTCGCAGCACCTGACCTTTAAGGTGAGGTGTGCAAAAAAAAACGCGCTCACCGTGAGCCAGAAAGCGCGGTCCAGGCTGAACGGTTGCGCGAGGACTCCAGCACCGCGGAAATGAAGCGCATTCCCTCCACGCCATCCGCAATTCCCGGGACGACAAGGGACTGAGGGTCGGGCGAGCGGCCTTCCTGCTTTGCCGCGATTTGTTCCGCCAGGTCCCTATAGAGCTGGGCGAATGCTTCGAGGTAACCTTCCGGATGCCCTGCAGGAATACGCATCGCCCTTGTCGCAGCAGCACCGGTTCCGGGACCGCCGCGCCTCAGGGTCCGCCGCGGCTGCCCCAACGGCGCATAGACAAGTTCATTGGGGTTCTCCTGCTGCCACTCCAAGCCCGCCTTTTCGCCGTAGATACGCAGGCGCAAATTGTTTTCGTTCCCCGCCGCGACCTGGCTGGCCCAAAGCATGCCCTTCGCGCCTTTCGAAAAGCGCAGCAGCAATTGCACGTTGTCGTCGAGCCGCCGCCCCGGCACAAACGTCGTGACTTCGGCCGCTATTTCCTGGCACGAGAGTCCCGTCACAAAACAGGCGAGGTTGAACGCATGCGTGCCAATGTCGCCCAACGATCCTCCCGGCCCACTCCGCGCGGGGTCGGTGCGCCATTCGGCTTGTTTTTGTCCCGTCTTCTCAAGCGGTGTCGACAGCCAGTCCTGCGCGTATTCCACTTGGATGACGCGAATCGCGCCAAGCTCACCGGCAAGCACCATTTCGCGGGCCTGCCGCACCATGGGGTAGCCCGTGTAGTTGTGCGTCAGGCCGAATATCAAGCCTGTTCGTTCGACGATCTTCTCGAGGTCCAGAGCATCTTCTAGCGTCGTCGTCAGCGGTTTGTCACAGATCACGTGGATTCCCGCGTCGAGAAACTTCTTCGCATTGGCATAATGCATGTGATTCGGCGTGACGATGGCCACCGCTTCAATACCGTCCGGGCGGGCGGCTTCCGCCGCGGCCATCTCTTCAAACCGGCCATAGGCGCGCGGAATGTGAAGCTCCTCGGCCGCCGCCAAGCTTTTTCCCGGATCAGCGCTCAACGCCGCAGCTACGAGCTCGTAGCGGTCGTCCATGCGCGCGGCAATGCGATGCACGGCACCAATAAACGCGCCCGGCCCGCCTCCCACCATGCCAAGACGCAGACGCCGGTGTTTGCCCTGCTGTTTGGATTCAGCCGGCATGTTTACTCTCCTTCCGTGCCGCAAGCCCCAGCATTCGCCGGTTGGCTTCCTCGTCGGCACCGGATTTTGCAAAATCGTCGAACGCGCGCTCGGCGATCTCAATGATGTGCCGCTTGATAAACGGTGCGCCCTCCCGCGCGCCTTGCTCGCTGCTCTTCAGGCAGCACTCCCATTCGAGCACTGCCCAGCCATCAAAACCATACTGTGCCAGTTCGGAAAAGATGCTGCGGAAATCCACTTGCCCGTCGCCGAGCGACCGGAAGCGCCCCGCACGCTCCACCCATGGCTGGTATCCGCCATAGACTCCTTGGCGTCCCGTCGGGCGAAACTCCGCGTCTTTCACGTGAAGCATTTTCACGCGGGAATGATAGATGTCGAGAAACGTGAGGTAATCGAGCTGCTGGAGAACAAAATGGCTGGGATCGAACAAAATGTTGCAGCGTTTGTGCCCGCCCACGGATTCGAGAAACCTATCGAAGGTCACGCCGTCGTGCAGATCCTCGCCCGGATGCAGTTCGAAACAAAGATCGACTCCCGCTGCGTCAAATGCATCGAGGATCGGCCGCCAGCGCTTCGCCAATTCCTCGAATGCCGTTTCGATGAGCCCTGGCGGGCGCTGCGGCCAGGGATAAATGTATGGCCATGCCAGCGCACCCGAAAACGTCGCATGCGCCTTGACTCCCAAGTTGGCCGAAGCTTTTGCCGCAAACAGAAGTTGTTCCACGGCCCAGGCCTGCCGCGCGACAGGGTTTCCTCGCACGGAATCCGGCGCGAAGCCGTCAAAGGCCGCGTCATAAGCGGGATGAACCGCAACCAACTGCCCTTGCAGATGCGTGGATAGTTCCGTCAGCTGCACGCCGCTTGCCGCGAGCGTCTCCAAGATTTCGTCGCAATACTTGCGACTCTCCGCTGCGCGCTTCAAATCAAACAGACGTGTGTCCCATGTTGGAATCTGCACGCCCTTGTAGCCGAGCCCGGCCGCCCATTTGGAAATATCGCTCAATCGGTTGAAGGGAGGTTTGTCGTCTGCGAATTGCGCCAGAAAAATTGCCGGTCCTTTGATCGTTTTCATGGTCCCAACCTCCCTCGTGCCGACACCACCCTACCGGGACACAAGCATTTTGTAAAACTCTTCTTCCAGTCCGGATCGACGCTCAATACTCTAGGTCTAGGTGAAGCTCACCACCAGGACCGGTGGATTCGAACCAAAGCGGAGAAACGAACCGATGAGCGCCTGGGCGTTTTGTTCGGAAGAGCAAGTCCGAGAAGTGTTTCTTCTCTGCCGGCGTGGTATTTGGGGGGCGTCCGGTGAGGCTTCGCGGAAAACACCTGCTTGTTCGTTCAAGATCTTTTTTTTGGGGGCAAGCGTGACCGGTATCAGCCAATCGAGAAACCAGAGCACCCAGCACTTTGCGTCCTTAACGGTTTTCGGCAGGCATCCCGAGAAGGGTTAGCTGCCCGCTGCGGCATCGCTCTTCGCAAGGTAACGCAACGGGCCCTCCGGGATCTCAAATTCTGCTGTGCCACACTTCAGGCAAACGAATAGCTCCGGAAAGACCCAAACAACCGGTTTACCAAGATCTTTCAAACCTGGGAAATGAATGGCAATCTCTGCGGTGAACTTGCCCTGCTGGTCCGATCCGCACGCCTTACATGTCACAATTCGTTCTCTCCAGACCACACATCTCCGACGGATCGACAGAATACAACGTCGGGAATCGTAATGTAAATACGATTTTATATGCCTTGAGAACCTGCCGCAGCGCAGCGACGCTTCGTGGGCGCCATCCGATGAACCGGGCAATCCCTGCGGAGTCATTAAAAAAGCATTACCGTTGCGCGTGAGCTGGGGCGAGGTACTTTACGTCCTTAGGCTGGCTGTTTGGCCTTGGCGTGTGCGCCAAGAGTCTGACAATCTCGTTTTCAACTGGCGCGGGATATCGTTTCGCGTATTCGAGTAATCGGGTTCGGTCTAGTTCATTCAGAACAAATTCGTCCATGTCTAGGGGCAAGCTCTCTGACCTCCTAAAGTATATCCAGTCCAGCAAGGCCTTCTCTGGTGCAGCAAGATTGTAGATGCTGTATCGCGTCTTCTTTGGACTAAATCCCCAGTACAAGTCTTTTTTGAGTTTTCGAAAGGAAATGTTCACAGTTTTGGATCTAATGTTCCGCACATACTTCGGGCTGACGCACGTCAATACACGCGGATTCTGGCTTGTCACTCCGTATTCGGACAATGCTGATTCCAGGGATATATATGCGTCTGGGCGGAGGACATGCAGGAGGTCTTGCTGACGAAATTCTTTTGCAAGTTTGTTTATGTAGATTTTGTTGGACACTCGCTCTACGAAGCCTTTTTTCTCTTGCCTTTTGAGTGCCGCATGAACCGAACGAATCGATAGCTTAAATCTCCTAGCGTAGTCATCCGCCTGGATGATTGCTCTGGTTTTGGATTCCGATGCGATGACCTTTGACCAATCCATATGTGCCCTCACAACCATTCGTGGAATATTTTCGTTAGCGCATCCCGCAGGGGCTGAAAGTCTAGTTCTTCAAGACTCTGATAAATTTCATCGGGTAAGTGATCCTTTAGTTCTGCGCGACACCGCTTTGCGTCTACTTGCTGAATGCGCTCTCGAATCCGGTCAGCATCAAACTCGCCGTACAGCATGTCTTCAAGATGGCCTTTTAGGTTTCCCGGCAAGGAAGCACCTTTGGCAAGCAAATCCATGGCATCGTAGGCGTCTCGCGCTTTTAGGCTCCTTCGTAGAAGAATAGCCTCCGCCTTGTTAAGCAAGAGCTGGTCACGAGAGACGAATTTTATGTTCGCTATGCGATGCACTGCTGTCGCTTCCAACGGAAGTTCCTCTACACCGGACTTCAAGACGGAACCGACTTTTGTGATGTCTACCGTGAACAGCGCTGTTCCACTGTTGCTTGAGAGCATCAACTTGATGAGACCACCTTCGGAACTTATCGTTTTAAGACTCAGTGGATGCAGGTTCAGTAGCTTGGCAAGAGGCATGAGGTCGCTCAACAATACCTCGCTTAACTTTGCGGCATCCGGAAGTTCCCCTGAAACCGGGAAAAAATCTAAGTCTGCCGAATGCCTTACGCTGTCCTGAAACAATACGAGATTGGCTCCTCCGACGAGCACAAGGGTGTCTGGAAAAACGTCAAAAATGATGATTGCGGCTTCGCGCATGAGTACGATCGTCTCGGCACGCTCTTCAGAGAATCCCCTGCCGACCAACTGCGCAACTTGCTCCGCCAAGTTCATCCACAAAAAAGAATATATATGTTCCTTTCTGTTGTCAAATATTTTTATAACTACGAAAAAGAATGCAGATAGTGCTATTTTGAAGACAAGCAGGAGTGCCAGATGCTCGCCCTCATCGGGTTGATTAGCCAGAGCTCACGAATAGTCTGTAATTACTTTCCATAGCTATGATTCTAAAGCACTTATATTAGGCTACCTGTGCTGCCTCTAATGCGTCATTGTAGCACCCGTAGTACGAGCGCAGATCGGGGGTACATGCCTGCTATTTAGCGCGAAGAGCTGCGCCGTAGCAGCGGCGTCTGCTATACTATGAGTCACTTGGCGTCACTAGGTGAATATCACCGCGGCGTATCACCGGAGGGAGCATGGCAGAGCAAGCGGTAACCGACAAGCAGAAACTCGATACCTTGGCAATCGAGGCTGGGCGGGTGTTCACGCCGACGACTCCCATAGATGAAAGAGCGCTATTCGCGGGGCGCAGACGACAGCTGCAAAAAGTCACTGATGTGATCAACCAGAAAGGGCAACACGCGGTTATTTTCGGCGAACGTGGTGTTGGCAAAACGTCGCTCTCGAATGTGCTCTCCTCTTTCTTGGCAAGCCCGAGCAATGGCGTTGTTTTGTCTCCCCGCGTAAATTGCGATAGTCAGGACACTTTTGAATCTGTTTGGCGGAAGGTTCTCGCTCAGATTACGAGGTTTCGGGCAAATCGAACTGGCTTCACGCCCGACAACACGCCACGACGCCGTCCGGTTGCTCAAGAACTTCCTTCACCGGTCACACCGGATGCGATAAGAGAAATGCTTTCTAATCTCGCTTTGGGTTCGCTCCCTATTCTGATTATTGACGAATTTGACCGATTGCCGCAAAACGTCAAAGCGTCGTTTGCTGACACCATCAAAAGCTTAAGCGATCACGCCATCAACGCAACGGTCATCTTGGTTGGAGTCGCAGACACAATCAACGATTTGATTAAGGAACAACAATCGGTCGAACGGGCGTTGGTACAAATTAGGATGCCGAGAATGTCAAATTCGGAAATCGGCGAAATCATCGACAATGGACTGCAAAGGCTGGGTATGACCATTGCACCGAATGCGAAGGCACGTATCACCGCTTTGTCGCAAGGTCTACCTCACTATACGCATTTACTCGCGAGGGATTCCGCTCGCTCGGCACTCGCGCTATCCAGTCTGCACATCACTCTCCAAATCGTAGACGAGGCGATTAGAAAAGCGCTGGAAGATGCGCAGCAATCCATTCAAAGCGCGTACCACAAAGCCACCATGAGTCCCCGGAAAAACAATCTGTTCGGCGATGTGCTGTTAGCCTGCGCAGTGGCTGAGACAGACGAACTGGGGTTCTTCGCCGCACAAGACATTCGCGGGCCTATGCAGGTTGTCACCGGCAAGAAATATGACATTCCCAGTTATGCCCAACACTTGAACGACTTTTGCGATGTCAAACGGGGTCCCATTCTTGAGAAGACCGGAGCAAAACGTCGGTTTCGATTTCGGTTTGTGAACCCACTAATGCAACCGTATGTGATTATGCAAGGTTTCGCTGCGGGAAAACTGAATGGCTTTCAATTCCCCGAGTCTCAAAAAGGCGTCTCTCGGTGAAAAGCATGACACAAAATCGCTCGATGGCATGAAGCGACGCTTGCCGGCCGACTCCCCGGTGAATATCGAATGCTTGACGCCGGTAAGCTGTTGAAAATGGCGGGCGAGCCATGTAAGCCGGATTCTGTCAAGCGCGCCTTTCGCGAAACGAAAGGCGCACCACGGCGATCATTCCTCTAGGTCGCGGTTCGCACCGTGACTCGAGCAGCCTACCCGAGGGTTCTCGTTCGCAGCGGCATTCGCCGCAACGAACGAAGCACATCTTCACTAAGAAGGTGTGCTCAACGAGCCGGGCCGGCTCTCCCCTCCTATTTGGCCTTGCACCACGCGGGGTTTTCCCTGCCTCCGGTGTTACCACCGGAGCGGTGGGCTCTTGCCCCACCTTTTCACCCTTGCCAAACGTTGCGTGCTTTGCGTCGACGTCCCGCAGGTTTTTCCTGCGTGACTGCCACCGTGCTCGCTCCGCCGGCGGTCTATTCTCTGTGGCACTATCCGTAGCCTGACCGCACCGCGTTTCGGTCTAGCCGGAACGCTGCACCTTCGCGTGCAACTCCGCCTCGCGGCGGAGCCTGCGTGGCCAGCTCCCTGACGTTATCAGGCGCGTCGCCCAGGTCATGAGTTCTGGCCGGCGCTCGCGCGCCTGCCATGCCTCAGGACGGTGTCCGGACTTTCCTCCCGCTTCCGCCTTGTAGCGGCGGCTTTCGCCGCCACTGCCTGGCTTTAGCCAGCGATCACCCGGCTCACCCGCCACTTTCATTATACGCTGTTGTGGCTTGAACTGCGTTACAATCCGCGCACTGCACTTTCAGGATGTCTTCGCGGCGCAAGGCAGCGGCGGCGGTTCTTATGTGCTTCTGCTCTGGATCTCGACAAGGTGTTGGCTGGGAATTGTCAGCGTTCGCAAAACTTTTTCGCCGGGAAGGCCGGAGCAACCCGCGGCGCTAGACTCTCTCATTTCAAATCGAGAACCTTCTCAAACTCGCTCTCGTCGAGTATCGTCACTCCCAACTCTTTCGCCTTGTCATATTTCGAACCTGGATCCGTTCCCACCACCACGTAGTTCGTCTTGTTGCTCACCGCGCCGCTCACTTTTCCGCCGTGCTGTTGTACAATCGCTCCCGCTTCCTCCCGCGTGCGGTTCACCAGCGTTCCCGTAAACACAAACGTCTTCCCTGCCAACTTATCGCTCTTGACCTCGCGTCTTTCTGTCGTGGGCCGCACTCCCGCATTGGCCAGTTTCTTGATGAGTTGGCGGTTCGACGGCTCCGAGAAGAACTCCACAATGCTTGCCGCCACCTTCGGACCCACTTCCGGTACTTGTTCGAGTTCCTCCTCTTTCGCCGCCGCCAATTCCTCCAGCGACGAAAAATGTTCCGCCAGTAGTTGCCCCGTTCGCTCGCCCACAAACTGAATCCCCAGCGCATAAATCAGCCGCGCCAGCGAATTCTTCTTGCTGGCTTCAATCTCCTCCAGCAAATTCTGCGCGGACTTTTCTGCCATGCGCTCAAGCTCCGCCACCTCCTCTTCTTTCAGCGCGTACAAATCCGCCACATCCTTCACCAACCCTTTGTCCACGAACTGGTCTACAATCTTCTCCCCGAGCCCGTCAATGTCCATCGCGTGCCGCCCAGCGTAATGCAGGATCGACTCTTTCCTCTTCGCCGGGCACGCCGCGTTCACGCAGCGGTACGCCACTTCCCCTTCCACGTGATGAATCGCGCTCCCGCATTCCGGGCAATGCTTCGGCATGTGAAACGGCTTCCGGTTTTTCCCAGGCTTCAGCACTTTCAACACGTGCGGAATCACTTCGCCCGCCCGCTCGATCAGCACCGTGTCGCCAATCTGCACGCCCAGCCGCTCGATTTCATCCATGTTGTGGAGCGTGGAACGGCTGACAGTGACGCCTCCCACTTGCACCGGCTCCAGGATCGCCACCGGCGTCAGCACCCCCGTGCGCCCTACACTCACGAGAATGTCCTTCACTACGGTCGTCTCCTGCCGCGCTGGATATTTGAACGCAATGGCCCATCGTGGCGCCTTCGCCGTGTAGCCCAGTTCGTTTTGTATGGCCGTGGCGTTTACCTTGATCACCACGCCGTCGATCTCGTACGGCAATTTATCGCGCTTCGCGTCCCAGATCTCGCAATACGCAATCACTTCCTGAATGCCGTTGCACAACTTCCAATCATCCGAAGCGCGGAACCGCAATTGCTTGAGAGCCGCGAGGGACTCCGAATGCTTGGCGAACGGCACATTCCCATCCACAAGCAGGTAGTAGGCGAAAAAATCCAGCTTTCGCGACGCCGTGATCGTGGGATCGAGGACGCGCACCGCCCCCGCTGCAGAGTTCCGCGGGTTCACGAAGATCTTCCCGCCAATCCGCTCCTGCTGCCGGTTCAGCGCTTCGAACGCCTTGCGCGTCATCATCACCTCCCCGCGCACCTCGAAATCCGTTCGCAGCTTCGCCTTTTTCAACGCGGACGCATCCACACGCAACGGAATCGAACGGATCGTCTTAGCGTTCGGGGTCACCTCCTCGCCCGTGTTCCCGTCTCCGCGCGTTACCGCGCGCACCAGCACGCCATCCTCGTATTGCAGCGAGATGCTCAGCCCGTCGAACTTATGCTCCGCAATGTATTCGATTTTTTCCTTGCCGCTTCCCTCTCTCACGCGCCGGTCCCACTCACGCAGCGCGTCGTAGGAAAACGCGTTGTCCAGGCTCAGCATCGGGCGCGCGTGACGTACGGTCTGAAAACCGTCACGCGGTACGCCACCCACGCGCACCGTGGGCGAATCCGGAGTCACCAGCTCCGGATGCGCCGCTTCGATCTTCTTCAGCCGCTCCATCATTCGGTCGTATGCGGCGTCGGAAATCTCCGGCTCATCCAGCACGTAATACCGGTATTCGTGGTAGCGCAGCTTTTCGCGCAGCTCTGCAATCTCTTTCTTGATGGTGGCCGGTGCCGCTTTCGCCACAAGACCTCCGTAACCCTACGCGCCGGTCATTTCGAACCCGCGGTGCAGGTGAGAAATTCCCCTTCGGCGCCACGCCTTACACATCCGCTGACGCCGCGTGCGCCTTGGAGTGCGGCGGCTTGCCGCCGCACTCTTGTTGCTCGCCTCTTCACGCGTTCGCTCGTTCGTCATTTCGCGGGCAGCGATAAATCTGTTTTGCGCGATTTCTCGTTTATCATTCCAAGCGTAGCGAGGAATCTGCTTTTGCTCTTTCGCGAGATTCGCCCGAAATGCATGGCTAGAAATTCGACTTTTGCTATCTGCCATTCCGGGGCTGCGCCTTTTGCGGCCGAGGAATCCCACTTCCGTACGATGCTCAAGAACGCCTGCGCGAATTCGCCCCACATTATATAGAATGAAAGGAATGAGGCTAAGTGGAACGCACCGAATCAGAGCAAATGACCGCCGAACTCCAAAACGCCCTGCTGATCCACAACCCCAACGCCGGGAACGGTGGTAGCGCGCGTCGCCGTTTGCTCGATCAAGCGCGCCACATCTTTGCCACGCGCGGCATCGACGCTGACCTCGCCGAAACGACCGGCCCCGGCCATGCCACCGAAATTGCAGCTCGCGCCGCGGCCGAGAATCGCGGCCTCGTGATCGCCTGCGGCGGCGACGGCACGCTCAACGAAATCGTCAACGGCCTCGCCACCCATCAAAACAGCCATCGCGTTCCGCTCGCGCTACTTCCAGGCGGCACCGCCAATATCCTCGCCAAGGAACTCGATCTTCCGTGGGACATTCCCAAAGCTGCCGAGAGGCTCGTTCACGGCGCGGTCAAAGAAATCGCGCTCGGCCTCGCAACTCCGCTCGAGCAGCCTGAAAAGAAAAGATATTTTCTGAGTGTCGCCGGGGCCGGTCCTGACGGCGCAATCGTCTACTCCATCAATCTTGGCCTGAAATCCAGCGTCGGGATTCTCGCGTATTGGTGGGCAGGCTTCCGCGAAGTCTTTCGCTACCGATTCCGGCACTTCCGTGTCATCAGCGGCGACCACAAAACCAACGCTTCGCTGGTTATCGTCGGCCGCACGCAAAATTACGGCGGCCCGTTCAAGATCACCACCGAAGCCGATCTCTTCCAAGACCGGTTTGAAATCCTGACACTCTCGACGCAGAGCGGTCTCCGCTATCTCAGCTATTTGCCTTCGCTCTGGCTCAACCAGCTTCGCGGCACCAAGGGCGTCGAATTCTTCAAATCCGACTCCATCCTCTGCGAACCGCTCGATCGAAATCCCGTCTACGCGCAAATCGACGGCGAGCACCTCGCGCGCCTCCCCGTCGAATTTCGCATCGTCCCCCGCGCCCTCAAGCTGCTCGTCCCCCGCAAGCCGGTGTAAGATTCTGTTCGCGCAGGTGCACCCCTTAGCGCGTCCCCAATCCCCCGTGTAAGGGCGCCGTTTTATACCGAGCGCAGCGAGGGACCGCTGCGCCCCATTGGGCAACGAAATCGAACCTGGCAGCGACTCCGCGGTTGCTTGCCCGCCACCAAGACGGTTTGAATTGCGCACCTAAAACCTACGACTTAGCGACTGCTTTTGTGAGATAACTTCTCCCGTATGGACCCGCTCACCCACGCCCTGGCCTCGTATTCTATTCAGCGCGCTGCCTTCCCTCGCACCTCCCGTAGCGCCACAATCGCGATCGTCCTGGCCGGCGTGGTTGCCGACGTAGACCTTCTTAGCAGCTACTTGGGCCCTTCCGCCTACCTCGCCTTCCATCGCACTTATTTTCATTCGGTCCTCGCGGCCCTGGCGTTCGCTCTTCTCGCCACGCTGCCGTTTTCCCTCCTCAAACCCAAAGGCCCCGAAACCAAAATCCCGCACCCAGCCATCTTCTCAGCCGCGCTTGTCACATCCCTCTGTCATCTTGTCCTCGATACTTGCCAAACCGACGGTGTCGAACTCCTTTGGCCTCTCTCCCCCCGCCGCGTTGTGATGGACTGGCTTGCGCCGCTCGACCTCTGGGTCTTGGGAATCCTCCTCGCGGGAATCCTCCTCCCGCTCCTCAGCGGTCTCGTCACCGAAGAAATCGGCGCGCGTCGCAAAGGTCCTCGCGGCAGGCTCGGCGCTTCGCTCGCGCTCGCCGCGCTCATCCTTTATCTCTTGGTCCGCTCCGTTTTTCACGGCGACGCCATCGCCGCTCTCCAATCCCGCATCTACCGCGGCGAGTTGCCCCACAAGGTGGCGGCCTTCGCCGAATCCAGCTCCCCGTTTCGTTGGCATGGTATCGTTGAGACCGAACGTGCCCTTCACGACGTCGAGGTTCCTGTCGGCCCCGGCTCCGAATTCGATCCCAGTTCCGCCGTCACCTCCTACAAGCCCGGACCGTCCCCGGTGCTGAACGCAGCCAGGAGTTCCACGGTCGCACAGCGCTTTCTCGACGTCGCGCGGTTCCCCAAAGCTGCGGTGGAGCAGACCTCGGGGGGCTTTCACGTCATCCTCCGCGCTTTCCCCTATTCGCGAGACTCGGGCCCAAGCTTGCGCGTCCAAGCGCTCATCGACACCGACCCTTCTGGCAAAATCCTCTCCGAGGAGCTGGCCTGGGTCCCCAGCTCCCGCGCCTTCTGATGGCATGAGCTCCGCTTAGCGCCGTTGCGGTTTCTCTCGAAAATCGCCCGAGCAGTTTCTATCGATCTGCTGGACATCTTGAGAGGCAAAAGTTGGTGTAAATAAATGACTCGACTGATGTTCGTCTAGATTTCGGTCGTGGAGCGCTCGAGCGAGACGGGGGCGTCGGCCTGAAGTGGGCCACGGTTGTATCACTGAGAATTCTGCTTGCGCGCAGCGGCTTCAGACGATGGTCGGTGCCTAAGTATTACCCGCGAAAGGAGATAGCTCACCAGGGCAACTAGAATCAAAAACGCGGTCACCGTTGACTTGTGGTGGACCAGATAAGGCATGGCTTCCCTGCCGTAGCGAATCGCCAGGTAACCGATTCCGAAGTAGCGAACGAGTCGCGCCAGCGCGATCGCCGAGGCAAAGCTTGCCAGCGGCACCTCAAAAACCCCCGCAGCCACGACAAAAACCTTGAAAGGCGTAGGTGGCGGCAGGAGCGCTGCGATCAGCATGCCGCCGAATCCGTTCTTTACCACCCAATTGCGGATGGCCGGAGCGCGGTCACCCGCGTGTTTGTGGAAAAGCGCTTCCCCGCCCTTCTCCGCGATATAGAACAACAACACACAGCCCAAGACCGACCCCAGCATGGCCATCCCCGCATAGAGAGGCATTTTGGCCGGGTGATGAATGGACAATTCGATCAACAAGAGATCGTTGACGACCGGAAACGTCAGCACGGAGGAATCCAAAAAGGAGATCAGGAAGAGTCCGGGCGCACCCAGGCCGCCCGCAAACGCGACGATTTTCTGCTTCCACTGATTCAAAATGGATGGCAAAAGCTCTCCTCATCTGAGAAAGTTTCTCTTCAAGGGGGCAGCACGCTGCGCTCCACCGCAGTCAGACTTTAGCAAACCATTTGTCATCCACAGAACAGCCTCTCCGTGGCTTCCACGATTGTGCCGTACGCGTGACGCAGCTCGTGCATGGTTCAGTTTCTCGCTGCTGCGCGATCGCCGCCGAGATGCGCGGATTCGCACACCGATGCAGGTTCCCCAGCACGAGGAAACGGTATCCGCGATTTTTCGCCCGGCTTTTACGTAGGGATAAGCGCCTTGCGGTTTCTCGACATGCACCGGCGGAAGATCCAGCGCGGAATGACTGAGAGGATGCCAGATGCAGAGCGCCGGATTCATGGCGCGAGGTCATTGCGCAAAGGCAGCGCGGTCAAAATGATTCATGAACACCTGCATCAGTGCGGTGCGGTGCAGGTTTGGCAATTTGGGAATCTCTCCGATCACGCGCACGTGGCCGAAGCGCTCGATGGTTTCGCGGTTTTCGCGATTCTGGTCGCCGATCAGCACCACGCCGTGCACCGGAAGCTCCGCTGCATGCAGCGCGGCAAGTGTAAGCAGTGTGTGATTCACGGTTCCCAAGCCGCTCCGCGCCGCCACAATTACCGGCAATTTGAATTTCACCATCAGGTCCAGCATGAATTGCTTTTGATTGACGGGCACCAGCACGCCGCCCGCCCCTTCGACCACCAGCCAATCATTCATCAGGCTGGTAGGCATGTTGACCTTGCCAATGTCGATTTCCACGCCAGCCCAGCGCGCGGCCAGATCCGGGGATACCGGCGGAACGAATTTGTAAATCTCGTCAAGCGTGCGGTCCGTGCCGATCCCCGCCAGGCGCATGACGGTCACGCGATCCGAGCCTTCGAGCGTGCCGGTTTGGATGGGCTTCCAGTAAACTGCGTCCAACGCCGCGCAGAGAAGCGCGGAAAGAACGGTTTTGCCAACACCCGCATCGGTTCCGGTGATGAAAAAATGATGTCTCAAGCGTAGGCCACCGCTGCGGACCAACTCTCCGGTTCGCGCCAGCTATTCAAGGGGCTCTCCAGGCGCACCAGTTCATCATCGGAGATTCCGCTCGTCAAGGAAAACCGCGGGCGCGCGGTTCCTTGCGATACCGTCGGCGGACGTACGGCCCACACGGCAAATCCCTGGGTTCGCAGGTACGCGGCTGCTTGATCGCTTTCTCCGGTGATCAGCGGCACAATTTGCGCGGCGCTTCGAGGGGTGTGCCATCCTCGCGGGAGCAAGCCGCTCGAGAGCCGCTGTGCCTTGGCAGACAGCGCGTGCCGCTCACGGCTCATTCTCTGCGCGAGCCGCAAACCCGTGCCGATTTGCTC
>Ga0182033_10000639_pt1 | contig 16684 bp, 18 predicted proteins | sample tim00Cox0000000H_FD_125968 | JGI IMG/M metagenome (GOLD analysis project Ga0182033, IMG submission 125968) | Lab enrichment of tropical soil microbial communities from Luquillo Experimental Forest, Puerto Rico - timezero.00C.oxic.00.000.00H | ecosystem: Environmental > Terrestrial > Soil >...
CGTGAGGAGTCGGACGGCTGCATAGTACCTATGAAGCCTCGAACAAAACCGACCACAAATCGGATGCCTGCGCACGGCTTGGGGCCGATGTGGATGTCGGGTAGAGGTGCTAGTTACCCCGCGAGGCCAAGGCCTGGCTCGTCACCGCGCAGCACGAGGTCAAGCACGGCGTCCACACCCCGGAAAGCCGTAGTATCACCGTTGCTGAGGCCTGCGACATCTGGATCGATAAAGTCGAGCTGGAAGGACGGGAGCGCGCGACGGTCGTGCAGTATCGCAGCCATGCCGAGCTGCACATCAAACCGTCCCGGATCGGCAAGGAGAAGCTTGCCCGGCTGACGACACCGGCGATTGAGCAGTTTCGCGACGATTTGTTGCGTACGTGCTCCCGCCCGCTTGCCCGCAAGGTGCTGACGAGTCTCAAGAGCGCCCTCAAGGAGGTGAAGCGACGCGGTCTCGTCGCGCAGAACGCGGCGCTCGAGGTCAGAATCGAGAGCGACAAGCGCAATGAGGTCAGGCTCGCGATCGGTCGCAGCATTCCATCAAAGCAAGAGGTGCAGGCGATCTTGGCGGACGCCGGTGGGCGGTGGCGGCCACTCTTCGTGACCGCGATCTTCACCGGCATGCGCGTCAGCGAATTGCGCGGCCTCCCGTGGTCTGCGGTCGATTTGGCGAAAAGGGTCGTACACGTCCGCCAGCGCGCCGATCGTTGGGGCACGATTGGCGCCCCGAAGTCACGCGACAGCGTTCGCGAGATCCCGCTATCGCCGCTGGTCGTCAACACGCTCAAGGAGTGGCGTCTGGTCTGTCCCAAGGGCGAGCTGGGGCTCGTATTCCCCAACGGCGAGGGGCAGGTCGAGCGTTACGATCATCTGCGCGGCGGCCTCGTGTCGCTGCTGCGCAAGGCCGGCATCGCGAACCATTACGGGATGCACGCGTTCCGCCACTTCTTTGCGTCGTGGGCAATCGAGCAGGGCTTTAGCCCCAAGCGCGTACAGACGCTTTTGGGCCACAGCTCGATTCAGATGACTTTCGATGTTTACGGCCACCTGTTCCCGAGCCTCGAAGACGACCATGCCAAGTTTGCGGCCGGCGAGCTGTCGATCGTCAACGGCGGTTGACTGCGACAAATATCGGGACTTTGCGACAGATAGGCCTAAAATCCGTAGAAACGTTAGAGTTTATATGGATCACTGATCCAGCGAGCCGCGCAGGCGGGCCACTTGCCAGCGCTCGTTCAGCTCGGGCATCTCTATGCGCAGGGGCACCTCGACCCCCCGGAAGAGGATGCGGCGATGCGCTGTTTCCGTACGGCTGCGGAAGCGGGTTTGCGCGAAGCACAACTGATCCTCGCGTGGAATTACCGGGACGGCCACGGCACCGCCCGCGACACTGCAGCGGCCGCGCTGTGGTTTCGAAAGGCCGCCGAGCAAGGCGACGCCGGCGCGCAGTTCCAGTTGGCGGCACTGTATTGCACCGGCACCGGCGTCGTGCGCAATCTCACCGAAGCAGTCAAATGGTACCGCCGTTCGGCCGAGCAGGGCGACCGTTACGCGCAGTACAATCTCGCCGTCATGCTGTCGAAGGGGCAAGGCGCTCGGCTAGATGCCGAAGAGGCTTTTCGGTGGTGCTCTGCGGCGGCCGAACAAGGATTGCCCGAGGCGCAGGTTCAACTGGGTGACCTCTACAAGTTAGGTTTGGGGACCGCCGCCAATCCTGCGACTGCCCGCGCCTGGTACGAGAGCGCAGCGGCGCAGGGAAACCCAGAGGCGGCGGCGAGGGTGCGCACCTTGCCCGATGTTCTTGCCGGGTGAGGGGCTCGCCAAGTTCGCAAGTAACCGGAGGGCGAGACACGATGCTTATTTCCAAAACCGGCCTCCCCGGCGTGATGCTCATCCGGCCGCTACGCCATTGCGACGCGAGAGGTTTCTTTGCCGAGATCTTTCGGGAAGACATTTTTGCCCGTCACGGGATCGGAGTTCATTTCGTGCAGGAAAATTACTCCCGCTCGGAAAGCGCCAATGTGATCCGCGGTCTGCATTTCCAAATCCCACCTTTCGCTCAAGCCAAGCTGATCCGGGTCACATCGGGTGCCATTCTCGATGTCGCCGTCGATATACGCTGGGGCTCACCCGATTATGGGCGATATAAGGCGATGGTGTTGACAGCCGTTACCGAGGATCAGCTCTATATCCCGGAGGGGTTTGCCCACGGCTTTCGTACGCTCGAGCCGAATACCGGGGTGCAATACCGGGTAAATAGCTACTATTCCAGCGAGCACGATCGCGGCCTTCTATGGAACGACCCGAAGCTCCGGATCGATTGGCAACTGGATGATGCCGAACCGTCGCTTTCGGAGCGAGACCGGGATCACCCGCCGCTGGCGGAGTTGCCGCGCTTCTTCACCTATAGCTAGCCGCCGGCTTCATGCGGTCGAGGTCCAGCCGGAAAATTAACGGGAAGAAGGGGTAGTACAGCGGGAAATGGCGCGCACCCGCCTCCGACACCCCCCATAGCCCGCCGTCGACGTCGAACGCTATCCCTTCGACGCCGCCGGTTACCGAATAACGTTCAACGACCCGGCCGGCGGCGAGATCGAGTTTTTCGAGAAAGCCCCAGGCAAGTTCGCTGCGCGAAATCCATAAATTGCCGGAAGACACAGCGGCGCCTTGAGCGTAGCTCGGTATGACTAGCTCGGCAGCAGCCAAACCCCGAGTGAGCATCGCACCATCGGACAGTGCCATTAGAATGCGACGATCATATTTGAACATTCTGCCCGGCCGATCCTCCTCGTATGTGCCGATCCAGATCTCGCGGCGTCCGGAAGCAGCGAATGCGCCCTTCAGCCCCGCTCCGAGCGGGAAATTACGGAATTGAATGGCTCGATTGCCGAAAGCGCGATCGAGATCGACCTCGAAAAGCGTGTGGGTGTCGGCGATGTAGAGCGTGCCGTCGCCGGCATCGGCCAGACCCCCGGCGTGCCCGCAAGGGGAAGGAATATCGAAATGGCCGCTCTCGCGGCCGGTCGCAGGATCCAATCGAAATACCCGGCAAGGCCCCCGGTTCGCTCCGAGGCGATTGCTTTGGTAGGCCGACACCAGCAAGTTGCCGTCGACTACTGCCAAGCCCTGAGGGTCCCAGCCCTGATCGAGCCCCGGCATCCACAACAACGGACCCGACGCCGCGAGATTCGGTACCACGCTCACAGTCGACGGGCCGTAGTGGGGTCGCGTCCCGAGGATTGCCAAATCGCTCTCGTGAAGCGCCGGCGAAATCCCGCACGCGGCAACCGCAGCCAGCGCAACCCATCTCCGCAGGCCGCACGACCCTCGAAATCTCAGTATAGGCGGCTGACCAAGCCCAGCACCGCAAAGACTGCGACCAACCACATTATTTCGAGCGCCGTCCAGACCACGATCTTCCCGCAGCCGTCCTCTCGGGCGGCGGCGCGATGGCGGTCCTCGACCTCGATCTCGCGGTTCCATTCGCGGACGATGCGTTTGCTGTTGTGCTCCATCGCGGCACGACGTCGGTCACACCTGCTGCGAACAGGTCGGGCATTCCGCGTCCTTCGCAATCCGTATCGCGTGAAAGCGCGCCCGCAGCGCGTCGTAAAGCAGAAGCGTGCCGTCAAGGCTGTCGCCGAGCTGCAGCAGCTCCTTTAGGACCTCCACTGCCTGCAGCGTGCCGAGCACGCCGGCGACCGCGCCGAGAATGCCCGCGGTCTCGCAGCGCGGCACGAGGTCGGGGGGCGGCGGCTCGCGGAAGAGACAGCGGTAGCAGGGATGGCCTGGGCCGAGATAGGGCCTGAAGGTGGAGATCTGGCCTTCGAACGGAGACAACGCAGCGGCGACGAGGGGTTTGGCGAGCCGGTAGCACAGATCAGTCAACAGATAGCGCGTTTCGAAGTTGTCGCTGCCATCGACGACGATATCGTACCCTCGGATCAACGCCCCCGCATTCTCCGGGCCCAGCCTCAGCGGATGAGCTTCCACCCGCACGCCGGGGTTGATTGCGGCGAGCGTTTCGCGGGCGCTGTCGACTTTCAGAGCGCCGACGCGATTGGTTACGTGCACGATCTGTCGTTGCAGGTTAGTGAGATCCACCCGATCGGCATCGGTGATCCCGATCGTGCCCACCCCCGCCGCAGCGAGATAGAGCAACAGCGGCGAGCCAAGGCCGCCGGCGCCGATAACGAGCACACGCGAAGAGAGCAGGCGGATTTGCCCCTCCTCGCCGACCTCGTCGAGGATCAGGTGCCGCGCATATCGCTGAAACTGCTCCTCGTTGAGCTCCATCGGGCAGCCCTCAGAGCCCGTCGAAGAGCGCTGTCGAGAGGTAGCGCTCGGCAAATCAGGCAAGACAACGACCAACGTCTTGCTGGCCATTTCCGGCCGCGCACCAACCTCGAGAGCTGCGGCGAGGGGCCGCGCCGGATGAGATTCCGACCGCAAGGCCCTCGAGCCGCGCGGCCTCGCGGGCGTAATTAAAGGCGGTCTCGTTGCCGATCTGCACGATCTCGTCGATCAAGCTCGCATCGAGGATCTCCGGGACGAAGCCTGCGCCGATCCCCTGAATTCGGTGGGAACCGGGTGGTCTGCCCGACAGAACCGCGCTGTCTTCGGGTTCGACCGCAATCATTTTGAGATCCGGCTTGCGCGGTTTGAGGACAGAGCCCACGCCGGTCAGGGTGCCGCCGGTGCCGACACCGCAAACGACGACATCGACCGCTCCATCGGTGTCCCGCCAGATCTCTTCCGCCGTGGTCCGGCGATGGATCTCGGGGTTTGCCGGGTTCTGGAATTGCTGCGGGATGAACGCATCCGGCAGCGATCCAGCGATCTCTTCGGCCTTGGCGATAGCGCCGCGCATACCCTGTGCTGCCGGCGTGAGCTCGAGCTCGGCTCCAAGCAGCTTCAGCATCTTGCGGCGCTCGATCGACATGCTCTCCGGCATTGTCAAGATCAGCCGGTATCCCTTGGCAGCACACACAAAGGCGAGCGCGATTCCGGTATTGCCCGAGGTCGGCTCGACCAGCACGGTCCCAGGTTTGATCTGGCCCACCGCCTCGGCGGCTGCAATCATCGAAACGCCGATGCGATCCTTGACCGAGTCGAAGGGATTGAAGAATTCGCACTTCGCCAGAATATCGGCCTTGGCGCCGGCAGTGGTCGCTAGACGATGAATGCGGACAAGCGGGGTAGCGCCGATCGTATCGACGACGCTGTCGTAGACCCGTCCGCGAAACTCCGGCCGAGCAGGTGCCGCTGCGATGCTGGTACCCATCCGCCTCATGTAGCCTCCCTGCCGCCACAGCGCAATTCCGCCGCCCGGTCGCTGATCCTCAGATCTCCAAATCGGTGTATTCGGTGTCGCGGCCAGCAATGCCGGCGCTATGCGCACGGCCACACAGCTCTTCCATTGTCAGCGAGTCGAGGCGCTGCATCATCTCATGCTGGAGATCGAGCCAGAGTGGGCGGACAATGCGATGGCCGAGCGGGCTTCCCGCGGGGTCGCTGATCGGATCTTCCGCGGTTTCGAGCCCCTGTAGCGTTCGCACGATATCGCCGAGGCTTATCCCCCGCCTTTCGCGCGCCAGACGATAGCCGCCACTTGGACCCCGGATGCCAAGAAGGATCTTATTCCGCACCAATTCCTGGAGCACCGGCTCGAGATAGCGACGAGGGATGCCCTGCCTCTCGGTAATCTCCGAGGAACGCACGGGGGCATGACCACCGTTGTAGGCGATGTCGAGCACCGCCTCGATTGCGAATAGCAGTTTCTTGGTTAGCCGGATCATGTCGCCCGAACCCCGCGCCTCGGGTCTTCTTGCCCCGATTTTCACTCGGCAAGCGAGTCGGGACAAGCGGCCTCGACTCCAGTCGATCCGAACCCGCCCTCCTGTCGGCCGCCCTGTTGCGAAAACTCCGATACGATCGAGAATTCCGGCCGCGCGATACGAGTAAAGACGAGCTGCGCGATGCGGTCGCCGGGCCGGATCTCGATAATGCTCCCGGTGGGGCCGGGCTGGCGATTCCATACCGAAATCAGGCACGGCCCCTCGTAATCAGCATCAATTACGCCGACCGTGTTGCCGAGCACCAAGCCCCGCTTGTGACCGAGGCCAGAGCGCGGCACCACCAGCGCGCACCATTCCGGATCGCCAATGCGAAACGCGATGCCGGCGGAGATCAGGACTGCGGGGGCCTGCGGTTCGAGAACGATCGGAGCATCGAGACAGGCGTGGAGGTCGAGCCCGGCGGCCATCTCCGATCCCCAGTTCGGAAAGCCCCAGCCGGGTAGCCGGGGGTCGAGAATTTTCAGCTCGACTTTCACGCGGATCGTGAAGATTGTCGTTCGAACCACGTGGCGATGCGGTTCGCCAGTCGCTCGGCGACCTCGCGCTTGGTCATGACCGGCCAGTCTTCAACGGCGCCGGCGTCGACGAGGTGGATCGTATTGCGGTCGCCGCCAAAGGTGCCGGTTCCGGGCGAGACATCATTGGCGAGTATCCAATCGCAGCGCTTGCGATAAAGCTTGGCGCGTGCATTCTCGACTACATTGTCCGTCTCCGCCGCAAACCCGACGACGAGTGCCGGCCGATCGTTCCCGTGCTGCGCGATGCGGGACAGAATGTCGGGATTCTCGGCTAGACGAAGTACCGGGGGCCCGCTCCCATCCTTTTTTAGTTTGTGCCCGGCGGTTGCTTCGACACGCCAATCGGCAACCGCCGCCGCCATTACGGCGATATCCACCGGCAGCGCGGTTTCGCACGCGGACAGCATTTCCGCCGCGGTCTCGACCGCCACGAGCTTGGCTCCTGCAGGCGCGGGCTCGCTCGTTGGCCCGGAGACAAGCACGGTCTCGGCGCCGAGCGCTGCAAGGGCTACTGCGATCGCATGACCCTGCTTACCCGAGGAGTGGTTCGAGATGTAACGCACTGGATCGATCGGCTCGCGGGTCGGTCCGCTGGTCACCAGCGCTCGCCGGCCGGCGAGCCTGTTGCCGCCAGAGAGCGCACGCTCGATTGCTGCAATGATCTCCAGCGGCTCGGCCATGCGGCCTGACCCGATCTCGCCGCAGGCGAGGTCGCCTGCACCCGGCCCGACACGCCGGACGCCGCGCGTCTCGAGCATCGCCAGATTCGCTTGGGTCGCCGGATGCGCCCACATCATCAAATTCATCGTCGGCGCGATTAATACCGGCTTGTCCGAGGCGAGCAGCGCGGTCGTCGCCAGGTCATCGGCGAGGCCGGTCGCCATGCGGGCGATCAGATCGGCGCTCGCTGGCGCGACTACGACGAGGTCAGCCTCCCGGGAGAGCCGGATGTGTCCCATCTCGCTCTCGTTGGTCAGCGACCAGAGATCGTCATAGACCTTGTCTTCACTCAACGAGGCGACCGACAACGGGGTCACAAAATGCTTTGCCGCGGGTGTCATGATGCAGCGCACCTCGACGTCGCGCTCGCGCAGCCGACGGATCAGCTCGAGGCTCTTGTAGGCGGCGATCCCGCCGGAGATGATCAACAGGATGCGTCGACCTTGAAGCAAAGGCGAACCTCCGATGCGTTGAACGATGCCAATATGCTACCGGCCGATCGCGAGAGCGAGGCCGATCTGCCCGGAAGGCTCATCGATAAGAGATCGCATAGCGCTCGACGGCGCAGACATTGACGTCCCGGCGGATGTGAGCGGTTCCGTCGTCGAATACGGCTTTGAGGTCGATACGACAGTAGCCCGTCCCGCCGGCAACGGAGATCAGGACGGAACTTGCCGGCGGCAAAATACGGTCGCCTAAGAGATCTTGGTCCCAGTGTCCAATGCCGACGGGTGAGGCGTAGATTTCGACGATCGCCATCCGCGTATCGTTGACGAGCTCGATCTGCCGGTCCGAGGCGGACGTGGGAGGCCCGGTCGCGGCTTCAAGCACGCACAGGATCGCTCCCGCGCCAATTGCGGCACCCCAGATCTTAAACATTTTCGGCTCCGACTGCGCTTCGGTAAAAACCGGGCGCCGACTCAAGCTAGTTTCGTGCGCTCGTTATCTGCGCTGGCTGGACAAGCCCCTGTGAACTACCTCACAGTCGAGCAAATTCTCTAAAATTTTATCGAGCGGGGTTATCGGCCCAACAATAGAGTCAGCGCGATTGTCACCAGCGCTGCCGCGGCGAGCCATACCGGAAGGAGGACAAATGCCAGGTGCCTCGCACGATGGGCAGCCTGCACCGCGAGCGACTCGACGTGATGGACAACACCCTCCCGCGACCAATCGGAGACCAACCTTTCCAGGCTCCGGACCAGCCGCGGCACCCGCTCGGCTAGTTCGACGAGCATCTCCAACCCTTCGCGCAGCCTAGCCTCGGGCCCGCGGTTGTCGCGCATCCACGCTTCGATTAGCGGTCGCCCCAGGGCCCAGATGTTGATCTCCGGATCGAGACGGCGCCCGACTCCTTCGATGACCACCATTGTCTTCTGCAGCAACAAGAGCTGCGGCTGGGTCTCCATCTCGAACTGCTCGGTGATTTCAAACAACTGGGCGAGGAGGCGAGCGACCGATATCTCCTGCAGCGGCTTGCCGAGGATCGGCTCGCCAATCGAACGGCAGGCCTGGGTGAAGGCGTCGACCGAGCGGCGCTGCGGCACGTAGCCCGCCGCGAAATGGACCTCGGCCACGCGACGGTAGTCTCCCGAAAGAAATCCGAGGAGCATATCGGCAAGATAAAACCGGGTCGCGCGGTCGAGCCTGCCCATGATCCCGAAATCGACGACGACGATCGCGCCGTCGGGGTCGACGAACATGTTTCCGGGATGCAGATCAGCGTGGAAGAAGCCGTCGCGAAACACCTGGTTGAAGAACCCGGTAGCCGCCTTGGCCAACAGATCCTCGATCCGATGACCGGCGGCGAGGAGCGCGACACGGTCGTCGATGCGGGTCCCGTTTATCCACTCCAAGGTCAGCACTGTGCGGCCGGTGCGCAACCAATCGACCCGCGGCACGCGGAAATTCGTGTCGCCGGCAAAGTTTTCGCCGAGTTCTGCGGCCGCAGCAGCCTCGAGCCGCAGGTCCATCTCGAAGCTGACCACCTCGGCGAGGGTCTGTACAACCTCGACCGGCTTGAGGCGGCGTAGTGCCGGCTGGAGCCGCTCGCCCAGCCCGGCAAGCCAAAGGAACAAGTCGAGATCGCGGGCAAATGCCTCCCCGATCCCGGGCCTGAGCACCTTTACGGCAACCTCGCTACCTTCCCCGGTCCGAGCGAAATGGACCTGGGCGATCGAGGCGGCAGCGATCGCGGTTTCATCGAACGTCGCGAATAGGGTGTTGAGCGGGCATCCGAACTCGGCCTCGACCAAAGCTCGCGCTTCGTTCCCTGAAAACGGCGGCAGGCGATCCTGCAAGCTCGCCAGATCGACAGTCAGCTCTTCACCGAGCAGATCGGCGCGTGTAGACAGCAGCTGACCGAGTTTGATGAAACTCGGCCCCAATTCCTCGAAGGCTGCCGCGAGCCGCTGGCCCAGGCGTGGCTGCACCGGGCCGCGGCGGCGTGCAAACAGATGCGCGAACCGCACAAACGGTGCCGCAGCTGGCAGCGACGCCAGTGGCAACAGCGCGTCATGCCGGGCGAGGATCAAGCAGATCCGGATCAGTCGCCCAAAGTTGCGGAAACTGCGCCAAGGCCCGAATCGGGGTCGGAGCGAGTCAAAGACGCCAAGCCGAATGGAGCGCAGCGATCCCCCCCGTCAGGTTGCGAAACCTGACTCGTTCGAGCCCGACTCGGTTAATCATCTCGGCGAGCTCGCTCTGCCGCGGAAAGCGCCGGATACTTTCGACGAGATAAACGTAGGCGTCGCGCTCGCCCACCACGATCTGGCCAAGCAACGGCACAAACTGGAAGCTGTAAAGGTCGTAGAGCGGTTGCAGGAGCGGATTGATTTCAGGCGTGAATTCCAGGCAGAGGAAACGCCCGCCGGGCTTCAGCACGCGGCGCGCCTCGGCGAGCGCCGCGTCGATACGGGTAACGTTCCGCAACCCGAACCCAATCGTGTAGAGATCGACGCTGCGGTCGACCACGGGAAGCCGTTCGGCATCCGCGCTCACCCACTCGATTCCGTCGAGAATGCCTTGATCGAGGGCACGCGCGCGGCCAATCGTGAGCATCGACGAGCTCGCATCACAAACAATGGCACCACCCTTCGCCATCGCCCCGTGCGGCAAGAGGTGGGGCAAGGCGCGCAATGCGATGTCTCCGGTACCGCCGGCGACATCGAGGAGGCGCTGGCCGGGGCGCGGCTTGAGCCATGCCACCATCTCCGACTTCCACCAGCGGTGGATCCCGGCGCTCATCAAATCATTCATCAGATCATATCGCGGCGCGACGCTCTCGAAGAGGGCGCGCACCAGCGGCGCCTTCTCGCTTTTTGGCACCTGACTGAAGCCAAAATCGGCGCGAGCGCTTGTTTCTTCACCGTTCATCGGGCAGGAAGATAACCCTGGAAGGCCGCCGACGCCACGGCCCCGCCTACCGGCTGATGAACAAGAACTCGTCGAGCACTGAACATGCCCGAGCTGCCTGAGGTCGAGACGGTCCGGCGCGGCCTCGCGTTAAAGATGAACGGACGGCGCATCATACGCGCGGAATTGCGCCGGCCCGATCTGCGCCGGCCGTTTCCGGCGGCGCTCGCGGCGCGCCTCGACGGAGCACGGATCGGCGAGATCGGCCGCCGCGGGAAATACATCCTCATCGAGCTCGATACGGACGGATTGCTGCTCCTTCACCTCGGCATGTCCGGCCGCGTTACGGCAAGCAACGGGGACTTGCCGGACGCACCCCACGACCACGTCGTGCTGACGCTCGATGACGGCACTGTAATCCGTTTCAATGACGCGCGCCGGTTTGGTCTGCTCGATTATGTCGAGCGTAGCGATGCGGCGCAGCATCCGCTTCTATCCGGACTGGGCCCGGAGCCGCTCGAGCCCGAATTCGACGGCGACTACCTTGCCGGCGCGTTCGCGGGGAAGATGACCCCGATCAAATCGGCGCTGCTCGATCAGCGCATCGTCGCCGGGCTCGGCAACATCTATGTCTGCGAAGCATTGTTCCGAGCGGGGATTTCGCCGCGGCGCGGCGCTGCCTCGATCAGCCGGGCTCGCGTCGAGCGGTTGGTGGCCGGGATAAAGTCGGTCCTGAGCGAGGCAATCGAGGCCGGCGGGTCTTCGCTCCGCAATTATGTCCAGGCGGATGGCGAGCTTGGTTACTTTCAACATCGCTGGGCGGTCTACGGGCATGAAGGCGACCCCTGTCCCGGCTGCGACTGCGGCGGCGGCGTGCGCCGGATTGTGCAGTCCGGGCGATCCACGTTCTTCTGTGCCAAGCGACAGCGCTAGAGAGGAGAAACGATGAGTGAGGCACCGGGGTACCAGACCATTCTCGTCGAGCGGCGTGGCGCGGTTGGCATCGTCACGCTCAACCGGCCGGCCGCGCTGAATGCGCTGAATGCAACATTGATCGCGGAGCTGGCTTCGGCGTTGGACGAGTTCGAAGAGGATTCAGCGATCGGCGCTATTGTGCTGACCGGAAACGAGAAGGCTTTCGCCGCGGGCGCCGACGTCAAGGAGATGGTCGGGAAGACCTATCCCGAGATTTATTCCGAGGACTTCATAACCCGCGGCTGGGAGCGGCTCGCGCACTGCCGCAAACCGGTGATCGCAGCAGTGGCGGGGTTTGCGCTCGGCGGCGGCTGCGAGATCGCGATGATGTGCGATATCGTGATCGCTGCCGAGACGGCGAAATTCGGCCAGCCCGAGATCACGCTCGGCACGATACCGGGTGCCGGCGGGACGCAGCGCCTCACCCGTTTTGTCGGCAAGGCGAAGGCTATGGATTTGTGCTTGACCGGCCGGATGATGGATGCGGCCGAAGCGGAGCGGGCCGGCCTCGTCAGCCGCGTCGTGCCGGCGGCGGAGCTGCTCGGCGAGGTGGTCAAGGTCGCCGAGCGGGTCGCCCAGATGTCGCGGCCGGTCGCGATGATGGTCAAGGAATCGGTCAATCGGGCTTATGAGACGACGCTGGCCGAAGGCGTCCGTTTCGAGCGGCGGCTGTTCCACTCGAGTTTTGCCGTTGCGGACCGCAAGGAAGGCATGGCTGCCTTTATCGAGAAACGCAAGCCGGCCTTCCGCAACCAATAAAACGAGTTAACGTGGCCGGTCCTCGTTCGACCGGCGCAGTGACAGGGGCTCAACGGCCGCCTCCGTCGCAAAAGCGTTTCGGACCCGGAGCCAGATCCTGCGAAGGATAGCTCTCGCCGGCCGCGAGAGCACGACCTGAATAAATTCGGCGCCAGGCCTCCGGCTCGATGCGTCCCGCAGGCTTGCCATGCCGTATCGGCGGTAATCGAGAACCCAAGCGGCAACGAGCCGCTCCGGCACGCCCAAGGTTGCGGCCGCCTTCTCGATGGTCCACTCGTCGACAATAACGCGCTGTATGGTGAGAGCCCGTTGCGGAGTCGTGATTGTGCGAGGTCGCGCCGAATTGGTGTTCATGCGCCGCTAACGCGCGGAAAGGACGAGAATTCCCGCCGCGCTCAAGCTCTGACATCGACGACGATCCGCCCGCGGACCTGTCCCCCGAGGATCTCCGGGGCGAGGTCGGGCAAAGCGGATAGCGGTACCGTCTGGGTCATCCGATCGAGCTTTTCGAGCGGCAAGTCCTGCGCCAAACGCTGCCACGCGGCGATCCGGTCATCGCGCGGGCACATAACGGAATCAATGCCGAGCAGGTTGACCCCGCGCAGCAGGAACGGGATCACGGTCGCCGGGAGGTCGCTGCCGCCAGCGAGGCCGCAAGCCGCGACGCTGGCGCGGTAGTTAAGCTGGGTCAGGATCGTCGCCAGCGTATTGCCGCCGACCGCGTCGATGGCGCCCGCCCAACGCTCGCGATCAAGCGGCCGCGTCGGTTTTGCGGAGAGGATTGCGCGATCGATCAGTTCGGCGGCGCCGAGCTCGGTCAGATAGTCGCGTTGTTCGGGGCGGCCGGTGGAGGCGACGACCCGATGCCCGAGCCGTGACAGCAGCGTCACCGCGACGCTGCCGACACCGCCCGCGGCGCCGGTGACGAGAACGTCCCCGCCGCCTGGCCGCAAACCGTGCCGCTCAAGCGCTACGACCGCGAGCATTGCCGTGAACCCGGCGGTGCCGATCGCCATCGCCTGCCGGGCGCTGAGCCCGTCCGGTCGGCGAACCAGATAGGACGCCGGCACCCGCGCCTTCTCGGCATAGCCGCCCCACTGCGCTTCGCCGACCCGCCAGCCGGTCAGAATGACCGGATCACCCGGTTTGAATTCGGGCGAGTCCGAGAGCTCGACGGTGCCGGCAAAATCGATCCCGGGGACGAGCGGATAATTGCGCACGAGGCGCCCGATCCCTTGCAGGATCATTCCGTCCTTGTAGTTGAGGGTCGAGCATTCGACCGCGACGGTGACCTCGCCCGCCGGCAGGCGCGCCTCGTCGACCGCTTCGATCCGCGGCACGACCTTGCCGCCCTCCTCGTGCAATACGAGCGCCCGGAACGTGGTCAATGGCCCCTCCTCGGCGGTTCTTCGCCCATTTGCCCCTCACCCTCCCGCTTCGCGGGTCCCTCTCCCCGCGCGCGGGGAGAGGGTTAGGGTGAGGGGCCCTACGCGCGCAGCGGCTCGAGGATGCTGACGAAGTTAGCGACTGCGGCGCCGCCCATGTTGAAGACGCCGGCGAGCGCGGCGCCGGGCACCTGCATGCCGCCTGCCTTGCCCGTGACCTGCATCGCCGCGAGCACATGCATCGACACGCCGGTCGCGCCGATCGGGTGGCCCTTCGATTTGAGCCCGCCCGACGGGTTGACCGGCAGTTTGCCGTCCTTTTCGGTCCAGCCTTCGAGGATCGCGCGCGCGCCTTCGCCCCTTGGGGCCAGACCCATCGCCTCGTATTCGATCAGCTCGGCGATCGTGAAGCAGTCATGGGTCTCGACGAGGTCGAGATCGTCGAGCTTCAGGCGCGCGGCGGGGAGCGCCCGCTTCCAGGCGAGTTCCGGGCCCTCGAACGCGATGACGTCGCGCCGGCTCATCGGCAGAAAGTCGTTAACCTGCTCGGCGGCGCGGAAGATGACCGCCTTTTTCATGCTGAGCGCGGTTGCGGTGTCGGCGAGCACGACCGCGGCGGCGCCGTCCGACACGAGCGAGCAGTCGGTGCGCTTCAGCGGTCCGGCGACGATCGGGTTCTTGTCGGAAACCGTGCGGCAGAATTCGTAGCCGAGGTCCTTCTGCATTTGCGCCATCGGGTTGGCGACGCCGTTCTTGTGGTTCTTGGCGGCGATCCGCGCCAGGGCGTCGGACTGATCGCCATAGCGCTGGAAGTAGCTCTGCGCGATCTTGCCGAAGATGCCGGCAAAGCCGCCCTCGATTGCGTCCTCTTCCTTGCGGTAGCTGGCGCCGAGCAAAATGTCGCCGATCTGCGCGCCGGAGACCTCGGTCATCTTCTCGACGCCGACGATCAGCGCCAGCCGCGCCCTCCCGGCCGCGATCGCGTTAAGGCCCTGGTGGATTGCCGCCGAGCCGGTCGCGCACGCGTCCTCGACCCGCGTCGCCGGCTTGAAGCGGAAGCCGGGATCGGCTTGGAAGACCAGCGAGGCCGGGAATTCCTGACGCACAAAGCCGCCGTTCATCGTGCCGAGATAGACCGTGTCGATATTGGCAGCCGCGACGCCGGCATCGGCCAAAGCCGCCTGCGCGACCTCGACGATCAACGACTCGATGTCCCGGCCCTCATGCTTGCCGAATTTGCTGTGCGACCAGCCGACGATGCAACCGCTCATGCCGCCCTCCACAGTGCCGCTCGCGGACGATAGCAAGCCCGCCCGCGCCGCTCCACGATGATATGGGACGGCCTGTCCTCAGCTGCGATCTCGCTGTCCTCGCTGTTTTTCCATAGAATTATCAGCGAGCGAGATCCAGTTTCTGGCGGAAATCCTCGCCTTCCGCCGGCTCAGCCGATGGCGGAACAGCGAGCACTGTCGCTGTTCCGCCGCTGTTTTTCGCTGTTTTGCACACACATAGCTAGAACTGACGCCCGAAACTTCACGCATTCAGCGAAACACATAGCACGGCATGCGTCCGACACGCGTCATCGCCGGGGAGGCTCACTCATCCGACCCCACCTTCCAGTCGTCGGCGCTGGTCTGGGTGGGCTGAGGCGCGGTGAATCCCGGAGGAGTGAACTCTGCCACCACTTCGTGGATGTGACGGCCACCATTGCTGATCACGAACCGGATCTCCAAGACACCGCCGGAGGTCCCGGCGGGAACATTAGGAACGTTCAGGTCGATCACCATGCTGCCGGTGCAGTCGGGATTGACGGTGTAGGTGCCGGTTTCCTGCCCTTTCGGCGCGAAATCGGCCTGGCCTGTCGTGCGAAGACTATCGCCCCTGTAATCGCGCTGAGTGAGCCCGCCGCGACCGTCGAAGACCTTGACGCCCGCCGCAACAGATGGTGGACCGTCTGGAAGACCTGGCGGGGTATAGGCGGTGACGCCAAACGCGTATTCGCCCTTCAGCGTAGCGTTCGAGCACCCGAAATCGTCGCCGCCCCGGCCCATGCCGCACCCGTGAGTGCCGGTAAAACAATCGCTGCCGCGAGCATCCCCTTGGAAATCCACGTCGTCATCTGCCATCTCCCTTGGTCGTGGAATGCGCGGGCGGAGTCCGCCCGGCGTCACGAAAGGGCCTGCTAACGGCGGGCGGGGCAATAAACCGGCGATTAAATCTTTTGAATCTTTTTGAAATGCCCCAAAATCGCTGCGGTTGAGAAGCTTGGGCCCTTGTGGTCGGCCCTCGCCCGGGAGGCGGCAGGATGGACGCGCTCGTCACAGCCGACGTGTTCCTGTTCGAGGGCTTTCGCCTCGACCGCCGCGGCCTCTCTCGGTGTGATGACCAGGGGTGTTATGTCCCGGTTAGGCTCGCGCGCGCTCGAAGTCCTTGGTGTTCTGGTCCACCGACCTGGGGATCTCGTCTCCAGGGACGAGATCATGAACGTCGTTTGGCCGGGGGTGGTGGTCGAGAGCAGCAATCTGCCGGTGCAGATTGCCGCGCTCCGCCGCGTTCTGGATGACGGGCGAACGGAGGGCAGCTGCATCCAGACGATCCCGGGCCGCGGCTACCGCTTCGTGGCTCCGGTCGCTTGGGCTGAAGCCTCCCCGGTGTCAATTTCCCGGTCGGACAACGGAGCCGACGGATCGATCGCAGCCGACGAGGAACCGGAACCGCTATCGGCGGTGTGCCCGATCGATGGCTTATCGCCTGTACCGAAACTGGGAACGCCGCCCCGGCGTCGGCGGGCCGTCATCGCCTCGATAGCAACCGGAGCTGTGTGCTTGGCCGTCATTATCGTCGCCGCCATTAACTGGCATTCGCGCTCGTCGGGGTCCGACGAGACACGCTCGGCACCGCGGCTGTCGATCGTCGTGCTGCCGTTTGCCAATCTCAGCAAAGACCCCGATCAGCAGTATTTCGCAGACGGGATCACCGAGGACCTGACGACCGATCTGTCACGCATCGCAGACATGTCTGTGATTTCGCGCAATACCGCGTTCACCTATCAAGGGAAACAGGTCGACACCAAGAAGGTCGGTCGCGAGCTGCGCGTGCGCTATGTGCTCGAGGGC
>Ga0182033_10000641_pt1 | contig 16671 bp, 9 predicted proteins | sample tim00Cox0000000H_FD_125968 | JGI IMG/M metagenome (GOLD analysis project Ga0182033, IMG submission 125968) | Lab enrichment of tropical soil microbial communities from Luquillo Experimental Forest, Puerto Rico - timezero.00C.oxic.00.000.00H | ecosystem: Environmental > Terrestrial > Soil >...
CCGAGCGACGACTTCAAGATCCGATTGGCCTGCTGGTTGGCGAGGATGGCCGAGTCGGGGATCGCTTCGATCAGGCCGGCTCCAAAAACCGGCGTCGGTATTCGGAAGATAATGTTGGGATTTCCGCCTTGGCCGGTGAGCGGATTTCCCGCAGGCAGGAAACTAAATTGAGCGATATTGCAACCGGGGGCGTCTTGCCGACCGGTGATGACGAAGAGCGCGTGCACATTGCCGTCGGGAACGCCGTTACTTTTCTTGAAGCGCGCCTCACGGACCGGCCCATTCGACGCGATCAACCACGGCACCGTGTTCTTAGCCCCATCGAGCGTGGCGACAGCGATCAAGGGGTTCTGTGCCGGGCTTGATCCGCCCATATTGGGCTGCGCGTGGCAAGAGAGGCACTGGTTGGAGTTGAAGCGCGGCCCGAGCCCGTTGTTCGGGCCTCCCTTGACCGTCTCGATTTCGCCGAACCTGGACTGACCGTCCTGGAAGAAAACGGTTTCATCCGCCGTCAGACCCGCCAGCGGTCCGCCAGCGCCCGGCGGGCCACCGCGCACCCCAGGGTCCACGGCACCGGATTTGGCTTGGCTCGAAGGGGAAGGCGTTGCGGCGAAAAGACAGACGGCGAGAGACAGCACGGGCACACCCAGCAACAGTTTCATCAGCACCTCGAGGTGGGCCAGGGCCCGGTGAATGTAACCTACAGTTCAAGAAAAGCAAAGTAGAAAATCAGGCGGCCTTTCGTTTCCGGCAGCAAAACTCGGATCGAGAGCGCCTCAATTGGTCGCCTAGTCCTTCTCGACGGCCTGGCGCGACTCGCGGCGGCGATCGCCCGCGGATTCCTGCGGCCCGGCCCAAGACGCCAGGAGTTCTTCGGCGCGCGCGACGACGCGATCAACCAATCCTTGCGAAGGCAGGCCCGGCGGCTGGGCTTGCGAAGCCGCGCTTTTGCGCGATGCGCGTGGTTTCGCGTCGAAAGGGATGTCGAGCGACTGAAGCTTTTCGATGACCGGCCTCATGGTGCGCTCGGGATTGCGGAAGAATTCCGTGCTGCGAATGCGCGTGAAGATCCAGCCCATGCGTTCGAGAATGGACTGACGGTCCATGTCTTCGTGAAGCCTTTCGAGCGGATGATAGCGGTCGCCGTCGCACTCGATGGCCAGACGCTTGCCGTTTCCTTCGACGACAAGATCGATGCGGAAGGAGCCCACCTTCCACTGTGCAGCGACGTTGTACCCGGCGGCCTCGAGACGCTTCATGACTTCGCGTTCAAACGAAGATTGGCTGCGCTTTTCCTTTTCGTCGAGCGCGCGCATCAGGCGGCTGGGATCCTGAGCATGCTCGATCAATAGGCGGCGGAGATCCTCGGCTTTCAAATCGTTGTGCGCATCGAGCGAATGGACCACCCACATCTGGTCGCGGGCGCGGCTGGCGGCGACGTTGAAGCGCTGCTTGAAAAGCTCCTGGTCGCGCATGGACAGCGGCCCGCGCTGAGCCGTGTCTACAAGAGAGATAAAGATGACGTCGCGCTCATCGCCCTGGAACTGCGCGGCGTTGCCGCAGAGCAGGCGGTGGAACTCGTAGCGATCGGGCGAGATATGCGCACGCAACAGGTTGTCGATCTCGAGCGCCTGTTCATCGCCGACAAGAGACACGACGCCGAAGCTGAGCGGCTGACCTGCGCCATTGTGCTGATACTCGCGCTGCTCCATCGCCGAGGCGATGAGCGCAGCCGTGGCCAGGGCTTCCTGGCTATTGACCTTGCCGTCGCGGCTGGAACCCGAAACGCGATAGGCCACCGTGTGAGGAAGCACATGCACACGGCTGGCGTCGCGCAGCGGCTTGATGCGCCAATCGTAGGAAATCATGTTGCTGAACTGAATGATTTCCGGGACGCAACGGAAATGCTCGACAAGACAAGTCGTGCCGCCGAACGATTGCCGCGCCAGGTCGTAAATCGAGATTTGGCCGTCGTACAGATCGGAGTTCGGGATGCCCTGCAGGTACTGAAAGATGAGGTTTTGAATGATGCCGAGATCCTGGCCGACAGCCGACGGGCTGACCTGTTCGTGGTCCCCGACGACGAGCACGGTTTTGCCGAGATAGAGGGCCGCCAGCGCCATGACGTCGCTCTGGCTGGCCTCGTCGATGACGACCACGTCGAACCGTGTCAAACGAGGATCGAAATTCTCGACGACTCGCGAGAGCGGCATGACCCAGACCGGAACGGCGCTGCGACACTCGGACATCTTTCGGGCGGCTTCCGCGCGAAGCAAAGAAACGCGAACGCCGTGGCCCTTGCCGATTCTGCGAATGGTGTCGAGCCAACCGACCAGCGCTTGCCGCTGGCGAGGAGAAGTGCGGTGAGCTTGCCAGGACCAGGCCCGGCAGTCGATCAGGTCGACCGTCACGCGGCGAAGATGCTCGCGGAGCTTTTCGATTTTCGATTGCAGCGCTTCGAGGGAAACCTCGGCGCGGCGATCGAGTTCGTCATTGAGCTGGCGCCAAATCCAGGCGGCGGCCGGATCGCGAGGCGGCTCGCCGCGGCCATGCACACCGGTGCGATTGCGAATCGCCGCGGCCCACGCCGGTGCCGCGCTCTCCAGTTTGCTGAGGAGCCCGCGGCGAAGATCGAGGTCTGCCTGGCGGCTCTTCAGTTCAAGAAGAAGATCATAAGCTTCGCGATAGGCGCGGCAATCCTCTTCGTGAATGGCTTTCTGCAACTGGACGAGGATCTTGGCTGCGCGGGAGCTGCGCGGGGCGGGCTTGTGGCGGCTCTTCAAATCGCGAAATTCTCCTTCGAGCTCGAGCACCCGCAATTTTTTGTAGCGCGAGTCTAGAATGGGCAACAGCGCATTGGAAACGGCTTGCCCCAAGCGGAGCAATTCCCCTTCCGCTCCCAGGACCGCGGGCTGTTCGGCGAGAAATTTTTCCCAGCGAAACCCGAGGTCGGCAAGCTGCTGCTGGAGCGGAAGCCAAGTCCGTTCATGCCAGCTCAGGCAATCCTCGATGGAATCGCAGTACTGCATGAGTGTTTTTTCCGGCTGTTCGCCCATCCTCGAGGAAGCCGGCGCACCAAGCGGAGCCATCTGGCGGTCCCACCGCGCCGAAAGCTCGCGCCGCAGATTTTCGAGCTGGGCCAGCGTGTGCAGGGCGCGAAAATGCTCGAGAGACCGCGGGCGGCCGCGGTTCACTTTTGCTGAATCGATGAATTGGTTCCAGGCTTTGTGGGTGAGCAGCGTGAAGGAGCCGACTTTGCCGCCTTGCTCGAGGTGACCAAGGATTTCCGTGGCCACACGCAGCTGCTCTTCGAGGTCCGGAGCCTCGGGAAGCTGCGGGCCGTATTTGACTAACGACTCTTCGGCGTTGGCCGCCTGCTGATGGACGCTGCGCACAAGATGGACCAGTTGCTCCCAAGGCTGGCGGTGCGCGCCGGCGTACTTTCCCGCATAAACGGCGGCGAGTTTCCACTTGTCGTTGCCGCAGAGAGGCGCGACGGCTTGCGTCAAATTCCCGATAAGCGCTTCGAACTCTTCGGTGGTGCCCTCGGGAGCGCCGGATTGCCACAGTTCGGAGCGAAGATCCAGATCCTCCATGCCCAGCCGGTTGCGTTCGCTGACGAAAGCGTCGAAGTCTTCGGGCCGCGGCAGGTCCTGCATCTCAGGAAGCGGGCCGGAAAGCGCGGCTTCGTCTTCGGCAGACAGCGAAACATTGGTGCGGTAGAGGTCGGTCAGCTCGCCCGAAGAAAGGGGCAGGGGAGCGACCACGGCGACCGGCCCGGGAACCCAGCCGTAGAACTCTTTCTCCTGCGAGACTTTGCGCGCGGCGTCGGCCGGTGACCAGTGCTTTTCCCCGAGCGTCACTTCGCGATATTCGTCGGCGCGAGCCTCCGAGAGTTGACTACGAAGCTCTTGCAACTTCTTCATGAGATCGTGGCGCTGGGATTCGAACTTCTTGGCCTCCCCTTCTAAGGCTCGCGCATCGGCGCGGGAGAGCCTCTCGGCGATCGCGCCAACGGCGCTTTCCAATTGTTTGCGGCTGTCCAGATCGCTTTCGAGGACGCTGACGCAGAGCGGGCGCAATTCCGGAACAATGTGATGGCGAACCATGCGCAACGCTTTGGTCGTGTGGCTGGTAACCAGAACGCTTTTCCCCTGCGCCAGCAAGTGCCCGATCAAATTTCCGATGGTATGTGTTTTGCCGGTGCCGGGAGGCCCTTGAACTAGCACGCCTCCGTGCTCTTCCAGTTGCCGCGCAATCCGAATCTGTTCGGGATTGGCGGGCTTGCTGAGCAGAACATCCACGCCGTTCTCCGCCGCGATGCTTTCCGACGCTTCCGAATTTTCCGGCTCAGCATCGGGAATCGGCGACTCTTCCCCAACGATATTCAGGAGAGACCAAGGGAGATCCTCGCGCGTGCGAACGTCGGCAAGAATCCCTTCGATGGCTGCGGCAAAACCTAGCGTGCGAGGCCGCAAAAAGATAACCGGGTCGCGGCCGATGCGCGGATCGGGCTGTTCGCCCCGGGGCGCGGAGTCCTCGAGAAATTCTCCCCGCGGAGACAGCTGCACAACCATTCGCTTGAGAAAATTGGAAGTCGTGCCGTTGTACAAAGGATGAAAACCGCCCTGCTCCAGCTCCTCGCGGCAACGGCCGATGACCCGCCCGTCCACATCGGCCATGGATTGGAAAAGAGCGGAGTAAAGCTCGACGGGATGTTCCGCCTCGGAGAGAGTGAATTCCGGAACCGAGGCGTCAAATTGAAGCTGCAGGCGCTGTAAGAGAACGGGGTGGAAGATGGCGCCTTCGGCGCGCTGCCAGCTGAGGATGCCGTCTCCGAGGATCAGCTCGACGCGTTCGGCCTCGCGGTCGATCCGACCATAAAGAGAATAAAAGGTCTCGAAGAGCTGCATCGCCTGGCGCGCCGGCTTTTCGCTGCGAGCCCATTCGTCACGCAGCACCGCCCAGCGCCGCAGCGCGGCAGTGCGCGCCGGGTCCCCGGCGAACTGTATGGTTAAGCTCGCGCCATTCCCTTGCGGCTCCTCGCGCGACTCGGCTACCAGCGCGAAATGGAAAGGATCATCCCAGCCCGGTTCCAGCCAGGAGACAATCTCGTTCGGAGGCTCGGGAGGCTGGGTTAGCAGCGGCCGCTGGACGCGCAGGGAAAAGATAGCGCTTGGCGAAGCCGCTTCGCTTTGACCGTCGCCGCCCTTTGTTTTGAGCGAGCTTGGGCTGGACCTAGCCGCGTTATGCCGGATGGCGGAATGGGTGGGCAAATCGTGCAGCCAGAGATGCCAGGGCTGTTCCCGAATCTGGCGCTTGGGAGGATTGCGATGCTGGTTCAGCGCCTCCAGATAACGGAAAACACGGGTGACCTTTTCACGAGCGACACGCAGCTTCTCAGCTTCCATGAGCCTCCACCCCAGGAGTGTCGCGGCTGGGATGGGCTAGGAGGGGCCCCAGGATAACCGCGTCCAGCAGACATCCTCAAGTCTCTTTGCAAGTCTAACCCCGGAAGCCGGATTTAGTTGCGGCAAAACTCCCCCCTGCAGAAAATGATTTTAGCGGCTCAGAGACGAAAAAAAGGAGAAAGTCGGGGGGTGACTGGTTACAAAAAGTGGCTCGAACGTAAGCCGCAAAGGCAAACGGTTTTTGATTGCCAAATGTCCAACCAGGGTAGAGAATACGATCCCTGCTGTGCGAGCCCGCTTTGGCCCGGGTTCGCTAGCTCGGAACGTGTTGATTCCCCAGCTCTCTGAAGGGTTTGGTCCGAAAAAATTTCCGGGGTTCCTGAGAAAACTTATGGAACAAAATCGCCGTCGATTTTTGCGGAAAGTGCCAGCCGACCCCGCCTTCATCCAGATTGAGCGCGATGAAGTGGGCAAAGTCCTGAATGTTTCCGAAGGGGGATTAAGCTTCAGCTCGGTCACACCGATTCCTCGAAACTTGCCGGTCTATTTCTGGTTTTCCTTCAACCTCAAGGACCGGATTGAAGCCATGGGCGAAGTGGCGTGGACAGATCTTTCGAGAACCGTCGGGGGCTTGAGGTTCACGCAACTGTCCCAGGGAAGCCGCGAACAAATCCAGAAATGGCTCTCGCGGCTGCGTACCGAAGAACCTTCGCGCGAGATTCCGAAAGAGGTCGAAGTTGTGGAGGAGATTCCTGAAGAAGAGGAAGCTCCTGTTCGACAGCTGGTGACCGCCGCCATGCCAAAGCGAGCGAGCGAGGCCATCACGCACCCCATCCCGATCAAGACGCGCGAGAGAAAGGGCGGGGAACCCGACCGAGTGGCCAGGTTTGTGTCCAAGGTTCGCGGCTACCGTCCGCTCCTGCCCTTCCAAGGCCGGACCGCCGAAGAGGCAAAAGCGCTTCCGCCTCCTGCGCTGGCAATGACAGCGCCGCCGCGGCTGCCAAGCGAACCGCTTGAGCCGCCGAAGACCCGTGCCGGCCGCTCGATGTTCTCCCTTGAAACCGGAGCCACGCCGGGCCCCGAGCCGGGAGATTCCAAGTCTTCCCCGATCTCTTTCAAGGGACTCGAGTCCTTGGTCGAACTGGTTCCTCTGCAGCGGTACCTCTCGGCAAAGAAGCGCCAGCTTCTTTGCGGAGTCATTCTGGGAATTTGCATGTCCGCTGCGGTGATGCTGCTCGTCCTGAAGTTTTGGAACCACCGCACGGAGGCCGCTCCCAAGCCCGCGGTTACGGACTCTTCCGATTTGAGAAATGATGTGCCGACCCCGCCACCTGACACTTCATCGGCGACGCTCCCCGCCGCCAAACCAAACTATCCGGTTGCGGGGGTCTTCTCCGATCCAGCTCCGATTCCGTTCAAGAACAAGAAAGCCGCGACTCCGAGCCTGGTCACGAAAGGTCAGGCGGCAGACCCGTTTTGGGACAAACCTCGGACCGCCACCAAGGGAAGCAAGCCGTCTGCAGCAGCGCCCGCTCCATCGACGTCGAGCACCGCCTCGGCCAAAAAGTCGGGTCTGACGCCGAATGAGTTGTGGGGCGAGGTCCAAGCAGGAAACAGCAAGGCAGCGGTGGAGTTGGCGGAACTTTATATCAAGGGCGACGGCGTGCCCCAGAACTGCAAGCAGGCCCGCGTCCTGTTGCTGGTGGCCTCCGAGAAGCGCAACACCGCCGCGATCAAGAGGTTGCAGCAACTCGACAAGGGAGCGGCTTGCCCGTAGCTTCGACAGCGAGCCGCGCGGGTCTTTGCTCTTTCCATGAATGTACCGGGCATGGCGAGCGCCCGGCAGCCGTGGTTCTCGCCTCGCGACGGGTTCCCACCTCGATACCCCAAATAACGATTAGATAAGGAAGCTCACGCAACGCGGGAGAAGGCTACACCGGCCGGCGGATGCCGAGTTTGCGCATGCGAGCCTGGAGCGTGGTGCGCTTCATGCCCAGCAAAGTAGCGGCTCCTTTGGGGCCGGCGATGCGCCACTCGGTCTGCTTGAGCGCGCGCAAGATGTGCTGGCGCTCAGCCTCCTCGAGTGTGGAAATCGAGGAGGGCAAGGAGGAAGAGGGGGCATAGGAGGTAAAGGGGGAAGGAGCATCAGCGCCGGAAGCCGCGGCCGAGCCCGAAGCGTCTTTGAGTTCGGAGAGCGGGATGCGCAGCTCCTTGCCGGGAGAGAGAAGAACCGCGCGTTCAATGAGATTTTCGAGTTCGCGGACATTGCCGGGCCAGGAGTAGCGCTCGAGGGCCTCCATGGCGTCAGCAGGAATGTAGTGCACCTCTTTATTGAGGCTGCGGCTGAATCTTTGCACGAAGTAACGCACGAGCAAGGGAATGTCCTCGTGGCGCTCGCGCAGCGCGGGAATTTGGATGGGGAAAACATTCAGGCGGTAATAGAGGTCGTTGCGGAAGGCGCGCTGCGCGACCAGTTTCGAGAGATCGAGATTGGTGGCGGCGACAACGCGGACATCCACGCGCTGCGTCCGAGTTCCGCCGAGGCGCTCGAATTCCTGCTCCTGGAGGACACGAAGCAATTTGGGCTGAAGCTCGAGCGGAATGTCGCCGACTTCGTCGAGGAAAAGCGTGCCACGGTCGGCCAGCTCGAAACGGCCGATTTTTTGGTTGATGGCGCCGGTGAACGCTCCCTTCTCGTGGCCAAAAAGCTCGGACTCGAGCAGGCCGGACGGAATCGCCGCGCAATTGATTTTCACGAAGGTGCGGTCGCGGCGCGGACTGAGATTGTGGATGGCGCGCGCGAAAAGCTCCTTGCCGGTGCCGGTTTCGCCGAGCAGCAGAACGGTGGTGGCAGCGGGAGCGGCAAGCTCCACCTGGCCGAGAGCGCGCTTCAGCGCCGCGCTTTCGCCGACAATCTCCTCAAAGTTGAGCTCGCTACGGATTTCTTCCTCGAGGTAGAGTTTTTCGACGGCCAGCTTGTCCTTCAGCGCGTCGATTTCCTTGAACGCGAGTGCGTTTTCGACGGCGATGGCGATTTGCGCGCCGACCGGCTGAAGCAGTTCCACGTCCGCGCGAGTGAAAGCATCGAGGCGTCGGCTGGCGAGGTTTAACGTGCCAAAGGTGCGGTCACGATGGATGAGCGGCACGCAGCAAACCGCTTGCAAACCTTCGGCGCGAAGAATGCTCACGACTTGACTGGAGTAGTGGTCGAGGTCAGCGCCGCGCGCAAGGCACGGCTGTCCGGTCGAAATGGCGCGGCCAGCGGGCGTGTTTTCCAGGGGAACAACGGTGTCCGGCTTGAAGATGTTCTGGTTGGAAGGGAAATAGAAGGCATAAATTCTCAGCGTTTTCGAAGCAGGATCAAAAAGGGCCAGGCTGGTGTAGTCGTGGTGGATGACGCGCTCGAGCGTGGAAACAATGCCCGGGAAGAGCTCCGGGAGTTCGCGGCTGCTGATGAGCACATTGTTGACTTCGAGAAGCACGCGAAAGCGGTCGCGCTCGCGCGCGAGCTGCTTCTGGTAGGCCTGGGAAGTTTCCAGGTTGAGCGCATTATCGACCGCCACTGCCACCTGGCTGGCCACGCGCTGCATGAACTGAAGCTCGGTATCCGTGATGCGCTGCGCAACGGTGTGCCCGAAGCATAGCGTGCCGAGGCGATGTTGCGCGGTGGTCAGCGGAATAACCGCCATGGAACGGACGTTATATCCGCGCAGCCGTTCGATGAACTGGGGAAAGCGTGTTTCCTGGTCCAAATCGTCGATCAAGTACGGCTGCTGGTTCTGCCACACCCACCCCGAAGGAGTGTCCTCGAGGGGCACTTCACTGCCGGTGCGCTTCTCGACGGGGATGCGGCTTTCGAGAATGTGCAGGCGCATGACGTTCTTCGCGGCGTCGTGAAGAACCAGGGTGAGGAAGTCGAAATCAATGACGGAATGAAGACGCGCGGCAAGATCATGGAACAGCGCGGGGAGATCGCGCTGCTGCGCGATGGCCTCGCTCACTTCGAGCAGGGCTTCAAGTTGGCGCCGGGAGTGCTCCCGCGGGGAGGTTTGCGGCACTTCCGGCGGAGAGACTGCGCGTTCCGCCATAACAGGCAGCATACAACGAAAGACAACTTTCAAAAAATGCTTACGGTTTCGGTGTCGGCTTTGCAGCGGACGGCGGGGTTGCTGTTGGCGCGGGATTTGCCGCCGGTTGAGCAGTGGGCGGAGTCGCAGGTTTCGCTTGGATGGAGAGCAACTCAACCTCGAATACAAGCGTGGAATTCGGACCGATCGTGGGGCCGGCTTGGCGCGGGCCGTAGGCCAGGTCCGCCGGAATAAAGAGTTGCCACTTGGATCCCACCGGCATCAATAGCAGCGCTTCGGTCCAACCCTTGATGATTCCGCCCACTGGAAAACTCGCGGCCTGGCCGCGCTTGTAAGAGCTGTCGAATTCCGTGCCGTTGATGAGCGTGCCGCGATAGTTGACCGTGACGGTGTCAGCCGCCGTCGGCTTTGGCCCCGTGCCCTCCTGGAGAATCTTGTATTGCAGGCCGCTCGGGAGGGCGACAACACCATCTTTGACTTTGTTGGCGGCCAAAAACGCGTCGCCTTCTTTCTTGTTGGTCTCGGCAACCTGCTGAATCCCTTCTTCCTGCTTCTTGCGCAGATCGGCTTGCAGGTTGGTCAGAATCGACTGTGCTTCCTGGTCGTTCATGAGTAGATTGCCACCGCCGAGCACATCCTTGATACCGCGGAGCAGAATGGCGGGATCCACGTCCACGCTATCCTTCTTAAGGCTCTTGCCGATATTCATGCCGATGCTGTAGCTCAATTTGTCCTTGGGGGTGTTAAGCGTGAGAGCGGCCTGAGCTGGGCTGGCGGAAGTTTGCCCGGACTTGCTGGTCCCCGGTTTCTTGGCTGTCGCGGCGGTCGCCTGCGCAGCGGCTTTAGCAGGGGGATTTTGCGCTGCCGGAGCGGGCGCTTGTTGCGCTTGAGCGGAAGGCCAGAAGATCGCTCCAGTTGCAAGCATGGATAGCACAAACATCGACGGTTTTTGCATTCAAGCATTCTGGCATTGCTTGGAACGGTTAGCAAGGGAAACGCAGACTGCTGTTGAGACTTTTGTCATACCTTCAAAATCGGAAAGCCGCGGGATATCGAAGGCCCGTGAGCAGCAAGGATGCGATCTTCGCAAGCGAATGGATGCCGCCGCGCGCGCCGACGCTGGTGCAGTTGAGCGCGGCGGCAGCGCAAGCGAAGTCGAGTCGCTTCGGCAAGGTCCAGCCTTGCAAAAGCGCGTAGATGAAGCCGGCGTGGAAGAGGTCGCCGGCGCCGGTGGTGTCGACGGTGTCGACCCGAAACGCGGGGGAGTAGTGGAATTGCGCACCGTCCCAGGCGAGCACGCCGTCGATGCCCAGTGTGGCGGCGGTGAGGTGGCAGCCGAAGCGACGATGGACGGCGGGGAGGGATTTCTGCAAATCGTCGGTTGACGCAAGCTTGCCGGGAATATCACGGCTGGTAATCAGATAGTCTACATTTTTCAGCAGCGTTTCGACGCCGGGATAGAGTTCATCCAGGTCGGCGACGACCGGAACGCTCGAGGCGCGCGCCCAAGCGGCGGCTTGCGCGGCGGCTGCGGTGTCGTGGCCGTCAAGGTGAAGCGCGCGCGCGTTCACGACCCAATCGCGTTGAAGTTCTTCAGGACGCAGGGCGAGGCGATGGTCGCGCCGCCACAAGACGGTGCGCTCGCCAGAATCGTCCACAAGGATGAACGCTTGCTGGCTCGGGCAATCCGGCGCGGTGAGGAGATGCGCTTCAACGCCGACGCGCGAGAATTCCGCAGCGTGCAGCGCGGCCGCGCTGTCCCCGCCCACCTTTCCGACGTATCGCGTGCGGAGTCCCCATTGCTGGCAGGCGACTACGGCGGTGGCGGTTTGGCCGCCAGGTAGAATGGTAGTGGGGCGAATTTCGACTTTGGTGCCGCGCGCCGGATAATGCGCGACGGGAATGAGCGTGTCCGTGGCGTTGAGGCCCACGCCGGCGAGATCGACTTGTTCCACCTTCGAGAGGGTGGTCATCTGACTCCAGGCCACTCTAGAACGAAGCGGGCAGGATTGCAAAGTGGAACCGTTCGGGAAAACGCAGGATGAGAAGCGTTCCGTCTTGGTCCCGACCGCTGCTTAGGTCAAGCCCCGATGCCTCGAGCCCGAGGGCCCGGTCTTTTTAATTGAAGCGGGTGGTGCGCCAGAGGGCCAAGGTACAGATCGAGAGCAGCAAGAGCAGCGCGGCCGTCAAGAGCGCGGCGGGGCCCCGGTGCAAGGCCATTCGCGGGACGCGAGCCATCCCGGCAAAAACGACAAAGATGCCGCTGGCGGCAGCGACGAGAAGCCAGTCCCAGATGCTGCGGGAATGCGCCGCCTCATGAAGCCACCTAGTAGTTCTCGCGCCCCGAGTGCGCGGCGGTCTGTTCACCTTTGTAGGCTTTCCAGGCTTGGTCGATGACGTAAGCATGAATCGCTTCGGCTTCCTGGACCGTCAAGTGGGAGTTGGGAAAGGCGAACTTTGGCGGATCGGCGAGACCGGGCATGCCCTTCGACCAATGCGAGCCGCCCATCACGATTTGATACCAGTCTTTATGGACTTCCGGCGGGGCGTAGCGCAAATCCGGGACGGCGCCGTCTTCCACCCAAGCCCCGCTGCCGTCAATGCCCGGCGAGTGACAGCCTTCACAATAAAACGAGACGTAAAGTTTTTCGCCGTTGCGAATGGTGTCCACGCTGGCTTTTTGGCGCGGCGGTTTCGGAACGGGCGGAACTTCGATTTGCGGATAGGGGAATGGTACGCTGGCGCCCAGCTTGAAAGCATACAGACGCGTGGGACCCCGCTTCGATTCGGGCGTGGCCATGGTGCGCGCGGGCGCGAACAGGCGCGAGCCGGAGCCCCAACCGACCGAAGTAATGACGTATTGCTCACCCTTCGCGGAAAAGGTCACGGGAATCGAGTCGATCGCAGACTTCGTCCGGATGGACCAGAGTTTTTTCCCCGTGTCGGCGGCATAGGCGGCAAATTCGCCGCTTCCCTGCCCCTGAAAAACCAGGTTCCCGGCGGTCGAGAGAACGCCGCCATTTACGGCGATTTCTTCTTCGACCGACCAGCGCGCGGCCTCGGCGATAGGATCCCATGCGAGAAGGCGGCCAAACAGGCCTTCGCCACTTTCACCAGCTTCGGCGGGAGCTTTGCTGTCCGGGCGGCGATCGGTGGTGGGAATGTAAACAAGACCGGTGAGGGTGTCATAGCTCATGGGCCACCAGTTGTGCACGGTCCACTGGCGACCGCCGCCTTGCGAAGCGGGAATGAGGATGGGCTTTTGCGTTTGCAAGTCGTAACCGGAAGCCCAAATCGTTCCGACCAGCGGTTTGGCGGAAAGCAGCTTTCCGGTTTTCGCGTCGAGAATGTAGAAGAATCCGTTCTTGGGGGCGGTCATCGCCACGTGGCGCCGTTCGCCGTTGATCATCAAGTCGGCCATGAGAATTTGATTGTTCTCGTTGTGCACGCCCTCGGTGCCGGTCTGAAAATGCCAGACGTATTTTCCGGTTTCCGCGTTGACGGCAATGATGCATTGCGAGAAAAGTTTTTCCCCGGTGATTTGCGTGCCTGCCAATTCTCCGTAACCGACATCCGCACCCGCAGTGCCAAAAATCACCAAGCCCGTGGCGTCGTCATAGGTGATGGCGTGCCAGACATCGCCACCGCCAATCTTCCAGGCGCCTTCGCCGTTCCAGGTTTTCGCGGCCATCTCGAGTTCTTTGGTTTCATACGGCTTGGAGGGATCGCCGGGGACCGTCCAGAAACGCCAAACTTCTTTGCCAGTCTCGGCGTCGTAAGCAGCGAGCGCGCCACGGACAGCATCGTCCGAACCGTTGTAGCCCATAAGGATTTTTCCTTTGGCCACACGAGGCGCCCCGGTGATCCCCGTTTGCGTGGGCTCGCAAACCGTGGCTTCCCAGATTTTGGCGGACGTAGCGGCGTCAATGGCAATGAGGCGGCAATCGCCCGTACCCACGTAGACTTTTCCGTTCCAGACGGCCACGCCGCCGTTGGTGCGTGCGGAATAGGAGCCGTTTAGGGCTTGATCCAGCCGGATTTGCGGATCGTATTTCCAGATGAGCCTGCCGGTGGCAGCGTCCACGGCATAAACCTTCGAGAGGGGCGCGCCAGCGTAAATAACGCCATCCACGACGATGGGTTCGGAAACCACGCCCATTTGACCATCGTAGTCCAGATACCAGGCCAGGCCCAGATTGGCGACGTTCGATGAGTTGATTTGCTTGAGCGGGCTGAAGTGCTTGGAATCGTTGGTGCGGCCGTTTACGAGCCAGTTGACTCCGGTCGTGGCGTCGGAGGCGATGCGTTCGTCATTCACGCCGCCCGGCCCGATCGCGACGGGAGCCGCGGCAGAGGGCGAAAAATGCAGCGCCAGCGCAACCCCAATCGCCACAAGAACGAGTGTAAGACCCAAGATTCGCCGTGCTTGCATGCTGAAACCTCTCTCCGAAGTTGAAATGCGCCCCTTGCCCTTGATGGGAGAAAGGTCACGCGTTCCGGCTTCGCGCGGGATGACCGGATGTCATGTTAGGTGCGCGGCGGAAGGAAAGTCAAACACGCACCAACGCCGCGGCCAGCCAGTCTGAAAAACCGCAAAATGGCAGGGCGGGCTCGCGCGGTAGAGCCCATCCGTGTCAACCCACCACCGACAGGAAAACGAACAACTTGGACATCTATCGAGCATGCCGCCACAAGCTTCTTACCTGCCGGACAGGTAAGAAAATCACAACGACGAATCGCAGGCAAGCGGCCAGCCTGCCCGCTTACATTCCCCGGCCTCGAAAAGTCCTTGCCTTCTCTTGCCGTTTCTCCTCGTTCACGCCCTTCACAAGAAGCCCAAGGCAGTAGTGACGTCTCCACAACAAAAGCAGGGACGTGTTTCGAAGACCCGCCGAGATCAAAGCGACTAAAGCTCTTTTGCACCAAAGAATCCTAGGAAATTTATTCGGTCTTTACCGAAGCCACGGGCGACGTTTATGCTGTCGGGCAACAGGCTGGCGCCGGATTCCCCAACCAAGCGCTTATCGAACACTGGAACGGAACTAGTTGGAGCGTTGTCTCCAGCCCCGCCGAGCCTTCCGCTTCGGTACTCCCTGTCGGAGTTACGGCGGCGTCTTCGATACTGACCGTCGTGGGCGAGCAAGAGACGGACACCGTGCCTTACACGACCTTTGTGGCTGCGGGAGTACCGGGCGCTGAATCCATACAGACAACTCCCAACGGGGGCACCGGCGAAAACGACCAGTTTGCCGCTGCGACAACGGCCGATGGCGCGACCTGGGCAGTCGGGTGGGACATCAACACTTCCAATCACGATCCGCTCATCCTGCAAAGTCAGAACGGCGTGTGGTCTGTGGTTTCGAGCCCGAGCCTCGGGACGGGGTCGGACACCGGCTTCGCAGCGATTACCTCCACTCCCGGCGGTGGCATGTGGGCGGTTGGCGTAACGGCGCCGGCGAAAGGCGGGGGCAACTACTCGACCCTCATTGAATATCATCCGTAACAGTTGGCTTGTTGGCTCGTCGTGGCGTAGTTGAGGGCTCGGGCGGCTGACTGCCCGAGCCTTTCTTGTTCCTCCTCCGGAGCTTGCGATTACAAAAAATAGGGATGGTAGGCCTGGGCTTAAGGCCCAACCACGTCGAAGGGCCGCATCATTTCGTTGTCCTCGTGTTCCGCGATATGGCAGTGAAGGACATACCGGAACCGCTGCCCAGCTTCGACCGGTGTGCCTGCCGCCAGGTCGAACTTGGCGATGATTCGGTTGACGATTCCAGGCATGGCGCGGATCGTATCCTTCAATGCGGGCTTTCGTTCGGATCCGGTGGTTGGGTCGGCGCGGTAAAAAGCAGTTGGCCCGGAGCAGTAGACACATGCCATCCACTGATGGTGAGATACTCTCTGACGTATGGGAGTCGCCCGATGACCGCAGCAGATTTTCGCAGGATTGCGCTGAGCCTGGAGGGCGTGGAAGAGTACTCTCACGCAGGATTGCCGGCCTTCCGTGTAGGTGGCAGGAAATTTGCCTCGCTGGCTTCGCAAGCACAGGGCTACGGAAACCTGATGCTTACGCTCGAGCAGCAGGCGGCCTTTGTGGACGAGGCGCCCGAGATTTTCCTGCCGATTCCCGGCGGCTGGGGAAAAATGGGACACACCCATATTCGCCTGGCGGCAGCGAGTAAGGATGTACTGACGGGAGCACTCCAAACCGCGTGGAAACTGCGAATTGAGAAGAACGCAAAGACACGTGGGAAAAAGCGCGCTTTGCCTCCGCGAAGCGGAGTGGCAAACGAGAAACGCGGGAGGCGATGACCTGTGGTAGGCAGTCTGGCCGTATCGGCGACAATACTCCCGCGTGGTTATTGAACTGTGACGTTCCAATCGACCAATAAAGAATGCTGAAAACTTCGATATCCCCGATGCTCTCAGTCCGACGAGGAGCGGAAGCGGTGGAATTCTACAAATCCGCCTTTGCTGCAAACGTTGTGTATCGTATCGATGCACCTGATGGCGCGGTTGTCGCCCGCCTCTCCATCGATGGCGCAGAATTTTGGGTGGCCGATGAGTCTCCCGAGCACAAGAACTTCAGTCCCGAGACGCTTGGCGGCGGAAGCGTAAGAATAGTGCTAATCAAGGACAACCCAGGTGACGCGTTCGCAAAGGCAGTTGCGGCGGGGGCGGCCATCGTTTGGCCGGTGGGAAATCAACATGGCTGGCGGATCGGTAGAGTCGTCGATCCGTTCGGACATCATTGGGAGATCGGTAAGCCCTTGTCGTGATCTGCACTATGGCCTGCCGAAGTCCTGCGTGCGCAATTGATCCGCTCACACCGGGATTGTGTCGAGTTGGTCGGCAAACAAGACGTAATCTGGTTTTCTCTGGTTTTCTCTGGTTTTCTCGGGAGCAATTCACCGACGCATCCGTTGTCGTGCCCAGCTTCGCTGCGGTTGGCCGGCGAGCGCGTAAACCACATTCTATAATTCGCACTCGGCCTTCGGTCCGAGCGCGGTTCGGATCAACGCTGCAACAGTCTAGTCCGCCTGTCGCTAGGCCGACCCCGTTAGGACATCAGCCGGAAACAAGGGTTCTATGAGTCGAGAGGGAGCGCCGCGAAGGCGGCCCTAGTCCCAATTCTTAAGCTTCGGCCAGACCTGCAGCAGAGGGCCAAACCTCGG
>Ga0182033_10000646_pt1 | contig 16640 bp, 10 predicted proteins | sample tim00Cox0000000H_FD_125968 | JGI IMG/M metagenome (GOLD analysis project Ga0182033, IMG submission 125968) | Lab enrichment of tropical soil microbial communities from Luquillo Experimental Forest, Puerto Rico - timezero.00C.oxic.00.000.00H | ecosystem: Environmental > Terrestrial > Soil >...
AGCCGCGCTTGCCGCGACGCCGGTTACTCCGTTCGTCATCTACTCCTTCAGGCGCACTTTCCTCACGCGGCTGGCTGAGTCAGGCGCTGATCCCTGGACGCTGGCTCGCGTTGCCGGCCATAGCTCGACGGCGGTCTCTAGCCGCTACGTCCACCCCTCGGATGATGCGCTCCAGAACGCCATCGAGCGCCTGGGTGGGCACAAAATTGGGCACAGTGAAGACGAGCAGGAAGAAGCTGCCAGACAACTGCTCCTAACCGAGTGATACTATTGGCCTTATTGACGCGCCGGTAGCTCAGTTGGATAGAGCGTCTGCCAGCGAAGCAGATGCCCTCTGGGTAAGCCCGTCAGGGCTTCACTCCCGTGCACGACTTTCCAATGGCGTGTTGCTACGATGGCCGCGCGTCAAGACGAGATTTGCAAAACGAACTCGAATAAGTGCTTTAGAATCAAGCATCTGTCCAAAACCGGGTTCTAGTTGTTCGGCGATACTGCTCCGGACGACTACCGAATCATGAACTGCCGTAAATTCCGGTACACGCGGTGAAACTGAAATGGACCGCCTGCGCGGCAACGGAAACGCCTATAAAATCCTGGGCTACGTCGGTTGTTCGGTTGGTTTCGGGCCGTCCTGAGTCTCCTTTACCCGGCGGCTGCACGTGTGAGAGCATTCTCGCATCGTCAACTGCCCGGCCAAAATCCAGGCTGGCGGTTCATTCCGCCCGGCCCCGCCATACTATGCTAGTCCGAATGCTGGAGCGCTGCCGTGAATAATAATGTCAACCCATATTTGGAAGAACGGATAAAGAGTTGGCCACCCGAAAGGCAGGCCGAAGCGCGGAGAGGCTTCGGGGAATTCCTCAGCGGCGTGGTTCAATCACTAGTAGGCAATGTGCGTCGAGGATTCGTTAACAAGTTCTTGGACACAATAGGGCCAGTCGAAAAAATCGAAATCGAATTCATTGCGGACCAGATTGTGGATGCCAAAGATTCACACCGCTTGCGTCAAAAGACACTGATTGGTCTTGTCGCCGCCTTTGAAAGCGGAATCAAATACGCCGTGGAAGCAACCAATCGCCGAGAAAACCCTTCAGGCATCATCGAGTCATTGCACAAGAACACCCTGACAGGCGAGGCTCCAATCTCCGGCAGGTCGGACGCAGAAAAGGAGAGGATGATTGAAAGCTGGCGCAATGGCGCAGACGAGGGCTAAGACCGCGGCATGATACAACACGGGCTCGGACAGCCGCCATTTTCATGCCAGTACCTCAACTCCTAGGAACACGCACGATCGCAAGTGAAGGCTGCCCGACCTCGCGGCAAGCATTCGAGCAGCGCAGCCAATGTTGAAGAGCGCCCCCGTGACGGGAGGCTTTTTCCTATTTCGTATTGAGGATTTCGCCTCACGTGTTGGCGCTCAGGAAAAAGTTGACGCCTGACCACCTGCACAAATCCTAGTGCCCGTGGAGAGGCTATCGGCATACCTAGTTGTCATATGGCTTTTGGAAGACGGATATACAGAGCTCAGAATCACCGCGTGTGGGCAACTAGGCAACCCAAGTCGAACATCTCAAGAAACAAAAGAGGGAACCGAATCTCATAGAGCGGTGCCCGTGAGAGGTCGGCAGGTTCCCGCACCCCCCGAAACATCCGTGCAAGAACTGAAATCGAGTTCGTTCCAAGGCTAAGCGCTGGAGATAACACGTGTCATCGTCCAGCTCGGCCAAGGAGGAGCACATGTGGCCCAGCCTTCGAAAAACGACGCGAGGACGAATTCTTGGGAGCGCCGTTTCGGCGCTCTTTCTGTTGATGACGGCTGCCATGGTGAAGACATTTGCGGGGGCGGACAAGGACGGTGAATGGGCGACGTACTCCCATGGAGTGCTTCGCGTGGTGATTCCTTATCGCGCGGCGCAAGCGGGTGCGGGGCGGCTGACCGTAGCAGTTCTGGACCCTGAGAATCACATCCTTGGGCAAACCGAAGAGCCCGCAGAAGTGGCGAAGGGGGCGTCGCAGTTTAGAGCGGAATTAAAGTTGGAAAAGCCGGTGCCGCTTGAGGAGTTGGTCTGGCACCGAGTGCGATACGAGTTTCGCTATGACGACGCCAAAGGGGAAACGCTGGAGGGCGTGGATTCCATCTCGAAGATTTTGCGACTGCCGGTGCTTCGTGTTCTGGGCCAGCAAACCTATTTGGCTGGCAGCAAGGCGGCTGTGCGCGTGATTGTTAGCGATTCGAAAGGAGATGCGATTCCCGGACGGGGATGGGTGCGCATTGCACTAGCAGCCGAAGGAAAGGAACGGCGAACACTTTTCACCGGGCATTTGAATCGTCGCGGCACGACGGAGGCCCAATTCTCTTTTCCTGAAGGCATTACCGGCAACTGCAATTTGCATTACACGGTGGATACGGCCCTGGGAACAGCGGAATACACGCAAGGGATCTCGTTAGAGGACAAGGTGGGGATTCTTCTGACAAGCGACAAGACCATGTATCAGCCGGGACAGATGATTCACGTAAGGGCGCTCGCGCTGGATCGTACGGACCATCGCGCGGCTGGAAAACGCAATTTGGTTTTTGAGGTGGAGGATTCGCACGGGAACAAGGTCTTCAAGAAGGCAACGGCGACGGATGAGTTTGGAATCGCGGCGGCGGATTTTGCACTGGCGAGCGAAGTGAATCTGGGGACGTATCATCTGCGCGCGATCCTGGGAGCGTCCGGCACGGACTCGGCCAATGCCGCGGAGATTACGTTGAACGTGGACAAGTACGTTCTGCCGAAATTCAAGGTGGAACTGAATTTTGGCTCTTCTGAGGGAAAGAAAAAACACGGCTACCGGCCCGGTGACCACGTGAGAGGGACGGTGCAAGCAAATTATTTCTTTGGGAAGCCATTGGATGGCGCGGAAGTTTCCGTGAAAGCCGAAGGGATGGATGTTACGACATTCAACGCCGCTGCGGTTCAGGGGAAAACCGACCACGATGGTGCCTATCACTTCGATCTGCGGCTTCCTGGTTACCTGGCAGGGAGGCCACCCGACAAAGGCGCGGCAAAGGTACTGATCGAGGCAACGGTAAAAGACACGGCAGGGCATACCGAGAGCCGCGGCGAGCCGATTACGGTCAGCGAATCTGCATTCTTGCTGACGGCGATTCCGGAGGGTGGGACGCTGGTTCCCGGCCTGGAAAACCAGGTGTTCCTGGTGGCGTCCTATCCCGACGGATCACCCGCGGAAGCGAGACTTAGGGTGCGGTCCAAGTCCGGTGAAGAACAAACCGTCAAGACGGATACCGGTGGTCTCGCGGTGATCACCGTGAAGAAGCCGCAGAAAGACGAGATCCTGCACATTGATGGGACAGACAAAGAGGGAGAAAAGGTTTCCACGCCAGTGCCGTTCGAGGTTCGCGCAGGGGATGAGCAGGTGTTGCTGCGAGCGGAGAAGGCGATCTATCGCGCGGGTGATTCGATTCGACTGAGGATCCTGACGACGAAAAAGCGCGGAACGGTTTACATCGATGTGGTGAAAGACGGGCAGACGATTCTTACGCGAGATTTGGACCTTACGGAAGGCGAAGGGGAGTTGACACTGGCGGCCGGTCCCGAGTTGGCGGGCACCGTGGATATGAATGCCTACCTGTTCGGCCAAAATGCACAGCCTATGGCGGACCACCGGCTGGTGTTCGTGCAACCTGCCGATGAGCTCAAGGTGGCGACGGTGGCGGACGGGGGCGTTTACAAGCCGGGTGACGATTCGCACATCCAGTTTCACGTTACGGACAAAAATGGAGCGGGGGTGTGCGCGGCATTGGGGTTGCAGATTGTGGACGAGGCGGTATTTGCGCTTGCGGAAAAGAAGCCTGGATTCGCGAAAGTGTTCTTCTACCTCGAGCAGGAAGCGATGAAGCCGCGGTACGAGATTCACTCCGTCGGGCTGCCGGACGTAGTCGAGCCGGTTTCTGACGAAAAGGAGGCACAACGTGAAGTTGCCGCACGCGCACTTTTCTCGGCCACGGAAATCGCGAGGCAGAACCGATTCGAAGGCGAGGCCGGACGCGAGATTCCGCAAGTCAAATACTATGACTACTGGAACCGATACCAGGCGCAGTTTCACCAGGACGTGAAGAAGCTCGCTGGTGTGTTGCGGCATGCGATTGCAAGCGATCCGCATGAGAACAACCTTGAGAAAGCGTTCAGGAAGCTGGCAGATTCCGGCAAGCCGGAATTTCGCGATGCGTGGGGAATGAAACTGAAACTCGAGCGCATTACCTCTGACAACCTTAAGACGATGTACACGATTCGCAGCGCCGGACCAGACAAGGCTTTCGATACCGGAGACGATTTGCGAGCGACGCTCTATTTCCGGCGGAGCCGGATCGTGGCAAACGCAGCTGATGGAAACATCAAACTGGGTGTGGAGATTGAGCACGACCGCGGACCGAACAACAATCGCGCGGAAATTTCGGGGTTGGCAATCGATGCGAGCGGCGCCGTGATTCCGGATGCAGTCGTAACCATCCGAAATTTGACGATTTCAAGCGCGCAGACCGTACACACGAACGCGTCAGGGAAGTTTCATGCGCCGGCGCTGCGTCCGGGGATTTACAAGGTGACGCTGACCCGCCCGGGTTTCCGGCAAGCGGAAGATACCTTTCAATTGGAGGCACGCGACAGGGCAGAAATCACGGCGCGATTGGAGATTGGATCTGTCTCGGAAAGCGTGGAGGTTTCTGCGAATTCAGTAGTCGTTAGGGCCGGAGCCCCGGGTGGAGTGGCCGGAGACATGATGGGTGGAGTCGTTGGCGGGCAAGCGTGGGCTCCTCCGGCAGCGAAGCCTATGCACAGGATGATGTTGCTGGGCCTGCGGGAGGAAGGCCGGAACGTCACGCGCATGGCTGTGGCCGACGACGACAAGAGGGAAACTGCCGACCTCTATGCGCGATCGTACTTTCCCGAGACACTGTACATCAATCCCGAGATCATCACAGACCGCAATGGATTGGCAGAGATTTCTGTTCCGCTGGCGGACAACATCACGACGTGGCGGATGTCCATGGTCGTTTCGACGCAAAACGGGACGCTGGGCACGGCAAGTTCGAGTTTGAAAGTGTTTCAAGATTTCTTTGTGGATTTGGACTTGCCGGTGGTGCTGACGCAGGGAGATCAAGTGTCGCTGCCGGTAGCCATCTACAACTACACGGATACGAAAGGCGAAGTGCAGCTGAAGCTCAAGGACGAGGATTGGTTTGCGCTGGTGGATGACTCCGGAGAGAAGTCCGTGCAAGTGAATGCGCAGCATGTAGGCGGAGCGCAATTCACATTGGAGGCGAAACGAATTGGGAAGTTTAAGCTGACCCTTTCCGCGCGGATGCAAGGGAGCACGAAGCGGGCGGACGTGGTGGTGCGGGAAATAGAAGTCGTTCCGAATGGACGGGAGCAAAACATCGTATTTAACGGTCAACTGGAATCGGCGGTGAGCCTCCAGGTGGAATTTCCACGGACGGCGATTGACGGGGCGAGCAAGATTTTTGTACGCCTTTATCCCGGGCCGCTGAGCCAAATCATAGAAGGGATGGATTCGCTCTTGCGGATGCCGGGCGGGTGTTTTGAGCAGACCTCCTCAAGCACGTATCCGAACGTGCTGGCACTAGACTACATGAAGCGGACAAAGAAGCTCACGCCCGAGGTGCATGCAAAGGCGGAAGGATTTATTGCCAATGGATATCAGCGGTTGCTGACATTTGAGGTCCATAGCGGCGGATTTTCCTGGTTCGGCCAGGCCCCGGCCAGCAAGATTCTGACCTCGTATGGACTGATGGAGTTCGACGACATGTCGAAAGTGCATGACGTGGACCCGCGCGTGATTCAGCGCACGCAGCAGTGGCTCGCGTCGCAGCAGCAACCGGATGGCGGCTGGAAGCCGGATACGCAGTTCATCAATGAAGGAGCGACGAAACGGTACAACAAGGATGTGCTGCGAATTACAGCCTACATTGCATGGTCGCTCGAAAATACCGGATATCAGGGACCTGCGGTTCGAAGGGCCAGTGAATACATTCAAAAGCATCTTTCGGAAAAATCCGACGCGTACACGCTGGCCGTGCTGGCGAATTTCGCCGTGGATTCCGGACAAGATCGCGAGTTCACGCGGCAACTGATGCAGATGCTGTTGGATGCACGCACGGAAAAGGATGAGCAGGTCTGGTGGAGCACGGAAGAAACGGGCGTTTACGCGACGGGAACGAGCGCGAGCGTGGAAACCACCGGGCTCGCCGTGCAAGCCCTGCTGAAATGGGGACAAGCCGCAGCAGTGACGCGCAAGGCGCTAGCGTACATCACGGCGAAAAAAGACGCGAGCGGCGCCTGGGGCAGCACCCAAGCGACCATCATGGCGCTGCGCGCGCTGCTGCTAGCCACCGAAAAAGGAACGGCCGATTTGCGGGGCGCTGTGGAGATTGTGGTGAATGGAAAAACCGCGGAAAAGCTGGCCTTGACTCCGGAGAATAATGATTTGTTGCATCAATTTGTCTTCAAGGAGATTGCGGGGAGCGGGACGAACGTGGTGGAGATTCGCTACGACGGCAAAGGGACGCTTGGGTATCAAACCGCGGGACAATACTTTATTCCGTGGGAGCAAGAAAGCGAAAAGGAGCCGCTGTCGATTTCCGTGAACTACGACCGCACGAAGCTGGCGCAGGATGACATTGTGACGGCAACCGCCACGATGCGAAACAATTTGCCGAAAAGCGCGAACATGATAATGGTGGACCTGGGAATTCCGCCAGGATTCGACTTGCTGAGTGAGGACCTACAGGAGTATCAGGAGAAATCGTCGCGCATGCGAAGCGGACGACTGGAAAAATTCAGTCAGACTGCGACTCAGGCAATTTTATACTTCAACGCGTTCGCGGCCGGCGAGACGGTGCAACTGAAGTTCCGCCTTCGAGCGAAGTACCCGATTCGTGCCCGAACCTTCCAGTCGCGTGTGTATGAATACTACGATCCGGACGTCAGGTCGGTGGCGCGGCCGGTGGTGCTTGAGGTGAGAAAGCAACAGCGTGACACACTGTAACTCAGTTAGATCCTTTTGAAGGCCCCCTGCGCGTTCTCCGCGCGGGCGGCACGCTGTCGAGCCTTGGCGTTTATTCCGGGAAGCTCTCCATTCCTCACGAACCGTTTGCGGCGGGCCTCGGTAATCACAAAATTATCACGACACTTTGCCCTGGCGGCAAAGAGCGCATGCAACGCTTGATGGAACTCGTGCGCCGCGGTCGTCTGGACTTGCAGCCGTTATTGACACACAGGTTCTCCCTGGATCGCATCACCGAAGCCTACAAGCTCTTCGGCGAGCGCCGCGACAACGTCATCAAAGTGGCCATCACACCTGCGAGGTCTTAACCGGCAGCGAGCGCCTGCGATTTGTGGAGGCTCACCTGTTGGTCAAAACATAAGCCGTTGTCCAAAAACAGGCTCTAATTATTCGGCTATACACGATAACTGACAGTCGTGAACGGTTCGGCCTCCGCTGGACGCGGATGCACGTCGCGACTGTCAGGGACGATGACTGGCGCTGCGGGAGACAAGTCAGCGGTTCAGGATCGCACCGCGCTTGCCTTCCAAGAGTTTCATGACCTTCTCCGCCTTGTCAGCCTTGACGCCCACTTCCTCTAGCGCCGCGCGAAAGTGCTTGAGAAAGGCATCGAAGTGAGCATCGTTCAAGCCCTGCTCCCGCGGATGTGCATGGGCGGCGGTAATATCTTTGCCTGTATAGACGACGCGTCCGCCGAGGAGCATGGAGATGAACATACTCTGGCGTGCGAGCAAGTGCGCCATATCGGTACCCTTAAAGAAGCGGCTGACACTGTCATCGGCCAAGACTCTTCGGTAGAAGGAATCTGTGGCCGCCCAGACTGTTTGTCTTCCGCCAATCAGGTCATACAGTTCGTCGATCATGGTGACACTCCGGATCGATGGGAATGGAGCTATCCGGGTGACCTCATTTCGTGGAGTCCATCCGTCCCAGCTCGTCCTTTGACAATAGCTTCATTTCGCACCCCAATGCAGTTACACCGTGCCTCTGTCGAATCAAGCTTGATACCAGGAGGGCTACGCGTTTGCTTACCTGACTAAGACGTGAATCTGATGACGTTGCCAACCGCCTAAAGTGAGACGCCAATTTACCACATCACCCTGCGGCCGAGTCGAAATTGCCAAGATGTCCTGAAGAACAAAGATGCGGTATTTCTGCTGAAGTACTGGATCGCCGCTTGCGACGGGGAGCAGCTGGATGATGTAGTGACCGGATTGGGAGCGATTGGAATGGCAGGACTGCTACTGCGAACAGCTTTTCTTCTGGGATCCTTCTTTGGCCGCCTTACGATTTGTCAACATCTTCAGATAGGTAGGTGACTTGCTGTCGCCCCATACCGTTCCGTTTGTGTTCACCACAAATTCGACTTCGACCTGAGCATCAGTAAGGCGAAGTGTTTTTCCGTCCCGGTCTTTCATCCCGAACCCTGTCCCGCCGACCACCGCGTTCCCTATGTCCACTATCTCGCGGGGTTTGTAAAAACGGCCGCTGGGTTTATAAGAGCCACTGCGGTCTCCCGTCGGTTCGATGCTCCGGTCGGTATCCTGGCGGCCGGCCGCCTTGCTACCGTCCCCAAACGTTAGAGTCCAGAGAAGGCCGTAGCCATCCCAGGTTTCCTTGGTGTCTCCGAATTCAAGCACGGCGGAGCAGTAGCTCCCCTGCGCGTTCTGGCCGCAATGGGCCTCAGTAATCCGCAATGGGGCGTCGGCTTTATTCTTGATTTGCGGATGGTCCACTTGAGCGAAACTGCTGCATGCCAGCGCGAAAAGTGGTAACGGGATGAAAAATCGTCTCGTTTTCATGGCTTTCTCTATTGTATTGCCCTTGGGTTCCGGTCATCCATGCACATTCTCCGCCAACCAGGGCCCCGGACGCACAGCTTTTGGCGGCACAGCCGGCCCCCATCCCATGCAAGAAGGATTGCCGCGCGGGGGATTGACGGCGTTTCGGTAAGCGATTTGCCTTGAAGAGGAAACTGAGGTTCTGACGGTGAATAGACCTGTCTTCACTGGCTAGGTGCAAAAAGCGACCCGCACTTTCTGCACTACCAGACGACAAGCTACGCAAGTTGATCCTCGCTGGTATCGAACAACCATCGCGACAGCGGGGACAGAAACAGCGCTGAGGGCCCGTACCGCCGCCGGGCAGGCCTGCCAGACCGTGGCGCGCAGCCGTATATCAAAGCCGCGAGGGGTTGGCGACTTGCTGGTCTGTTAGGTCACGGCTGCTCAGATGCTTTCTCTTTTGCAGGTGTCATGTTCTTCTTCAGTTCTGCCTGTTGCTCAGGTGTGAGCACCTCGTTCAGCTTGGACATCATGCCCTCGTGGAGCTCTTTCATTTTCGCCCTTTTCTGTTCTTCACTGAGCGAAGCATCACTGACCACCGCCTGCCGCTTAGTCTTCGCATCCGCGAGGATGTCCTTGACCTTCGCCTTCTGGTCGTCAGTGAGATTCAGACTGTCCAGCGCAGCCTGCATTTTGTCGTGCATTCCCTTTTCTTTACCTGAGGCTTGCGTCGCAGGATTAGCCTGTGGTTTCGCTGAAGCGAGGGGCATGGCCAGTGCGGCAAGCAATCCAAACGACACTAATCCTCCCAAGATTCTTTCGACCTTCATTTGCGAATCTCCTCGGTATGATTTCTTGGTGGGTTGAGGGTCGGGTCCCGCTATGCTTGTATCACATTGATTTGCGCTCGGCGACAAGAAATTTGCCCGACCCCGGTATGCGATCTTGGGCATAGCGGGAGAGGATTTCTAGGCCTCAGGTCTCGAGAGGTCCCGGTAACGGGACACGGTCACCGTTAGGGCAAAACGTAACTAAGCATCGTGCGCGAGGCGTCGGCCACCGGAGAAGGGCGCCCGAGGCTTGCCGGCCATGGCTATACTTTCAGGTGACCAGGTTGATGTCCCGACTGAGGTTAATACATGCCACCAAATCCGAGTCCGCCGATCGACGCTTTGACTCCGCCGCGGTTAATCAAGCGTCTGCTTGGAAGCTTATCGATCTTCACGATGGTGATGACGATTCCCCAGGTTCTCACCATCTGGGTCAGCCATCGTGCGGCGGGGATATCGATGGTCTCCTGGGGGGCTTACCTCGTCTCTGCCGCTGTTTGGCTTTGGTACGGCTTACAGAAACGAGATAGGAACATCTACCTGCCGTGCCTGGGGTGGATCATCCTCGATGCCGCCGTTATTGTTGGAGCTTTGGTCTACGGCTGATGGGCTTTATTTGTGCGCTGCGTTAGAAGGGTTTCGCAACGATTTGTTCATCGTTGAACGGCAGTTTCCGAGCTCGCACCTGGGGAGGGACATCTTGGGTTGAGCCGGACTGATTTTGTAGCCGGGAGGAACTTCAAATAAAGAGGCGTCAGGGTCTACTCTTCTAATATGGATGAGAGCACTTCGTGATTCGACCTCTCTTTTGAAATCTGAAGAGACCATGAGTAGGGTCGCGCCAAGTTCATCCGACCGCCACGCTTCTGTAGCCCGAATCGGCCGCCCCTTCCAGTCGCCGTCCTTTTTGGTTCCCACCCACGTAATCCTTATTCCGCGCGCTTGAAACCCCGCAATTCGCTTATTTCCCAGATCCTCCACCGAGACACCGGCGGCAGTCTTCAAGATCAACAGCAGGGTTAGCGCATAGGAATAAGGATGATTGCTTTGCTGAAATAGCGGGACCTTACTGCACGACTGTTTGACATCCGCGGTCCGGGAACCAGCGACTAGATAAATGCTCTTGCCGCCAAAGCAATCAAAAACACTGGCCGTGCCCAGCGCCCAAATGGTGTTTGCGTCGTGGTGGGGCGAGAAGGAGTAAAACTGCCATGGCAGATCATGCTGTTCGATGTAAATACGACCTGCTGCATCTCGTGCAACCAGGTCCTTGTCATGAAACGATTCGTCGCCGGACTCTATGATGCGCTCGGCAGTGAATGGCTTATCTTTCTCGACGCTGACCCAAAGAATCGCAGCGCACGACAGGGCCACGTCGTTGACGTCGGTGCACGAACCGTGGTCCTGGCCAAGCGCCGCGCTCGATCCACCGAGTTGCGAAACCGTCGAAATGCTGACAATGCTTAGCCAGGCAAGAGTATCCCGGAAACTCGACATTTTCCGACTCTCTTTCAGGGAAGTTGACACAGATCAACGGAAAGACTTGTTTGCTCGTTAGTTGAACCCATAGCTGGCGCACAGAAGCGGCCGCGGACTTCTTCAACCGACCTGCTTTGAACGCTAATACTTGTGACTTGTCGATGTCGTTGCTCTGGGGCAACCAAAGGCTAGCAACGCAAAGCACGTCCCCAGCCTGACCTGCCGCTCGCGCTTGGTCTGCAGTCATGCCAAAGTAGTAGTTTCGCCGCGCGCTGGGGCCCGTCGAGTGGCGAGCCGACTTGAGCACGCCCTACCGTTGATGCTTGAATGAATTACTCATAGCGCAGAGCTACCATGGGATCGACGCGCATTGCACGCCGCGCCGGGATGTAAGTGGCAAGAAGCGACACACCGGCCAGCAGAAGCGAAACCGTAATAAACGTTAGGGGATCGGCTGCGCTCAATCCGTACAATTGGCTGGAGATGAGCCGCGATACGCCGGCAGCCAGTGGGACTCCCAGGCCGATTCCGGCAAACGCGAGGCGCATTCCCCCGCGGAGCACCATGTTCATCACTTTTTGCCGCTCCGCGCCCAAAGCCATGCGGATGCCGATCTCCCTCGTTCGTCGACCCACCGAGTGCGACATCGTTCCGTATAGCCCGATGGACGCCAGCAGCAATGCGAGCAGGCCCAACACGCCGGTGAGCTGGGTGAGTGATCGCTGTTCTCTTAAGGAGTAGGTTACGACCTCGCCCTGTGTCTCGACTGTGCCGATGGGTAGCCCTTGGTCTAAGGCTTGCGCCGCCTCGCGTATCGGGGCCGCAACCGTCGCCGGGCGTTCAGCTGTGCGGACCTCAACCACGGCCTGGCCGGTCATCGTTGGCGGCGCCTGCGTAAAGGGAATGTAGGCGGCCCGCGCGGAGCGCCGGCTGTCTTCCTCTTGACGGAACTCTGTGAGGATGTCCTTGACCACTCCGACGATTTCAACGTCGGTTGGATTGTCGTCGGTGAACCGAACATGCCTGCCGATGGAATTTTCGCCTGGAAAATACTGCCGAGCTGCGCTCTCGCTTAGGATCGCTATTTTCGGAGAAGTCGCAGTGTCCGCCGGCCTAAAGTCCCGTCCGGACAATAACGGAATCCCCATGGTCGCAAAGAATTTTGGCGCAACCGTATTGCATGAGACTCGGTTGTCCTCCGTGTTGCCGGTAGCGTGCTCAGGAATCGCAACAGAGCGGCCCCAATATCCGCTGAAAAGCTGCAAGCGAGAAAGGCTCGCCGACTGAACAGCCGGGAGCGCGTTCAGCCTGTCGAGCAATTGCCAATAGAGACTGTTTTCCTGCGGAATGTCGTATCCAACCATGGTCGGTAAAACCCACATTAGGAGCACTTTTTCGCGCTCGAACCCGACATCAGCGTTGCTGAGCTTCTCAAGACTCTGCAGGAGCAGCGCGGCGCCAATAAGCAAGGTCAGACAGAGCCCGATTTGGGAGATCACCAGAGTACTGCCCCCGCCCAATCGCGACCCGTTTGCCCGCACCGCAGAGCTTAAAAAGCCGGACCCGCTAGCTTTCAGCCCGGGCGTTAGGTTGGTGGCCGTGGTGCGCAGAGCAGGGAAAAGGCCGAAACCGACTCCGGTGAGTAGTGATACGGCAGCGGTGAAGCCGAGAACCCGCAAGTCCGGCGTGATGGAAGCTACGTCCTCGGAAATCAATGCCGACAGGAGCTGTCCGCCCCATAACGCCACCAGCAAGCCTAGGCAACCCCCCATGCACGCAAGAAGAACACTCTCGGTCAGCAATTGGCGGATAACTCGCAAACGGCCCGCCCCGATCGCAAGCCGGGTGGCGATTTCTCGCTGCCGTGTCGCGCCCCGCGCCAGCAGAAGATTCCCGACATTGATGCAGGCGATCAACAAGACGATTCCGACTACCGCGGCGGCGATGCGCAGTTGCGTAGAAAACCGATGCAGCCCGCCGTGTCCGGCTGGTATCAGTCGGATAGTCTTTTCCAAAACGCCTCGCTGCTCCGCTGGAGTCAGCCTGCTCCCAGCCACCTGCAATAATATCTGTTGGTAAACGGACGTCAGTTCCGCGCTTGCCTGCTTTTCGCTAAGCTCAGGTTTCAGGCGGCCGATGATGCTTACGGTGTCGTTGTCTTTCATCGACAAATGATGATGTGTCGCCATGGGCACCAAGACGTCAGCAACTCGTCCTCTATCAAATTCGGGCGCCACGCCGACAATCACGAACGCAATTCGCTTCAGCGTAATCGTCTTCCCCAAAACTTCTGGCGATTTTCCGAATCTCCTCCTCCAGAAGTTCTCACTGAGAACACAGACCAAAGAGTTCGCAGGCTGATCGTCATGAGGAGTTAAGACTCGGCCGCGAAGCGCGTGGATTCCCGTCACTGAGTAATACCTTCCGGAAACGAATTTCCCCAGGACGTTTTCCGACGCGCCGTCGATCGACGCGATCATAGGCCCTTTATCCGTGGCAAATGCCTCCGAGAAGGAACTTGTGCCGGCAGTCAGTTTTTCGTAATCGGGAATGAGCACGTCCGGCTTGAGTTCGAACAGCCGCCCGGGGTCCTTGATTGGCAGCCAGCGCAGTACAGCCTGGTCAATCAAGCCGAATATGGCTGCATTTGCCCCGATGCCGATCGCCAGAGTGAGAATAGCCACAGTCGCGAAGCCGGGACTTTTGCCCAACACGCGCAGCGCATAGCGCAAATCCTGAAGGAGGCTTTCGACAAAACTGATCCCACGCGCTTCGCGGCATTCTTCCTTGGCGCGCTCGATGCCGCCAAACTCAATCCGCGCCTGCCGCAACGCCGTTTCGCGAGGTGCTCCGTTGCGAAGCAAGTCCTCGACGCGTGCTTCGACGTGGAAACGCAGCTCCGCATCCATCTCGTGTTCCATCCGAGAACGCCGCAAGACGGCAAGCAACCAAAGACGAAACCGACTCCACTGCGTCATAGTTCCTCAGGCGTAGCTTTTGGAGGGCTTGCAATTACAGTGCTGCGTGTTTGGCAGAACTTCCATTTGTCTGTCCATGATAGCGGCTTTCCTAGACAGCCTAGGAATCTAGCGTATTCTCTCCTAGACTGTCAAGGACAGGCGTTCCGTGTCATGTTGCGCCACCGGTTTAAAGGATGCGGAAGCAAGTCCAATCCCATAGCCACGAGCTCGAGCACCCGCTGTTAGGCCGTGCTCGTCGCGACCGCCAGAGGTCACCTCAAAGGGCTTAACCGGACGCGCGGAACGACCTGCCCACGTTTACTCCCCTGCGTGAATGAATTATCCCTACACGGGACCGCCTTTTGCCACACACTTAGAAACCTTTGCAGCTCCCTTTGCGGGATAAAGCGCACGAGCGCGCGAGAGTAAACCCGCTATCTTTCTGGACTTTACTGTCCACTTAAAGTTGGCTTGCAGTTCACCTGCAGGGCATTGTCATCCGTCCAGAAATGCGCGAGAGTGCGCGGCATTACAGCGCGGCTTCAGATGAAAGGGGCTCAAGCTGGGTGATCTGGAACGGCGCTGAAACGAGCGAATAGGAGGATGTCATGAAAAAGGCGTTTTTCAGAATCACAGGCATTTTGGCGCTGGCCTTCCTGGCAGCGGGTTCGGTCGTGCGAGCGCAGGAGCCCCTGCTCGTGAATATTCCCTTCGCATTCACGGCGGGGAAGATGACGCTCCCGGCAGGCGAGTATCGGGTCCAGAGTACGGCAGAGGCTTCTTCGGCTCTGTTGATTCAACGCATTGACGGCAGCGCCGCCACGTATGTAATGCCGCATGCGGTGCAGGCGAACAGGCCGCAAACTCAGTCCAAATTGGTCTTCCGGCGCAACGGCGAGCGCTACTTCCTTTCGCAAGTCTGGATAGAAGGCCATTCGCGTGGAAAAGAACTCTCGCCATCAGCCAAGGAGAAGGAACAAACACTGCTGGCGCGCAACGAGGCGCCTGACCAGGTCACGATTCTCGCCCGCCTCATTCCATCCAACCACTAGTGCCTCCAGAACGGGCGGCTAACTCGCGGGAATCCGCAGCAACCCCTCGGATTCCCGCGGTCCCTTTGTTGAATGAATTGCTTCCCAAGTCGTTGAGTTTCCGTGCGGCCAGAATCGCTGCGGCAAAAAAGATTGCGTCTTTCCGCTGCTCACCAATTTGCGTCACCAAGCGGAAAAGAGGCCGGCAGAACAACTCGATTCGCCGTTTCCTCAAGCCGGAGAGCGAGAGCTGTGACGACAAGCGCTAAGCGAGACAGGTCGCCATGTACAGGAGAATAGCCCTAATCATAGAGCCAGGGGTTTTCGGAATCGTCAGTGCTTTCAACCTTGCTGGATGCGGCCATCGACACCACGACCGGGACCTTAACATCTGCAGGGCTGGTAGCCGTCGGAACAGGTCCTACCTCCTTGGCGTTGGATCCCCGAAGCAAGTTCGCCTATGTAGTGAATTCCGGGTCGAACGACGTCTCGACGTCTATGTGACGAACGCCGGCTCCAACAGCGTGTGGGTGTACAACATCGACGCCTCAACCGGAACCTTGACGCTCATAGGAACGATAGGCACATGGAGGGGTGCCGGCAGCTCTGGCCGTGCACTCTTCGACGTATTCCATTTTGGAGGGCCACATAACCTAATACCCACACAGAAGGCCGTATCGAGAAGAAAACCTGTTGGAAAGCGGCTATGAAAAATCCTTCTGATCCGCTCTAGGCATCGGCCTGGTCACCGCGACATTAGGATTTTTGACCACCATGGTGGTACCGGCGCCGGTGACGATAACGAGCACCGTCGGGAGCAGGAGTTCGAACCACAACGTGCGAGTGACACCGTGACTCTTATGGCCAGCCAACTCAACACCACCTGTGGTAACAATACCTTCGAAATGTTCGGCTTCGATGATTTCCTTTCATGCTTCCGGCGGGGAAGCTGCTGCTCGGGCGCGCTTCGACGTCTTCTTGAGCGGCGTCGAGTGCTCGGCTGTGCAGATCGGGCAGGACCAGGTTACCGTCAAGGTTGCATTCGCGCTGACGGGTTCTGGTCGCAGCACGAGGCCGTGGTCGGTGCATTTGGCTGTTGGCAAGCCTTTCAAGCCTAAGCGGTGCTCGAGTTCAATCATGAAGCATCCCCCTGGGGAACCTATCTCGCGGAGCGGCCCGATGTGAGAAGCGAAAGCAGTCTCGGCCATCGTGGTGCTCTTCGTGCCGCACAGTGCGTGGGACTCCATCTCGGCCAGAACAACCTTCAGTTCGTAGCAGACCTGGTCTCGCGGTCAATCTGGAGGCAACCTCGGTCTGCTTCTCTGCGGAAGCGCAATCGCCATGTCATTTCTTTGTCAAGTTTCGTGTAAACAGTTGGCACCAGCCACTTTGTTCCGTTTTTTGGCCTCGCCTCTCCATTTTGGTGCGCCTCGACTGGGGAACCAATCATGAGGACTTATTCGTGCGAGC
>Ga0182033_10000656_pt1 | contig 16544 bp, 14 predicted proteins | sample tim00Cox0000000H_FD_125968 | JGI IMG/M metagenome (GOLD analysis project Ga0182033, IMG submission 125968) | Lab enrichment of tropical soil microbial communities from Luquillo Experimental Forest, Puerto Rico - timezero.00C.oxic.00.000.00H | ecosystem: Environmental > Terrestrial > Soil >...
CTGCCGATCGCGGCGACGACACCCGCCCCCTCGTGACCGTAGACGGCGGGATAAGGCATCGCGAAATAGCCGTCGCGGGCATGCAGGTCGGTGTGGCAAATGCCGGTCGCGGTGATCTGGACCAGCACCTCGTCGGAGCGCGGCGCCTCGAGCTCGAGGCCTTCGAGGTTGAATTTGCCAGCCTTCTCTTCCATCACTGCCGCAGTAACGCGCATCTAGAATTCCTATCGCGAGCGCCCTGTTCGCCAGCTCTGCGCCTCGCGCGCGGTTTCGATCAGCTGCCAAATCCGCGGGGGCGAGAGCGGCAGTTCGCGCGGCTGGACACTTAGCGATGCGAGCGCCGAGGCGACCGCATTGGCGATCACCCCGCCCACCGGAACGACGCCTCCCTCGCCGGCTCCCTTGGCGCCGAGCGGGTTGATCGGCGACGGGTGCGTCTCCGTCACGACGGCGCGGATGCATGCAAAATCGCTGGCGGTAGGCAGCAGATAGCCGGCGAGCGAGCCAGTCAGCAGCTGCCCCTGGCTATCGTAGACGAGGTGTTCGAGCAGCGCGCCGCCCAGCCCCTGCACGACTGCGCCGACCATCTGTCCCTTCAACAGCAATGGGTTGATGATGCGCCCGACATCCTCGACCGCGACATAGTCGATGACTTCGATATGGCCGGTCAGCGGGTCGACCGCGACATGGGCGGCATGTGCGCCGTAGCTGTAGGCATGTCTGCTGTTGGCGAAGCTCTCCTCGGCCGACACCCCGTCGGCAGCCAGCGCGGCAAGGGCCACCGATTTGCCTTCGGGAGTGGCCGCGAGGCGGCCTTCGACGAGTTCGATCGTGCCCGGTTCGCAGCCGAGGCGCTTCGCCGCAGCGGCTCGCACCGCCCGTTTGAAGCTCTCGGCAGCCAATAGGATCGCCGAACCGCCCATCACGACCGCGCGCGAATGAAACGACCCGAAACCCTCGCGGACAAAGGCGGTCGAGCCGTGGAACACACCCCGAATGCGATCGATCGGTATCTCCAGAGCGTCGGCGGCGATCTGCGCGAAGACGGTTTCGAGACCTTGCCCAACCGCCGAGGAGCCGACGAAGACCGAGACCGTGCCGTCGGCCTCGAGCACCAGACGCGCATTTTCCTGCGGGCCGGCCGCACTACCCTCGACGAAACACCCGATCCCCAATCCGTGATAGCGGCCATCGATCAGCTTTCCCTGGAGGTCCGCCCTTTCCGCCCACCCGATCTCCTGTAGACAGCGGTCGAGGGTCAGCCGGTATTCGCCGCTGTCGAACGCATCCTCGTGCTCGTAGGGGGTGACCGTGGCCACCGAATAGGGCATTTCCGCCGCCGTCAGCAGATTGCGCCGGCGGAATTCGACGCGGTCGATGCGGAGATCGCGGGCGACTATGTCCAAAAGCCGCTCGCGAAAGAAGTCCCCCTCGAACCGTCCAGGTCCGCGGTAGGTCCCGACCGGGGTCTTGTTAGTCAACAGCAGCGAAGCTTCGATGCGGATGTCGGGAATGCGATACGGGCCGGAGAGGAACTGGGCGATATTGCGGGCGGCAACCATTCCGTTGGTTCGGTTGTAGGCGCCGACATCGACATACACATCGCCCGCGAGCGCGAGGATCGTGCCGTCATAGCGGCAGGCAATTTGCAGCTCGCATTCTGCTTCGCGCGCATGGTTCGCGGCGACCAAGTGCTCGCGCCGGTCCTCGATCCACTTAACCGGCCGCCCAGTGAAGCGCGCCGCAAACGGGATCAGAAAATCCTCGGGGTAGAATTCGCCCCTTACGCCGAAGCCGCCGCCGACATCGTTCTCGATCATATCGATCGCACCCTCGGCGAGCCTCATCTGCGCCGCGAGGATGCGCCGGTTGAAAAAAGGCACTTTGCTTGCCCCCGAGACCACCAACCTGCCGCGGGCGGCGTCCCATTCGGCCAGCAGGCCGCGGGGCTCCATCATCACCGCGGTATGGCGCTGCACCACGAAACGCTCGCGCCGCACGTAGTCGGCGCGGGCCCAGACCGTACCCGGGTCACCCTTTGCGGCGGTGTATTGGATTGCCAGGTTGGTCCCGGCCTCCTCGAAGAGCAGTGCCTCCTCTCTCGCGGCGGCGTGCCGATCCACAATTGGCGGCAGCTCCTCGATATCGACGCGGACCGCGTCCAATGCGTCCTCGGCTATCGCGGCGCTGTCGGCCAGCACCACGGCGATCGGCTCGCCGACATAGCGAACCTTCCCCTCCGCAATGACCGGCTGGTGATAGGGTTCGAGCACCGGCAAAGGCTGCAGCCGTATCGGGATCCGCGGCACGGGACTGCCGATTTCCACCGCAGTTATGACAGCGTGCACACCGGGGAGCGCCAAGGCTGCGGCACCGTCGATCGAGCGAAACCGCCCATGCGCCACCGGGCTGCGCAGGATCGCGGCGTGGAGCAGTCCCGGTGGCGACAAATCGCCGACGTATGTTCCGTTGCCCCTGAGAAAGCGCCGATCCTCAAGGCGCTCGATGGGACTGCCGATGTAACGGTTTGTTCTCATCCCTGTTTTTTTTCGATGCACGGCGCCGGTTTCGTTCAGGGCGATACTATACGCTCCGCCCGACGAGCGCCGCACCCTCAACCCTGCGCCGCGACAGCATAGGACCGCACTGCCGCCAAGCCAAAGGCGCGCCCGGCATCAAAAGGGGCTAGGTTCACAAGGGCAAAACAGTGAGCTGGTGTCAGTGGCGGCGCTGTTTGTGTCGGCCGACTGCCGTCATGCTAATAGCGGTTTCGTTGTTTTTCGTTCCCTCAGGGCTGTGCAGATTCGGTTGATCGGTGATGCCGAATTCGTTGTTATTCGACGTCGCAACTTCTCCCCTAACTGATTGATCCAACGGAAAATATTGGTCGAATGATCGAGTGTTGCGGGGTGTGCGATCGCAATTTTCGTTGTATTCACGCACTCACCGCCGCACCTCGCGCGCCTGTCTGATCGCCGCCAGCACCCGGCGCGGGGTGATCGGGGTCTCGTTGACTTCGGCATCTAGTGAGGCGAGCGCGTCGCGCACCGCGTTGGCGATGGCTGCAGGAGGGGCGACAGCACCGCCCTCACCCATGCCCTTCATGCCGTATTCCGTGTGCGGGGTAGGGGTGTGCAGGTGGCCGATTTTGATTGCCGGCAGTTCGGCAGCACCCGGCAGCAAGTAGTCGGCCAGGGTGCCGGCAAGCGGTTGGCCTGCCTCGTCGTACGGGATCTCCTCGTATAGCGCGGTGCCGATACCCTGCACGACGCCGCCTCGGATCTGCCCTTCGACCAGCATCGGGTTGACCATCGTGCCGCAATCCTCGGCGACCGCGAAGTCGAGCAGGTCGACAAACCCTGTCTCGGGGTCGACCGCGACAACCGCCCCGTGGGTTGCGTAGGAGAACACGCCGGTGCTGATCGCCGGCTCATAGGTCGCAGTGGCATCGAGCAGTGGATCGACCCCTTGCGGCAGCCCATCCATGCGCAGATGCGCGACCTTGGCTATCTCGCCGATCGTGACCGAGCCCTGCGGCCCCGACACCACACCATCAGCGCAGCGCACTTCCGCGACGTCGCATTGCAGCAGGTGAGCGCCGATGCGGCACAGCTTATCGCGCAGCATGCGGCTGGCGCGCGCCACCGCCCCGCCCGACATGACCATGCTGCGCGAGGCGAAAGTGCCGAACCCGAACGCCGTGCTCTCGGTGTCGCCATGGCGCACCGAGATCCGCGCCGGGTCGATGCCGAGTTCCTCGGCGGCCACCTGCGACAGTACCGTTTCGAGGCCTTGGCCGTGCGACTGGATGCCGACCATTAAGACAACGCTACCGTCGGTCAGCACCCGCGCCGTGCAGCTCTCGAACCCTGGAATGATCGACGCGCCGCGAGAGGCGAACTCCGCAGCGCCGTGTGCGGTCTGCTCGGCAAAGGCGGCAAAGCCGATGCCGATCAATCTCCCATCCTGCTCGCCGCGCTGCTGGCGCGCGCGGACCGCGGGTACGTCTAGAAGCTCGGCGCATAGCCGCACGCTTTCCGGATAGTCGCCGCTGTCAAGACGCAGGCCGCCCACCGTCGTAAAGGGCATCTGCCCGGGGCGCACGAGATTGAGCACCCGGACCTCGTTGGGCTCACGCCCGACTTCGCGGGCGATCTCGTCAACCAGCCGCTCGATCGCAAAGCACGCCCCCGGGCGGCCGACCCCGCGATAGGGGCCGAGCGGCGTCTTGTTAGTCGCCACCGTACAGTGCCTGGCCCGATAATTCGGGATCGTGTACGGCCCCGGCAAAGCGCGCGCCACCATGCTGGCCTCGTGGAATGGCCCCTGCGGCCACAACCCGTAGGCGCCGGCATCGACGACGATCTCGGCGTCGACCCCGAGAATTCTACCTTGCCGGTCAGCATGGGCGGTGACTTTGTAATGGTGGTCGCGGGTGTGCGCCGTGGTCAGCAGATGCTCGCCGCGGTCCTCGATCCAGCGGATCGGATGATCAAGCTGCAGCGCCAGTCCCGCGAGGATGATTTCCTCCGGATAGAGACGGGCCTTGGGACCGAACCCGCCACCGACATCGGGAGCGACGACCCGAATCCTACGCTCCTCGATATCGAGAAGCTCGGCGAGCGCGACACGAACCGTATGGGGCGTCTGGGTCGAGGCGTAGATCACGACCTCGTCGAGGCGATGGTCGCGATAGGCGAGCACACCGCGGGTTTCGAGCGGCGCGCCCGACTGCCGCTGCATGCGAAATTCCCGGGTGACCACTATATCGGCGGTGCGCGCAGCGGCGTCGATGTCACCACCCTCCAAGGTGTGCTCAATGTAGAGATTGTCCCCCCACTGCTCATGGACCGGATGGCGGCTGCCGCGCCTGTCCCGCGGCGCATCGATTACCGCATCCAACGTTTCGAAATCGACCGAGACGGTGTTGGCGATGTCTTCCGCCTCGCCACGCGTCGGTGCGATGCAGGCGGCGATGGCTTCGCCGACATAGCGGACCTTGTCGGTGGCGAGCGGTGGCCAGGGCGGCGATTTGGCGCCGGCGGAGTGCGAGATGACGCGGATCGGTTTGACGCGCGGCAGATTGCCGGCGGTAAAGACACGGCCGTGCGCCGCCGGCGGTACCGAGATCGATCTGATCCGGGCATGCGCATGTGGACTGCGGACGAACGCCACGTCCATCGTGCCGGGCAGTTTGATGTCAGCCACGAATTGGCCGCGCCCGTGCAGGTGCCGGTCGTCCTCCTTGCGCAATAGGGACGCGCCGACACCGTATTGGTCATTGGGCATTCGGCGCCTCCCTGCCGATCTCCTGCGCGGCCTCGGCGATGGCAGCGACGATGTTGGTATAGCCAGTGCAGCGGCAGATGTTGCCGGCGAGGCCGTCGCGAATCTCGCGCTCCGAGCCGGTACGTTTGCGCAGGATCAGGTCGCGCGCAGTGATCAGCATCGCCGGCGTGCAGTAACCGCATTGCAGCGCATGATGCTGATGAAAGGTCCGACGCAACGTCGCGATGACCCGGTCGCCGGCGAAGCCTTCGATGGTCTCGACCGCGCGCTCGTCGCAGGCGACCGCGAGCATCAGGCAAGAGCGTGCCGGCTCGCCGTCGACAAGCACCGTGCAGGCACCGCACACGCCGTGCTCGCAGCCGAGATGGGTCCCGGTCAGATTGCGGCGTTCGCGCAGAAAATCCGCCAGCGACACGCGCGGCGGCACCTCATCGGCTACCGCGGCGCCGTTGATGCGCAGGCGGATCGAGGTCATACCAGCACCTGCTGGACGGCGCGCATCGATGCGACGGAGTGAAGGTTGCGCTGGAAGTCGTCGAAATGCCGGTCCGATGCGCGATTAAGATCGCGACCAATGGCGCCGCGCAGCGCGTCCGGGTCGCGCCGACCCTCGGCAAGCAGCCGTGAGGTATCGGCGAGCACCAGCGGTGCACCATTCGCTGCGCCGGATACAGCGCGATAATATTCGCCCGCGGGATCGGCGACGACGACCGCCAGCGCGTTGGCGAACTCGCCGGCTTTGCGGCTGAGCTTTAGATAGCCCCAGCGCGTCTCCGCCGACCGCTTCGGAATGCGCACGCTTTCGATGATCTCAGCCGATGCGAGCCTTGTTACAAAGATCCCGGTGGCGAACTCGGTGCATTCGAGCAAACGCCGACCGCTCGAGCCATAGACGACCACCTCGGCGTCGAGCGCTGCGAGAACCGCCGGCCACTCGGCTGCCGGGTCTGAGAGGGCGAGGCTGCCGCCGATTGTGCCGCAGGTGCGGATCGCTCGATAGGCGAGGGTCGAGGCGACCCGCGGCATCAAGCCGCGAGACGGGTCGGGAACGCGCCCGTCCTCGATCGCGGCGTGCGTGACGCAAGCACCGAGGCTCACGGTATCGGCATGATCGGCGACCCCGAGAAGCTCCGGCAGGCGGGCAATGTCGATAAGCAGCCGGGGCGAAGCAACGCGCAAGTTCATCATCGCGAGCAGCGACTGCCCGCCGGCGATCACCCGCGCCTCAACCGAAGCATGGGCCAGCAGGTCGACAGCCTCCGTCAGGCTGCGCGGTCTGATGTAGTCGACGGGCGGAGCTTTCATCGGAGTCTTAATTTTCCGCGATTCGGCGAACTGCAGCACCGGGCAGCAGCGCTGTCAATCGGCAAGTGAGCTGTCGGGCGCTCAGCTGGACCCGTAAAACGGGGTGCGAGCGATGGCGGCTCGCGCGGTTTCGGCGGCTACAAGCTGAGTAAAGAACAGGGCGCGGGAGCCGACGCCTGCCTCGCCGCCGACCTTTACCCTCATGGAGGAGACTTTGATAAACGCCTCCTGTCCGGCGCCGAGGTCGACCTGCGCGAACTGGTTCGGATAGGGGACGCCATAACTGTCCACGGTGACGGCATAGTGTCCGGGCGGCACATCGCGATAGAAGGCGCCGTTAGGTTCGGAAATTCCTGCCGCTTGGCCGTTGAACCTGAGATAAGGGCGGTCGAGGTCGTCATAGACCCCGCCGTCCCGATAGATCCAGATTCGCGCTGCGCCGGCCGGAACAGGCGGGATCACCACCGAACTCGTCGGCGGCAGGTGGCTGCAGCCCGTCAGGACCAAAAGGAGGCCCGCTGCGCACCGGCGCAACCAACACGGTGGAACACCAGGGTTACTCGACATGGCCAGCCTCCTCCGTGATGATCATGGGACAGCCGATGCTCGACAATTATTCCCGACCGTCATGAACCTCGAAATACCCAGTTTGCAGGGGTGTTGTCCTGTCCGCCCTCACCTAGCTCCGCTTGCAGGACTGTTTTTAGCCGTCCTGGTAGGGCACACGTCGTTCGGGGCGGACATGCTAAAGACCGAGGGTGGCGCGGCGGCAAAACCAAGCTTCAAATGCGACAAAGCGCCGACTGCGATCGACCGGCTGATTTGCCTGGAACCATCGCTGGCTGCGTTGGACGCCGCCATCGGTCCGGCCTTTCACGACTACTTCGAGCGGGCGGCTCGCCCGGCCGATCGGGACGCGCGAGCCGCCGATCAGCGCCTCTGGCTCGACGCGCGCGCGACGACGTGCCCGGCGGCGTCGCAACAGCAGCCGGATGCGGCGTCCGAAGGCGACGGGAGCGAGGGAGCGGTCGCGTGCCTGTCGCGCATCTACGAGCAGCGGATAGCGGTGCTGCGCTACGAGCGCAACGCCGCAGCCTGGCCGCGCATCCGCTTCCGTCCGGCCATCGTCGAGGGCGCCGGCAGCAAGCTGTGCGAAGATCTCGAACGCGACCTCGTGGCGAGCTTTCTTGGTCGCGGAGTGTTCGTGAACCCGCTCGGCGAGCGCGAGATCGGTTTCGCACCGGTGCCGGGGCTCGGCAACGATCCGATGGTCCGGCGCGCCGATATCGACGCCTACAATCTCGGCAAGCCCTTCCCGGTCTTGCAGTGGATCGTCGACAATGGCGGTGCGCGGCTGCCGACGGTCGAGTACCGCGCTTTTGATTCACCAAAGGAATTGCTGGGCGCGATCGGTCGCGGGGTCGAACCGCTGGCGCATAGCGTCCGCGAGGCCGCCCATACCGTCATCGATATCGATCGTCTGCCGCATCCGGACCCGTCGCAGCCGCAAACCCATCCTCGGGCGGCCTTTGCCCGCTCCTCGATCTTGTCGATCGACGAGATGCCCCGGTTTTTTCGGTACGAAGACCACGTCTTGCTCGCGGGCCCAATGCAGCCGGTGGCCGGCAAACCCGGAGATCTGGGGATCTACCGCCTCTACGGACCGGCACGGCTGCACCGGGTTTGCCTGTTCGATGCGCACATGCCCTTGGCTCATTCGCGCGACCACGCTCTGTCGCTCGGCGAGATCGAAACATTCGAGCGAGCGGCCGGACCGCTGCTGCCCACCGGCAGGTTGTGCGCGGGCATCGGTGACGAGGCGCGCACGCTCGACGATCACGCGGCATGGCGGCCTTGGGCCCTCGACCGAGGCCGGCCGATCGCGGATGGTTCGAGCGGCGAGCAACTCGCCCTCTACATGCGCAATCGCGCCCTGACCGGCCCGGAAAAAGCGCGGCAATATCGCGCTTACAGAAGGGCGCGAGCCGCCGCGATCGAAGCGCTGGCGCCGTTTTATCGCGACGAGTTCGGCCGCCCGCCGGCGGAGGCGAACCGCTTTGCTGCTCTCTATCTCGATCGCAAGATTTCCGAGGGTTTCGAGCTGGATCCCGACGACGAAGCGGCCGTTGTTCTGTTTGCTCCGGACTTCGCTGACAAGCATGCCGCGCAACAGGCCGCGCTAAAGGGCGACACCGCAGCGTTGCGTGAGGCGCTCGGTCCCGAGCCGAGCGCGATTGCCAAGGGAGTACAAGGCGATCTCGACGAGCCGCTGGTCAGCGACGCGGTCGAGCATCCCGAGACATTGCGCGCCGCTCTCGAGCTCGGTCTCAATCCGAACGAGGTCGGCGCCTCGGGGCGCACCCCATTGATGGTGGCAGCGCGGCTCGATCTGGTCGAGGCCGCCGGTATTCTGCTGGCGCACGAGGCCGCTCTCGACAGCCGGGCCAAGGATGCCGTCGCGCAGACCGACGGCACCGGCGATCCGCTGTGCATGACCGGAGAAAGGGCCGCCGGCGACACACCGGGACGGACCGCGTTATCCTATGCCGCCGAGCTTGGATCGCCCGAGATGGTACGCCTGTTGCTCGACCATGGCGCAGATCCGGCCAGCCGCGACGGCGCCGGCCGCCGCCCGGCCGATTATGTCAAGAACCGTGCCGGCGATGCAGCCCGGTCCGCCAGGATCTCCGAGATGCTGAAATGACGAGAAAAAGTCGGAAGCCGCTGGCGGACACACTCTGGCATGAACGATCGGCTAGAACCCCTCATCCGCATTCTGCTCGGATCGTCGATTGCCATCGGACCTGGGAAGGCTGCGCTCTTGGAAGCGATCGGCGACACCGGTTCGATTGCCGCCGCTGGTCGCCGAATGGGAATGAGCTATCGGCGCGCGTGGCTGCTTGCCAAGACGATGAATGCCTGCTTTCGCGGACCGCTGATCGAGGCGACAAAAGGCGGCGTCGGCGGCGGCGGTGCCCGCCTCACTCGGATGGGCCGGGAGGTTCTGGCGCTCTACCGGGTGATGGAAGACCATGCGGCGACCGCGGTGATCCCGGACATGGAAAAATTGCGAAGCCTAATGGTGGATCAGCCGCCCGAGGACTGAACCGGGCGCTCGATATGAACGAGATATCATATCGGGCTTGATCTCCTCGTGTGATCAATTAGGCGAGCGACTGACTTATGAGGCTCGCCGATGCACGATATTGCCGATTCCCTTGTCGCCGCTTGGCAGCTTGTCTTGTCGGGTAACCCGACATTCCTGGGGATCATATCGCTGTCACTCGGCATCAGCCTGACGGCGGTTTTTTTCGCCTCGTGCATCGGCCTGCCGCTTGGTGCGGCGCTCGCCGTCACGCGCTTTCCGGGGCGAAACGCGGCGGTAGTGGTCGTCAACGCCTTGATGGGGTTGCCGCCGGTCGTCGTGGGCTTAGTCGTTTACCTCGCGCTGTCGCGTTCGGGCCCGCTCGGAAGCCTCGGACTGCTGTTCACTCCGGCCGCGATGGTGATTGCGCAGGTGGTTCTGGTGGCCCCGATCGTGGCGGCAGTAGCACGCCAGATTATCGAGGATCTATGGCACCAATATGCGGAGCTCTATGTCCTCGACGGTGTAGGGCGCGTTCGCACCGTTTGTTCGTTGCTGTGGCTGGGCCGCTTCAGTCTGATGACGGCGATATTGGCGGGAGCGGGGCGAGCGGTTGCCGAGGTCGGGGCGATCCTAATCGTTGGCGGCAACATTGCCGGAGTCACCCGCACGATGACGACCGCGATTGCCCTCGAGACCAGTCGGGGCGATCTCGCGCTCGCGCTCGGTCTCGGCATGATCTTGCTGGCCCTGATCCTTGCGATCAATGGGACTGCACATTTCGCCGGCAAAGCTGTGAAGCGGGCGGCAGCGTGACGTGGTTGCTCCGGGTCGTTGCCATTGGCTGGCTGTTAGTGTCGGCAGCGTCGCCGGCCGTCGCTGAGCAGCCGTTCATAACCGTCGCCTCGACGACCTCGACAGAAGAATCCGGGCTGTTCGGATTCCTGCTCCCGGCCTTCACGAGACAGACCGGCATCGAGGTGCGGGTGGTTGCAGTCGGCACCGGGCAAGCGCTCAAAATCGGTGAGCGCGGCGACTGCGACGTCGTCTTCGTCCACGACAGAGCGGCAGAGCTTGCCTTCGTCGAACACGGCTTCGGCATCGACCGACGCGAGGTGATGTACAACGACTTCATTCTGGTGGGCCCGGCAAGCGATCGGGCGCGCGTTGATGGCGGCAACGACATCGTGGCCGCGCTGCACAAGATCGCTGACACGCAGGCGCCATTTGTCGCGCGCGGCGACGACAGTGGCACGAGCAAGGCGGAATTGCGGCTCTGGAAGGAAGCCGGGATCGATCCCAAGGCAATTAGCGGAGCCTGGTATCGAGATACCGGATCAGGTATGGGGCCAACCCTGAATGCGGCTGCGGCGATGGATGCATACACGCTGTCGGATCGCGGCACATGGCTCAATTTCAGGAACCGGCAGAACCTCAAGATCGTCATCCAGGGTGATCGCCGTTTGTTCAACCAGTATGGCGTGATGCTGGTGAACCCGGTGCGATACCCTTCCGTCAAACAGGACCTCGGCGCCAAATTTATTAATTGGCTGACCTCGCCAACCGGTCAGAAGACGATCGCCGACTACAAGATCAACGGCGAGCAGCTGTTCTTTCCCGACGCCAAGGCCACATCAGGATCAGCGCACTCGATCTCAGCACCTTCAGCCGGGTGAAAACCGGTCGAGGTGCCGGCGGGCCTCGGGCGATTGGTTTTGCGCCGCTACCGCCTTCGCCAGAATGCGCCCGATGCGCTCGGCCGGAAAGGCGAGTTGGGAGGGCGACGCCACGGTCGAACGCTTCGCTGTAATGAGCGATCAATTCGCTGCGAAACCGGAAACAGCTGATCCCCTCGAACAGAACCGGTCGCCCCATGCTCTCCGGGAGGCGCGAGGCGTAGCTGAAGCGAAAGCGGGCATAACCCATAGCGCCGTCGCTTACCCGATCAAAAAACTCCCAAACATAGTTGGTTCCAGTCTCGTGGAAGCGCTGCAGCATGGCGGCAATCGCCGCCCTTCCGGTATGGGCCCCGAAAAACCCGTCTTCATAGACGCCGTCGGGGCTGAACAGCATCGCCAGTCCCCGGCCGTCATTGGCTTGCACGGCGTCGGCAAAGGCGGTCAGCAGCGCGGCGAAGGAGTTGGAAGCTGGTGCGGGATTGGTCATCGACCTAATAGAAATACTGAATGCCAGGCTCCCACGGATCCAGCTTCATCGCGGCGAGGCGGGTCCGCCAATCCCTGGCGTGGATTTCGAGCTTGTGACCGTCAGGATCGAGAAAATAAAGCGAGGCACCTTCGCTCCGGTTGTCCTGCCAAATCGTTGCCCCCGAGGCGCGTATCCGCGCGGCCGTGTCATCGAACTTGGCCGCGGCAACGCCGAAGGCGATGTGGGAATACTCGGGCAATGGCGAAGAGCGTGTGTGCTCGTCCCGGGTCAGACAGAGCCACACATCCCCGGCGAGCAAGTAAGCCCCTCTGCTCCATCGCGCCAGCGGCTTCGCTCCCAATGTCTCCACGAAGAAGCGAAACGCACGCTCAACGTCCGCGACCGAGAGAGTGATGTGGTTGACTCCATTGATCATATGGCCGAAGCCCCATTCCGCCGCTCGAACGCCCGCAAAAATGTGGCCACGGCATTTTCGACGGCCGCGCCGATCCCTCGCCGATCGGCGTCCGCTGCAAGGCGCAGCAGGTGGCGGAGCTGAATGTCGCCGCGCACCAGCGAGACGAACTGCTCCGCGGCGAGCCTGGTATCGGTAAGGGCCAAGGTGCCCGAGGCGATTGCACTTTTCAGAAAGGCCTCGATCTGGAGACGTTGACGCTCGGGGCCGGCGCGCCAGAACACCTCGCCGAGCCTCGGGAATCGAGTAACTTCGGCGAGGATGATCCGATACAACGCGATCCCGTCGGGCGACAGCAGGAGCTCGAGAAAACGGCGGCCCAATATCGCCAGCGAAGCGGGGACGTCGCGGGGGTCGAGTTCGTCCGGCGAGAAGCGCGCGAAATAACGTTCGCATTCGCGTTCGATGACCGCGCCAAAGAGCTCTTCTTTGCCGGCGAAGTGGGCATAGACGGTCGCCTTCGACACGCCGGCTTCCCGCGCGATCGTGTCCATGCTGACCGCACCAAAGCCGGCAGCGAGAAACGCGCGCTTTGCCCCGGCGAGAATGCTCTCAGCCTTGCTGTTCAGCGGCGCTTCTTTGCGGAGGATGTTTTCCATGCGCCCGTCTGTAGCTTCCGGCCCGGCCCCTACACCCTCGGCCAAACACCCATGGCCTTGACAGCATTTAGCGGAGCTTCCATCTTGCCGCAAGAGTGAACTGAACGGTTTAGTTCAGCCCGCTACCGGGTGGAAATGCTTGCGCAAGGTTCTGTTCATAATCCTGCCGGTGGTAGTGCTCGCCTCGGGTGTCAGCGGCGGCTGGTATTGGTGGAATGTCCTGCGTTTCCTGCAGTCGACCGACGATGCCTATGTCCAGAGCGACGTCTCGCTGATCAGCCCGAAGGTCGAGGGGTACATAAAAAAAGTAAAGGTCGCCGATAACCAGGAAGTCGCCGAAGGTGCCGTCCTTTTCGTCATCGATGACCGCGACTTCAAGGCCAAGGTCGCTCAGGCGGAGGCGGCCGTCGCGGCCGAGGAGGCGATTATCGCGACCTATGAGAGCCGGCTCACATTGCAGCAATCAATGATCGAGCAGGCGGCCGCCACTGTGAAGTCGGTCGAGGCCGATCTGATCCGCGAGCAACAGGACTACAAGCGCTACAGCGCGCTGCTGTCGACCGATTTCGCAAGCCGTCAGCGTTTCGAGCAGGCCGAAGCCGACGCCCGCAAGGGCGAGGCGGCGGTCGCCAGAAGCCGTGCGGCATTCGCCGCCGAGCAAAACCAGCTCGCCGTGCTGCGCTCGCAGCAGCGCGAGGAGCAGGCCAAGCTGCAGCAGGCCCGCGCTAATCTGCAGCTCGCGCAGAACGATCTCGAAAACACGGTTATCCGAGCGCCGATCTCCGGGATCGCCGGCAATCGAGCCGGTCAAGTCGGCCAGTATGTCAAAGCGGGAACGCAGCTGTTGTCGCTGGTGCCGTTGTCGCGCATTTACGTCACAGCCAATTTCAAAGAAACCCAGCTGACCCACATGCGTCCGGGGCAGCTTGCCCGGGTGTTGGTCGACGCCTACCCGGATCTGACCCTGGACGGGCGTATCGAGAGCTTCGCACCGGCGAGCGGGGCGCAGTTCAGCCTGTTGCCGCCGGACAACGCGACCGGGAATTTCACCAAGATCGTGCAGCGCGTTCCGGTGCGTATTGCGCTCCCGACAAATGGTCCGCTCGCCGGGCGCCTGCGCCCCGGCCTTTCCGTCACTGTATCGGTCGATACCAGGGACGCAGGCGATGGCGACGGGCTCGTCGGCGCCGCCCAGGCCAAGTCGTCGAACCCGGACGCTGGCCCGGCGCGATGACCTGGGCGCTGACCTCGCCATTGCGGCGGGCGCGGATCGCGCGGCGCGCTGAAGTTTCAGCACAGCCGAAGCCGATAGTCGTGCCGGCATCGGCGCAAAAAGCGGTGGGGGCACAGGCACCGCTACCGACCGTGCGCGACTGGTTCGGCGTGCTCGCGATGGTCGTCGGCTTGTTTATGGCGATCATGGATGTCCAGATCGTGACCAGCTCGCCGACAGCCCGCCTATCTGATCGCCGACGTCGTCATGGTGCCATTGTCCGGCACCCTGTCGCGGCTGTTGTCGACCCGCGCGCTGTTCGTGACCGCCGCCCTCGGCTTCACTGGGGCGAGTGCGCTCTGCGCCACTGCGACGAGCCTTAGCCAGATGATCGTCTATCGGGCGATGCAGGGGTTCAGCGGCGGCGCGATGATGCCCTTGGTCTTTCCGGTCATTTATACGAAGTTCCGGATGCCGCAGCTGGCGACGGTTATGGTGCTGATCTCGCTGATCTTGAACCTGTCGTCGACCTTGGGTCCGACGATCGGCGGGTTCTTGACCGATACCTGGTCATGGCACTGGCTGTTCCTGGTCAACCTGGCGCCCGGCATTGCCGTTGCCGTCACCGTTTGGCTGTTGATCGACATCGACAAGCCCGAGCTGTCGCTGTTGCGCCATTTCGATCTGACAGGGCTCGCGCTGATGGCGCTGTTTCTCGGCTGTCTCCAATACGCGCTGCAGGAAGGTCCGCGCTGCGATTGGTTTTCGGACGACTCGATTCTCGCCGCGGTCGTCGTGTCGAGCATCGCGTCTGTCTTCTTCTTCTGGCGCGTGCTGACCTATCATCAGCCGATCGTCGATCTGCGCGCGTTTACCAATCGCAATTTCGCGCTCGGCTCGTTCTATACGTTTGTAGTCGGCACCGGCATGTACGGCACGACCTATCTGATCCCTCTCTTTCTGGCACAGGTCCGCGGCTTCAGCAGCCTGCAGATTGGCGAGACGGTCGTCGTCACCGGGCTCGCACAATTGGCGATGTCGCCGATCTCCCCTCTGCTGGCTCGCAAAATGGATTTGAGGCTGATGCTCGGCATCGGCATCGGGCTCTTTGCGGTGGCGATGTACCTGACGGCCCAGCTAACCAACCAGGCGGGCTTTGTCGAGCTGTTCGTGCCGCAGGTAGTGCGCGGGATTGCATTGATGATGTGCTATATCCCGGCAAATATTATCGCGCTCAGCAGCGTGCCTCAGGAAAAGCTGAAGAATTCTGCCGGGCTCTACAATCTTACGCGCGACCTCGGCGGCGCGATCGCACTGGCGACGATCGGCACATTGATGAACAGCCGGCTCCATTTTCACTGGAACCGGCTGATCGAGGCCATCAACCCGGCGCGCCCGGCGGTTCAGCATTATTTGGACATGCAGGCGAACCGCCTCGATCCGTCCGTGCCCGGCGACGCGGGCCGCGCAGCGGTCAAGCTGCTCGCCAATCTGGTGCAGCGCGAGGCGCTGGTCCTGACCTACAACGACGCGATCATGCTGATCGGCGGGCTTTTCCTCGCGGCGCTTTTTATGATGCCATTAGTCCGCCGCCCGCGCGCGACACCGATGTCGCCCGGGCATTGATGTTCCCGCTCTGGCGGCCGCAAAGGCTGCTCGCGCTCCGCCCTCCTTGCGCTCGTCTCGGGCCTTCCTTCGCCCCAACGCTGGTTAGTTCGCAGGACCGCGGATCCTTTTCGACGGGGCACATCGGGTTCGGCTACCCTTCTGCAAGAATCTGATACTGACTGTAACTTTTCATTGACAATTGCCTTAGCGCCGCCGCTTTATGAGGGTTAACGGGGATCACGCAAAAAGAGCGGGCTAATGGCCGCATGCTGCGCAGCGTGCGGCGAGCATAAACGATTCTGTTCCACTGTAAGGAAATGCCGGCATGTGCAAACTGTGCGATGAAGGAGTGCCTCGGAACCATTTCGGCTCGCGGCGTAATTTTCTGAAGGGTGCGTTGGCGACCGGGCTCGCGGCTACGGGCCTCAATCTGTTCGCGCCGCGTCCCGCCGCGGCGGACGACCCGCCCATGGACAGCGGCGTGCCGGGTCGGCGCTACGTCATTCGCGGCGGTTCCGTCATGTCGTTGGACCAGAAGGTCGGCGACTTCGCCCAGGCGGATGTGCTGGTCGAAGGTAAGAAAATCCTGGCCGTCAGAAAGAACATCCAGGCGGGCGACGCGGCGGAGATCGACGCAACGGGCCGCATCGTCATGCCTGGGTTCATCGATACGCACCATCACCAATTCGAGACGGCGCTGCGCAGCTATCTGGCCGACGGGATACTGATCAACGATTCGTCGAACTCACCGAGCGGAAACACGACTTACTACGAGTACATTCTCCTCAAGTTCGCCCCCGTATACCGGCCGCAAGATGTGTA
>Ga0182033_10000659_pt1 | contig 16523 bp, 14 predicted proteins | sample tim00Cox0000000H_FD_125968 | JGI IMG/M metagenome (GOLD analysis project Ga0182033, IMG submission 125968) | Lab enrichment of tropical soil microbial communities from Luquillo Experimental Forest, Puerto Rico - timezero.00C.oxic.00.000.00H | ecosystem: Environmental > Terrestrial > Soil >...
CCGACCCACAGAACGGCATCCCGTATTATTTCGCCGTGCAGACACCTGAATATCGCATCAGCAACAAGAATCAGCTCGACAACACACCCTTGACCAGCGCTCTCGACGTCAATGGCACGCCAATTCCCAATGTGCTTGGCAATGTCACAACCGCGAAGCGGGTGGCTGTCCAGTCGGTCTACAATCAGTCGAACATCCAGACCGTGTATGATGTCTATGGCAGCGTGCAAAACCGCGACCTCGGGACAGTAGCGGCAGCGATTCAGAAGATCGTCCAGGAGGTTCAGCCGCAGCTCAAGCCCGGAAATCGCATCGTCATTCGCGGTCAGATCGAGAGCATGCAATCGGCCTTTGGTAATTTGACACTGGGGCTGCTCTTTGCCGCGGTCTTCGTCTACATGCTGATGGTTGTAAATTATCAGAGCTTTGTCGATCCGCTTGCCGTCATTCTGGCCCTGCCAGGGGCCGGGGCGGGCATCCTCTTGATGCTGTTCGTCACCGGCACGACGCTGAGCGTTCCATCGCTGATGGGGGCGATCATGTCGGTCGGCGTCGCTTCGGCCAATTCCATTCTGCTTGTCACCTTCGCCCGCGAACAAAGGCAGGCGGGTCATAGCCCCTTTGAAGCCGCTCTGTCTGCCGGCACAACGCGGCTCAGGCCCGTGTTGATGACCGCAGCCGCGATGATCGTCGGCATGATCCCGATGGCCATTGGCGGTCCTGGCGAAGAGCAGAATGCGGTGCTCGCGCGTGCCGTCATCGGCGGGGTGGCGGTCGGCACCATGACAACGCTTCTGTTTGTGCCTTACCTCTATTCCGTGATCGGCCTGTTCGAACGGCAGGAAAAACGGGACACACCGAAAACGAAACATCTCGCGGGATTGAGCCATCAAGGATCTTCGTCATGAATGAATTGCCTCGAGACCCAGAATTGCGTGAATACGGGCAAGATCATGAAGGCCGGGACGCGAAGGCTACGGACCGCCGGCGAAAGCGAACCGCACGTCTGATCGGTTTCGGTGCGATCGGGTGTCTAGCATTGTTGATCGGCCTTGGCGCCAAGAGCCAGTCCGATCGCAAAGCCGATGCCATGGCGGCGCTGGAGGCGCGAAGGAACGCCATTCCAATCGTTCGCACGATGACTGTGCAGCAGGAGAAGGGTCCCCGCATTATCGAGTTGCCGGGCAATATGACGGCCTTTGATAGCGCAACGCTTTTTGCCCGGGCAACAGGCTATATCAGTGTCCGCAATGTAGACATCGGCAGCAAGGTCAAGAAAGGCGACGTTCTCGCGGTCATTGCGGCGCCTGACCTCGATCAACAGCTCGCCCAGGCAAAGGCGCAGCTCGCTCAGTTCGAGGCCGCCGTTCAACAGGCTCAGGCGGATGCCGATCTCAGTCATGTGACCGATCAACGGACATCGCGTCTCGTGGCGCAAGGCTGGTCAAGCGCGCAGCAGGGTGACCAGGACCGGCTGACCCTGGCTTCCCGCGTGGCTGCGCTCGCGGTTGCGCGCGCGAATGTGCTGGCGCAGCAAGCCGCCGTGAATCGTTTGATCCAATTGACGAGTTTCGAGCAGATCGTCGCGCCTTTCGACGGGGTGATCACCAGCCGCCTGATCGATGTCGGCAGCCTCGTCACGGCGGATGCTGCGAGCGGAACGCCTTTGTTCTCCATTGCGCGAACCGATGTCTTGCGTGTTCAGGTCTATGTTCCACAGACCTCTTATTTCGGAATCCAGGATGGAGATAGTGCCAGTATCACAGTGCCTGAGCTGCCCAACCGTACATTCGAGGGCAAGGTGGCGCGCAATGCGCAAGCACTTGCTGCCGGCACGCGCACATTGCTGACCGAGGTGGATGTCGATAATAAAGACGGCGCGCTAACGGCTGGCCTTTATAGCATCATTCATTTGCAGATCCGACGCCCGAATCCGGTTGTCATCGTGCCGTCGCAGGTGGTGATCTTCAATGCCGACGGTCTCAGTGCTGCTGTTGATGTCGATGGCAAGGTTGAGCTGCGCAAACTTGATCTCGAAGCGGATAATGGTGCTAATGTCGAAGTTCGTGGCGGACTGAAACCGGGCGATCAGGTCATCCTCAATCCGCCAGCAAATGTCATCAATGGGATGCGTGTCCAAACGCCGCCTCAAACAACGACATCATCGTGAAGGGATGAGATTGCGGGGTATGCTCATACGCTTGCTCCTTTTTGCGTATAGTGTGAAAATTCGTATCGGCTACGCTTAGCCGAAGGCCGCTACAACAAAATCGATGAAGCTCCGGAGTTTCGGCGTCGGCCGCCGGTCGGGCGCAAACAGGATATGCTTTGGCCGGGTCGGCGGCTCGTAACCGGGCAATACCCTGACGAGACGCCCAGCCTGGATATCATCTTGCAGGAGATCTTCGGGCTGCAGAATGATCCCCAACCCTTCCAGCGCCGCGGCGCGCAGCGCCTGGCCATTGTTGATCGACAAGCGGCTTTGAACGCGGACCGAGCATAGGCCATCTGGGCCATTGAACTGCCATTCGTGCTGTGGCACCCAATAGGCGAACCCCAGACATTCGCGGCCGGCGAGATCGGCGGGCGTCTCGGGCGCGCCAAATTCTGCCAAATAGGATGGCGCGGCGCAGGCGATCATACGGTAAGGCGCAAGCGGGCGCGCAATGAGGGACGAATTGGCGAGTGGGGCGATGCGGATCACCGCTTCATATCCTTCATCGACCACATCGACGATGCGGTCGCTCAAATTGAGATCGATGCTGACCTCGGGATATTGCCGCAGGTAGCTTCCAAGCCTTGGAACAAGACTATGCGCGCCAAACGTGACCGGCGCATTGATGCGCAGCCTTCCGCGCGGCGCGGCACGCAGATTCATGGCGAGCGCATCGGCAGCCTCGGCCTCCGCGAGCACCAATTTGCAACGCTCGTAATAGGCCCGCCCGAATTCGGTCAGGCTCTGGCGTCGTGTTGTCCGGTTGATGAGATTCGTGCCGAGACGGTCCTCGAGGAAGCGCACATGTTTCCCGACCATCGGCGCGGACATATCAAGGGCATTGGCTGCGGCGGCAAACGATCCGGCCTCCACGACTCTTACGAATACCGACATGCTGGTCAGTCGATCCATGATTCAAAACCATTAGTTTTGACACTTCCTCATGGAGCGCTATTTATCACGGAATAGAATGCAATCATTACTTCCAGATCGTTTCCCCTCTGATTTGGAGCATGGAACCCATGACCCGCGTCGTTCGATTTCATGAATTTGGTGGTCCCGAAGTATTGCGGATTGAGGATATTGATGTCGCGCCGCCCGGTACGGCTGAGATTCGGATAAAGGTCAAGGCGCTGGGTCTCAATCGCGCGGAATCCATGCTGCGTTCCGGCTTTTATCTCGAGACGCCGAGCTTTCCGGCGCGCCTTGGCTTCGAGGCGGCCGGGATTGTCGAGACGGTCGGTCCCGGCGTGGAAGGCTTTGCGCCCGGCGATGCCGTGAGCGTCATCCCGGCGCTTTCGATGACGCGTTGGTCTGCCTATGGCGAGCTCGCGACGTTCCCGGCTGAGATCGTCGTCAAACATCCCTCGACATTGTCATGGGAAGAGGCGGCAGCGATCTGGATGCAATATGTCACCGCCTATGGGGCGCTGATCGACATTGCCAAGATCGGCAGGCAAGATTTTGTTGTCATCACTGCTGCATCGAGCAGCGTCGGTCTTGCGGCCATCCAGATTGCCAACATGGCCGGTGCAACGCCGATCGCGACCACGCGGACCCGGCACAAGGTCGAAGCGCTCCTCGACGCCGGAGCCGCCCATGTGATCGCGACCGGCGAGGAGGATCTCGGGACACGTTTGAAAGAAATCGCGGGCGATAAGGGCGTGCGGGTGGTCTTCGATCCGGTCGGCGGACCGGCGTTCGAGCCGCTCACGGCGGCCATGTCGCGCGGGGGGATCCTCCTCGAATATGGCGCACTGAGCCAGGAGCCGACGCCGTTTCCGCTGTTCAATGTACTCGGAAAAAGTCTGACGCTGCGTGGCTTTCTCTATAGCGAGATCGTCGCCGATCCGCAGCGGCGCGAGGCCGCCAAAAGTTTCATTCTCGGCGGACTTGCATCGGGAGCGCTGAAACCGGTCATCGCAAAGACCTTTCCTTTCGAAGAGATCGTAGAGGCGCATCGCTATCTCGAATCGAATGAGCAATTCGGCAAGGTCGTCGTGACCGTTTGAAGGAGCCGAATAAGCAGCCTTCGTGGCGGAGGGAGGCGGCTCGCTTGACATGTTGTGTTAGCAATTGCTAACTATGCAGGCGAGCCTCACAGAGCGCGCCATTTCCCGCTCGATCATGGACGAGGACCCCTGAACTCATGTCCGAAGAGTTAGCAAATGCTCACAAGACCGGATGGCTGCTGTTCGGCGCGACCGGCGTCACCGGGCGGCTCATCCTGAAGGCTGCCTTGAGCCGTGGGCATCGCCCGGTTCTCGCCGGGCGAAATCTCGCGGCACTTCAGGCATTGGCCGGGCCCCATGGCCTTGATACGGTTCAGGCCTCTGCGGAAGACAGATTGGCGCTCGGCCGGGCGCTTTCGGGGCATAGGCTCGTGCTCAACGCGGCGGGCCCCTTCGCGGTCACGGCGTCTCCGCTGATGGAAGCCGCGCTCGCAGCGGGTATCGACTACATCGACGTGAACGGCGAACTGGGGCCGCTGCAACAATTGCTGCAGCTCGACGCCAAGGCGCGCGCCCGAGGCACAGTGCTCGTGGGGGGTGCGGGCTTCGGTGTGGCCGCGACAGATGGACTGGCGGCGCAGGTATCGGAGCGCCTTGGCGGGGCCAAGCGGCTGCGGATCGCTGTCGCCGCCGATTCCGCCTTTGCTTCTCCAGCTGTGGCGGAAAGCACGCTCGCGGTGCTGGCAGGTGGCGGCTATGAGATTGAGGGCCTGGTGCTTGCGCGCAGCAGGCTCGGCCGGTTGCGCTGGCGCGAAAGGCTCCAAGACGGCGGCAAGCTTGCTTTCGCCAGCGCACCTCTCGCCGATCTTGTAGCGGCCGCCCGCGTGACCGGCGCAGCCGAAGTCGTTGCCGGCGTTCCGATGCCGGCTGCGCAGGCGAGGGTGCTCGCCACCCTGTCGCCCATCATCCCGAGCCTGCTCAAGGCCGGGCCGATCCGCCGCCTCATGGCGCGTATCGGGGGGCATTCCGGCGCCGCCAGAGAGAACGGCACATTCACATCCCGCGTCTGGGTCGAGGGCGAGCGGGACGGGCGGCGTGTGCTTGGGCGGCTTGAGGCAGGGGAGGGCTTCGCATTGGCCGCCGAGCTTGCCGTGCTCGCTGTCGAGGCCCTTGCCGCCGCGCGCCCCCTGCCTGGCGCCTATACGCCCGCTCGCGCCTTTGGTGCAAAGTTCATCGAAAAGGCTTCCGGCGTCCGCATCACCTTCGATTGATTGCGCCAGCGCCGTCCGGCGTGACCACCTGCGAAGGTGGCAGGCGCGCCGCAATCGGAAAAACAAGGGGCGGTCCGAATGGGCCGATGCTATCGCCGATCGGTTCGCCGGAAAGCGTCACCCGCAAAGGCATTTCCTTCCCTTGGTTCGCTTGGTTCCCCTGGTTCCCTTTGTTCACTTGGTTTCCTTGGCTCACGTTCTGGGGACTGGCATCGACAACACCGAAGCTCAGACGAAAGCGGCCGGAGAGGATCACCGTCTCGGCCATGTCCGCATTTGCTGCAAAGGACTCTGGTGTAAAATCGCTGGTGCCACGGAGTAAAGCATCGCCTCGGGCGTTCGATTCGATCGAGAGCCGCACGGTTTCGAGCTGGTTGCCGCCTTTATCCGTGAGCGCTGGCCGAACGAAGACAATGGTACGCGGACTCGCGCTGAAGGCGAGACGGGGCGGATCGCCAGCCCGGTTTTCTCCATTATTGAGGGTCAGCGGCAGCGCTTCGCCAAAATCTTCGGACAGGCGCAACATTGCCTGCATCCATTGATCTTGTGCCGTGATCACGGCCTCGCCTCTCGACCAATTCGCGATGAGACGCCCGAGATAGGGCAGAACCGTCGCCGCGATGCCAGCGGTGATCGCCAAAGCGGCCAATACTTCGATGAAGCTGAACCCCGCGCGCGGGCCGAAGCGGCCTTGCTGAGAGCGTCTAGGGCGCTGCTTTCTCTGTCGTGCTGGTTTCATAATGCAGGGTTCGGCCCGAAGGGGAGGTTACGATAATGCTGACGCGCAAAGGCTTTGGCGGCGGCAGCGGCGGCGAGCTTGTTGGCGGGGCGCCTGTTGGGGGTGTCCCGGCGGGTGGCCTGGCGGCATTCAGGGCCTGCTGCGGAGGGGGAGGAAAGGGCGCGTCGCGTTTTTCGACATCGAGCGGCGCGGTTTCGATCGTGAAACGAAAGCCCTGGATCGTCCCTTCTGATGCGGAAACCTGGCCCTCCTGGCGCAGATTGGTTGCGAGCGAGCGGGCGATCATCACGGACCGCAGCGTGTCGCTCGAAATGCCTGTCGTGCTCCAGGCCGTGATGAAACCGCGGGTCAGGACCCCCAAAAAAATCGAGGCAATGGCCAAAGCAACAAGTGTTTCGACAAGTGTGAAACCGGCCTGCCTGCCACTTGTTGCCTGACCCTTAGAGCGCTTTCCGTTCTGATTGAAGCGGAAAGACGCTCTACTTGTTTGTTTTATCGCATTTTCGGACGGCGAACCGGCATCCACTTCGCCTGAAAATGCTCTAATCGCCTTCAAGGACTTCGACATAGCCCGTCAACCAGTTCACCCGCATCCGATAGATCTGGCGTCCCCGCGCGAAGCGAAGGAGCGCACCGCAATTGGTCCCATCGCCGCGAAACACGATTTCGACGCGTGTGCCGTCGGCGCGGCAAGTGCCGCCCGATGTGACGGCAAGGTCAAGATCCTGCGGCAATTCGACAGTTTCCTGACCGGCCCGGATGGTCTTTTTCCGGGCGTCGAAGATCGCGGTAACCGGCCGATTGTTCAAAATGGCCATCGAGCGGGCATCCTTGAGCATCGCGACGGTCTCAGTCAGGAAAGCATGCAACCGTGTAGGCGAGCTGATGCGGGCGATCTGCGGCCATAGCAGCGCGAGCAAAAATCCCGCGACTGCCAGCGCCGCTATGACATCTATGAGGATATATCCCGCGCGGGACTCACCAGCTGGTGATCGCCGCACCCTCGCCCCCTTCGCGTCCGCTGGCGCCATAGGAGAGGATTTCGTAAGGCCTGTTATTCTGGCCGGGCGAACGATAGATGTAAGCATTATTCCAGGGATCGCGCGGAACCGCCCCGCCCTTGAGGTAGGGACCGTTCCAGGTGACCTGGTTCGACGGATGAACAGCCAGCGCGTTCAGCCCTTCATTCGTCGTCGGGTAATGGCCAGCATCCAGAAAATAGAGATCGAGCGCATTCTTGAAGCTCTCGATTTGAATATGGGCCGTTTTCACCTTGGCATCGGACAATTGACCAAGGACACGGGGCGCGACGAGGCCAACGAGGAGCCCGATGATCGCCAGGACGACCAGCATTTCCACCAGGGTGAAACCGGCGGTTGCCTGGGCCAAGGTGCGGCACTCGCCCTCGCGCGTTTTTACACTCAAAAATTTGCGCTTTTGGGAAAAAAGCCGCGAAAATTCAGCTTTCAGGAAGACATTTCGTAAAGCACGCATTCCTTTTCCTCTACGCTACAACGCCATTTGGTTCACGCTCACGATGGTCGACATGATCGCGACCATCATCCCGCCGATAAGGAAGGCGATGGCAAGAATCGCAACCGGGCCAACCAGCCCCGTGATCTTTTCCAGCCTTTGCTCGAGCTTGCGCGAATAAAGCGCGCCGGCCTCCGCAGCGACCTTGGCCAATTCGCCGGTTTCCTCGCCGATCCGGAGCATTCTGACCGCAACTGGCGGCAAAAGATCGACGGCGGCGACGGCTTCATGCAGACGCCCGCCCTGCCGCACCTTGTCGCCAAGGCTTGCGAAGGAGCCCTTGCCGTCGGCGCCGATGATATTCTCGACGACCTTGAGAGCGGTCGTCATCGGGACGCCTTGCCCGAGCAACACGGCAAGGTTCGACAAAAAGACAGCCGCACGGCGCATTTGCCAAAGACCACGCAGGAGCGGCAGGCGTGAGAGAAATCCGACGAACACGACGCGCACGCGTGCAATCCGCCAGCCAAGGAATCCGGCGGCCAGGGTCAGCGCAGCCATGATCAAAAGGCCGTCCTCATGCGCAACGAGCCAGTTTGAAAGTCCGAAAACTATGGTGACAAGCGTGTCGGGATTGCCATGGGTTTCGGAGACAACACCGCCAAATTGCGGGATCACATGCAGGAGGAAGAACAGGAGGACGAGGACAGCCGAGACGATGAGAAAAGCCGGATAGCGCAAGGCGCCCGCGACTTTTTCGGCCAAAGCGTGGGAGCGTTCGCGTTGCGCCGCCACCGCCATCAAGACGCCGTCGAGATCGCCCGTCGCCTCGGCGACTTCCGCCATGGCGACAACATCCGCCCCGAAAACATCCTTGTGCCGGTCGAGCGCTTGCACAAAACTCGACCCGTCGATCACGGCCGCGCGCAGGCTCGCGACCATGCGGGCAAGCGGTCCCGGCATATCGCGGCTTGCGAGATCCAGCGCTTCGACAAGGGGCAGACCGCTGCGTAACATGAGCGCGAGTTCGCCGAGAAAAGCCGTCACCGAACGCGGGCTGATCGACGATTCGAAGAAGGTGAAAGCTTTCTTCGCGCGGACTTCGCGATGCGCGACAAGAACAAGACCACGCCGTTGAAGTTCCGCGATGATCGCGGAAATGTCGGCAGCCTCCCGCTCTTCCTCCAGCGGGCGGCCGTCGAGCGATATCGCGGTATATTTATAGAGAGTCACGATCCGTCGCCGATCATTGCATTACCGCGACGCGGAAGACCTCATCCACCGTCGTCAGGCCCATAACGCAGCGAGCACGGCCATCTTCGACCATGGTCGTCATAGCTTCCGCGCGTGATGCTTTTTCGATGGCCGCGTCATCGGCGCCCGTGATGATCAGACGGCGCAGTGCGTCGCTGACCTCAAGCACCTCGAAGATTGCGCTTCGCCCGCGATAGCCCGTCTGGCCGCAGCGCTCACATCCGACGGCTTTATGCAAAACATCGCCGGCGTCGAAGCCGAGCGCGACGAGCCGCGCGTCGGTTTCAAGATCCTTGCGGTGAATTGTGAAAGGACGTTTGCAATCGGGACAGAGCGTGCGCACCAGGCGCTGTCCGACGACCGCGCTCAGTGTCGAAGCGATGAGGAATGGCTCAATGCCGACATCGATGAGGCGGGTGACGGCGGCTGCCGCGCCATTGGTATGGAGGGTTGTCAGCACGAGATGGCCGGTCAATGCGGCCTGGATCGCAATCTGCGCGGTTTCCGGATCGCGGACCTCGCCCACCATGATGACATCAGGATCCTGCCGCAGGAAGGCGCGCAAGGCTGTCGCGAAAGTCAGACCGACGGCAGGACGGACTTGCGATTGATTTACACCCGGAATTTCATATTCGACCGGGTCCTCGATCGTCAGAATCTTGCGGGTCGAGTCGTTCAGGGAGGCGAGGCTTGCCGCCAGAGTCGTCGTCTTGCCACTGCCGGTTGGCCCGGTCACGATGACAAGGCCGTGCGGGCGTGCGAGCTGCCGGCGCAGCACGGCCTCATCGCGCGCATTGAAGCCGAGCTGGGCGAATTCGACGAGACGGGTGCCGCGTTCGAGCAGACGCAGGATCGCTGCCTCTCCGGATGTTGTCGGCATGGTTGCGACACGCATGTCAAATTCGCGCTGGCGCACGCCGATCCTGGCGCGGCCATCCTGCGGCAGACGATGTTCCGCAATATTGAGACCGGACAGGATCTTGACGCGCGAAACGAGCGCTCGCGGCGCGATCCCGCGTGGCGTGGTGAGCGGCCGCAACACGCCATCGACCCGCACCCGCACCCGCAACTCATGCTTGAAAGGTTCGATGTGAATATCCGTCGCGCGCAAGGCGACCGCGCGATCGAAGATCTGGTCGAGCGCCTGGACCACCGGCGCTCCGCTCGCGAGATCGCGCAGATTTTCGACATCTTCATGACGAAGGGCCGCCTCTTCATTCTGGCGTTCGGTAGCCTCCGCCTTGCTAGCCTCGCTTTCCAGCGCGATTTCTATATCTTCCGGGCTAGCGACCTCAAGGGTCACAGGTCCCGGCAAGGCCAGAAGAATAGCGTCAATTGCTTCTTGCTTGCTGGGGTCGGCCAAGGCCAATCTGATTGAACCATCCTCGCCACGATAAGGATAAAAGCTCGACTCGCGCAGAAAAGTAGGAGAAAAATCGCTTACGAGAGAAGTACCTCGGCGCATTCGCTCGAGGTCGACTCGTGGAAGGTCTTGCAGGACGCCCGGAATATCGCCGCATTTGCCATACAAGACCTCCCGCAATCGAACGGGGGGCAGCTGCATAAGCTTCGGATAAAGAGAAGGATCGATCGAGTTGTTATCTTCAATCCTGTCGCCATGATCGAGATGCAACTCCAGCGAGCTTTTTTCGCGCTTGGCTGCCAAGTCCGTTTGCTTCATCAGTTTGACATCTCGGAACAATAGAACCTTCGGAAAAAATGGCCAATGCGGCGAAACTATCGCGAGACCCTTGGTATATCTACGATGTCCAACCCGGCGCGTTTTGTCGACGCCAGGAAGACATGGTTTTATCAGGATCAGCGCTTGGCGCCTCAACCTGTGGACCGCTTGAATAGATATCCTAAAAGGATATGGGTTTCAATGGTCGTGTCACACCATATTTAAGTTGAAAGCTGCTATTCTTATGAGAAGCGTGCCCTGTAGAGCGTACGACATTGTTATGCGGCCTCGGTCCAATAACAACAACACACGAATTATCAGGCTATTTAACAAAGGTAAACCTCTGCTCTACCTATTTGCGGCTCTGTTTATTTCCGGCTGCAACGAGAATAACTATCCGCAGCCTGGCGCTACTGATGTTCACGCTCCCGGTTTCGGGTATGCCGACACCAAAGCGCGCGGGGGTGGCACGTCCGGGACAGGCCCTTATGGCACTCAAGGGTCCAGCAATGCGCAACCGCGAGGCGTGGTCGTTTCCGGCACGACGCCAACTTCGGGAGCTGACGCCCCAGGATACACCCATGCATCCGATGGCGAAGGGGATGGCATAGTTGCGGCAGGAGGCGGTTATCAACTCAATTTCGAGAATGCCGATGTCGGTGTGGTTTGCAAGGCGATCTTCGGCGACATTTTGCAAGCGAATTACATTCTCGACCAACGGGTGACGGGCCAGATCAGCCTGACATCGTCGCATCCGGTTCCGCGTGCCCGTCTTGTTTCCTTGCTGGAATCCGCTTTGCTTTCGATCAACGCGGTCATCATCAAGGAAAACGGGAATTATCGCATCGCGCCTGCGGCTGACACTGGCGGGATACATAATGTCAGTTATCATTCTGCTGGCGAAGGCTATGGAACCTCCGTTATCGTCACCAAAAATGTTCCCGCCGGCACGATAGGCCATCTTCTCGAAGGCTATGGCAGCCGTGCGGGCTCGGTGAAAGTCGAACCTGCCGCCAATCTCATCATTGTCCAGGGCAGCGCCGCGGAGCGGCAAGCCGCGCTTGAAGCGGCGAGCATGGTCGATGTTGATTGGCTGCGATCGCGTTCTGTCGCCATCCTGCCGCTCGCGAATTCAGCGCCGGACTCGATCATTGGGGAGGTCAATCGCATCCTGGGCACAGGGGAAGGCGGACTGAGCCAGGATGTCGTGCAAATGCAGCCGATCAATCGCCTTAATGCGGTCCTTGCCGTCTCGCGTAATCGTGACGCGATCGAGAAGGTGACGCAGTGGGTCACAAGGCTCGACAAGGCAGATTATAGCTCGCTCGGCGTGAAGGTTTACAAGCTTCAATATGCCAATGCCAAAAATGTCGCGGCCATGCTGAACGAAGCATTCGGGAATGGCTCGCAATCTTCGCTGGGCAAGGAAGACAAGGATTTGCTGCAGCCGGGCGGCGGTGCCGCAGTGGCGACCAACATAGGTGCAGGCGGCGGAGGTCAAAACGGCAACGGTTCATCCGGAAATACGCTTGGTGCTCAGAGCAGTTCACAAGGGGGCGCCAACACCAACGGTCAGAGCAGTCCTTTCGGCGCACTGAAGGTGGCGATGAACGACACGCAGGCCAAAGCGAACGATTCGACGGGTTCGCAATTGACGAATTCGGGGAGTGGTGGAGGCGGGGGAGGCGATCGCCATATCCGGGTCACACCGGATGTCGCGACCAATTCCCTTCTGGTCTTCGCCAATCGCACGGATTACCGGCTGGTCGAGCGGACAATCCGCGAGATGGACCGTCCTCCCGTGCAGGTCGATGTCGAGGTGACGATCGCCGAGGTCACCTTGACGGACAATCTTTCTTACGGCGTCCAGGTTTATCTCAATAGCGGCACGGTCGCCGGCCAATTCACCAACACATCCCTCAACAATCCATCTTCGGGCATCCCGCTCACAACGACCAATCCAGCGCTTAATCTTCTTGTCGGCGCTGTCGCCAACCCCCGCCTCGTGATCAATGCGCTGCAAGCCATCACCACGGTCAAAATATTGTCCGCGCCCTCGCTTGTCGTCGTCGACCGGGCGCCGGCCGTTCTCCAGGTCGGCAGTCAGGTTCCTATTCTTACGCAGCAAGCGACTTCGACGCAGACCGCCAATGCCGCGGTCGTCAATAGCGTCGATTACAAGGACACCGGCATCATCCTCAGCGTCGTGCCGCGCGTGAACGCCAATGGCATGGTTTCGCTCGATGTGGACCAGCAGATCAGCGCGGTGACGAGCACCGACACCACCACTTTGACACCGACCTTCTCGCAGCGACGGGTGAAGAGTTCGATTTCCGTCGCAAATGGCCAGGCCGTGCTGCTCGCCGGCCTGATCACCGACCAGCACAATACCGGTGAGAATGGCCTGCCAGGTCTTAACCAGTTGACATTCTTGCACGACCTCCTGACCAGCAAAAACAACACGGGCACCAGAACCGAACTCATCATCTTCATCCGGCCGCAAATCATCAAGAATTCCCTTGATGCCGAGCAAGTCTCTGAGGAATTCCGCGAACGCCTGCGGTCCATGGAGAGACCGCGCGTGATCAAGCCGTGAAATCCATGACCGCGCGTATCGACGATGAAGAGCCAGTGAAACCGGCATATCGCCCGAGGGCCTATGCCATGCTTGGTTTTCGTCGTGGCCCGGAAATCGCCGCAAGCCTTTGCGGCATCATTGGCGTCTTTGCTTTGCTGCCCGGGCCGGAGGCTTGCCTTGCCGCCGCGTGGTGGGTTCTCGTCATCAGCGTGATCAAGTCCGACATTGCCGATTATCTCATTTCCGACTGGGCGACAGCGGGCATAGCGGGTCTAGGCCTCCTCCATGCGGCACTTTCAGCTCCTGGTGCTACGCAAGCGGCTCTTGTCGCCGCAGTGGAAAGCGGGCTATTGGCCTTTGCCATGTTCTTTGCGATCGCGCGCCTTTACCGCGCTTTGGCGAAGCGCGAAGGGCTGGGTTTCGGCGATGTGAAACTCGCTGGCGCTTCGGCGCTCTGGCTCGATATCGGCTCCTTTGCCATGTGTCTGCAACTTGCGACGCTGACGGCGCTGATCCTCGTCCTTTGGCGTAGCAACAGCGGGCGAAACCGGCTCGCCGTGCTGCCCTTTGGCGCCTTCCTTGCGCCATCCGCCTGGCTCGTGCATGTCGCAACATCTGCTTGGCCGGATGTCTGGCCGGGCCTGTTGACGGCGGTCTCGCCATGAGCGGCGTTTCAAGTGACGCGCCTTGGCCCGCGCGCCGTGGTGCAATTCTTGTCGTAGTGCTTATTTTCATTGCGTTCGTGTCGAGTCTGCTTGCTGTCGCCCTGCATTTGTCCTCAAGTAGCGCACGCGCTGCGGCCGCTTTCGCGAAGGCGATGCGAGCCGATGAACTCGGACAGGCGGCGGTGACTCTCGCCGCCGATCAGGCCGGCTCCGGCGATCCGGCTGACAAGCGCGCCGGCGCCTTCGTCGCCGAGTTTGCCGAGGCGAAACTCTTCGTTGATTATGTCTCGGAATCTGCGCGTATCGATGTCAATCTCGCGCCTCCCGAGTTGTTGTCGGCGCTCTTTCGCGCCGCCGGGCTCGATCCGAATAAGGCCTCCTCGATCGCCGACCGCATTACAGCCTCGCGCAACAATCGCGTGCAAGGCGCGGCGACCCCAACCAACAAGCGGATCGAAAATCTCGGAGCGCTTGCCGACGCCTGGGGTCTGAGCCCCGACTTTGTTGACATCCTGCGGCCTGCCCTCACGGTCGCCAATGGGACGGGGAAAGTCGATCCGACCATCGCCAATCGGCTTGTCATTGCTGCCTTGATGGGCGGCGAAGGCGAGCGGGTCGATGAATTTCTCGAGCGGCGCCGGCGCGGCTTTACCACCGACGCCGAGGCGAGGGCCGCTTTCCCTCCAAATGTCCAGCCATTCATAGACTTTGCGCCCGCACGTGCCATTCGGGCGGTCGCGCGCATCGTCCTCCCTGGCCGTTTCGAACGCCACTATGAGTTCATCGTCGCGCCGCGAACCCGGCCGGACGAAAGCGTAAAGACAATTTCCTGGCACCTGTCGCCTGATCGAGAATAGAGGCCTACCACAGGTCATAAGAATGACCTGTGGTGCCACTCTCGAATTTTCGCTAACCATCTGAAAGGCGAAAATTCGAGAAACGGACCAAGGATCGCCTTTTGCGTTCCTTGGTAATACTTTCGAACTTTCAGTATGGGAGCTTTTCTGAGTGTTTGCGGCGATCAAGGCCTTTTGGATATGGCTGGTTGACGGGCTGACCGAAGCGGTTGCCGCAGGCTTCGATCGCTTTGCCGCGCTGCCGGTTTTCCGCATCGTTGTCGGCGAAAAAGAAGCTCACGTATTCGAGAATTATCACCTGATCGGAACATTTCATGGTGCGCCGGACGGCATGCGGTTCGAGCCATCAGGTCTTGCCGCGCGGCTCGAGGGGGCGGCGATCGACGTCGAAATTCCAAGCGCCTTGGTGTTACGGCGGTCTCTCAATCCGATCGCGGCGGAAAGCGCGCCCTTCGTTGAAGCTTTGGCGCGCCATCAAATCGAGCGGATCACGCCCTGGCGCGCGGCCGATACCTACTTCCGTGTCGCGACCGCGCCGATTCTGGACGATTCCGCGCGGCTCAGCGTCGAGGTCGATGTCGTCGCACGGCGCATAGTGGACGGGACCCTCAACTTCCTCACGCATCTGAAGCCCGCGCGGTTACGCCTCTTGACCCACCGGAATGAAGATCCTGAGCCAATTGTCATTCCAATCGGTGCGTCAATTTCGCCGCGTCAGCGCCAGCAGCGCCGCCTCGTGCAATTCGGATTGATTGGCCTGCCGAGTTTATACGCGCTTTGGCTCGTATTCGCCGCCTTGCGGATTTCCATGCTCGACGGCGAGATCGCCGATCTCGACCATGGGATCGAGACGCGCCGCAGTCTCCTTGCCGCAGCGGCGCGCGGTGCTATAAGCGGCGATCCGGCGGAAGCTCTGCGGCAGAGGCGGCGCATGACCCAAAGCAGCGTAGAGACGCTCGAAGCTCTCTCCATCGCCCTGCCAGATCAGGCCTATCTCACCGATTTCGCGCTCGAAAACGATCGCTTGCGGATCTCCGGCATTTCCCGCCAACCTTCCGATCTCGTGCCCGCGCTCGAACAATCCCACAAGTTCGCCGATGTGACTTTTGCCGCCGCGACGACCCGGGAGCAAGGCGGAAGTGCCGATCGCTTCCATCTCGAAATGCGCGTCATTGGTGCTTATGAGGGCAAAGGCCAATGATGAATTGGAAGGGCTTGCAGGTTCTGTCAAACATCGATTGGGCGAAGGGCTCGCGCATTCTGTCAAAGCTCGATTGGGCGAAGTTGCGTGCGGACTTCGGGACTCTCGCGACCCGCGATCTCGAAATCACCGGCCCGGTTGGCGCGAGCGCCGTGGTTGGCGCCTTTGTGGTCTTAGCCACGATCCTCGCCACCATGGCTGGCAATGCCCTGAGCAGCTCCATCGAGCAACGCGACGCCAAGGCGGAGCTGCTTGCTTCGCTCGAAAAGAGGCGACTTGATCGGCCCGCCAATGGAGAGGGTGAGGGGACCATGATCGACACGCGCGACCCTTTCGTGGACGCGGCCTCGGAAACCCTTGCCGCTGCCGAAATAGATCGTTTCGTGCGAAAGGCGGTTGCCGAGTCGAATGGCACTGTTCTCTCCAGCCGCGCCGATCCCAAGCATGATGACGAAGGAGCGGTTCGCAGGATCGGAGCAGAGATCGTCGTGGAAGGCAAGATCGAGGCTATTCAATCGCTCCTGTTCAAGTTGGAGACGGGAACGCCTTTCGTATTCGTCGAAGATCTCGCTTTGCAGCCGAGCATGGAAGAAGGAAAGGTGAGCGCGGCGCCAAAGCTGCGGGCATCGATTACGGC
>Ga0182033_10000660_pt1 | contig 16512 bp, 14 predicted proteins | sample tim00Cox0000000H_FD_125968 | JGI IMG/M metagenome (GOLD analysis project Ga0182033, IMG submission 125968) | Lab enrichment of tropical soil microbial communities from Luquillo Experimental Forest, Puerto Rico - timezero.00C.oxic.00.000.00H | ecosystem: Environmental > Terrestrial > Soil >...
CATCCGGGCAAGACGCGCAATCCGCACGACCCGACAAGAACGCCAGGAGGGTCATCCTCGGGGTCGGCTGCGGCCGTCGCGGCAGGAATGGCGCCGCTTGCAGTCGGCTCGCAGACTATGGGCTCGGTGATCCGACCGGCAGCCTTTTGTGGCGTGTTCGGCTCAAAACCCGGGCACGGGGTCATTTCCCGTGCCGGCGCGTTGACCCTGTCGCGGGCGCTCGATCATGTCGGCATCTTTGCGCGTACGCTCGATGATGTGGCCCTCATCCTCGACGTGCTCGCCGGCAACGATCCGGCCGATCCCGACACGCTTGCTTTCACCGCAGCGGCGTTTCGCGCAACGCTTGCAGATGCGCCGCCAACGCCGCCACGTTTCGCCTTGGTGCGGACGGCGATGTGGGACAAAGCGGACTCCGAAACGCGCGCTAAAATTGAGCAAAGCGCCAAGGAACTCGGTGCTTTCGATGTCGAACTGTCCGCGGACTACGCTGCCGGTTGGGACGCCCAGCGCGCGATCATGGCGGCCGACATGGCGCACAATCTAGGCGCCAATCTCGACAAGGGGCAGGTAAGCCCACAATTCCGAAGCTTGGTGGAAGAGGGTCGTAAAGTGACGGCGGTGCAGTACCTCTCAGCCCTGCGTGACGCGCGCCGTTACGCCGCTGGAGTTGCCGAAATCTTTAAGCGCGCCGACGCAATCGTCACGCCATCTGCCCGTGGCGTGGCACCGAACGCGTCTTCAACCGGCGATCCGGTATTCTGCACCCTGTGGTCATTGACCGGATTGCCGGCGTTGAATGTGCCCATTCTGGCCGGTGAAAATGACTTGCCGATCGGCCTGCAGCTTGTCGGCGAGCCTGGTCGCGACGAACGATTGCCCCGCATAGCGCGCGGATTGCTCGAACGGCTCGGGCTTCACAATCATTTTTCGAAGCTAGCTCCCGCGCGCCGCTGAACCTCACGCTGACCTGCCGAGGTGCTCTTTGAAGAAGGCAACAGTGCGGCTCCACGCTAGCTCGGCGGCCGCTTTGTCGTAGCGGTTGCTGGTGTCGTTGTTGAAGGCGTGATTGACGTTGGGATACATGTAAATCGTATAGTGCTTGTTGTTGGCCTTAAGCGCCGCCTCATAATCTGCGATTCCTGCGTTCACGCGCTGGTCGAGCCCGGCATAGTGCAGCAGCAGCGGCGCCTGGATCGGCTTCACCTGATCGGCCGGCACCTGCAGCCCGTAATAGATCACGCCAGCTTTCAAGTCGGGTGCCAGCACGGCGACCCGATTGACAATGCCTCCGCCCCAGCAGAAGCCGACGATACCCACCTGGCCGGTGGATTCCGGATGCTGCTCGAGGAATGGCACGGCAGCGGCAATACGGCGCGCTGTATCGGCGGGATTCAGTGTGCTGATCGTGTCACGCGCCTGGTCCTCGTCCGCCGGCGTGCCGCCGAGTGGGGATAACATGTCCACCGCCAGGCAGAGGAAGCCTTCCAACCCGAGGCGCCGGGCCACGTCCTGGATGTGCGGGTTAAGACCGCGGTTCTCGTGCACGACGATGATTGCCGGGCGTTTTACTTTCTCCTTGAGCCGCGCCAGGTAACCGTTGATAGGCGTTTCCGGCGCCTGGTAAGACACCGTACCGATCGCCAGCCGCGCATCGTCGGCCGGAACAATTGCGGCGCGTGCGTAATCGTTCTGCAACAATGGCAGCAGCGCCAGCGCCGCCACGTTCGATCCAGCGATGGTCGCTAACCGATCGAGAAAACTGCGACGGTTGATTTCGCCGTGCGTGAAGCCGTCATAGAGATCGATGATACGCTGGTCCACGGGTGACTGCCGCGACTGTCCCCTAACTCTAACCCCCGTTTTCGGTTGTTTAGTCCGCAAGGCTGCCCTGTCCTGATGACAAAACGGCGCGCGAAAACCAAGAGACGAAACTTGGTCTTGGCCTTGGGTTCCTCGTCCTTTGGCCAAGTGGTGTCAAGGACGGCACTGGGGCAAGACCAATCAGCTTCTGCACGGTGTCTATGGACCACCGCGACAGCCGCCGCTCCCCCGTGCGGGCCGTGCCCTTCTAGACTCCCAGCGGCACTGCCATCATCAGTGTAAGAGGGTTGGTCGGCTAGACGAGGCGGGAATTGGGTATTTCCGAAGCCGCAACCCGCTTGCGCTGCCCGGAATTGACCCGCAAAGTCCCCTTAAGGAATCGGAATGAACCATCCCAGACCCTTGGCGAGTGCCCTCGCTGTGGCCTTGCTGTCGCTCATGTTGGCCGGCTGCGCGACCGTCCCGCCGCCGCAGCCACAGCCTGCGGAGCCGGCAGCCGTTCCATTGATGCCGCCGGCCTTCCCGCCGCACGACCTTGTCGGGCGCTGGGGCCTTGCCGCCTATCATAAGATCGAAGACCGCAAACGCATCGAGGCGGCTGCGGCCAACCAATGCCAGCAGCCTTACGTCATCTCGCTCGGTCCTCATGGTGGCGTAATGATGCATCTCGCCGATCAGGCGACGCCGGAAGAGCTGCAGCTGAAAGGCGCTCCAGGCGGAAAAACTTATATCGGTCCGGAAGGCGCGCCGGCCCAGATGCAAGATCGCGAAGTGGTCTCGTTCGACGGCCGTATACTGATCCTGCGCTGGATGGATCAGGAGGTGCAGAGCCGGTATGGCACCATGGTCTACGTACGTTGCCCGCCGGAAGGCGCGAAGCGGTCGGTAAAGCCGAAGCCTAAGCCGACACCGAAAACCGCGCCCCAACCGGCGCAGTAAGGCGCCTCGCCAGCGCCGTCTGCGATGCCCGCTTTCCGCGACTTCATTGACGGCAGCTGGCGCGCCGTGCCGGTGCTCGGTGTCACGCAGATTTTGTCCTGGGGCACGATGTTTTACACACCGGTGCTGATTGTGCCGTTGATCGCGGCCGACCGTGGTTGGTCGATTTCCTTCGGCATGGGCGGATTCTCGGTCGGACTGCTGGCCGCCGGCTTGAGCGCACCTTACGTCGGCCGTTCAGTCGATCGCTTCGGCGGTCATGTGGTAATGACCATCGGCTCGCTAATCGGCGCCCTCGGGCTGGTTCTGATCCCGCATGCCGCTGACCACGTCAGCTACCTTGCGGTCTGGGTTGTGCTCGGTATCGGCATGGCGGCGAACCTTTACGATTCCGCCTTCGCCACGCTCGGCCGCATCTTCGGCGTCGATGCACGGGCTCCGATCACCGCTCTCACGCTCGCCGGCGGATTCGCCTCGACCGTAAGCTGGCCGGCGACTCATTTCCTGCTGGAAGCAATCGGATGGCGCGCCACCTATTTGGTCTACGGCGCGCTGCTCGCCTTCGTCTCCGCGCCGCTTCATGCTCTCGCGCTACCACGCAAACGCTTCGGGGCGGATGTCAAACCGAGCGACGACGTGCCGGAGCCGAAAGCGGTGCTGCCGCCGCACGGCCTGCCATTCACCCTAGTCGCTTGCGCCTTCGCCACTTACGCCTTCGTTCCCTCTGGCCTGTCCGCGCACCTGCTGGCGATCTTCGCGCGCTCCGGCATGGATGCTGGAACGGTGGTGTGGATCGGCGCGCTGTTCGGGCCGGCGCAGGTTGGCGCCCGTCTGATCGAATTCGCCTTTGGCCGCGCTCTGCACCCCTTGTGGGTTGCGCGCGTCGCGTTATCGATGCTGCTCTGCGCGTTTATGATGCTGGCGCTCCTCGGAATTGCGCCGTCGGTGGCGGCGGCTTTCGCGCTGATGTTCGGCGGCGCCAATGGTCTCGTCACCATCACGCGCGGCGCCGTGCCGCTCGCCCTCTTTGGCGCATCCGGCTACGGGCGTCTGATGGGTCGGCTCGCCGGACCGTTTCTACTGGTGCAGGCGGTGGCGCCCCTAGTCATGGCGTTTGTCGTCGATCGGGTTTCGGACCCGGCGGCGTTGACGCTCGCCGCGACCTTTGCGGCAACGGCGCTGATATGCTTCGTGCTGATCAGGAGGCCGAACTAACCGAACAGCGCGTCGATATCGCTCTGCGTTGCCCGGCGAAGCTGCAGACGATCATGGATAGCGCGCGTTTACCGTGCGGGGGTCCGCCGTTTCATAGACAGAGGCAAAGCAGTAAAGAGAGATACCGAGGTCGTGGTGTTTTAAGTCTCCGCCGGAGTCGCTAGCGCGATGCCGTGCTGGGCAAGCACGCGCGGAAATTCCTCGGAATTGAAGAAGGCCAACTCGCGCTCGCGCTGATGCGTGACGGGATCGATTTGCTGCAATTCGGCGTCGACGAAGCCGGGGTGGCACATCACCAGCCCGCCGTCGGGGAGTCCTTCCAGGAAGCGCGGAAACACCTTGGCGAAACCGGGCTTGTCACTGAAGTCATAGACGCCGGCAAAGGCGGGATTGGTAAGAACGCCGAGCTGGTTGGCCTTGCGCCGGAAACCGACACTCAGGACATCGAGCAACAGATCCTTGCCGTCCTTCAGCCGCATCGCGCCGCGCGCCCGCCCGCACTGTCTGACCCAAGCTTGCGGCACAGTCTCGGCGACCACCTTGAGTACAGCATCGCGCACCTGTGGGAGTAAATGCACATGCTGGTGACCGTCGACGAAATCGGGCGGCTGGCCGAAGGCCTCGATGAAGGCTTCGAGCTGTGTCGCGACTTCGATCATTAGCCGCGCGGGATCAAGCCGACGCGCGACGGCAGTGCGGAACATTTTGTTGAGCGACGCAAACTTGCCATGGCTAAGCGGCGCGAAACTCTCGCTCATCGGCTTGAACGGCGTGGTCAGTGTGACGTGCAGGCCGAGAGCGGCCCGTTTTTGTCCGGAGTTCAACGTATCCAGCGCCTCAATTTCGTCGGGGCTGAGATACGGCGACGGCATCATCACCGAGGTGGCGTTGATCCGCCGACGCAAAATCAAGTCGCGGATGCCGGCACTGACGGCAGGTGACATCCCATAATCATCCGCGCATAGCCAGATCTGGCGGTCCGCTACCGGCACTGCGTGCTCACTCCGCCGCGCGTGATGTCGTATGCTCCTTGGAATCCTCGGCACTCTTCAGGTTGTGCTCGGCCACGAAATAGACCGGACGCGCTTTGATCTCGGACAAGAGCTTGCCGATGTATTCACCTAGCACGCCAATCATGATCAATTGTACGCCGCCGAGCACCATCAGGCCGACCACGAGCGACGGATAACCCGGGACGTCCTGGCCAAAGATAATGGTCTCGAACAGAATCCAGGCGCCAAAAAACAGTGCGCTACCCGCCAGTAGCAATCCTAGCAGGCTGGCCACACGCAGCGGCGCCACTGTGAAAGAGGTCAGGCCTTCGATCGACAGGCCGATAAGCGTCCACACGTTCCACGTTGTCGTGCCGTGTGTGCGCGCCACCGGCGTATAATCGACGCGCACCTGGCGGAAACCGATCCAGCTGGACAGGCCCTTGAAGAAGCGGTTGCGCTCCGGCATCTGCCGCAGCGCTGCCGCTGCGCGAGGCGACAGCAGGCGGAAGTCGCCGGCGTCTTCGGGAATCTTCTGCCGCGCGCCCCAGTTAATCAGCGCATAGAACCAATGGACGCCGAGGCGTCGCAGGAACGTTTCGTTCTCGCGATGCGCCTTGGCGGTGTAGATCACGTCGTAGCCGTCATCGAGCCAACGCGCGACCAGCGTGTCGATGAGGTCCGGTGGATGCTGGCCGTCACCGTCCATGAACAGCACGGCGCCGTAGCGGGCATGATCGAGGCCCGCGAGAAGCGCGGCCTCCTTGCCAAAATTGCGCGACAAAGTGACCACCTGGATGTCCAGCGGTTCGGCTGCCAGCGAATTGGCAATGCTATTGGTGGAGTCAGTGCTGCCATCGTCGACATAAACGACTTCCGTGTGCAGGTCATGCTTTGCCTTTAGGCCGCGCGCCACCTCGGTAATGCGCTCATGCAGGGAGGCCAGACCCTTGGCCTCGTTGTAGACCGGCACGATGATCGACAAACCGGACGCGGTGCGCGATGGTCGCGCGCGGGTGGCTGATTTGCTCGGTTTCGACGGCATTTCCCCTTAACCTGTCGCTTAGTGTCGATGCGATCTATAGCGCACCGGACGGTTCCTGTCGCCCACTCAAAAAGGGGTCGGCCAAGGAGCTTAGCGATGTTATGAACGAATGATGATTCTGGTGCCCTTGCAGAAATTCCTGGACCGCCTTCGTGTGGCCTGGCATGAGCGCGCAATCGCCCTCAAAGCGATCAGCTTCGGACTTGTCGGCGTTGTTAACTCGGCCGTCGATTTCGCGGTGTTCTCATTCGCCTACTATTATCTGGGTCTGTCGATTGTCATTGCCAATACCCTGGCGTGGGTCATTGCCGTGAGCGGTTCATACGTCCTGAATTCGACCATCACTTTTGCTCACGAGTCTGGACGCAAGCTTTCACCCAAGAGCTATTTTGGCTTCGCCCTTTCGCAGGTCGTCGGATTTCTGGCTAACACCGGCACCGTCTGGTGCCTCGTTGAGCTGCTGCACGCTCCTGCCTGGGCTGCGAAAATCGCGGCGATCGGCATGAGCTTCGCGGTCAACTTCTCGCTCTCGCATCTCGTCGTCTTCCGTGTTCGCCGCTCGGGCGAGGACGCTCATTGAGGTGGAGTCTTTATGCGGCACGACAGTAATCTGAGGGCGCGCTGGCCGAATTTCGTCACCCATCTCGAGTGCGCGATGACCGGGGAGCGCCACGAAGCGGATCAGGTGCACGGTTTGTCGCGGGCGGGCAACCCGCTGTTGGTTCGTTACGATCTCGCCGGCGTGCGCGAGGCGCTGAGCAAAGAGATGCTGACGCAGCGCGCCCCCGATTTGTGGCGCTATCGCGAGCTCCTGCCGGTGCGCAATCCGGAAAACGTTGTCAGCCTCGGCGAGTGCATTACGCCCTTGGTGCGCATGCCGAAGCTCGAGGCCAGGTTTGGAGGTGGCGAAATCCTGGTGAAGGACGAGGGTCGGCTGCCGACCGGCTCGTTCAAGGCGCGCGGTCTAGTGTTGGCGGTGTCGATGGCCAAGGCGCTCGGCATCAAGCATATGGCGATGCCGACCAACGGCAATGCTGGCGCCGCGCTAGCTGCTTATGCCTCGCATGCCGGCATCAAGACTACGATCTTCTGTCCGGAAGATACGCCGGAAGTGAACGTCAGCGAGATCGCGCTTCAGGGCGCGAATGTCTATCGCGTCAATGGATTGATCGACGACTGCGGCAAGATCGTCGGCGATGGCAAGGCGAGGGTCGGCTGGTTCGACACCTCCACTCTAAAGGAGCCGTACCGGATTGAAGGCAAGAAAACTATGGGTCTCGAACTCGCCGAGCAGCTCGGCTGGGACGTGCCTGACGTGATCTTCTATCCGACCGGCGGCGGCACCGGACTGATCGGAATGTGGAAAGCATTCGCCGAATTGGAAACGATCGGATTTATTGGGAAGAAGCGGCCGCGCATGGTGGCGGTGCAGGCGGCAGGCTGCGCGCCGATGGTGCGCGCCTTCGAGAAAGGCGAAGAGCATGCGCCACGCTGGGAAAACGCTCATACGATCGCCTCCGGCATCCGCGTGCCGCAGGCGATCGGCGATTTCCTGATCCTGCGCGCGGTGCGTGAAAGCGGCGGCTTCGCCATCGCGGTTGAGGATGCGGCGATCGAATCGGCGCTTAGCGAGATGGCCCGCGAGGAAGGGTTCTTGTTGTGCCCGGAGGGTGCGACGACTTATGCCGCCTACAAGCAAAGCCTGACCGACGGTCGGGTCAAGCGCAGCGACCGGGTTGTGCTGTTTAACTGCGCCAGCGGCCTGAAATACCCGCTACCGAAGATCGAACGTAAACTCGACCGCTATAAGCCGATTGATTTTGCATCGCTATAGCCCGATGCTTTTCCCAATGCACACAAAATAAGCGCCACGGATAGGAAATGAAGAAGTTAATAATTGCCGCATTGGCTGCGGCGCTAGCCGGTATGACGACTGCGAGCGCAGACGACTATCCAACGCGGCCGATAACCATCATCGTGCCGTTCGCCGCCGGCGGGCCTACCGATGTAGTGGCACGCATCCTGGCGGAGGGAATGCACCCTCTGCTCGGCCAGCCGGTGTTGGTCGAGAACGTCACCGGCGCGGCCGGCAGTATCGGCGTCGGCCGGGTTGCGCGCTCCGCGCCCGATGGATACACGCTCAGCATCGGCCATTGGAGCACGCACGTCATAAATGGCGCGATCTATAACCTACCGTACGATTTGCAGACCGATCTTGCGCCGGTCTCGCTACTCGTCAGCAATCCGCAACTGATCGTCTCCAATCCCAAGGTACCGGCGAGCGATTTGAAGTCGCTGGTCGAATGGATCAAGTCGAATCCAGACAAAGTGTCCGCGGGCACGGCCGGAGCGGGCAGCGCCTCTCATATCGGCGGCATCTATTTCCAGAATTTCAGCCACACCAAGTTCCTTTTCGTGCCCTACCGGGGGACCGGTCCAGCGATGCAGGACCTGATCGCTGGGCAAATCCAGATTATGCTCGACCAATCTGCGAATTCGCTGCCGCAGGTGCGCAACAAGCTGATAAAGGCCTTCGCGGTGACGTCGAGCACGCGGCTTGCAGTTGCGCCAGATATCCCGACCGTCGATGAGGTTGGCTTGCCGGGCTTCTACATCTCGGTTTGGCACGGCCTCTGGGTGCCGAAGGATACGCCGCGACCGATCATCGACAAGCTCGCCGCTGCGGTGCGTGCGGCACTTGCCGATCCCGCTACCCAAAGGCGGTTGCGCGAACTCGGCCAGGAAATCCCTCCGGTCGAGCAGCAGACACCCGATGCGCTCGGCTCTTACCAGAAAGCCGAGATCGAAAAATGGTGGCCGCTGATCAAGGCAGCAAACATTAAGGTGGATTAGGCGAGCGCAAACCCTGAAATAAAGAGGGCAGGGTCTGGGGAGGTGCAACGGTGCTGCTCTGGACCGACATCGTCAGATGGTACCCGATACCGAAAGCGGCGGCGGGTAACTGAGGCTTGTTCTAGTCGTTGGCGAGGATCTCCGCGACCTCGACACGGCGTCTCTCGCGCTCCGACAAAATACCGGCGCGCACCACCGCGAGCGAGGTTGTCGCATAGTGGCCCCCCACCTCCGGCTTTGGGCCGCCGCGCACCGCCGCCGCGAATTCTTCCAACTCTTCGACAAAAGTGTCGTTCTTCTCGCACGGCACGGCGACCGCTTTTTTCTCGCCCTGTTTGAGCAGGCTTAAGCCGTGGTGCAGGTCGTAATAGGCGGTGGCAGTCTTGCCGTAGATGTTCATCAAATAATATTCCGACGCCGAAGCATAGCTGGCGTTGAGCGTGGAGAGCGCGCCGTTCTCGTGCTCAAAGATGAGGCTCGCCACATCGGGGTTGTCGCCCGGCAGCACCAGCCGCACGAAGTGCCCGCTCACTGCCTTGATCGGCCCTATCAGGTAATCAAGCACGTCGGCGTAATGGATGCCGATCTGCAGCATCACGCCACCGGGCATGCCCGCTGCGGTGCTGCGCCATGATCTCAAGTCAAATTGGCCGAGGCGGTCGCGGCTGATATTGGCTTCGGCGTTGACCAGCTTGCCGAATACGCCGGCATCAATTTGCCTCTTGATCCAGCGGAAATGGCTTTCGCGCCGGCGCTGATAGCCCATGGCGAGCACTACGCCAGCCTGTTTGCAGCACTCGGTTATCTTGCGGCCGTCGCTGACTGAGTTGGCGATCGGCTTGTCGAGAAAAATGTGCTTGCCCGCTTCCGCCGCCATACGTGTGGTCGCGAGGTGCACGTCGTTCGGCGTGGTGTTAATGATCGCCTCGACCTCGGCATCGGTGAGAACGGCCTCGTAGCTCGGCGCGGCGCGGCAACCATATTTCTTCGCGAAGACCTGACGCTTTTCCTCCGAGCGCGTGTAGCAGGCGACGATCTTGAGCTTGCCCGAACGCTTGACGGCGTCGGCTAGCACGTCCGACCACCAGCCCATGCCGATGCAGGCGACGCAAAGCGGTTCGACCATGGCCATCACTTCCAGGTGGCGCCGATCGCTTCGACTGCGGCCCGAGCGATGGTCTCATCGGTCGTCCAGTCGCCGCCGGCAATGCCAATGCCGCCGATGCACTCGCCCTCAACGAGCACCGGGCAGCCGCCTTCCATCGCGGTCCAGCACTCGGCGCCCGCCGCGAGCGTTAGGCCGAGCGCATGCGTGACGTCGAGCTCTTGGTTCTGTGCGCCGCGGGCGGAGGTCACCCGCTTGTTCGACGCTGCGCACACCGCTTTGGTCGTAGCCGAATGTACGGAGTGGAAGCGCCCGCCTTCCATACGTTCCAGCAGGATCAAGTGCCCACCGGCGTCAGTAATCGCAATGGAAACCGCGATACCGGCTTCATTCGCCTTGTCGATGGCGGCCGCCATCATCTTCCTGGCGCCATCATTGGTAAGGCGCTTGCTGCTCGCGATGTACATTTTCCCGGTTTCCCCTCGAGGATCGCCGGCGATGATAGTGGTTTGTCGCTTGGCGCGTAAAGGATGCGCGCGCCTTACAACGCAGCCTCGAGCTTGGCGTAGAGCGGGTTGTCGCGCGAGAACACGTAATCGAGATCGGCCACTGCCACCGCCTCGGCGCCGTTTTCGCGCAGGAAGCTGGTGAGCGCGTAGACTTGCGCCGGCGGACAATGCAACGTGAGCATGCCGGATGAGGTGGGACCGGAGAACGGCGTCTCCACGCCAAATTTCTGCTTGGCAATTTCAACTAGCTTGGCGTCACAGGCGGCAAAGCGCGCGCGCACCTCGCGAAAAGCCTTGGCGCGCGCTTGCGCCGCCAAGCGATCGAGAATCACGCGTGCTGTTTCGCGCTCGCTGTTGCCCCAATTTGCCGTGCGCGCCGCGACCAGATTGGCCTGCGAGCGCAGGATGGTACCGTCGTCGATCACCTTCAGTCCGTTGGCGGCGAGTGTTGCGCCGGTCGTGGTGATGTCTACGATCAGCTCGGCGGTGCCGGCTGCAGGGGCGCCTTCAGTGGCGCCGGTGCTCTCGACGATGCGATAATCGACGACGCCGTGCGCGGAGAAGAAGTCGCGCGTCAGGTTGATATACTTCGTCGCCACCCGCATCTTGCGACTGTGCGTGTGGCGGAACGACGTGCTAACGTCGTCGAGATCGGCCATGGTGTGCACGTCGATCCAGGCCTGCGGCACCGCCACCACGACGGTGGCGAAGCCGAAGCCGAGCCCCTCGAGCAGCACCACTTTGCTCTCCGCGTCGGGGACCATCTCACGCACCAGATCCTCACCGGTGACGCCGAGTTGCACGACGCCGGCGGCAAGCTGCGAGGTGATTTCGGATGCCGAGAGATAGACGACCTCGACGCCGTCAAGCCCGGCGATGGCGCCTCGGTAATCGCGCGCGCCGCGTGGCTTGATCAGATTGAGGCCCGAGCGCGTGAAGAAAGCTTCGGCGTTTTCTTGCAACCGGCCCTTCGCCGGCACCGCGAGAACGAGAGGCGCGCTCATCCCGCGCCTCCATAGGCGGAGAGCCGCTCGATCCAAGCTGCAAAACCGACCGCTGCAATCGGCTCGTGGCTTCCGAGACGACTGAGCAACCCGTCGTAGCGGCCACCGGCCACAAGCGGTTCTCCGGTACGCTTGGGATCGGTCAGCTCGAACATGAAGCCGGTGTAGTAATCGAAACCGCGCCCGAAAGCGGTGGAGAAGCGCACGCGCTTCAAGTCGACGCCGTGCGCGGCCAGAAAGCCGGTACGGCTTTCGAACAGATCGATGGCGGGAGTGAGCGCTGCGGTCATGTTGTCTTCGCTTACAAGCGCGCGCAGCTCGGCCGTTGCTTCGTCAGGCTCCCCTTTGATTGCAAGGAAACGCTCGATCAGCGTGCGGATGTCTTGCGGTAATTTCGCGCTGGCGCCGAGCGCCGACTGCTCGAGGAAGCGTTCGGCGATTTCACCTACCGAGCGGCCGCCGACCGCCGTGATGCCGGCGATCGACAGCAAGTCTGTGACCAACGCGCGCGCGCCTTTCGGATCCGAACCAGCGAGCGCCGCTAGGACGCCCTGATATTCGGGACGCGAATTGTTGCCCCCTAGCACGAGGCGATCGAGGTCTTGCGCGAGGTTGGCCTTGCGGTTGAAGTCCTTCACCAACCGTCGCTTCCACGCCGGCGGAAGATCAAGTCCGGCGACCAGCGCGGCGAACAGGGCGACGTCGCCGATTTGAATATCTGGCGAAGTGAGGCCGTAGTGTGCGGTCGCTTCGAGCCCGAGGGCCAGCATCTCGGCGTCGGCGGCCGCCTTGTCGGGACGTCCGAAGGATTCGATGCCTGCTTGCAGGAATTCGGCCGGCGCGTCGGCGCGGTGACGGAATACCGGCCCGAGATAACAGAAGGCCGCCGGCTTGCCGGCGAGCGGCGAGGCGAGATAGTCACGCGACACTGGGATGGTGAGATCGGGGCGCAAGCAGAATTCGCCGCCGCCCGGGGCAGTGGTCAGATACATCCGCTTGCGGATATCCTCGCCCGACAGGTCGAGAAACGGCTCGGCCGGCTGCAGGATCGCGGGCGCAAGACGGGTGTAGCCGGCGCGCTCGTAGGAGAGGACTAGCGCCTCCGCCCGCGCGTCGGGCGCTTTCGTCCCGGTGGTAACGATTGCGTCCATCTTTCCAAGACTCTGATGCGGGCGCCCTTTAGCACGAGAGCCTTAAGGATTCGACGCCGTTCAGCAGCTGCGCTTAACGCGCATGACTGTCAAACGCTTGATGTCGTTAACAAATTACGCAACCGGCGAAAAACGGCAGGTTTTGCCACTGCGGCGACGCCGTCACCAACAGCCTCATGAGGCGCGCATTTCGGCGGCTTGAACGAGCATTAGATACATCTAACGGGACCATCCCGTAGACTTGGTTCGACGGGGCGACTTTCACCTCGCATGCGCGGTGTCGTCTGCGTGGCTAGCCAAGACCGGGGCGACATCATCATGTCGGACGGCATGAGCATGAACGTGCTCGATATGCAGATTGCAGAAACGATGCGGGCCGCCGAAGCAATGATTCGTTGTTTAATGGCTAGGACTGCGCCGTAACGGTGACCTCCACTGTCATGCCGAGGAAATCGGAAGCCGATCCGGTGTAACTGCCGGAGATGGGGATCGCTTGTGATGGATCGCGCGTTACTGCCACGCGGATCAGGGTCTCGCCGCCGATGAGCACGTCGGTCGGATCGTATTCGACCCAGCCGGCCCCCGGTAGATAGACCTCAGCCCAGGCATGCGTCGCCGCAGTCGCGAGCGTCGCGTCGCCTTTATCGAGTGCGGGATCGTACAGATAGCCGGAAACAAAACGTGCGCCAAAGCCCAGGTAGCGCGCGGCCTCGATGAAGACCATCGCGAAGTCGCGACAAGCGCCGGCCTTCTTCCGCAACGTTTCGGCCGGCACCTGAGTGCCGAGTTCATGCCGCTCACCGTAGACGATATGGGGCTGCAACGCAGCGTTCATGTTCTTGAGCAGGTCGAGCGTGGGCATCGGCCGCGAGGTGACGAAGCTCTCCGCCCAGCGCGCCAGCGTGCTATCGAGATCGGGATAGTGTTGCTCGAGGAGGCGTCCGAGATCGACGCGGTCGCTGCTTGAATAGATGAAGGGATAGAACTCTGCTTCCGGTGCGATTGGGAACACCGGACCTTCCAGGCCGTACCGCTCGATCTTGAGTGTGCTGCTGATGACGAGCGTTGAGGCCGCGGCTTGGAAATCGACCAGCGAGACTGAATTGCCGAACACGTCGTGCAACCAGCGCACGGCGCCCGGCGGCGACAGCGTGAGTTCGGCGGACACGAGCCGCAGGTCGTGGCTGTCGCGCGGGCGCAGCATCAGCCGGTGCTGTCCGAACGTGACCGGCCGGGCGTAGCGGTAAGTCGTGGTGTGGCGGACGGTCAGCAGACGCATGGGATCAATCGAGTTTGTGCCGTGCGATTAGCCGGCGCACTTCTTCGACTAATTGCCCTTCCTTCACGGTGAACTGCGCCTCAGCCTGCTTCTTGAGATAGTCGTCGCGCTCCTTCGCCAGCCTGGCAAGTTCGGCACCTACGATCAGGTCCTTGATCGTGACTTCGCCGCGCGCCTTCTCATCGCCGCCCTGGATAATGGCGCAGGGTGCGCCGCGCTTGCTGGCATATTTGAGCTGCGTGCCGAGGTTGTTCTTCGGGTTGCCGAGGTAAAGCTCGGCACAAATTTTCGCGTCGCGCAGTTGTGCGACCATTTTCTGGTAGTCGGTCATGCGGTCCCGGTCGAACACGGTGACGACCACGGGGCCAAGCGGCGCTTTCTCGCCGATCTTGCCGAGTGCGGTGAGGGCGGCCTGAAACCGCGACACGCCGATAGAGAAGCCGGTCGCCGGTACCGGCTCGCCGCGGAAGCGCGAAATCAGCCCGTCGTAACGCCCGCCGCCGCCGACCGAGCCGAAGCGCATGGGGCGGCCCTTTTCGTCGTTGATTTCGAAGGTCAGATCAACCTCAAAAACCGGGCCGGTGTAATACTCGAGTCCACGCACAACGGTCTTGTCGATACGAATACGGTCGTCATAGCCCGCGGCCTTCACGAGCGCGGCGATGTCCATGAGCTCTTGCTCGCCGGCACCTGATGGCGCGGTGCGCTGACCCGTGATCGCCGTAACCATAATTTCGATTTGCGGTTTGTTGAGTTCAGCGCCTTTAGTGAAATCTCCGCTTTCGTCCTTGCGCCCTTTGCCGAGCAGCATGCGCACGCCCTCGATGCCGAGCCGGTCGAGCTTGTCAATCGCGCGCATCGTGGTGAGCCGCTTCTCCATCGGGATTTGCGCCGCCTCCATCGCGCTGTCCAAAACCTTTCGGTTGTTCACCTTCACCACGTAGTCGCCGCGCTTGATGCCGAGCGCCTCCATCGTGTCGGCCGCGAGCATGCACAACTCGGAGTCGGCGGCCATTGACGCCGCGCCGACGGTATCGGCATCGAACTGCAAGAACTGGCGGAAGCGGCCCGGCCCGGGCTTCTCGTTGCGGAACACCCAGCCGTATCGATAGGAGCGGTAGGGCTTGGCTAGCGTGTCGAAATTCTCCGCCACGTAGCGGGCGAGCGGCGCCGTCAGATCATAGCGCAGCGACAACCATTGTTCGTCGTCGTCCTGAAAGGAGAATACGCCGTCGTTCGGTCGGTCCTCGTCGGGCAGGAATTTACCGAGCGCGTCGGTGTATTCGATCGCAGGCGTCTCCACAGGCTCGAAGCCATAGCGCTCGAACACGACGCGGATCGCTTCCACCATATGGCGGGTGGCGGCGATCTCGGCGGAGCCGCGATCGGCGAGGCCGCGCGGCAGCCGGGCCTTGAGCTTTTGTGGCTTTTTGCCGGATTTTGGATCAGGCATCGGCGGCTTGCTTCGGGTCGCTCTAGATAACGACGGCGTGGTAGCAGCCAGTTCCGGCTTTGTCATTATCGCTGAAAACGGATAAGCCAGTATGATCCAGCTGCGAGGCGGCTCCATGGCCACAAAAGCGAACGTTGCAACCGCCACGGTTCCAAATGATCTCGAGCCCTTCTGGATACCGTTCACCCCCAACCGGGGCTTCAAGCAGCGGCCGCGCCTGATCGCTCGCGCCAAGGACATGCACTACTTCACCCCGGAGGGCCGCAAGCTCATCGACGGCTCTGCCGGGCTCTGGTGCACGAATGCGGGCCATAACCGCGACCCGATCGTGCGCGCGATCCAGACGCAGGCCGCCGAACTCGACTTCGCGCCGACCTTCCAGTTCGCCCATCCCAAGGCCTTCGAACTGGCGAACCGCATCGCGGCGCTCGCGCCCGGTGATCTGGACCATGTGTTCTTCTGCAATTCGGGCTCGGAGGCAGTCGACACAGCGCTCAAGATCGCGCTCGCCTATCACGGCGTGCGCGACAACGCCTCGCGCGTACGGCTAATCGGGCGCGAGCGCGGCTATCATGGTGTCGGCTTCGGCGGCATTGCGGTCGGCGGCATCGTCGCCAACCGCCGGCAATTCGGCGCCATGATGGTGGGCGTCGATCATCTGGCGACTACCTATAACCGCGCCGAGCAGGCCTTCACGGTCGGCGAGCCGGAGTGGGGCGCCCACCTCGCCGACGAGCTCGACCGTCTGGTGGCACTGCACGACGCCTCCACCATCGCGGCGGTGATTGTCGAACCGGTGGCATGTTCAACCGGGGTGTTACCGCCGCCGAAAGGCTATCTGCAAAAGCTGCGGATGCTCTGCGACAAACACGGCATCCTGCTGATCTTCGACGAGGTGATCACCGGCTACGGCCGGCTCGGCTACGCCTTTGCCGCCGAACGCTACGGCGTGGTGCCGGACATGATCACGTTTGCCAAGGGCATCACCTCGGGTAGTGTGCCTATGGGTGGCGTGCTGGTGCGCAAACACATCTACGACGCCTTTATGAAAGGCCCCGAGCACGTCATCGAGCTGTTCCACGGCTACACTTATTCGGCCCATCCACTCGCTTGCGCGGCCGGTCTCGCCGCGCTCGATCTCTA
>Ga0182033_10000667_pt1 | contig 16460 bp, 17 predicted proteins | sample tim00Cox0000000H_FD_125968 | JGI IMG/M metagenome (GOLD analysis project Ga0182033, IMG submission 125968) | Lab enrichment of tropical soil microbial communities from Luquillo Experimental Forest, Puerto Rico - timezero.00C.oxic.00.000.00H | ecosystem: Environmental > Terrestrial > Soil >...
TCCATCGGCTGCGCACCTCTTATGTCGCCGACCTCGCCAGTGCCGGGATCGAACTCGAAGAAGTCGACTACGTGATGTGCACGCATTTGCACTGGGATCACGTGGGCTGGAATACGCGGCTCGAAAACAACCGCTGGGTCCCGACCTTTCCAAATGCGCGCTACATCATGGCCCGCCGCGAATTCGCACATTGGGAAGGTGTGCATCAGCGTGGCGAAGACACCCCGCATCGCCTCGCGTTCGAGGACAGCGTGCTGCCGGTGGTACGCACCGGGCAATCTGTGCTGGTCGATGACGACTATGCGCTGGAAGACGGTCTGTGGTTCGAAGGCGCTCCCGGCCACACGCCGGGCAATGTCGTGATCCATGCGCGCTCGCGCGATGAGACAGCCGTGTTCATGGGCGACGTAATCCACCACCCGCTGCAGTTGTTGCGGCCGGAGTGGTCGACCCTCGCTTGCACCGACCGCGAATTGTCGCGCCAGACCCGCACGCGGCTCATCGAGCAGCACGCCGGGCACGGCACCCGTCTGTTGCCGGCGCATTTCCCGAGCCCGACCGTGGGCCGCATCGTGCGCCACGGCGGCGCCTACACTTACGCGTTCGAATAGCCTATGGCATAAAGCGAGGGGGCAATCTTTTCACATTTCAGCCTTCCGCGCTGCAAAAACTCATGGGTTCCGACGAGCCTGAACGCCGTCCTCCACCGCCCTTCTAGCGCACGCGGTATTTCGCTTTTGATATCCTGGCTCGCCGTGACTACCTCGATCCGATCGAGATCCGGCGGATCATCAGGTGGCCAGAGCGCCGTCAGGTACAGGCAGACGAACGGATTCGCCTTTGGGGCTACGCTGCTAGCCTCGGCGGTTACCGCCGTGTGGTGCTACTCTCGGACGGCGAGACCGTTCACAACGCATTTCTCGATGGGGACTATCGACCGTGAGCGTCAGGCTTTCATACGATAAATCGACGGATAGCCTTTACATCGAGCTTCGACCTCTGCCGGCTAAGCGAACGCGGGAGGTTGGAGAGGACGTGATGCTTGATCTCGGCGAAGACGGCAAACCAGTCGGCTACGATGTACAGCACGCCTCGGCGAAACAGGACCTAATCATGTCGATCATTCTGGGCCACGAACCGAGGGTCGCGGCAGAATGAGGGCCGCTCATTGGGGAGGTAGGGCGCGATGGCGAGGATGACGGGCGGCGGGGCGCTGGTCGAGATGCTGCGCCGGCACGGCGTGGACACGGTCTTCGCACTTCCGGGTGTGCAGAACGACGCGCTGTTCGTCGCTTTCTACGACGCAAGCGAGGCGCTGCGCGTGATCCACACGCGGCACGAGCAGGGTGCGGCTTATATGGCGTTCGGCTACGCCCGCGCGAGCGGCAAAATCGGCGCCTACGCCGTCGTGCCGGGGCCGGGGCTGCTCAACACGACCGCAGCCCTTGCCACCGCCTATGCGACAAACGCGCCGGTATTGTGTATTAGCGGACAGGTCGCCTCCGACCTGATCGGCCGGGGCTTCGGCCTGTTGCACGAGATCCCGGATCAGCTCGGCATCCTGCAACGGCTGACCAAATGGGCGGCGCGGATCGAGCACCCGACGCAGACCGGCAAGCTCGTCAACGAGGCGTTCCGGCAATTGCGCGACGGCCGCCCGCGCCCGGTCGGGATCGAGATCCCGCCCGACGTGCTGGCGCTCCAGACCGAGGTGACGCTGCCCGCGGCCGAGGGGCCACCGGGCCCTACAGCGCCTGATCCCGAGCTGATCGACAAGGCGGCGGCGCTGCTCGCCGACGCCAAGAAGCCGCTTCTGTTTGTCGGCAGCGGCGCCGTCGATGCCGCCGAGGAGGCGCTGGCGGTCGCCGAGATGCTCGAAGCACCGGTCATCAGCTTTACCGGCGGCAAGGGCATCGTCAGCGATCGTCATTATCTGGCGCAGTCGGCGCTCGCCGGGCACGAGCTGTGGCGCGAGACGGATGTCGTATTGGCGGTCGGCACCCGCCTGCATCAGCCGCAGGTGCGCTGGGGCATCGACAATGAGCTGCAGCTGATCCGCATCGACATCGACCCGATCGAGATCACCCGCATCCGCCGCCCCTCCCTCGGCATCGTCGCCGACGCCAAACCAGCGCTCGCCGCGCTCCACCAGGCGCTCGAGCACCGCAATACCCGGCGCCCGTCACGCAGAGACGAGCTCGAGGCTCTGAAGGCCCGCACTCGCGCCGCGCTCGCCGACAAGCTCGGCCCGCAATGCGAATATCTCGACGCGATCCGTGCCGAGCTGCCCGAGGACGGCATCTATGTCGAGGATCTGACGCAGGTCGGCTATGTCGGGCGCGTTGCGTTCCCGGCTTATCGCCCCCGCAGCTACATCCACAGCGGGTATCAGGGTACGCTCGGCTTCGGTTTTGCGACCGCGCTCGGCGCCAAAGTCGGCCGCCCCGATCTGCCCGTCGTCTCCGTCTCCGGCGATGGCGGGTTCATGTACAACGTCCAGGAGCTGTCGACCGCGGTCAAGCACGGCATCGACATCGTCGCGATCGTCTTTGCCGATGGCGCCTACGGCAACGTCCGGCGCATGCAGAAGGAGGATTACGGCAATCGGCTGATCGGGGTCGATCTGGCGAACCCGCAATTTCCGAAAATGGCCGAAAGTTTCGGCGCCGCCGGGGCACGCACAAGCACCCCGGACGGCCTGCGCCGCGAACTCGCCGCCGCGCTTAAGCGGCGCGGTACGACATTGATCGAGGTCGCGGTCGGCGAGATGCCCGACCCGTGGAAAGTCATATTGCCTCCGCGCATCCGCGGCGGCCGCTGATCGAAGAGCGCTATGTTCGACAAGGCAAAGCTCGAGGCGCTGCGTGCCAAATACACCGGCGTCAAGGAAACCGAGGTCGCGCCCGCCGAGTTCAGAAAGGCGCTGTCGCTGGTGTTCGGCGAAAACTACCGGCGCGCGATGCCGTATGCCGGCTTGTCGACCCTGTTGGACAGGCCCTACCGCCCGGAAGCGCCTGATTTGCCCGATTTTGGCGGGCTCGACGTGGCCTTCGTCGGGGTGCCGATGGATCTCGGCGTCACCAATAGGGCAGGGGCCCGCTTTGGGCCGCGCGCGGTTCGCGAGGTCGAGCGCGTCGGTCCCTACAACCACGCGCTCAAGGTGATACCGCGCGGCGAGTGCAACGCGGCCGACATCGGCGACGTGCCGATGCGCTCGCGCTTCAGCCTTGATGCCTCGATCGAGGACATCGCGGCGTTCTATACGCGCATCCAAAAAGCCGGAGTGCGACCGCTGTCAGTCGGCGGCGACCACTCGATCACCTTCCCGATCCTGCAGGGGCTCGGGCGTGAGCGACCGGTCGGGCTCATCCATATCGACGCCCATTGCGACACGATGGGCGAACTTGAGGACACCAAATTCCATCACGGTGGACCATTCCGTCAGGCGGTGCTTGCCGGCGTTCTCGACCCGGAACGGACGATCCAGATCGGGATTCGCGGCCCCGCCGAGATCTTCTGGGGGTTCTCCTACGAATCCGGGATGACGGTGCTGCACATCGAGGATGTCGACCGGCTGGGGATCGAGAAGGTCATCGAGAAGGCGCTAGCGGTCGTCGGCGACGGACCGACCTACATCTCGTTCGATGTCGACGGTCTCGACCCGGCCTATGCGCCCGGCACCGGGACGCCGGAGGCGGGCGGGCTGACCCCACGCGAGGCACAGGCGATGCTGCACGGCCTCAAGGGTGTCGACATCATCGGCGGCGATGTCGTCGAGATCGCGCCGCAATACGACCCCACCAGCAACACCGCAATGGTCGGCGCCCAGATGCTGTTCGAGATCTTCTCGCTGATCGTGCTCGGCCGAAGCTTCAAGCGGCGCGCGGCCTAACCCCTTTCGGCGAGAATATCTCGGATCTCGGCGAGCAACACCTCGCTGTGCTGCGGCGCCGTAGACATGCCAATGCCTGGTCACATGACGGCCGTTTGTCCGTCAGTAAATGCCACCACTGCGTAACTCACCCGCCAGCGCCTTTATCTCGGCCGCTGCGGGGCTTGTGTGGGCTATTTCAACGACCCCGAGCCCGGAGGCCATCGCGCGGGCGAGTGCAACCCGGTTGCCGATCCTGGTCGCCGAGAGCGGCACACCGGCGCCGGCAAAATCGGCGGCGATCTCATCGCCGAGGCCGGAGCGCGGCGCGACGCGGTTCAAGACGACAAGCGAGGGCCGGCGTTCGTCGCGCGCCATCTTGAGGGTCGCTTCCGTCGCCCATAAATCGAGCGGCGACGGCTGAACCGGGATCAGCACCAGCTTTGCCGCGCGCACCGACATCCTCGCCTCGGTCTCGGCATGCGGCGGGTTGTCGATAACGACCAGATCCGCCTCGCGCGCGCGGTCCTCGATCCATTGCGTCGCACGCCAGCCGGGCAAAGCGGCAAATTCGAAGCCGATTGCTTTGCCCCCGAGCCGTGCCCGCCGCAGATCGACCCAGGCGGCAAGGCTGCCCTGCGGTCGGTATCGAGCGCGGCGACGCGCGCGCCGCAGCGTGCCCAGGCAACGGCAAGCTGCGCCGCCAAAGTCGTCTTGCCGGCGCCGCCCTTGCGCTGCGCGATCGTGATCACCAGTCCTGCCATTTCCTGCCCCCAAAGCAGAGATCTGTACTGTTGCGAGATGCGGACGCCTGCGCAAGATTTGGCGGCAGTGTCCCAGTTTGATTGCAGCCCTCGACGCCGCTATCGTCCAGTGCGCTTCGTTCCCATCTGGATTAGACGTTGCGCGCCGGCCCCATAATGGCGGCTGGTACCGAAACCGGGCCGTGGTCACCCGAGGACGTGGTTGCGCTATCGACGAACGATCAGAGCTCAGCGCGCCACCTGGCTGATCGGCTGGTTGGCTGATCCAACGGAGCAGCACGGGAAAATGGCTGTTCGGACGACCACCGTTTTCATTCTCTTGGCCAGGATGGTGACATATGCGGTTGGCGCTGAGGATACGATCAAATCCGGCAATTGGGAGTATTCAGCGACAGCACCGGGCATCACGCAACTGCCGCCGGGTATGCAGCCGTCGCCCGATATACGGTTCGGGCCGGAGGGTCTGACCTTCGTCAGAACGAGATGCATTACAGCGGCAGATCCAATTCCGCCTATGCACGATGCAGGCGAACCCTGCAAGATGGACAAGACTGAGATAAATGGCGGGACGCTGAGCTGGTCCGTGACCTGTGCCACGCCCAAAATTACGGTTCATCAGGAGTGGATCGTGCATTACCACGGCGACACAATGGACGGGCAAGTCACTTTGCGAAGCATCACTCCCGACCACCCGCCGATCGAAAGAACGCAGCAGCTAACGGGTCGCTACCTCGGCCCGTGTCCTGCTAATTGATATGTTCTTGGCTGTTACGCTCAAACTGAGACGCTACCGTCGGAGGCTACCGGAGTGCCGCCCCTGACTTCGGCTGCGACGCCGCAGGCGATCGCCGAAGCTGCGGCTCACCTGCGCGCCGGACGGCTCGTCGCGTTTCCAACCGAGACCGTTTACGGGCTCGGCGGCGATGCGACAAACGAGCGCGCCGTTGCAGAGATTTTCGCCGCCAAGGGACGGCCCCGCTTCAACCCCTTGATTGTGCACGTTCCCGGTTTGTCGCAAGCTGAAAACTTCGCGGTGTTCAACACAGCTGCGCACCACGTAGCCGCGCGGTTCTGGCCGGGACCGCTGAGCCTAGTATTGCCGCGCCGGGAAGATTGCGGTTTGGCGTTGCTGGCGAGTGCCGGTCTCGACACGATCGCGATCCGGGCGCCCGACCACCCCGTGGCGCAGGCCTTGTTGCGCGAGACCGGCCGGCCAATCGCGGCGCCGTCCGCCAACCGCTCGGGCCGGGTGAGCCCGACCGAGGCGGCGCATGTCGCCGAAGAACTCGGCGACAAAATCGCGCTGATCCTCGATGGCGGCCCGACGCCGGTCGGGCTCGAGTCAACCGTGCTCGATCTGTCCGGCGAGACCCCTGCCTTGCTTCGCCCCGGCGCCGTTACGCTCGAACAATTGAGCGAACTGCTTGGGCCGATTACTGCGCCTGCCGTTGGCGCCCCAAAATCGCCCGGCATGCTCGTCAGCCATTACGCGCCGGCGCTGCCGGTGCGGCTCGCGGCAACGGAGGCCGGTCCCGGAGAGGCCTTGCTCGCCTTCGGTCCCGACGCCCCGTCCGGCTTTGCCGAAATATTGTGGTTGAGCCGCTCCGGCGATCTCGCCGAGGCGGCAGCCAACCTGTTCGCGATGCTGCGTCGGCTCGACCGGCCCTGTTTCACCGGGATCTCGGTGATGCCGATCCCCGAGGGCGGCCTCGGCCGCGCCATCAACGACCGCCTGCGCCGCGCCGCCGCCATACGGAAGTAGTAGGTTATTACGGCTCGGTGATTGTCACGGGTGCAGCCGACTGGAGGACGGCGTGCAGGCGCTTAAGCTGCTCGAGCAGATCCTCTAATACCCTGTCGCGCGCGACATCGGGTAAGACGGTGAGCGGGATCAAGACGTAGCCGTTTTCCTGGAACAATTGCGGTGGGGCCCATGCCTTCAAGGCATGGAGAACGAACGGCGCACGGCCGAAGTCGGGGGTGGTGGAGAACCGGATCCACAGGGGGCTGATGCCGTACCGCGACCACTTCTCGTGGTCGACGCCGAGCCATGCCCCGGCTGGACCAATCCTGAGGTATCGCCCCGCAGAATACCACCCGTGAGCCTCTCTAAGATCCCTACCGCTAAGATCTTTGCGATCGGCAATCCCCAGCACCACCGCCTGTTTGCTGAGATCATCAACCAAATCCGCAAGGCCAATCAGGCGTCGCGGCTCCTCGAGGTTCGTCAGCTCTTCCATGCGCACCGGGAGGAACGCCTGACTGTCCATTACCTCGCAGAGGCTCCTCAACTGCGCGATGTCCCCAGGAGCGGACGCCTCGCCCGAGGTCGGCGCCACGTTGCCGAGGCTATCAAGGACGGCATTCCAGCTTGTAACCGCTAGGGCCGTAAAGGGCGGCTTAAGACGCGCGAACAGAAAATCGCCGGGAAGCCGCTCGGGATCCGGCAGGCTCTTTGCCCGCCTTATTGCCGAGTTAACGAGCTCGCTCCATACGATTGGCAGCCGCTTGCGCGGTACAACGAAGAGGAGAACGGCGCCCCCTTCCTTTGGAAGCCGCTCGAGGTATCCGGCCGGCTGATTGTCGGTTAGTCCCGCCCAGAATTTGTTCTCGATAAACAGGCGCTCCGCGCCCGTAGCGTCCAGACCGACTAAGTCGGGGATGTTCCCTTGCCCGTCGCCCGCTTGAGAACGGAAGCTTGTAAGTTGCGGGAACTCGATGCCGGTCTGCCCAGCGAGGCGCCTCAGCGCTTCGCGCATTGCGGGCGATCGATTGACGATAAAAGCCACCGCTTCAGTGGCGAGGTTCTCTGGATGCGTTGAGAAGCGCGACACCAAATGCCCGAACAACATGCTCTATCCCTCCAAACCCTGGTCTTCCCGGCGCAATCTTTCTAGATCGTCTTCGATCTTCATACGGTTGATAACCCTGCTGTCCTGAAGTTCGGTGGTCATCGCCCAATATTTCCTACCGTCGCCCGGATAGAGATACCGTTTGTAACGACCGGCCCAACGTTCGCACACGCCATGTTCCATGATGGCGTTGAACAGCGCCACATAAGCCGCCTCGTTATCCGGGCTGCGGACGATGTACTCGTGCGGAATTTCGGGCATTGTCCTGGCGACGCGGAAAGACAGGCTCTCGATCACCGCACGGATCAATTTCGGGGTCATGGGTTTGTGTCGGCAACGAAAGATGATGCGACCGGAGGACGCTTGATGACGCCAGCCGAAAGTTGCTTTTCGACTACTCTGCGGTGATTTTCGTTACCCCGGCACGGTATCGAGGGTGTTGAGTGTGGGGGACCGTCGCAAGAATCGGTCTGGGCCGCGGATTTTTCTCGTACTCGTCCACGTCGAAACCGGGTGTAGTGATTTTATCAAATTGACAAGATGTAGCGTTTCATGTATATTGCAAAATGCGTATGCTGCTGAGCATCGCCTACCGTTCTCGCGCATCGGCCGCTGGATTACCACCGGCCGGGACTAGTCGGGACATGGCGCGAATAGGGGGTCGGATCGCGATGAAAATTACATGGCTGGTCGCATCTGTATTGGCGATGAGCGTGACCGTCATTCCCTGGGCGCTGGCGCAGGACACGGTCGGGGTTGATACACAGGGGCTCACCAGCCCGCCTTCTTCGATCAGTTCAGGCTCCTATGGAACAGGTTTCTACGGCCCCGGCCTCACTGGCCCAGGCTCTTACGGGCCGCGTTCTTATGGACCGGGTTCTTATGGACCGGGTTCTTACGGCCCGGGAACTGGAGCCTCCACCGGTCCGCCGACCCCTTTTACTTACTTTACGCAGGGCGGTCCCGCCGCTGGCGGCGTCGCCGTGCCAAGCGCCCCATCTCAATAAAGCTCGGATGCGCACTAGACAATAAAAACAGCGAAATGCCCATGGTAGATCGACGGTCGTCAGCGCGTTCCCGCCCCCTTGATGGGGGCGGGTCAGGGTGGGGGTGATCTAGCCGAGGACGCGGGATTGCCATCACCTGCTCGGCGGCAAGCGGGCTCTGTGCTCCCGCTTACTCGTCACTCCCGCGTTCACCCCCTCCCGATCCCTCCCCCATCGAGGGGGAGGGTTCACACAGACGGAGAGGTCGCATACGAGCTGAATGGGTTCTGTGCCGGGTTGGGTTCGAGCCGTCCGGCTGTACGATATCGATGTAACACACTTTTGACTGATCTCAACTTTTCGGGGAAATCTCGCTGCTGATTTGCTGCAGATTAGCCGATCGGCCAAATGTAAACAATCATTGGTTGCAACATCGCATGGCCAGGACCGAGGAATAGAGGATGCAGATCGAGGCGGCGTTGGAGCGCATAAAAGGGGTGGTTGGACCCAGAGGTTGGATTGCCGACCCCGGCGAGTGCGAACCCTATCTCGTCGAAGCCCGGCGCCTCTGGCGCGGCGCGACACGGCTCGTCGTCCGCCCCGCTGCGACCGCGGAAGTCGCGGCGGTGGTGCGGATCTGCGCCGAAGCCAGACTGCCGATCGTGCCGCAAGGCGGCAACACCGGCCTCGTCGGCGGCGGCGTCCCGCCCGAGGACGGGCAGAATATCATCCTCGCCCTCAGCCGCATGAACCGCATCCGCGCGATCGACCCGGTTAATTTCACGATGACGATCGAGGCTGGCTGCATCCTCGCGCACCTGCAACAGGCGGCGGCCGAGGCCGACCGGCTGTTCCCGTTGAGCCTCGGCGCCGAGGGCAGCTGCCAGATCGGCGGCAATCTGTCGACGAATGCAGGCGGGATCGCGGTGCTGCGTTACGGCAATACCCGCGAACTGACCCTGGGCCTTGAGGTCGTGCTGCCGGACGGCCGGGTATGGGATGGCCTCAGGGGGCTTCGCAAGGACAATACCGGCTATGATCTGAAGCAGCTCTTCATCGGCGGCGAGGGCACGCTCGGCATCATCACCGCCGCAACCGTCAAGCTCTTTCCGAAGCCGCGCGAAGTGGAGACCGCGCTCCTGGGGCTCACCAGAGTGGAGGAGGTCATGGACCTCTTCGCCCGCGCCCGCGCCGCCACTGCCGATCAGTTGACCGCGTTCGAGCTGATCCCGCGTGCTGCACTCGATCTGGCGCTGATCTATATACCCGGAACGGCCGATCCACTCACGGCACCCCACCCCTGGTACGTCCTGCTCGAGATGTCGTCGAGCCAAACCGACAGCGGCATTCGCGCGCTTCTGGAAAGACTTCTCGAAGGGGCGCTTACAGACGATCTCATCGCGGACGGCGTCATTGCCGAAAGCGGCGCGCAGGCCAAGGACCTATGGCACATCCGGGAGGCGATCGTCGAAGCGCAGGATTATTCGGGCTCGATCAAGCACGACGTCTCGGTGCCGATCAGCCGCGTCGCGGAGTTCGTTGTCCGCGCCACCGCGGCGGTGACCGAGCGGCTGCCGGGGATCCGGCCGATGGCCTTCGGCCATGTCGGCGACGGCAACATTCACTTCAACCTAACGCAGCCGGACGGCGCCGAGACTTCGGCCTATCTCGCGCGCTGGCAGGAGTTCAATGACCTCGTCCACGGTATCGTGCGCGAGCTCAATGGCTCGATCAGTGCCGAACATGGGGTCGGCCGCCTCAAGCGCGACGAGATCACCCATTACAAATCGCGGGTCGAAATCAAGCTGATGCACACGATCAAACGCGCCCTCGATCCCGACAACATCATGAATCCGGGGAAGGTGGTAAGCGTGTAGCACTGCCTCCGGGTATTTCGCGGCGATCGAGCTAGGCGTAATCCAGCCTAAAGATCACAGGGTTTCCGCGTCCAGGGCCGGCACCGGGAGTTCTTCGATAAGTCCGCCGCTCAGCCGGAAGACGTTGTCCTGTGGCACCGGCAGCGTCAGTGCGATCTCGCGCGGCAGGCTCGCGTACAACCCGCGCAGCACGCGGCTGACGACGCCGTGAGTGACCGCGATGACGAACGGCGCGCCGACCGCCTCACTCAGCCACTCGGCAACCCGAGCGGCAAAACTGTCGTAGGTCTCTCCACCGGGGGCGCGGAAATTCCATTCATAACGGCCGTCGCCATCGAACGCCCCGGGAGAACGCAATTCGATGTCGCGAAAAGTAAGCCCGTCCCAGGAGCCGGCCGAAATCTCGCGGAGCCGATCGTCAAATCTCAGCTCGGGCCACACCGGGAGGTGCTGGGCGATGATCTCCGCGGTCCGCGTAGCGCGGCCCAGCGGGCTGGCGACAATCCGGGCGGATGCGGCCTCCGGCAATTTCTGCACAACTCGCCCGATCGCACGGGCCTGAGCAATGCCGCGTTCGGTCAACGGCGAATCAAAGCGGCCCTGAATCCGCCGTTCCCGGTTCCATTCCGTCTCGCCGTGACGGACCAACAGAATGCAGCCGGTCACGGCGCCCCCTCCCTAACCCTCCCCCCGCGAGCAGGGGAGGGAAGGGTGGGGGTTGTGCAAGCGATAGAGGACATGCCGCTTCAACGGACCGTCCGGAAGCTTGGGATGATCGAAATCGTCTTTGGGAACCCGGGTCATCCCAAGCCGTTCCATGACCCGGCGCGAGCGCCAATTGGCCGGAACCGTCAACGCGACGATCTCGTCGAGGCCGAGCTGCTCGAAACCGTAATCGAGCGCCGCCTGGGCGGCCTCCGTCGCGTACCCCTTGCCCCAATAGGCGCGCGCGAGACGCCACGCCACTTCGACTGCCGGCGTGAAGTGAGCTTGATAGGAGACCGTTTCGAGACCGACGACGCCGATGAAGCTCACCTCGCCCGGAAGCTCGGCGACCCATTGGCCGAAGCCATGTTCCTCCCAATGAGCGCGCCTGCGACCCACCCAGCCGGGCAGCGGCAACAGGTATTCCATGGCGACGGGATCGGCGGAAAGCTCGGCGAAGGCCGCCTCATCCTCATCGCGCCATTGCCGCAGCAGTAGCCGGGCAGTCCGCAGCAAGACGGTCACGGCTACTTCTTTTTACCGAGCCCACCGAGCTGTGACAGGAACATCTCCTGAAGCTGCTCGAAACCCTTGAGGGTCGCCGGCAGCCACGTCTTGATCATCGCCTCGGGATCCATCGCTTTGAGGGTAGCGCGCAGCCGCTCTTCCACTTCGGGCAGGAGCGCCTCCTGCAGTGGCTTCACATCCGGCAGGCCCAAGAAAGCGCGCGCCTCCTCCGGCGTGCAATCGATATCGATCTTGAATTTCATCGCAGCGTTTCCTCCTGGCGGGGATATTGACTGAAGCTGCGCGAGGACGCACCTGCTGTCGAAGATTTCGTGTAGTCTCTTGGTCATGGCCGTCGAGATCCCCTTCCGCCGCGAGTTCTCGTTCGAATATGGTCGGCTCGAACCGGTCGCGCCGATGATCCGTCGCATCGTCGCACGCAACCCGAGCCCGTTCACATTCCGGGGCACCGGAACCTATGTGGTCGGCGAGGGCGCGGTCGCGGTGATCGATCCGGGCCCCGATCTTCTCGAGCATGTCGAGGCACTCCTCGCTGGTCTCGTGGGCGACCGGGTTACCCACATCCTGATCACCCACACGCATCGCGATCATTCGCCGGCGGCGCGAGCGCTGCAGGCGGCGACCGGCGCGCCGACATACGGATTCGGCCCGCATGCCGGCGGCCATCGCGGTGAGCCGGCGGTCGAGGAAGGCGGGGATTGGGATTTCGTTCCGGACGTCACGCTTCGCGATGGCGAAAGGATCGCGGGTGCAGGCTGGCTCTTCGAGGCCATCCACACACCAGGCCATACCTCGAATCATCTATGTTTTTCACTGCCCGACAACGGCGTGGTGTTCAGCGGCGATCATGTCATGGGGTGGTCGACGAGCGTCATCGCGCCGCCCGATGGCGATATGGCCGCCTACATGGCCTCGCTCGACAGATTGCTCGGCCGCCGGGACCAGGTTTATTGGCCGACCCACGGGCCTGCGATCACCGAGCCGCAGGAGCACGTACGGGCCTTCATTGCCCACCGCCGGGAGCGCGAGGCCGGCATTCTCGACTGCCTACGCACCGGCATGGGCCGCATCGATGCGATTGTCGAGCGGCTCTATGTCGGGTTGCAACCGGCGTTGCGCGGCCCCGCCGGGCGCTCTGTGCAGGCGCATTTGATCGACCTTGTTGTCCGCGGCCTTGTTGAGAGCGACGGCCCGCCAAGCCTCGAAACGAATTACCGAATCTCCCGCCTGTAATGCGTATCGGCCTTGCTGCCGCGCGTGCCGGACTGGCCATTGTGGTCACGCTCGCGGGCTGCTCTCAACCGGTGGCGACGGGTCGGCCCCAACTCGGGGCTCCAGCAACGGGCGACAACACGAGCCTAAGCGGCTCCGGTGCTGTCCGAGCGGGCAGTTTCCCGCGCTCTTTTTTGATTCCCGGGACCGATAGCTCGATCCGCGTCGGCGGCTGATGTCGTCGCCGCGAAGCTTTGATCCCGGTTGAGCGCTAATGTCAGCGCCGAAACCCTTTCGCGATCACATAGGTCTCCGCTGACCGGGCGCGGCTTGCCGGCGGCTTGGCATGACGCACCTCGGCAAATGCTCGTTTGAGCTGCGCGAGCAGCATGCCCTGAGCGCCGCCTTGAAACATCTTTGCCACAAGGGTGCCGCCGGGCTTCAGAACCTCGGAGGCGACCGCGAATGCGGCCTCGGCTAGCGCGACTATCCGCAGGTGATCGGTCGCGGCATGGCCGGTCGTCGACGGCGCTATATCGCTCAGCACGACATCGGCGAGACCGTCGAGCTCGACCGTCACTTCCGCAGCGACAGAAGCGTCGTGAATGTCGGCGCGCAGGATCGTTGCGCCGGCAATCGGCGCCGTATCGGCGATATCGATCCCGACAACGCGGCCGCTAGCGCCGACGCGCTCTAGGGCCACCTGCGTCCAGCCACCCGGCGCGCAGCCAAGGTCTACAACCCGCGCCCCAGCTCGCAGGAGCCGGTACCGATCGTCCAGCTCGATCAGCTTGAAGGCGGCACGCGACCGATAGCCGAGGCGGCGAACCTCGGTAACATAAGGATCGTTGAGTTGCCGCGACAGCCACGCAGTCGAGGACGGCTTTCGCCGGCCGGCGCTGCGAACTCGTACCCCCATGTCAGGCCTGCATCAGGTCGAATAGAATCCCTTCCCGCACGCCGCGATCGGCAACGCGCAGATGCCCGACCGGCCAGGTCTTACAGATCGCATCGAGGATCGCACAGCCGCTCACCACCAGATCGGCGCGCTCGCGACCGACGCAAGGGTTGGCGGCGCGCCCGGCGAGGTCGAGACCCGCCAGCCGCGCCGACACGGTCGAGATCTGCTCGAACGTGAGCACACTGCCGTCGACCAGCGCCCGGGTGTAGCGGGGCAACGCGAGGTGAATGCCGGCGAGCGTCGTCACCGTTCCCGAGCTTCCCAGCATTTGCACCCGGCCGGTTCTGACGTGGCGCAAAAGCTCGTGAGCTCGCTCGAACGGCGCCAGCGCCGCCACCGCTTCGGCAACCATGGCGCGGTACGTCGCCGATGAAACCTCAGCACCGCCAAAGCGATCGGTTAGGGTAACCACCCCGAACGGCAGTGAGATCGAGCCGATAATATGCGGTCGCCTCCGGCGGTTTTGCGGGCCCATCAGCCGCAACCACACGATCTCGGTCGAGCCACCACCGATATCGAAGACGATGGCGTACGGGATACGTGGATTGAGCAGCGGCGCGCAGCCGGCGACGACGAGTCGGGCCTCCTCAGTGCTCGAGATTATTTCGATGTCGAGCCTAGTCTCCTCGCGTACCCGGGCGACGAACATCTCGCAGTTGACCGCCTGGCGACAGGCTTCCGTGGCGACGTACCGTCCTTCGGCGATGTTGCGGGCGGCGATTTTGTCGGCGCAGATCTTAAGCGCGTCGAGGGTTCGCGAAATCGCCTCCGCCGACAGAGCGCCGGTCGCCGTCATACCTTCACCGAGTCGGACAATTCGGGAAAAAGCATCGACGACGCGAAAGCTCGGGCCGGCCGGCCGTGCCACCAGGAGCCGACAGTTATTCGTGCCAAGATCAAGCGCCGCAAAAAGGGGGGCGAAGCGGTGGGCGACCGGCCGTGGTGGCGCGGGTCGATACCCCGATAGACGGGAACGCTCCGCCCGCAGCCCCGCCGCGCCAGATTGCAGCCCACCATGGCCCTGAGCGGGGGCGACCGAACCGCCTCCACGCGATGCCAATGTGCCAACCGGCTTATCCAAGGGGCGACCTGTCGTCATCGGAGCAAGCAGGGGATCGTAGCGCAGCCGCCACCAAATCGAAACCCTGTCAAAATGGCGACTGATTACGCCTTTAGAATTATGTTGATTTTTCGCAATCCAGAACGCAATCCTACGCAACCCTGTCTAACTGTGATAGAGCGCGCCCTTGGCGTGGGGGATCGTCTAACGGTAGGACAGCGGACTCTGACTCCGCCAGTGTTGGTTCGAATCCAGCTCCCCCAGCCAGCTATTTTTCCCGGTCGGAGAGCGACTGGGCAGCAGTCATCGCGTCGGCGGCGCGGACCCGAGCCGGCACTCAGAAGGGGCGAGCATCGTCGGCGTCTTCTTCGTTTCGCCGGTCGGTTTGTGAAGCGGGCGGTTGATGAATTTTGCTGATTGAACGTTATAGTGATAAAGCAGGAGCCAAGCTCTAAAATCGGTGGACACGCAATCGTCTGGTTGACCATATTAGCATAAATTTGCTCTCTACACTTTGGCATTTCGCGGGACTCAAATCGAATAAACCGCGCCGAGCGGATGGCCTTCGAATCGCTCACGGGGAAGGTAGATGCCTGAGCGGGGTACGCGACTGAGATTATTGTCTCCATTCGCACGTGTGCCAATCTCCCCCGATGGTTGATCTGCCGCCACCAAACACCACAAGGTGGGTGGTTCGCCGCAAAGCTGCCGTGCTTGCTGCGGTCCGCAGCGGCGCCATCACTATCGAGGAGGCTTGCCGGCGTTACGGGCTTACCGTGGAGGAGTTCCGTTCTTGGCAGCGGGCCTTCGATGCCCACGGTCTTCCGGGGCTGCGCGCCACGCGCCTCCAGGCTTATCGCGGCGGGCGTTTAAGAGGTGCTAAACCGCACAATTGAGTTGTAACCCGCGGAGTTCGAGCCCCGCGCCCGGCGACTCGAAATGGTGAGCTTAGGGCCAGATTTGACGCGTTTTGGACGGTCGAATCTCGACCCGAGGGCTTACCATTGTCGGAGGCACCGGCGAGGGAGATCAGGCGGTGACCGGAGGCGCGGGTCTTTCGATCTTCGAGCTCCATAAGCGCTGGACGCAACTCGAGAACGAGCATCACCAACTTGCGGCCACCATGACGCAGGCGGAGATCGTCGGTGCAGATTTGGCACTACTCCGAGAGAGGCAAGCGAAACTGTTGCTCGACATCAATGCGCTTGTCCTGGAGATCGGTGAAGCGCCGGCAAATACGCTTGAGGATTATCTCGCTTTGCTTGATGTCGCGTTAGAACACGAGATAGATCTTGCTGCTGATATTGCATACTACGGAGCGAAAGACTATCCTATGCTTACGCGTCTGCTGCGCATATTGGTAGAGACAGCGCCCGGATTCGAATTCAACTCTCTACGGAGATGGCTATCATCGCGTGGCAAATACGAACAACTCATGGGCAGGCGGGCCTCGATCGCTGGTCCGCGCCGATAAATTAGGGGCCGACGAGGCAAATACACCTACTCGGGGCACCGCGTAGTCGAGTTTGTCTTAGATCGGACGTATCCACTCCCGCGATCGGTACCGCGGCGAAAATGATATTCCCGAAAACAGAGAGCCCCTCGCGCGCCGGGCTGCCGAATTGGATGCCGATTTGCGGCGAA
>Ga0182033_10000675_pt1 | contig 16356 bp, 14 predicted proteins | sample tim00Cox0000000H_FD_125968 | JGI IMG/M metagenome (GOLD analysis project Ga0182033, IMG submission 125968) | Lab enrichment of tropical soil microbial communities from Luquillo Experimental Forest, Puerto Rico - timezero.00C.oxic.00.000.00H | ecosystem: Environmental > Terrestrial > Soil >...
AGGCAAAGGCTGTGACAATTTCGGCCCCGTCGGCCCCTATCTCGTCACCAAGGACGAGGTGCCCGACCCGCAAAACCTCTCTCTCTGGACTGAGATCGACGGCACGCGCCGCCAGAATAGCACCACCTCTAACATGATCTTCGGCGTGAAATTCCTGGTGGCCTATGTCAGCCAGTTCATCACCCTCTATCCAGGCGACATCATCGCCACCGGCACGCCGGCCGGGGTGGGCATGGGCATCAAGCCCGAGCCCGTTTTCCTCCGTCCCGGCCAGGAGGTGCGCATGGGCGTGCAGGGCTTAGGAGAGCAGCGCGCCATGGCCATCGGCGGGTAGAGCAGGGTTAATACCCCTCCGTCTCCAGCCCCTTCTTCTCCTGTGGCTCGATGAGCAGCTTCCAGATCACCCCGCCCAGAGCGCCGCCGATGAGCGGCGCCACCCAGAACAGCCAGAGCTGGCCGAGCGCGTCCGTCTGCGCGAACAAGGCAGCGGCGGTGGAGCGGGCCGGATTGACCGAGGTGTTGGTGACGGGGATGGAGACGAGATGGATGAGGGTGAGTGCGAGCCCGATGGCGAGCGGCCCGAACCCCGCCGGCGCGGTTCTCGCCGTGGCGCCGAGAATGACGATAATGAAGCCCGCGGTGAGGGTGACCTCGCAGATGAAGCAGGCCGGCAGCGCATAATGGCCGGGCGAGAGATCGCCATAGCCATTGGACGCGAACCCGCCCGCCACGAACCCTGGCTTGCCGGAGGCGATGGCATAGAGCACGGAAGCGGCGGCAATCCCGCCCACCACTTGCGCCACCCAATAGGGGATGAGCTCCGCCCAGCTGAAACGCCCGCCGACGGCGAGGCCGAGCGAGACGGCCGGATTGAAATGCCCGCCGGAGATGCCGCCCACCGCATAGGCCATGGTGAGCACGGTGAGCCCGAAGGCGAGCGCCACGCCGGCGAAGCCGATGCCGAGCTGGGGAAAGGCTGCCGCCAGCACGGCCGAGCCACATCCGCCGAAGACAAGCCAGAATGTTCCAAAAAATTCAGCCGCGAGTTTTTTCGACATTGATGACCCTCCGCAAAAGCCTGTTTTCAGCGTCAGCAAGCCTGTGGCTTAACAGGGCGATATATATTGACTAATGAACTGGTTTTTAGAGGGTATTTGCAATGGTCACTGAATTTGCCGAAATCGAAGTGAAGCCGGGCATGGAGCAGGATTTCATCGCCGGGGTGGAGAAGAGCAGGGCGGCCTTCCTGCGCTCCGCCGGGTGCCATGGGCTGCATCTGGTGCGCTCGGTGGAGAACCCGGCGAAATTCGTGCTGCATGTGCAGTGGGAGAGCGTGGCGCACCACATGGAGCTGTTCCGCAACGCGCCGGAGTTCCAGGAATGGCGTAACAATGTCAGCCATTGCTTCGCCGTCCCGCCCAATGTGTGGCATGGCGATACGGTGGCTTAGCCGAACCGGGAAACATGGTTCGGTTCGTGCCGGTCCCGTCATCGCGAGCGTCATGCCAGAGGCGTGCATTCGCACGACGCGTGGCGATCCAACTTTCGTGCCGCGTCCCGGAGATGGATTGCTCCGCTGTGCTCGCAATGACGATGTTTCCCCGTCCCTCCCACACAGCGCGGCCCTGAACCCCGCCGGGCCCATTGGTCCCGGCCCGGAATTTTGCTATCGCGCCGCGATGGACCAGCCTCTCGCCACCACCGAAGCCTCGACCGGCATCCCGCCGCGCCGCACCTTCGCCATCATCTCCCACCCGGACGCCGGTAAAACCACCCTCACCGAAAAGCTCCTGCTCTTCGGAGGCGCCATCCGCGAGGCCGGCATGGTCAAGGCTCGCCAGGACCGCCGCCAGACCCGCTCGGACTGGATGAAAATCGAACGCCAGCGCGGCATCTCGGTCACCTCCTCGGTCATGACCTTCGAATTCGGCGGCGCCGTCTTCAACCTGCTCGATACGCCAGGCCACGAGGATTTCTCCGAGGACACCTACCGCACCCTCACGGCGGTGGATTCGGCGGTGATGGTCATCGACGCCGCGAAAGGCATCGAGTTGCAGACCAAGAAACTCTTCGAGGTCTGCCGTCTGCGCAACATCCCCATCACCACCTTCATCAACAAGGTGGACCGCGAGGGCCAGAACGCGTTCGAGCTGCTGGACGAAATCGCCGATACGCTGGCCCTGGATATCTGCCCGATGGTCTGGCCCATCGGCATGGGCGGGCTGTTCAAGGGCTGCTTCGACCTGCGCAACGACAAGCTGGTTTCCGCCAAGAAGCCCGGCGAGGAGGCGGGTGAGCAAAAATTCGCCATCCCCGCCGACCAGCAGGCGCAATTGGACGAGGATGTGGAGCTGATCCGTGCCGCCTTCCCGGCCTTCGACCAGCAATCCTACGAGGAGGGGCATCTCACCCCGGTCTATTTCGGCTCGGCGTTGAAAGACTACTCGGTCCGCGAGCTGCTGGAAGGCCTCGTCGCCAACGCGCCCCCGCCTCAACCCCGCGCGGCGGATACGCGGACTGTGGCGCCGGACGAAGCCCCCGTCTCCGGCTTCGTCTTCAAGGTTCAGGCCAATATGGACCCGCAGCACCGCGACCGCATCGCTTTCACCCGCATTTGCTCCGGCAAATTCAGCCGCGGCATGAAGCTGACCCATTCGCGCACCGGCAAGCCGATGGCCATCCAGGCGCCGATCTTCTTCTTCGCCCAGGACCGCTCGCTCGCCGAGGAAGCGTACCCGGGCGACATCATCGGCATCCCCAACCACGGCACGCTGCGCGTCGGTGACACGCTGACCGAGGGCGAAAAACTCCGCTTCACCGGCATCCCTGATTTCGCCCCTGAAATCCTCCGCCGCATCCGCCTCGCCGACCCGATGAAGGCCAAGCAGCTGAAAAAGGCGCTGGAAGACCTCGCCGAGGAAGGCGTGACCCAGGTCTTCCGCCCGATGAATGGCTCGGACTGGATCATCGGCGTTGTGGGCATGCTGCAGCTCGATGTTCTCGCGAGCCGCATCGAGCAGGAATATAACGTGCCCATCGCCTTCGAGACCGCGCCCTTCGACACCGCCCGCTGGATCTTCTCCGAGGACACGGCGCGGCTTAAATTCTTCATCGACGTGAACAAGAGCGCGATGAGCGAGGACCGCGAGGGCGCGCCGGTGTATCTGGTGCGCAATGCTTGGGAGCTGAACCGGATGAAGGAGAATTTTCCGGAGCTAACATTTTCCTCTACCCGCGAAAGGCGGTAAGACAGTTCCCATGCATCCGGGTGCTGCCGTCACCCTGTTCTGGGGGTTGTTCGTCCTGTCCTGGCTTGCTGCCGCGTTCTGGACGCGGCGGGGGGAAAAGCGCGTGGGCCTGGGCAATGAGCTGCCCTACCGCGTGCTGCTCACCCTCGGCTATGTGCTGCTGTTCCATCTACGCCAGCGGCACCCGATTCCGGGCCTCACCTGGCGTCCCACGGAAGAAGTTGCGCGCGCCGCCGCCATCGCCAGCCTCGCCGGCTTCTTCTTCGCCTGGTGGGCGCGGCTGCATCTCGGCGCGCTCTGGTCCGCCGGCGTCACCCGCAAGCCGGGCCACCATATCGTCGATTCCGGCCCCTACGCCCTGGTCCGCCACCCCATCTATACCGGACTGATTTGGGCCAGCTTCTGCACCCTCTTCGCTTACCATTCCGGTCTCGGTCCAGCGCGGTTGCTCGGCTTCGCCCTCATCTGCCTCGGCTACTGGATGAAGGCGAAGCTGGAGGAGGATTGGCTGAGCATCGAGCTGGGCGGCACCGCCTACGCCTCCTACCGCGCCCGCGTGCCCATGCTGCTGCCGTTCTGGCGGTAGTGCCGGCAGCCGCTCATGCGATCAACAGACGGCGAAATGGGAGCGCAAGCGCGACGCCATCCTCTGGCGCGCATTTTGCGCCTCCCCACCGCGTGCTGGATCAGTGAGCTGGAAGCACAGAAAATTGGCTGCGGGCCGATCAACCGTCTGTCAGAGGTGTTTGCCGATCCGCATGTTCAGGCGCGTGGCGACCAGCAGCGTCGCTCTGAAACTGATCGCCAATCCCGTAAGGCTTTCCGAGACGCCGCCGAGTTATCGTATCGCCCTTTCCACCTGGCGTGAGCATACGGATGACGTCCTGAAAGCCTGGCTCGGCATCGGCGAATCGGAGCTTGATTTCCTGCGCCGGCAGCAGGTCATTTAAAGCAAATTCGCAGGCTGAATTTTCCACTTGCGAACTGCGCGCTATTTCAAACCAGCGAGAATCTACCAATCAGCATGATGAATGCCGCCGCACTCGGCCAAGGCATGAGATGTCCGGCCAGATGATCTGGCCGGACATTGGGCGCGTCAGCCGCCCGAGGGAATAGGCGCATTATCCGGGTTGGGTGGCGGTGCGACGGAGAAGGAATATTGCGTGTCGCCGGAATCCTGGCATTCGAGATGGCCCAGGGTCTGCACTTCGGTCTGCAGCATCTGAACTTCGATATGCAGCTTCGCCAACATGGAGGGCATGCCATCCTGCTGAGGAGTGGCCGCTGTTACGATGATCGGTTGCGATGTGTCTTGCACGGGGGTAGCATGGGCCGCAGCCGCAAAGCCATACAGACCAGCTGCTGCGAAGCATGCAAACAAGAATCTGTCCATTGTATTTCTCCTGAAATCCTCAGCGCCGCGATGATGCGGACGAGATTGCCGATAAGACAGCAGACAGTATTGATTTATTCCCGGCCGCCGAAAAATTCTCATTGAGAAAAATTTTGTGCCGCATGGAATAAAAGCTCCGCAAGGATATCTTTCCTTAAGAGGTTGACGAGAAAGGATCCAGCATGAAGACAATTCTCTTCCCGGTGCTGACAGCATCCGCGATTGCTCTTGGCGGCGTTGCGATGGCGGTGCCGCCATCTTTGCCTGTCCGCGGCACGATTAATGCCGTAAACGGTTCCGCGCTGTCCGTCACGGAAAATGCTGGCGCCAAGATATCCGTCACGCTCGCCCCCAACGCCACGATCACCGAGGTGATTCCAAGCTCTCTGTCGGACGTCAAACCCGGCACCTATGTCGGAACAGCCGCGATCAAGCAGCCAAGCGGAATATATCGTGCGCTGGAGCTTCAGGTCTTCCCCGAGACGATGCGCGGCGCCGGGATGGGGACGCGGCCATGGAACCTCGCGCCACACAGCACGATGACGAACGGCACAGTCGGCGGTTTGGCTCATGCCGGGGGAACGGTCGGCACGGTAAGCGGTTCCGGCGACCTGACCTTGACGGTCAATGACGGCAGCGGAACCAAGACCGTTCTAATTCCTTCAGGCGTACCCGTCGTCAGTTTCACGCCGGGAAACACGTCAGACCTCCGCCCAGGCGCGCATGTGATGTTCTTCCCAACAACGGCGGCTACGAGTGGGTCTGTTACTACGAGCCGTATCATTGTCGGGGAAAACGGCCTGACACCACCGATGTAAGGCGAGCGCTTTGCCAACCAGCGGCCAGAACAATGTCTGGTATTCAGCGATGGAAGTCCAAAAGCGCACTGTCTAATTTCGGTGTGTTAACTAAATTGTCGCGTGTGATGTCATGGATCGAGCGCGCGCCGATCAGTGTCATGGCCACGCGCATTTCCGTGGCAAACAGCCGCAGCAGATTAGCCACCCCAGCTTCGCCATCAGTGGCAAGCGCATAGATATAGGCTCGCCCAAGCAGCACCCCACGCGCACCAAGCGCCAGCATGCGCACCACATCAAGCCCGGAGCGGACGCCGGAATCAGCCAGAACGGTCAGTTCATCCCCCACCGCATCAGCAATGGGAGGCAGAGCCTTGGTTGTGGAAAGCACGCCATCCAGCTGCCGCCCGCCATGGTTGGAGACAATCAATCCATCCGCGCCGAAGCGTACGGCATCGCGTGCGTCCTCGGGGTCGAGAATACCCTTGATCAACATTTTGCCTTTCCAGAACGCACGGATCCATTCCAGATCAGCCCAGCCGATGGCCGGGTCGAAATTCTCATTGAGCCAGCCGATATAATCTGCAAGACCGGTACGCTGTTTGCGATAGACGGAAATATTCCCAAGATCGTGCGGCCGGCCAAACAACCCGACATCGAACGCCCAGCGTGGCTTGAACACCGCCTGCGCGAAACGCCGCGCCGGCGCCGCCGGGCCGGACATCCCGGAATGCCGGTCGCGATAACGCGAGCCAGGCACGGGCATGTCCACGGTGAAGACCAGCGTGTTGATTCCGGCAGCCTGTGCCCGCTCCAGCGCGTCGCGCATGAAGGCGCGGTCTTTCAGCACATAGAGCTGAAACCAGATCGGCCGGTCGACGCTACGCTGAACCTCTTCAATGGAGCAAATCGAGACAGTCGAGAGCGTATAGGGTATGCCGGCTGACGCGGCGGCACGCGCAGCCTGAACCTCGCCCCGGCGCGCGCACATGCCGGTTATGCCCACTGGCGCCAAGGCGACGGGCATGGTCCAATTTTGCCCGAGCAGGCCGGTTTCCAGGCTCAGATTCGAGATATCCTTCAGCACACGCTGGCGCAGCGCGATGCTGGTGAGATCGTCGACATTCCGCTGCAAGGTGAATTCGGCGTTGGCGCCGCCATCGATGTAATCGAAGAGGAAACGTGGCAGGCGCCGTCTGGCGGCCGCGCGATAATCGGTTGGTGCGGAAATGATCATTCGAACGTCTCCCGGCGCCTTTATAGCCGTTGCTTATAAAAACCTGCAGCGGGTCAATCCATTCCGAATTAGTAATTGAACTGATATGTCAGCCCCACAGAATCACTGTCTCCGCCTGTAGAACTCGTCCCCGTGGATGTCGTCAGCTTCAACCCTCTATAGAGATTGATCTGCACATTCACCTGCGTGCCCTGCCCGTTGGAAGCTTGCGTCGCCCCCACATATACGCCCGGCGCCACATAGCGTCCGGCCTGTAGCGTGGGCGGCCCGGAGCCGGTGCCGCCGAGAGAGAGCTGATCCAGCCCCAGCGCGCTACGCACCTTGTCCAGCGGGTTGAAGCCGCCGCCGACCCCGGAAATCTGCGCCAGCGCTGCCGCCAGCGAGGCCGCCTGGAATGGGGTGAGGCTGGAGGCACCCTGGCCAAACAGAAGCTGGGCGAGAATTTCGTCGGACGGCAGAGGCGGGGTTGAGCTTAGCGTGATCGTCGGCTTCGCCGCTGTGCCGCCAATGGTCAGCGAGGCATTGCTCACCGTGGCGCTGCTGGCGCTGGCCACCAGGTCCAGCGAGGGGATGAACCCGCCGCCATTGAAACCGATATTGCCGCTGGTGAATTGCAGGCTCCTGCCAGCCAGATTGAAATTGCCGCGAATGAGGTCGAAATGTCCTTCCGGGTCCGGTGCCGCGAGCGTGCCGCCCAGCCGCAAATGCCCGCCCAGCTCGGCAAACAGCCCGTCGCCACGGATGAAAATCCTGTTCTTCGCCCGTACATCCAGGGCCAGCGCGATGGGCGGCGGCGGGGCAGGGGGCGGGGGCGGTTTCTCGCCCTCATTGATGATGGGCAGGTTGGCGACGCTCGGCGGCAGGCCGCGTGGAATATTGATGTCGGCGCTGACGATGACGATGTTGCCGCCGAGCGTGAGCGCGCCGTGAATCGCGCCCTGCAGCGTGACATTGCCGTTCAGCGTTTCGGAAATCATGTCGGACGAGATGGGCGAGGCATTGTCCGCATTGACGGCCAGATTCACCGGCATGTCGCCAGCCAGCGAAATCGTTCCGTGCCCGGTAATCCTGCCATGGCCGGCTGTGGCGGTGAGGCTTTGCAGCGCGATATTCTGCCCCTGCGCCTGCACATTGGCGCCGATATTGGTGAGGTTCAGCCCCGAGCTGATATTCTGCACGCTGCCACCGCTGAGCGTGACATTGCCGCTGGCGGTGGGGGCCTGCGCCGTGCCGGTGAGGCGTAGATTGGTGAGGATCTCGCCATGCACCGCCGTGCCCTGCGCGGCAAGCACCAGGTTCAGCAGCGCCAGGTCCACCTGCCCCTGCGCCTGCAGGTTCATCGGCGCGCTCATGGCAAAAGGCGCCTGGCCGCTGAGGGTGAACTGGATCTGCGGCCCTGCCTGCAGCCGCACATTGAGTTGTTGCGCTGAAGTCCCGGCAAGTTGCGCGCTGCCGGTGATGTTGGCGGGCGGCAGCGCGGCGGCCTCGCCCGACGCCACATGCAGCCCGGTCACGTTGAGATGCACCGGCCCGCGCGGGGACGCGGGCGGGCCGGTGAGCGTGGCATCAGCGCTGAGCGTGCCGGCGGCGCCGAGGCTGGGGGCGAAAATATTGGCGATATTCAGCGGCAAATTCCGCACCGCGGCCCTGGCGTTGAGCGTGGGCGACACCACCCCGTCCAGCGTCACACTGCCGCCATTCAGCGCCAGTTGCAGATGCCGTACGGCGATGGCGGGTTGTGTCTCGATGGCAACCGGCCCCTGCAGCCTCGCATTTATGCTCTGCCAGCTCGCATTCAGGGCCGAGAGCTGGCCACTGCGTCCCATCACATTCAGTGTGCCAGCGCCGCTGAGCTGGGCGGGATGGCCGAGCAGCCCGGCCAGAGAGAGCTGCGTTCTGAAGCCCAAAGCCTGTATCGGGCCGGCGGCATTGATGGTGCCGTTGATGGCGCCGAGCTGCGACGACACCGTCAAATTGCGTGCGGTGAGATTGAGCTTCACATTTTCGCCCTGAGCATAGGCAAAATCCCCTTCCACCCCGCCATTCACATCCGGCGGCACGAAGGGGCGGAAATCCCGCAGGCTGGAGATGGAGACATTGGCTGTGCCGGTGGGCAGCATGGCGCCGGGCGCGAGATGCAAATCGGCCACGGCCTTAACGCTGCGCCACTGCGTCTTGTTGATCGTCACCTGGAAGCCGCCATCCGGCGTTTTGAGGAAGGCGGCATCGAGCGCGAGCGGCGAATTGGCCAGCATCCCCGTGCCCGTCAGCGTACCCGTGGGCGCGCTCGGCAGATGCTGCACATTCAGCTCCACATCGAACGGCCCGGAAGGCTGCCCCTTGGCGCCGGCCTTGCCGGTCAGCTTGGCCTGCACCGTAAGGTCTTTCAGCTTCCCGCTCACTGTGCCGCTCCCCGCCACATTGCCTGTGAGGGGAGGGGCGAGCGGGGTGAGTTGGTTGATTTTTGCGTCCGTCGTCAGCGCGATGCTCTGCTGGCTCGCCTTGCCATCCAGTTGGAGCGCGAAATCCGCGCCGCTCAGATGCAGTTTCTCAATTGTGAGAACGCTGTTGAGCAGGCTGGCTTGCAGCGAAATCTCATCGCGCGGCCCGAGGAAATTCTGCAACCCGCTGGGCGCCTGGGTGAGAGCGACGAACCCGTCCAGCGCCAAACTGGCGGCGCCATTCTCCGCCTGCGCGAGATGGAAATGCAACTGCGTGCTGCCCGCCATGCTCGTGCCCGCCAGCGCGCCGATGGGCGCCAGCTCCGGCACAATGGCCGTCACATCGGCGAACTGGCGCGGTGCTTCGAGCCCGAGAGTCCCATGGCCCTGCAGCTGCGCCGCCCCCAGCGCGAGCGCAAAATTCAGCGCCGCATTGTCGCGCGGGCCGGAGAGGGTCATGTCCACCCGCACGGCCCCTTGCGCCTGCGGCCCGGCAAAATGGCCGGTGAACCCGCCCTCCGGCTCTACCACATGCAGCTTCAAATCCACAGTCTGCGCCGCCAGCGCGGCGGCGAGCTGGTATTGCGCGGCGCCATCCGGCGTGGTGGCGGCAAGCGTGATGCCGGCCTCATTCTCGGCATGGAAATAACCCGAGCCCTGCACATGCAGCGCCAGCGCCTGGCCGGCGAGCGAGGGCCCGAGCGTGAGCGCGCCGACATCCAGCCGGTCGAGCGTCACGCGCAGCGGGAGCTTAAAATTACCGCTGCTTTGGTTGCTGCTTTTGCCGCTCGGAGCAGGGGCGCGCAGCACGTCGATCTCCTGCGCGGTTAAGTCCTGCACATGCGCCTCGCCATGCAGAAGTTGCAGCGGCCGCCAGCGCAATTCCAGCCCGGCGCCATGCAGCCACACCCCGTCCGCATCGGCAATCTGCACATCAGCGAGCCTGAGGTCGGCTGGAAAATGTCCGCCCAACCCTTCGATCTTCACCATCGGCCCGGCCAGCCTGTTCACCTCGCGCACCACGAAAGCGCGGCCCTGCTCCGTGTTCAGCGCCACCCACACCCCGCCCACCGCCAGCACCAGCAGCACCGGCACAGCGATGATGAGTCCGAGGAGGATAAGCAATATCCGCCGCATCGCTAAAACGCCTCGCCCAGGCCGATATAGAGCGCGAACGCGTTGCTTCCCGCCACGCGCGTGAGCGGAAAGGCGATATCCGCGCGGATCGGCCCGATGCCGGTATAATAGCGTAGCCCGAGCCCCGCGCCCACACGCAGCGTGCCGGTGAAAGGCGCGCTGGAGCTGCTTACCTGCCCGGCATCGACAAACGGCACCACGCCGATATTACCCCATACCCTCTGGCGGAATTCCAGATTCACCGCATCCATCGCCATGCCGCCGATCGGCGTGTCATCGGGAAAAAGCGGCCCGATGGTCTGGTAGGTATAGCCGCGCACCGTGCCCGAGCCGCCGGCATAGAAGCGCTGGTCGGGCGGTACCTGGAAGGTGGTGGCACCCTGGATGGAGCCGACGATGAGCCGCACGGCGAACACGCCACGCGCATCCTTTTCCACCGGCACATAGGTGGAGACGCGCCCCTGCAGGATGATGAAAGGCTGCGTGGTGCCCACCACGGGCACGGAGGGGGTGAGGGTGAGGGCGAAATTCACCCCGCGCGTCGGCACCAGCAGGCTGTCCGTGTTGCTGAAGGTAAAAGCAATGGGAAATTGCAGCAGCACATAGGTGCGGGTCACGCCCTGCTGCGTCACGCGCATGGAGGAGAAACTGGGACCGAAGGTGATGGCGGTGTGCGGCGTGATGGGCCGCGACAAGGCCGCCCCCAGCAGAATGCCGGTGCGGTCATAGGCGGTGAGCGATTCCTTCAGCGCCTCCGCAGAGAGGCTCAGCACCTGCCCGCGCGCAAAATAATCCGGCTTTGCGAACACCGCCTTCAGATCATAGCCAGGTGCTGTGGTGCCGGTGCCGCCCAGCCCGTTCGCCGTGGCGGTGAGGGTGAGCGTCTCGGCGCGGTGGAACACATTGCGGTCCAGCCAGGAGGCGCTGATATTGATGCCCGTATCGGTGGCGTAGGCGCCAGTCAGGCTCACCGCATGGCGCTTCTGCTCGATGACGCGGAACATCACCGGCGCCTGATTGCCCGGCACCTGTTCCGGCACGGCGGTGACGGAAGAGAACACGCCGAGCCCGAGCAGCGAATCCCGTGCATCCGACACATCTTTCGCGGAATAAAGCTGGCCCTGGCGCAGCGCGATATGGCGTTGCAGGAAGGCCGGGTCAGTGCGCGTGAGGCCGGAAAAACTGATCGGCCCGACATCCACGCGCGGCCCCGGCGTGGCGGTGTAGGTCACATCCACCTCATGGGCTTGCAGCCGCGCCACCGCCAGCGGCGGAGACTCGACCGTGGCGAAGGCGTAACCATCATTCTGCAGCGCGGTCTGCAAGGTCGACCCGGCACCGAGAATCGGCGCCGCCAGTGCCACGTCGCCGGACTTGACCGTGGCGGGCGGAGAAAAACCGGGCGGCAGGCCCTGGATCGCGACATGTCCGATATGAAATTGCGTGCCCTGATGCGGAACCACCTGCACCACCGCACGCTGCGACGCCGGCAGCGCCGTCAGCTCGGCCAGCAGGGCAGGGTCGTCCAGTGCCTTGCCGTCAATGGTGATGTCCACGCTGCCGCCGACATAGCCGAGGCTGCGCAGAACGATGAGGAATTGCGCCTCGTCGCCCCTGGCGCGGCCGATGAGCGCGAAAGGTGCCGCCGGCAGCTTGCCGCGCAGGCTGACGAGCGAGGCGCTTTGTTTCAGTAGCCCATCGAGTTCCTTGTCGCCGCTCGGGGTGAAGGCGACATCATATTCGACGGGGTCCGCCCCCCGCGCGGAGGTGCAGAGCAGGAGCAAAATACCGGCAAGACAGGCATGTAACCGCCACCGCATGGGGGTTTATGGCCAGATTCGCCCGCGCCGGCTAGCTTTGTCCTGATTAAGAACTGCTCACATATGCCGCGCCGGCTTTGCCGCCTCAGGCACGGCAAAACCGAGATATTTCAACCCGTCCCGCATATGCTGGGGCAAGGCCGCTTCCAGCGTCAGCGTGCCGCCATCGGGGTGCGGCAGCTTGAGACGGCGGGCGTGCAGATGCAGCTGGTCGGCGAACCCCTCGGCAAAGGCCGCGCCATAGGCGGCGTCCCCCAGTATGGGCGTGCCCAGCGCCAGGCAATGGGCGCGCAGCTGGTGCATGCGCCCGGTCTGCGGCCGCAGCTCCAGCAGCGCGAATTTGCGCCCGGCATAATCCAGCACGCGATATTCCGTCACCGCCGATTGCGCGTCCTCGTCCTTGCGCTTGGCCGGTTCCGAACGCGAAACATTGCCGAACTCGACCCGTTTCAGTCGCAGATCGATCCGCCCCTCCAGCACATCTGGCACGCCCGAGACCAGTGCCCAATAGATCTTCTCGACATTCCGGCTACGGAACTGCGTTGACAGCCTTGCCGCCACCTTCGCACTGCGCGCCAGGAGCAAAATTCCGGACGTGTCGCGGTCGAGCCGGTGCACCAGTTTCGGGCGTTCGCCATCTTCCTCGCGTAGCGCGTCCAGCATGCCGTCCACATGCACGGCGATGCCGCTGCCACCCTGTACGGCAAGCCCGGCCGGCTTGTTGAGCGCGATCACCGCATTGTCGCGGTAGAGGATCATGCCTTCCAGTTCCTTGAGCCGGGCCGGGTCCATCTTCACCACATGGCGCTCGCGCGGGGCTTTTTCGGGGGGGGCGATTTCAGGCAGACGCAGCACATCGCCCGCGGCCAGGCGCGCATTGGCCTCGGCCTTCGCGCCGTTCAGCCGGATTTTGCCGTTGCGCAGCAATTTTTGCAGCATGGCCTGGGTCAGGCCGGGATTTTCGCGGCGCAGAAACCGGTCCAGCCGCATCTCGGCGGCGTCTGCTGTCACGGTTACGTCTTTCATGCCTTCTCTTCGCGCAATTTTTGCCAATAGGCGAGGCGCTTCACAATTTCACGCTCGAAGCCGCGCTCCACGGGACGATAAAAATCTGGCCGCCCCATGCCTTCTGGGAAATAATTTTGCCCTGAGAAAGCGTCCTCGGCCTCGTGGTCATATTCATAGCCGGCACCATAGCCGAGATTTTTCATCAGCTTGGTCGGCGCGTTGAGGATATGCATGGGCGGCATCAGGCTGCCCGTCTCGCGCGCCGCGCGGTTGGCCGCGCCCAGCGCCTTGTAGGCGGCGTTGCTCTTGGGCGCCGTGGCCAGATAGAGCACGGCCTGGGCGATGCAAATCTCCCCCTCCGGCGAGCCGAGCCGCTCATAGGCGTCCCAGGCGGCCAAAGCCTGGGGCAAAGCCTGCGGGTCGGCCAGCCCGATATCCTCCGAGGCGAAGCGGGTGATGCGGCGGGCTATGTAGCGCGGGTCCTCGCCGCCAGCGAGCATACGCGCCAGCCAATAGAGCGCAGCATCGGCATCCGAGCCGCGCATGGATTTATGCAAGGCAGAGATGAGGTTGTAATGCTCCTCGCGGTCGCGGTCATACAAAGCTGCGCGGCGGGAGAGCAGCTCGCCCAGCGCCGCCTCGTCCAGTACGCTGTCCGGCGGCAGGGCGAAAAGCTGCTCGGCCATGTTAAGCAGCGCCCGCCCGTCGCCATCGGCCATGGCCCGCAGCGTGGCCCGCGCACCCGCCGTCAGCGGCAGATCCCGCTCCATATCCACCTCGGCGCGGGTGAGCAGTTGCTCCATCGCCGCGTCGTCCAGCCGGCGCAGGACAAAAACCTGGCAGCGCGACAGCAACGCGCCATTCAGGGCGAAGGAGGGGTTTTCCGTCGTCGCCCCCACCAGCACGATGGTGCCGGCCTCCACCACGGGCAGAAACGCATCCTGCTGGGCGCGGTTGAAGCGGTGGATTTCGTCCACGAACAGCAAAGTCGTCCGCCCGGCCCGGCGCAGCCTCTGCGCCTCGTCGAACACTTTCTTCAAATCCGCCACGCCGGAGAAAACGGCGGAAATCTGCCGGAATTGCAGCCCCGCCTGCGCCGCCAGCAGCCGCGCGATGGTGGTCTTGCCCACCCCCGGCGGGCCCCACAATATGAGCGAGGCCAAGGAGCGGCGTTGTAACATTCCCGTGAGGCTGCCTTCCGGCCCTAGCAGATGCGGCTGGCCGACAATCTCGGCCAGGGATTGCGGCCGCAGCCTTTCGGCCAAAGGCCGCGGGCCAGCGGGAGATTGTTCCGCCTCTGGCGGCGGGCCGAAGAGATCGTCAGCGGGCATCGCCGCATACTAGCCGCATCGCCCCGCGCTTGCCACGGGGCGGAAACCGGACCAAGATTGCGCCAAAAGCAGAGGGACCGGGGTGCTATTTCCAGTTTCCCCAGGGTCTTCTATTGATATATTGTGCATACAGGGCTTCATCGGGGTGGACTGACGTGAATGATGTGATGGTCGATCGCGGCGTCATAGAAGTTGAGTCGCTGCCGTTCTGGACGGGGCCGATCAAGATCTGGCCTCTCGAAGGCGGCATCACCAACCGCAATTATGGCGTGCAGAATGCAGAAGGCCAGCGCTTCGCCGTGCGCCTGGGCGCGGACCGTCCCGAGCATGGCGTGATGCGCTTCAACGAGCAGGCCGCCGCTCGCGCGGCGGCGCGCGCCGGCATTTCGCCCAAAATCTTCTACACCGCCCCCGGCGTGATGGTGAGCCGCCTGCTGCCAGGCCGCAGCCTGAAGCCGGACGAGGTGCAGCGCCCGGAAAACCTGCTGCGCATCGCCGCCTTGCTGCGCCGCTGCCATACCACCATGGGACCCTTCCTGCAGGGGCCGCTGCTGGCCTTCTGGGTGTTCCACATCATCCGCTCCTACGCGCACGGGCTGCGCGAGGGCCGCATCGCCGACCATCTGCCGCGCCTGCTGGAAGCCAACGACCTGCTGGAAAGCCGCATCGGCAAGGCCGAGATCGTGTTCTGCCATAACGATCTGCTGGCCGCGAATTTGTTCGATGACGGCGCCCGCCTCTGGCTGCTCGACTGGGATTATGCCGGTTTCAACTGCGCTCTGTTCGATCTCGCCAATCTTTCCTCCAATAATAATTTCTATCCGCAGGAAGATGAGGACCTGCTCCAGGCCTATTTCGGCCGCAAATTCGAGCGCGACGAGTATGATATTTTCCAGGCCTTCAAATGCGCCTCGCTGTTGCGCGAAGTGCTGTGGAGCGCAACGTCCGAGCAGTCGCCAAGCATCGCCTTCGATTATGCGCGCTATACGGACGATTACATGGTTCGCTTCGACAATGCGTTTTCCGCGCTGAATTGAAGCCGGGGCGCCCCGCGCCTATATAGGTTTCATGGAAGAGTCACAGGGTCCGGTCATTGACATGACGCCGGACGGGCAGTTTGTCGAACCGCCGAAGCCCAGCATTTTAACATGGTTGCTGCGGCTAGCGATGTTCGGCCTGACGCTGGGCCTCATAGTTGCTTTGTTTTGGACCCTGGTGCTGGTGGTGCCACTGTTGATCCTGGCCGGCATTGTAGGTTTCTTCCTGTTCCGCCCGCGCGTCACTTGGATCAACACGCGCCGTTTTTAAGAGAAGCAAGAAGGGCGCCGTTTTTTGTTAAGTACTGCTCAGCCGTAATCCGCCACAGCCGTCTCATCCGTCCCACGGTCGCTGGCGATCGCATTGATCACCGGGCTCAGCACCACCGCCACCAGCGCATTCAGAAGCACGGTCGCGAACGCGATATAGCTCGGCAGCGTATAACCCAGCACATGGAACGGCCAGACCGACACGGTGAAATGGTTGAGGTAGGCCAGCCAGGTGGCGGATAAAATGCCCACGGCCCAGCCGATGAACAACGCCCAGCCATTGAAGAAGCGGGTGAACACCGAGAAAGCCACAGAGGGAAACGTCTGAATGATCCACATGCCGCCGAGCAGCTGGAACTGCACGGCATAGGTCGCGGGCATATAGAGGATGAACAGCACCGCGCCGACCACCATCACCAGCGCGAAGAGTTTCGCCGCCACCGTCTCGGTATGATGGCCCGGGCTATGCACGAATTGCGTCCAGATATCGCGGGTAAAAATATTGGCCGAGGCGATGGCCATGATGGCCGCCGGCACCAGCGCGCCGATGGCAATGGCGGCGAAGGCGATGCCCACGAACCATCCGGGGAAGGCGTGCAGCAGCAGCGCCGGCACGGCAAAGCTCGTGCCGAAAGCG
>Ga0182033_10000678_pt1 | contig 16322 bp, 16 predicted proteins | sample tim00Cox0000000H_FD_125968 | JGI IMG/M metagenome (GOLD analysis project Ga0182033, IMG submission 125968) | Lab enrichment of tropical soil microbial communities from Luquillo Experimental Forest, Puerto Rico - timezero.00C.oxic.00.000.00H | ecosystem: Environmental > Terrestrial > Soil >...
CAATCTCGGAAATTATCCGAGACTCGATCTGCACTGATCAGCATTTCCTTCGGCACTGTCTTGGCGACCAGCTCGCAATACTTGTCGGGCGCGTCCTGACGCACCCTAGCGATGACCGCGGTGCCGTTTTCTTTCCAGTCGGCAGCCAAGGCCTGCACGAAGTCGACGGAAAGCTCATGACGAAAGTCGAGGTTACTTTTACGGGCTCTGCTCATCGAATACCGGGCCTTTTCTTGCGTTCCTTCTCAGCGGCGCGGCTGATCTCGGGGATCATGGTCGAGCCTCGCTATGTGCGGTGATGGGCGGCAATGGCGGCCGGCACTGGAGCGTGGCACCGCCGGCGAGGAAGACGACGCCCTCGTTCTCAAGCACCGAGACCACCCGGCCGAGAAAGCGCACGTTGGCGCTAGGGACGCTGCTGCTGGAGTTCTCCCAGGTGGTGAGGCAAGGGCGCGAGATGCGGGCGCTCGGCGATCTCTTGCTGTGACAGACCGGCGAGACTGCGCGCAGCGCGCAACATGCTCCCGGTAATTTCAATGATTGTCATGTCAGCAAATTTGACACGTTGCTGGTTCGCGTCAATGTAAGTCTTTTTTACAGCCTCAGCCGTCTCGCTCGGCTGTGGTAGAGAACATCGCCATGCCCAAACGTCTTCCCGCTCGCGATGGCGACCTGACACACAAGCTCGCGTGCGACCTCTAGCCCCATCATGTGTTGCACGCGATGAACGACGCCTTCACCGGAGCGATGCGCGCCGCTGGTTGCCAGATCACAGCACCAAGCTCGCGACCGGGAACGCGATCACCAATAGCTGGCTACACACGCGCAGACGGGTAGCGCCGCCGGCCGGCACTTGCCCGAGGGGATCGGGTGCGGGGGGCGCGGAAAATAGCTTTTACGCTTCAAGGTGCGCTTTGCGCCCGCACCTTGAAGCTAAGGCGTTGCTTTTGGCCGCTAGTGGGACACCGTCACCGCCCACCGGCCTTCGCCGCTTCGCGGCTTCGGCCGGCAAGCCAGTGCCTAGCGAAGGCCGCCCGTCGAAGCCCGAAGGGCGAAGACGGGCAGTCGGCAATGAGGTACGTGTATCTCCTCGAAAGCATTAGCCATCCAGACGACGCGGTACCTAAAGTCCGCTTCGGGAAGAGCACTCGCTAACAAGCGATTGCGTTAGGGGGAGCCGGCGGCCGTACGCGGCCGCCGACATCGCGCAAAGAGGTGCCCGCAACGACCGGGCGTGCGGTTACACAGCTTCCTTGAGTTCCTTGGCGGGACGGAAGGCAACCTTCTTGCTGGCCTTGATCTGAATTGGCTCACCGGTCGCGGGATTGCGGCCCATGCGCGCCGCGCGCTTGCGCACCACCAGGATGCCGAGCCCGCCGATGCGGATGCGGTCGCCCTTCTTGAGATGCTTGGTCAAGAGGCCGACGAGATCGCCGAGAACCGCCTCGGCCTTCTTCTTCGGCATTTCGTGGGATTCCGAGAGATTTGCGGCGAGATGCTTGAGCGTTACGGTCGCCGGAGCGCCCGGTTTCTTCGCTGCCATGGCTGGCCCTCCTCAGTTCGAGGGTGGCCGTCAAAGCCACCCTTCACAGTGTCGGATTAGACGATTCGGATAGGGTCTGACCATGACTTATTGGCGAAAAATCTGGGTTTTTTCAATGCCCCGCGGAAGAAATGAGCCATTGACGGGGATAAATCGGCGCACAGGGCGGCGGCGTTTTCCGATTCCGCGCGTGGCATGGGCGTTTTCCGGCCGCCGCCTTGACTTGGCTAGGGCGCCTATTTAACTCCGCAACGCGCCCGCGGGGGCGTAGCTCAGTTGGTTTAGAGCGTCGGCCTGTCACGCCGAAGGTCGCGGGTTCGAGCCCCGTCGCTCCCGCCAACCGATTGTTCGCCGCTACAAGAGCTAAGACCGAACGCGCCGCGCCACCCAACCAGCATCGGCGCCTTAGCTGACGGCCTCCCGCCGCGATGTCCGCCTGCCCATCAAAACGAAAGCCCATTTGCCGTTAGCCTCGCAACGGGCGTCGGCATAGCCGTGGCGCAGCAAGTCGTCGAAGCGTTTTCGGATTTGCGTCCACGTGAGATGTTTGGAGCGGCTGGCAAAGCTTGCCAGCAACCCCTCGCGACTGGCCGCTTGAATCACAACAGTGCCGCTCGATGCTGAAGTCATGGCGAATCAACTCCGTGGTATGCAAGCTGACTAGCACCTGGGGCGGCTCACCCAGTGTGAACCAATTCACACTCCTTAAACGAGCGGCCCAACCTTGCGTCGCGTAAGGGTTGTCTTGCCAGCGGCAGCGTGATGAGCGTCAGGCGCTCATGTCGAGGGTCGCGCTGGCGAGCCGGTCGCTCCCGCCAGCACGACTCCTCATTGCAGCGCCATCAACCGTGCCAAGCGGCCGCTATCATCGAGCTTCTCCAAGTACAGGACGGCGTCGATCAGCGCGCTCTGCTGCGCCTCGCTCATCGCCTGGCGCGTCAGCTTGAAAAATTTCTCGACGATCTCGCCTTGCGATGCGAACGAGCGCTCGCTGCCGCGCGGCGCTTCCCGCGTCTCCGTTTCAACTGAGCCGTCGCGAAAATGCACCTCGACGCGCACCTTGTGCCGGAACGCGGCGCCGAGCGCGGTGATAGCGGGATCGTGCACGACAGCGACTTTGCGCGAAAGCGTGATGCGCGCATCATCGTGCACCGCCTTCGGCGTGAACTGATCGACGAACACGTCGCCTTCCCGGACCAAGGTGGCAACGCAGAACGGCAGGTTGAGCTGCGCCGCGGTCAGGCCCTGCGGCTGGTACGGCCAGCCGACGTGATCGACCGTGACCTGGGAGGCGTGCACCACGATTTTTTCGAGCTCGTCGAGCGTGAACGGCCGGCGGCTGCGAATCTCTCGGATGGCGTCCAGCGTGGTGTGATTGCTGGCCACGCAGGAATAGAATTTCAACGCGATGCCCATGGTCTCGAACCGCTCGCCCAAGCCGGCGCTCAGCGCATTGAGACTGAAGCGGTCCTGCGAGCGCGAGAAGGTCGCGCAGAAGCCGCCGTAGGGCGCCTCGAACACGTCGACGATGCCGGTGAAGCCCGCGTGCGCGAGCAGCGCGCCATAAAGCCCACTCTGGGCGGCGCGCCCGGCATGCATGCGCTTGACCATCGCGCCGTACTGCGCCGCCATAAGGCCTGAAGCCTGCGTGCCGGCGATGCCGAGCGCGTGAACAGTCTGCTCTGCCGACAATCGCAAACCGCGCGCGCCGCTCGCCGCGGCGGAAAACACGCCGACCGTGGCGCCGGAATGCCAGCCCTGGCCGAGATGTTCCGGCCCCATGCACTTGCCGACGCGCGGCCCGATCTCGTAGCCGGCGACAGCGGCGGTGACAAATTCGCGGCCGCTCAGGGGCCCGCGTCCCTCCGCCACGGCGATCAGCACCGGCAACGTGACGGCGCCCACGTGCAGCACGCCTTCGCGGTGCACGTCGTCGAGCTCGAAGCCCTGCACCTGCGTCCCGTTGATCAAGGCGGCGTGCGGAGCACAAAGGCGCAGCGGCGTGCCCCAGATGACGTTGGTGCGTGTCTGATCGACTGCGGCGAGTGCCGACTGCAGGATCCGGCTCCATTCCAGCTGGGCGCCGTAAATGGCGCAACCCAGCGCGTCGAGGATGAGAAGCTTGATGCGCTCGCGCACCTCGGTCGGAGTTCGGTCGTAGGTGAGTGCGGAAACGAACTCCGCGATCCTGCGGGTGTGCCCGCCGTCCTCGGCGGAATGTTCGGTCATGACAAGCTCATCCTGCGCGCTCGGTGCATGCAGCGCTGCAGCCCGGATAGGCCCGCGTGCGTGCAAAGTGGATCATTCCGGCTGCGCAAGCTAGGATGAAATTGGCCGCTCGGTAATTTCGACGACACGCTCGCCCAGACCACACCGCGCGTCCGGATCGGCGCAGGGAGAGTCCCATGTCCGCGAAGATCAATCATGTCGCCATCGTGAGCGATCACTACGCGCAGCCCGCTCAGTTTTACGAGGCGGTGTTCGGCATGAAGACCTCGCCCAAAGCGCGCGCGGGACGCGCGGTGACCGTGGGCGACGGCTATGTCGGGCTCAACATCAATCCGCGCCGCGCCGGACGATCCGCCGGGCTCGATCACTTTGGCATCGAGGTCAACGACGTTGAGCCGGTGCTCGAGCGCATGCGCAGGCAGTACCCGACAGTCAAATGGCTGCAGCGCCCGTCGAACCGCCCGTTTGCCGGAATCACCACCCACGATCCCGACGGCAATGTATTCGACCTGTCGCAGAAGGACATGAAGAACCGTACGTCGGTTTATGTCGAGAACGACGGCAAGGCCAACCCGCGCCACATCAGCCACGTGGCGCTGCGCACGCTGCGGCCCAAGGAAATGGCGGATTTTTATCAGGACGTGTTCGAGCTCGCTTCCGCCAACAGAGGACCCGATGACCGCAATCATTACGTCACCGACGGACACGTCACGCTCGTCATCATGCCCTGGGACATCACCGATTACGCGGGGACCGGTATCATCACGCCGGGCATGGATCACATCGGCTTCAAGGTCGAAAGCATGCCGGCGTTTCTCGAGGACGTGGAGCGGATCGCTGCCGACAATCCGCGGCTTGCGCCGGCGCCGGTTGGTGGCGGCGCGGAGGGAAAGGCGCTCGCGAATCTGTTTCACCGCTCCTGCCCGCTCGGCCAGTATCAAATGGCGGACTGCGACGGCACCTTGCTCGATGTGGCAGCTGACTAGTGTGGCGCGGCGCGTGAACCCGGTGCGTCCGCTCGTCCCCGCGAAAGCGGGGACCCAGTCGCAAGTTGCTCTGCATTCCCGCTTTCGTGGGAATGAGCGGACGAGGGCTGCGTGCGCAGTTGCGTTTGGAGCGGTCGCTTTCCTTCTCGCTGGAGCTGTGGCTGCCGCCGAGGAGAATTTCTACGCAGGTCGGCAAATCGCCTGGATCCTGAGCGCCGACGCGGGCGGCGGCTATGCCAGCTATGCGCGCGCGTTCGCGCCGTTCTTCGCCAAGCACATTCCCGGCAATCCCGGCATCGTGATCCAACACATGCCGGGTGCCGGCGGCATTCGTGCCATGAACTATCTCAACTCAGTGGCGCCGAAGGATGGCACCATGCTCGGCCTGGTGCATTCGAGCGTGCCGTTTGCGCCGCTGTTCGGGCTCAAAGGGGCAAAATTCGATCCGCGGCAGATGCACTGGATCGGCAGCATCGACGCCAACACCGCGATCTGCATCGCCTGGCACAGCTCGCGGATCAAGACTTGGCAGGACGCGCTCGAGCGCGAGTTCACCGTCGGCGGCTCCGGCGCGGGATCGCAGATGGAAACGATGCCGGCGATGCTCAACAAGCTGTTCGGCGCGAAGATGAAGGTCATCTCCGGCTACAAGGGCGGCAACGAAATCTATCTGGCGATGGAGCGCGGCGAGGTCGACGGCCGCTGCGGCGGCCTCGTTTCCTCGATCAATTCGACGCGTCCCGGCTGGTTCGTGCAGAAGAAGATCAATGTGCCCATCGTGGTCGCCCTCGCGCGCAGCCCGCTCTTTCCCGACGTTCCCGCGGTCGCCGAATTCGCCAGGGACGATGCCAGCCGACAAATCCTGCAGCTGTTCGTGGCGCCGCAGGCGATGGACCGCCCGATCCTGGTGCCGCCCGGTGTGCCGCCCGCGCGCATCGCGCTGCTGCGCGCGGCCTTTCATGCTGCCATGAATGATCCCGGTTTCGTTGCCGAGGCGAAGAAGCAGCACCTTGCGGTCGCGGAGGTTGACGGCGAGCACGTCGGGCAAATGATCGCCGCCGCCTATGCGCTGCCGCGCGCCACCGTCGATGCCGCGGCCGAGACCATGAACTTCAGCAACGCGCGCTCGAGAGAGTAGCCTATCTTGAAGCCGTGCATCCGCAGGTTTAGGCTTGCGCAAAAGGAGTTTTGCGTTGCGCAGCGCACATTGAGGAGACGCCGATGCAATCGCGACATGTTTTGCTTGCTTTGAGCGCCGGCCTGATCGCGGCCGGAACGATTCTCGCGGCGCAGGCGCAGGCGCCGGTCGCGCTCACCGGCCAGGTCAGCTCGACCGCGGAAGGCGCCATGGAAGGGGTGATCGTCAGCGCCAGGCGCGACGGCTCGACCATCACGATTTCGGTGGTCAGCGACGACAAGGGAAAGTTCAGCTTTCCCGCCGCCAAGCTCGCGCCCGGCCGCTATTCGCTTTCCGTGCGCGCCGCCGGCTACGACCTCGACGGTCCGAGCAGCGCCGACGTCGTCGCCGATAGAGCCGCGACCGCCGACATCAAGCTGCGCCCGACCAGGAATCTGCCGAGGCAGCTGACCAACGCGGAGTGGCTCGCGAGTTTCCCCGGGACCGACACGCAGAAGAAAGCGCTGCTCAACTGCATCGGCTGTCACGACCTCGACCGCATCGTGAGCTCCACCCACGACGCCGACGAGTTCGTACAGGTGTTCGATCGAATGACCGGCTACTATCCCGGCAGCACCCCGCAGCATCCGCAACGGCTCATCGGCGAGGCGCGCCGCAATCTCGGCCAGGCCGCCGGGGTGCGGGCGATGGCGGAATATCTCGCCTCGGTCAATCTGAGCAACGACGAAACCTGGACCTATCCGCTCAAGCCGTTTGCACGGCCGCGCGGGCGCGCGACCCGCGTCGTCATCACCGAATACGATCTGCCACGCAAAAAGATCCAGCCGCACGACGCGATCGTCGACGTCGAAGGCATGATCTGGTTCACCCATTTCGGGGAGCAGTTCTTGGGCAAGCTCGATCCCAAGAGCGGCGCGGTTTCCGAATATCCGCTGCCGGTGATCAAGGATGGCTACCCGGTCGGCACGCTCGACCTGGAGACCGACAAGGCGGGCAATCTCTGGATCGCCATGATGTATCAGGGCGGCGTCGCGAAGTTCGACAAGAAGACCGAGAAATTCCAGGTTTGGAAGGTGCCGCAGGAGTGGCAAACCGATGCCACCCAGCAGGCATTCCTGACGCCGACCTCTTCCGACGTCGACGGCAAGGTGTGGGTGAAGAACTCGGATCGCGCCCAGATCCTGCGGCTTGATCCGGCCACCGGCCAATGGGAGAACCTCGGCTCGTTCAAGGATCCGAACACCAATCGGACGATTACTTCTTACGGTGTTCCGGCCGATCATCAGAACAATCTCTATCTGCTCGACTTCTCCTCCTCCAACATCGGCAAGCTCGACGCCAAGACCGGCAAGCTGACGGTGTATCGTTCGCCAATCCCGAACTCGCGACCGCGCCGCGGGCGCGTCGACGGGCAGGATCGGCTCTGGTTTGCCGAATACGGTGGCAACGCGATCGGCATGCTCGATCCGAAAACTGAAAAGGTCCAGAACTGGGTGCTGCCGACGCCGTGGGCGCAGCCTTATGACGTGGTCGCCGACAAGAACGGCGAGGTCTGGACCGGCTCGATGCTGAGCGACCGGGTGTCGCGGCTCGATCCGCGAAGCGGCGAGTTTGTCGAATATCTGTTGCCGCGAACCACCAATATCCGCCGCGTATTCGTGGACAACTCGACCACCCCCGTGACCTTCTGGACCGGCAGCAATCATGGCGCCTCGATCGTCAAGGTCGAGCCGCTCGATTGACGCGGGCAGCAAGCCCGAAGGATTTGCCGTGAGTGTCGTCCCCGCGAAAGCGGGGACCCAGTAGCCGGGGCTGCGCAAATATGCACGATCGCAAAACAACGAAACGCGGTGGTTACTGGATTCCGGGTCTCGCTCGCTGCGCTCGCTCGGCCGGAATGACAGCGAGCCGAGCGATGGAAACGGCCCGCCGCGGCTCATGACGTCGGAAACTAGCCCGTCGCCGCCAAGCACACGCGCCGGCAAGACCGTCCAGGAATACATCGACGAGACGCCGGTCTGGGCGGACGCGACGCCGGTTCACTATTCCCCGATCACCCGTATGCAATGGCTGATCTGGTGGCTCGCCGCCGCCGGCAAGTTTTTCGAGGGCGTGGTCGTGTTCATGACCGGGGTCGCGCTGCCGCTGATGAGCAAAGAATTCGATCTGGGGGCGATGGAGAAGGGCGTCATCGCCGCCGCCTCCCTGTTCGGCATTCTCATCGGCGCCACCGCGCTGGGCGACCTGGCGGATCGGTATGGCCGCAAGCAGATGTTCATCGTCGAGATGGCGCTCTTCATCTGCTTCATTGTGCTGTTGACGGTAAGTCCTTCCTACCCGCTCATTGTGATTGCCCTCGTGGGCACCGGCATTGCGCTCGGTTGTGACTATCCGACCGCGCACCTGATCATTTCTGAAAGCATGCCGAGCCGCATCCGCGGGCGCATGGTGCTCGGCGCGTTCGGCTTTCAGGCGATCGGCGGCCTTGCCGGCACCGCAATCGGTTTCATGATTCTGTTCGAGAATCCCGATATCACGGCGTGGCGCTGGATGTATGCGAGCACGATCCTGCTCGCCGTGCCGGTGATCATCGGCCGCTTCTTTGTCGTGCAGAGTCCGTGCTGGCTGGTTTTCCGCGGCCGCATCGCGGAAGCCGAAGCGGAAACCAGGCGGCTGCTGCTGCGCAATCCGCTGTACCCGAAGGAGATCACGCTCTATCGCCCGCACGATCACGACAAAGCGCATCTGCGGGAGAAAGCGGCATGGTCGGCGCTGTTTACGGACAAAAATCGCGACCGCACCGTCCTGGCGTCGGTGCCCTGGTTTTTGCAGGACCTGAGCACCTATGGGATAGGAATTTTCACGCCCACCGTCCTGGCGACGATTATCGGCGTCGGTATCGCGCATCCGCGCAACACCGCCGAGCTCATTCAGGGCGACATTCTGGCAACCCGCGGGGCGGCATTCATCGATCTGCTGCTGATCGTGGGCATTGCCTTTGCCGTGGTGCTGGCCGACAGGGTGGGCCGCATCCGCCTGCAAGTCATGGGCTTTATCGGTTGCGCCGTCGGCCTGCTGCTCGCCGCGCTGTCGCTGCGCCTGGGCGGAACGCTTTCCATGGTGCTGCTGTTTGCCGGCTTCATGCTGTTCAGCTTCATGACCAATATCGGGCCCAATGCGATGACCTATCTGATCGCGGGCGAGGTATTTCCGATTTCCATGCGCGGTCGGGGCGCCGGCTTTGCTGCATCGTTTGCCAAGATCGGCGCGGTGCTCACCGCGTTCCTGTTCCCGATTCTGCTCAAGGACATCGGCACGCAACTGCTGCTGTTGATCCTGGTCGGAACGAGCCTGCTCGGCGCTCTAGTTACGCGCCGCTACGCCATCGAAACCAAGGGGATCAGCCTGGAGAAGATTGAGGCGGGTACTATTTCGTAGCCCGGATGGAGCGAAGCGAAATCCGGGGTTGCTTTTCCCGGATTTCGCGGTTCATCCAGGCTACGCGGCTTGGACATATCAAACAGCTTGCGCTACCTGCGTGGCGCTTTGCGTCGACAAGCCGAGAATTTGTCGCGCCTCGGGGGGCGTCGCGACGTTATCGCCGAGGATCTCGACGATCTTGGCGGCTTTCTCGACCAGCGCCGCGTTGCTGGGCGCGAGCTTGCCCTTTTCCAGATAGATGTTGTCCTCGAGGCCGACCCGCGGATGCCCGCCGAGCAACACCGCCTGCGCCACCATGGGGAACTGGTGCAGCGAGATGCCGAATGCGAACCACGGCGACTGCACCGGTAGCAGGCTCTTCATGTAGCTCATTGCTTCCGGCGTCGCGGGTTGCGCCCAGGCGATCCCGAGGCAGATCTGGAACATGCCGGGCGGTTTGATATGGCCGCTCTCGAGCAGGCGCTTGGCCAATAGGAGGTGACCGGTCTCGAACACCTCCAGCTCGGGCAGCACCCCGGCATCGCGGATCGCGGTCGCCATCGCTTCGAGGTGCTTCGGCGTGTTGATGAAAACGTGCGGCCCCATGTTCATGCTGCCCATGTCGAGGCTGCAAATATCGGGCTTGAGCTCGACCACGTGCCGCACCCGTTCCGCTGGCGTCTTCATCGTGGTCCCAGCCCCGGGCTTTAGCGGATCATCCTCGCCCGGCACGAAGCGCGCGCCCGGACCTGTCGTAAGATTGATGAGCACGTCGCTGCCACTGTCGCGGATGCGCTCGACTACCTCCCGATAGAGCGCGCCGTCCATGCTGGGGCGGGTGGTCTTCGGGTCGCGCACGTGGATGTGAACGATGGCCGCGCCGGCCTTGGCGGCGTCCAGCGCGGATTGGGCGATCTGCGCGGGTGTCACCGGCACCGCGGGGTTGCGTCCCGGCGTGTCCGCCGATCCGGTAACCGCGCAGGAGATCATGACCTTGCGTTGCATCGTGTTTTCCCCATGCTCATCATCGAGCCGCGGCGCTCACAGCCACGTTACAAGTTCCCCCCGCGCTGGCCCAGTCCAAAACGCTGGCACCTTAGAACGCGCCGGGCATATCCATGTCACCGCGGCGCGCCTTGCCACCCTTTGTGCGCTGCGCTAAGGCATTCCCGCCCTTCGACAATCCGATCGAGGACGAGCCAATCCGTACGTGCCTGCGGAATTTGCCGGCGTGATTTCCGCGAGCGACCGGCGAAACCTCGGAGCCAGCCGATGAACGAGCTCCTCCTGAGCTACCTTCCCCTCGTGATCTTCATGGGGGTTGCGCTGGTTATCGCGGTCGCGCTGCTGCTTGTGCCTTTTCTTCTCGCCTACAAGCAGCCTGATCCGGAGAAGCTCTCCGCCTACGAATGCGGGTTCAACGCCTTCGACGACGCCCGCATGCCGTTCGATGTGCGCTTCTATCTCGTGGCGATCCTCTTCATCATCTTCGATCTTGAGGTGAGCTTTCTGTTTCCGTGGGCGGTCGCGTTTGGCGACCTTGGGGCCTACGGCTACTGGTCGATGATGGTGTTTCTTGGCGTTCTCACCGTCGGCTTCATATATGAGTGGCGCAAAGGAGCGCTCGAATGGAACTAGCGCCGGCGGCCACCGCTCCGCCCGCGAGCGGCATTCTCGATCCGCACACCGGCAAGCCGGTCGGTGCGGACGATCGCTTTTTCGTGGGTCTCAACGCGGAACTGGCGGACAAGGGTTTTCTCGTCACCACCGCCAACGACCTCATCATCTGGGCGCGCACCGGCTCGCTCATGTGGATGACGTTCGGACTGGCCTGCTGCGCGATTGAGATGATGCAGATGTCGATGCCGCGTTACGATGCCGAGCGCTTCGGGTTCGCGCCGCGCGCTTCGCCACGCCAGTCCGACGTGATGATCGTCGCGGGCACGCTCACCAACAAGATGGCGCCGGCGCTGCGCAAGGTCTACGACCAGATGCCGGAGCCGCGCTACGTCATTTCCATGGGGTCGTGCGCCAACGGCGGCGGCTACTACCACTATTCCTATTCGGTCGTGCGCGGCTGCGATCGCATCGTGCCGGTCGATATTTACGTTCCCGGCTGCCCGCCCACCGCCGAGGCGCTGCTCTATGGCGTTCTGCTGCTGCAGAACAAGATCCGCCGCGTCGGCACGATCGAGCGCTGATGGACTTTCCGCGATGGACGAAACGCTCGAGAAACTCGGCGAACTCATCGCCGGTGCCCTGCCGGGCTCGATTGCGGGATATCAGGTTGGCCACGGCGAGCTGACCGTAACGGCAGCTGCCGGCGACATCGTCGCGGTTGCGACCTTTTTGCGCGACGACGAGCGTTGCCAGTTCTGGTGCCTGATCGACATCACCGCAATCGACTGGCCGGAGCGCGAGCGCCGCTTCGACGTTGTCTACCATTTGCTCTCCCCGAAACAGAACGTGCGCGTGCGCGTGAAGGTCGAGGTCGACGAGGGAGCGGCGGTACCGTCGATCGTCGGGGTGTTTCCCGGCGCCAATTGGTTCGAGCGGGAAGCGTATGATCTCTACGGTATCCCGTTTGCCGGGCATCCTGATCTGCGGCGGCTGTTGACCGATTACGGCTTCGAAGGCCATCCGCTGCGCAAAGACTTTCCGCTCACCGGCTTCGTCGAAGTCCGCTACGACGACGAGCAGAAGCGCGTGATTTACGAACCGGTGCGGCTGACCCAGGAATTCCGCAAATTCGAGTTCCTCTCGCCCTGGGAGGGACCGGGCTACGTGCTGCCCGGCGACGAAAAAGCGGGACAAAAAACCGATGGCAGCTGAACCCGCGGTGCGGAATTTCACCGTGAATTTCGGGCCGCAGCATCCGGCGGCGCACGGCGTGTTGCGCCTGGTGCTCGAGCTTGACGGCGAGGTGGTCGAGCGGGTCGATCCGCATATCGGCCTCCTGCATCGCGGCACGGAGAAGCTGATCGAGGCCAAGACCTATTTGCAGGCTATCCCGTATTTTGATCGGCTCGATTACGTGGCGCCGATGAACCAGGAGCATGCCTTCTGTCTGGCGGCGGAAAAATTGCTGCAGCTGGCGATCCCCAAGCGCGCGCAAGTCATTCGCGTGCTCTATTGCGAAATTGGCCGTCTGCTGTCGCACTTGCTCAATGTCACCACGCAGGCGATGGACATCGGCGCGTTGACCCCGCCGCTCTGGGGTTTTGAAGAACGCGAAAAGCTGATGACGTATTACGAGCGGGCGTCCGGTAGCCGCCTGCATGCCGCCTATTTTCGCGTCGGCGGCGTGCACCGGGATCTTCCGCCGAAGCTGATCGACGACATCTGGGCCTTTTGCGATCCGTTCCTTCAGGTCTGCGACGATCTCGAAGACCTGCTGACAGAAAATCGCATCTTCAAGCAGCGCAATGTCGACATCGGCACGGTCAGGCTCGCCGACGCCTGGGCCCGGGGATTTTCCGGAGTGATGGTGCGCGGCTCGGGCGCAGTCTGGGATCTGCGCAAAGCACAACCTTACGAATGCTATTCGGAGCTCGAGTTCGACATTCCGGTCGGCAAGAACGGCGACAATTACGACCGCTACTGCGTGCGCATGGAAGAGATGCGGCAATCGACCAGGATCATGAAGCAGTGCCTGGAGAAGCTGCGCTCGCCGGAAGGGCAGGGCCCGGTCACGGTCGAGGACAACAAGATCGTTCCACCCAAGCGCGCCGAGATGAAGCGCTCGATGGAGGCGCTCATCCATCATTTCAAGCTCTACACCGAGGGCTTCCACGTGCCGGCGGGGCAGGTCTATGCGGCGGTCGAGGCGCCGAAGGGCGAATTCGGCGTCTACCTCGTCGCCGACGGCAGCAATAAACCGTACAAATGCAAGATTCGCGCGCCCGGCTTCGCGCATCTGCAGGCGATGGATTTCCTCTCGCGCGGTTACATGCTCGCCGACGTCACGGCGATCCTCGGCTCGCTCGACATCGTATTCGGAGAGGTTGATCGCTGATGGCTGTACGTCGCCTCGCCGACCCCGCGATCCAGCCGAAAAGCTTCGCGTTCAGCGCGGAAAACCTCGCCTGGGCGAAGCAGCAGATCGCGAAATACCCCGAAGGGCGCCAAGTCTCGGCAATCCTTCCACTGCTGTGGCGCGCCCAGGAACAGGCAGGAGGCTGGCTGCCGGAGAAGGCGATTGAGCATGTCGCCGAACTCCTCAACCTCGCGCGCATCCGCGCGCTCGAGGTCGCCACCTTCTACACAATGTTCAATCTCGAGCCGGTCGGGCGCTTTCACGTCCAGCTCTGCGGCACCACGCCGTGCGTGCTGCGCGGCGCCGACGAACTGATCAAGCTGTGCCGCGCCAGGATCGGCGAGCCGCAACACATCACCGCGGATGGCACGTTCTCCTGGATCGAGGTCGAGTGCCTGGGCGCCTGCGTGAACGCCCCGATGGCACAGATCAATTACGATTATTATGAAGACCTTAGTCCCGATATCTTCATCCGGATTCTCGACGATCTCGCGGCCGGCAAACCGGTCAAACCAGGACCGCAAGTGGAGCGCCAGTCCTCTGCGCCGCAGGGCGGGGCGACCACATTGACCGATCCTGATCTCTATGCGGGTGGCAACGGCCGCGCTAAGCGCGAGCCGGCGTTGAGCGATACCAACGCCAAAAAGCCGGGCGAGGCAGCAAACATCCACGGGGCGGGCGTACCAAAGCCACCGACCCGAGATTCAAGCAGGAAGTCCTGATGCTCGCCGACAAAGACCGGATTTTCACCAATCTCTATGGCGCCCACGACTGGGGCCTGCGCGGCGCGGGCGCGCGCGGCGGATGGAACGGTACCAAGGAGCTCCTCGCCAAGGGCGCCGACTGGATCATCAGCGAGGTGAAGAACTCCGGCTTGCGCGGGCGCGGCGGCGCCGGATTTCCGACTGGGCTCAAGTGGTCGTTCATGCCGAAGAAGTCCGATGGCCGGCCCCATTATCTCGTGGTCAACGCCGATGAATCGGAGCCCGGCACCTGCAAGGACCGCGACATCATGCGGCACGACCCGCACCTCCTCATCGAGGGCAGCCTGCTCGCCGGCTTCGCCATGAACGCCAATACCGGCTATATCTACATTCGCGGCGAGTTCGTGCGCGAACGCGAGCGCCTACAGGCCGCGATCGACGAGGCCTACGAGGCTCGTCTGATCGGCAAGGATAACATCCACGGCTTTCCGTTCGATCTCATCCTTCACCACGGCGCCGGCGCCTATATCTGCGGCGAGGAAACGGCGCTGCTCGAGAGCCTCGAGGGCAAGAAGGGCGAGCCGCGGCTAAAACCGCCGTTTCCCGCCAATGTCGGCCTCTACGGCTGCCCGACCACGGTGAACAACGTCGAGTCGATCGCCGTGGTGCCCGACATCCTGCGCCGCGGCGCCCACTGGTTCGCCAGCATCGGCCGTCCCAACAACACCGGCACTAAAGTGTTCTGCCTCTCCGGTCACGTCGCCAAACCGTGCAACGTCGAGGAGGCGATGGGAATTCCGCTGCGTGAACTCCTCGAGCGTCACGCCGGCGGAGTGCGCGGCGGTTGGGACAATTTGCTCGCGGTCATTCCCGGCGGCTCCTCGATGCCGCTCATTCCGGCGCATCAGTGCGATAGCCTGCGCATGGATTTCGACGGTTTGCGCGAGCTCAAATCAGCGCTTGGCACCGCGGCCGTGATCGTGATGGACAAATCGACCGACATCGTGCGCGCCATGGCGCGCATCTCCTATTTTTACAAGCACGAGAGCTGCGGCCAGTGCACCCCGTGCCGCGAGGGCATGGGCTGGATGTGGCGGGTGCTCATGCGCATGGCGGAAGGCCGCGCGCAGAAGCGCGAGATCGACATGCTGATGGAAGTGACGACCCAGATCGAGGGTCACACGATTTGCGCGTTCGGCGACGGCGCCGCCTGGCCGGTGCAGGGACTCATTCGCCATTTCCGCCACGAGATCGAGCGGCGCATCGATGAATACACGGCGAGCCCGCATCCCGAGCCGGCGCAGATGGCAGCGGGTTAAAGCAATGGCGGCGCAATCGACGCAGCATCTCGCGCAGCTCAACATTGGACGGCTGCGCTGTGAAATCGGCGACCCGCGCATGGCGGAGTTTGTCGACAATCTTGCGCGGGTGAACGCCATTGCCGACCGAGCCGAAGGTTTCGTCTGGCGGTTGCAGGATGCGAGCGGCAATGCGACCGCCTATAGGCCGTATGGCGATGATCCGCGCATGGCCATCAACATGTCGGTGTGGGAGGACGTCGCCGCGCTGGAACGCTACGTCTGGCAGACCGTCCACAAGCGCGTCTATGGGCGCCGTCACGAATGGTTCGAGAAACCCGATGGAGCTTATTTCGTGATGTGGTGGGTGCCGGCCGGACACATTCCCACGATCGAGGAAGCCGTCGAACGCCTCGAACACCTCCGACGCCATGGGCCGAGCGATTACGCGTTCGGTTGGGAAAGCCTGCCTGCGGCGCAATTGTGGAAGACGGCGCGGTGCGCGTGAGGGACGAATGAGGCGATGGAATCGGTTTTGGCGCGGTATCACCGTGTTGGTCCGGTTGGACATCGCGGCGTGCATCATCCTTGCCGCTGGATTGTTGCTATGGCTGACGTGGCACTGACATGACCAAGCTCATCGTCGACGGCAAACAGATCGACGTCCCGCCCGAGTACACGCTGCTGCAGGCGTGCGAGGCGGCGGGCGCGGAGATTCCGCGCTTCTGCTACCACTAGCGCCGCTCGATCGCCGGCAACTGCCGCATGTGGCTGGTCGAGCTCAAAGGCTCGCCCAAGCCGGTCGCGTCCTGCGCGTGGGGCGTGCGTGATTGCCGGCCCGGACCGAACGGCGAGCCACCCGAGGTCCACACCAAGACGCCGATGGTGCGCAAGGCGCGCGAAGGTGTGATGGAGTTCCTGCTGATCAACCATCCGCTCGACTGCCCGATCTGCGACCAGGGCGGGGA
>Ga0182033_10000683_pt1 | contig 16231 bp, 17 predicted proteins | sample tim00Cox0000000H_FD_125968 | JGI IMG/M metagenome (GOLD analysis project Ga0182033, IMG submission 125968) | Lab enrichment of tropical soil microbial communities from Luquillo Experimental Forest, Puerto Rico - timezero.00C.oxic.00.000.00H | ecosystem: Environmental > Terrestrial > Soil >...
GGATGGCGTGGATGAGAATCGGTTTGTTGATCTTGTTGCGCGCTTCGACCTGCGCCAACAGCTGGTCGAGATAATGGATGTCCCAAGGTCCGTCGACCTTGGGGAGCATGATGACGTCGAGCTTGTCGCCGACCGCACCCACGATCTCTATCACGTCGTCGAGCGCCCATGGCGAATTGAGCGCGTTGATGCGCGTCCACAGGCCAGTCGCGCCAAAGTCGATGCTCTTCGCCATCTCGATGAAGCCCTTGCGTGCAGCCTCCTTAGCGTCGACCGGGATCGCGTCCTCGAGGTTTCCCAGTACCACGTCGACCTGGCGTGCGAGCTCCGGTACCTTGGCGCGCAGCTTTGCAATGTGCGGCGGCACGAAATGGATCATGCGCTCCAGCCGCACTGGAGGTTCGCGCAACGGTGCGGGCGCACCGATGGCAAGCGGGGCATAGAACTGACGCGGCGGCTTCATAACTTGTCCTTCCCGTTGCGTACGGTGCCCTTTAGAGGAATGCAAAGGCCGCGCCAAGTGGACAAAAAAAGCGCAAAGCCCCCCGTCCAGGCTCCGCGAGTCCTAGAGCGCTTCCCCACGCATCAGGCGCGGGAGCGACGCCGCCGGGGCCACGCCTTCCCGCATTACCGCGCGGCGCAACGGGCCGATGTGTTCCAGTCCATACAGTCCGAGCCCACGCAGCCCCTGCGCTGGCAGCAGATCGGCGAGCAGAGTACGGTTGAGCAGATCGACCGCCAGAGTGCGACTGCCGACGTCGGTGCGCCGCATCTCCTTGTAGGCGGCGAGTACGTCCGTGCCACCGATGTCCTCGCCGGCGCGGTGCGTAGCAATGACGAGCTCGCCAATCGCCGCGGCATCGCGCAGCCCGAGGTTTAGCCCCTGCGCGCCGATCGGCGGGATGACGTGCGCAGCTTCGCCGACCAACGCAATGCGGTTGTCGGCGAAGCGCTCTGCGGTGGCGACGCCGAGCGGAAACATTCCGCGACCCGGCTCGACCTCCATCTTGCCGAGGATCGAATGCGCGCCACGCCCAATCTCCATCGACAACGCCGCACCGTCGAGCGCGGCAATGTCGCCGGCCTGCGCCCGATCAAGCACCCAGACTAGGCTAGACCGCAGTCCCGGCAGCGGGACAAGCGTGAAAGGCCCGCTCTTGGTGTGGAATTCCGTCGAGGTATCGCGGTGCGAGCGGCTGTGGCGCAGGCATACGGTGAGGGCAGTCTGCGGATACTCGCGCTCCTCGACAGCGATGCCAGCGGTTTTGCGGCACAACGAGTGTCGGCCATCGGCGGCGACCACCAGCGGCGCGCACAGCGTGTCGCCGTTTTTGAGCGAGACGGAGACTTCGTCACCGCCGGTCTCGACCGCGCATACCTGATCTTCAATCAAGCGCAAATCGGTGTGCGTGCTGGCGCGCTGCTCTAGCGCCGCGACTAGATGTCGGTTCTCGATGTTGTAGCCGAAGGCTTCAAGTCCGATCTCGTCGGCCTCGAATTTGACCTCGGGTGCGCGCCATAGCCGGCCGGTGTCGTCGACAATGCGCATTATCTTTAGCGGGGCGGCCTGCCCGGCGCACAGGTTCCAGACGCCGAGTGTCTCGAGCGCGGTCACCGAACCATGGAGCAGGGTGGTGGTTCGGTTGTCCAGGCGCATAGGCCTTTTGCCTACTAGCACTGTGGTGATCCGGGCGCCGGCAAGCGTGACCGCGGCAGTCAGCCCCGCCGGGCCGCCACCGACCACAATCGCTTCGCTAAACGATTTGTTTCTTGCCAAAAGGCCCTGATCCCGTTGCAGATTAACCGATTAGCACGCGTGAAGCGGCGCGGAAACCACGCTAGTCCGATACCCCGCGCGAACGTGATGCGCTATGCAGGGAGACCATGAGCGAAACCGCGGAAAAGTTTACGCATCTGCCGCCGGCTGCCGGTCGGCTAGGCGCCGTGTTCGCGCGTCCGAAGGCGCTGGCCGCGATTTGCTGCGTTGCATTAGCGGGGCTCGGCTGGTTCGCGCTCGGTGTGATTTTCGCGGACATGAGCGCGCTCGAGACGTTCTGCCGGCCGCTCGCTGAACCTGTTGCCTGGAATGCAAACGGCTTGGCGATCATAGCGCTGATGTGGGGTGCGATGACGCTCGCCATGATGCTGCCGAGCGCCGCGCCGATGATCCTCACTTATGCGGAGATCGCCGACATGGCTGCGCGCAAGGGTGAGCGCATCGTCTCTCCCTTCGTGATCGCCAGCGGCTACGCGCTGGTGTGGCTCGGGTTCGCAGCGGCTGCCGCACTCGCGCAAGTCACTCTGACGCGCCTAGCGCTGATCGACAGCGGCATGACGGCGGCGAGCGGCTTATTCACTGGTGGCATCTTTATCGGCGCCGGGATCTATCAATTTTCCGCGCTCAAGCACGCCTGCCTTCGGCAATGCCGCCATCCGTTCCCGTTCTTCTTCGCCAACTGGGCGACGACACCGCGCGCTGTCTTTCGCCTGGGCGTCAAACAGGGGTGGTACTGCCTCGGCTGTTGCTGGGCGATGATGTTGGTGATGTTTGCCGTGGGTGTGATGAACGTGATCTGGATGGCGGCGCTAGGCGTGGTGATGACCCTCGAGAAGATCGGTAGCGGGAAGCGCGTCACCTACCTGACCGGCGCGGCGCTGATCGTGATCGGGGTCGCCTTCGTGCTGTTGGCGCTGGCGGCCCATTGGCCGCCGCGAGTTACATGAGTTAAAGAAATAGAGCGGGAGGAATGAGGTGGCGGAAAGTTGGACTTTGAAAGGCGAGATGGCGCTGTCATGCAGCTGCATGGTGTTCTGTCCATGCGTGCTATCGCTCGGTGAGCATCCGCCAACCGAAGATCGCTGCCAGACCTGGGCTGGTATCCGCATCGACGATGGTCATTTCGACATGGTTGATCTCTCCGGCATCAAGGTTGGGCTGATGATGGACCTGCCTGGCATCATGGCGCGCGGCAACTGGACGGCCGCCCTGTTCGTCGACGAGAAATCGTCGATTCAAGCGGTGAAGGCACTCACTCGAATCTTCACCGGCCGCGTCGGCGGCACCACGCACTTGCTCTCGATCCTGGTTGGGCAGTTCCTTGGCGTGCATCAAGTGCCGATCTCCTACGAGACGCAGGGCGACACGCGCATCATCTGCCTGGACAAATACGGCGGCGGGGCCATTAGCCCGATAAAAGGCAAGGAGCGGGAGCAGAGCGTGACGATCCGCAACAGCCAATACTGGATTGGCCCCGACGTGATTGTTTCGCGTGCCGACAAGTCACGCTTCCGCGGCTTCGGGCGCAATTGGAATCTGGCCGGCCGTTCGGCCGAGATTGTCAAGCTGGATTGGGGCAATCAATAAGTGGACCTTGCGACAGTTCGCGCTTTCGCCATTCACGTTTTCACCGCCAGCGGCGCGGCGCTAGCGTTTCTGGCCTTGATCTTCGCGACCGGCGAGCATTGGGCCGCGATGTTCTTCTGCCTCGGTCTCGCGCTGATCGTCGACGGCGTCGACGGCCCGCTGGCGCGCGAGTTCAATGTGGCCGAGGTCTTGCCGCGCTGGTCAGGCGTAACGCTCGACTTGATTGTCGACTACGTCACCTATGTGTTTGTCCCGGCCTATGCGATCGCGGCGAGCGGCCTGCTGCCCGATGGCCTTGCGATCCCGGCCGGCGTCCTCGTAGTGGTCAGCGGCGCACTCTATTTCGCCGACCAACAGATGAAGACCAAGGACAACTACTTTCGTGGTTTTCCGGCCCTATGGAATCTAGGCGCCTTCTACTTGTATCTGCTCAAGCCGCCGCTGTGGCTGGCTGCCGCGATGCTTGTCATTCTCGCCATCCTCACTTTCATTCCGGTTAAGTTTCTGCACCCGCTGCGCGTGAAGCAGTGGCGCCCTTTTAATGTTGCTTTGCTCGTCATCTGGGCTGTCCTCGCGCTGTTGGCAGTCATCAATAAATTGCAGCCAAGCGGCTACGTGACCGGGCCGTTAGTCGCGATAGCCCTTTATTTCTTTGTCGTGGGGCTGTTGCGCGCGCCCGCCTGATCGTGCTGGCTTCTCAAGCGGAACCCGGGAGATCTTCATGCCACGACCTGTACTTCTCATCGCCGGCGGCAGCCGTGGCATCGGCGCCGCGACCGCCATCATGGCTGGCCGACGCGGCTATGACGTCGCGGTTAACTATAAGAGCAACGCCAAGGCGGCCGCGCGCGTGGTCGACGCGGTGAAGGTGGCGGGTGGAAAATCGATCGCGATCCAGGGCGACATGGTGAGTGAAGCGACCGTCGAGCGCGTCTTTGATGAAACCGCCAAGACGCTTGGCCCGATCACCCATTTCGTGCACAGCGCCGGCATCGGCGGCAAGAATTCCAGGCTGGATGCGGCCAGCGCGGAAACCCTGCGCGACGTTATCGACGTCAACCTCTATGGTGGACTGCTATGCGCACGGGCGGCCGTGCGCCGCATGTCAACCGCCAGGGGTGGGCCGGGTGGGTCGATCTTATTGCTCTCCTCGATCGCAAGCGTGACCGGCGGCGCCGGCGAATACGTATTCTACGCCGCGGCCAAAGGCGGCATCGACGCGCTAACCAACGGCCTAGCGCGCGAGGTGGTGAAGGAGGGCATCCGCGTCAACGCCATTCGCCCGGGTCCGACCCACACCGAGATCCATGAGCCGGGACGGCTTGAGCGCATCACGCCTTTGTTGCCGATGGGCCGGCCCGGAGAGCCAGACGAGATCGCCGAAGCGATCCTATTCCTGCTCTCGGACGCTGCCTCCTACATCACCGGAGCGGTACTTAACGTATCGGGCGGCCGATAGCTGCCCACCTTGCGCCAGACGAGCGGCTGCCTATGATCGCCGCCGAAATTCTTCCAACTGCAATTTGCCAAAAGTTGAGGGAGTGAAAAAATGGTCGCGGCAGTGCGCGTTCACAAACACGGCGGTCCCGAGGCGTTGGTCTTCGAGGACGTTCAGATTCCGGCGCCGGGCCAGGGTCAAGTCAAGATCAAGCAGCATGCCTGCGGCGTGAACTTCATCGACACCTATTTCCGTATGGGCATGTACCCATCACCGGTCGGAATGCCGTTCATCGCCGGCAACGAAAGTGCCGGCGAGGTGATCGCGGTCGGCCCCGGCGTCACTGATGTCAAGGTTGGCGACCGTGTGGCCTTCGTCGGCCCGCTCGGAGGATATGCGGCGGAGCGCCTGATCCCAGCTGATCGCGCGGTCAAGCTGCCGAACAACATCACCTACGAGCAGGCCGCCGGCATGATGCTGAAGGGCATGACCGTTCAGTATCTGCTCAACCGCACCTTCAAGGTCGAGAAGGGTACCGTCTGCCTGATCCACGCCGCCGCCGGTGGCGTCGGCCTGATCGCTTGCCAGTGGGCAAACCATCTCGGCGCCACGGTGATCGGAACCGTCGGTTCCAAAGAAAAGGCCCAGCTCTGCAAGAAGAACGGTTGCCATCACACCATCCTCTATCGCGACGAGGACTTCGTCGCGCGCGTAAAAGAGATCACTAGCGGCAAGTTGTGTGACGTGGTTTACGACGGCATCGGCAAGACTACGTTCCCAGGGTCGCTCGATTGCCTACACCCGCTCGGCTATTTCGTGTCCTTCGGCAGCGCCTCCGGCCAGATCGAGGCGTTCAACATCAACATCCTGCAGACGAAGGGCTCGCTGTTCGCTACGCGGCCTACGCTCAATCACTACGCCGCCAAGCGCGATGACCTCATGTCAATGGCCAAGGACCTGTTCGAGAAGGTTGGCTCGGGCGCGGTGAAGATCCCGATCAACCAGAAATATCCGCTGAAGGAAGCGGCACAGGCGCACAAGGATATGGAAGGGCGCAATACCACGGGATCAACGATCCTCATCCCGTAGCCGCCGGTGAGTGACCCGCCAAAGGCTTACGGCCGCTTCGCGACATTTGCGCTGGGAGCGATCGCCTTGCTCACCGGCCAGATGGCGGCGCTGCTGGCGTTGACCGCCTGGTTCGGCAACGGCATCGGCGGAATACCGGAATTTAACGGCGACGGTGTGGCGATCACGCTGGTCATCGCGGCCTCGACGCCGGTAGAGATCCTGCTGCTGGTTCTTTTTGCCCAGCGCGTTAGCGAAAGAGCCGCTGGTTACCTCGGACTCGTCTGGCCGCGCCGTGGCGAAGCTATATTCGGTGTTGTCGTCATCGTGGCAATGATCGGCGTCAGCGATCTGTTCAGCTGGCTCGCTGGCCGCACCCTGGTGACGCCGTTTCAGGTCGACATTTATACGACGGCGCGGGTCGCCGGCTGGGTGCTGCCGCTTTGGGTTGCTGTCGTGGCGATCACGCCAATCGGCGAGGAGCTCTTGTTCCGCGGTTTCCTGTTCCGCGGCTGGCTGAAACGACCGCGCGACGTATGGCCCGTCATCTTCGCCACCTCGGCGCTGTGGGCCGTCATCCATCTGCAATATGATTGGTACGTTATCGTGCAGGTCTTCGCCTTCGGCCTCGCACTCGGCTGGATGCGCTGGGCGACCGGCTCGACTCTGCTGACCATGCTGCTGCACGCGTTGATCAACACCGAGGGCATGATCGAGACCGTTATCAAGGCAGATTGGTTGCGCTAGAGATGCGTGGCGATTTTGGCGAAGGCCGGATGTTGGTTGAAGCCACCCGTTGCCGGTAGGCGCGGCAGTCCGATTACGCCGATGCCGTGCGCGAACCGGGCGATGCTGGCGACCGTGTCGTCGAGCTCGACCGGGTTGCGCTCGCTTTCGCTCACCACGATGGCGGCGACCCTGAGGTGGCGCTGCGCCAGCACGTCGAGCGCAGTGAGCGTGTGGCTGATGGTGCCGAGATAGCCGCCGACCACCAGAAGCAGCGGATTGTTCAAGGCCGCCATCCAGTCGAGTACGGTGTGCTCAGCGTCGAGCGGCACCATAATGCCGCCGACGCCCTCGATGAACAGCATACCGCTTGTCGCGCGGACTGCCTGACGGCTGAATGTAACGAGTTCCTCGAAGTTGATGCTGCGGCCTTCGCGCGCCGCGGCAATGTCCGGCGCCAACGGTGCGCGGAAACGCCAGGGCGCGATGCGGTCGATCTGGTCGGCCGAGACCTCAAGGCCGAGCGCGGCGAGTAGTACCGCAGGGTCGCTGGTGTCCACCACGGACGGATCGTAGCCGCTTACGACCGGCTTGATCGCCTGCACGGCCTGACCAGCCTCGCGCAAATAGCCGATCAGTCCTGCTATGACGAAAGTCTTGCCGATGTCAGTACCAGTCGAGGTGACGAAGTAGGCCGCCATGATGTCAGCGCTTCATTATCTTGTCGCGCACGATGTCGGCGAGCCGCTCGATCGCCTGGTCGGAGTGCTTGGCGGTGAAGGTCAAACGTAGCCGGGCCGTGCCGGCCGGCACCGAGGGCGGACGGATGGCGGCGGAGAAATAACCCTCCTCAACGAGCATCCGCGAGGCGGCGAGCGTGGCTTCTTCATCGCCAATGATCACCGGCACGATCGGGCTCTGTGCTTCGGCGAGGCCGACGTGGCGCGTGAACATCTTTGCCTTCCGGAGGGGCGTCGCGGCGTAATCCTGGTCGCGTTCGATCAAATCGAGCGCCGCGATGGCGGCGGCGACGCAAGCTGGCGGCAGACCGGTGGAATAGATCAGCGTGCGCGCTCGGTTGCGGATCAGATCGACAACCGGCCGCGATGCGCACAGGTAGCCGCCATAGGAACCGATCGCCTTCGACAGCGTGCCCATTTGCAGCGGCAAGGGAATATGCGTGTTGCCGACGAAGCCTGAGCCGCGCCCGTCGCCAACCACCCCGAGCCCATGCGCATCGTCGGACATCAGCCAGGCGTCGTGCTCATCGGCGACCGCGAGCAGATCGGCGAGCGGGGCGAGGTCGCCGTCCATGGAGAAAACGCCATCGGTCACGATAAGCGCGTGATCGTGGCTGGAGCGATGGCGCGCCAGCAGCTTGCGCGCCTCCGCGACATCGTTGTGACGGAAGGTAAGCACCTTGCCGCGCGACAGTTCCGCTCCGGCGAACAGGCAAGCATGCGATAGCTCATCCACCAGTACCAGTCCCTCGCGACCAATCACCACCGGAATGATGCCGGTATTGGCGAGATACCCGGAACCGAACACGACCGCGGCCTCGGTCTGTTTGATGCGGGCCAGCCGCACCTCCAGTTGGGCGTAGAGCGGGTGGTTGCCCGTGACGAGCCGCGAGGCGCCGGAGCCGACGCCGTATTTCTCGATGGCGTCAATCGCCGCTTGCTTGATCGCCGGATGCTGGGTCAGGTTGAGATAATCGTTGCAAGAGAACGACAAGAGGCGCTTACCGTCGCGTTCAATCCAAAGGCCATCTTCGCGCAAGCTCTCGGTGAGCGTCCGCCGCAGGTGGCGGCGCTGCAGATCCTCGAGCTTATCCTGTGCGTAGCGGTCGAGCGACTTCATGGTGACCTTAGCTATCACAACAGGCAAAATGGTGCTGGAACAGTTAGGGAAGCGCCAAATGGCGGGCGATGCCAGCAAAAACGACGCAACGCCTGAGTGGTATGCGAGGGGCCTGCCACATATCTGGCGGCCCTATGCCCAAATGAAGACGGCTTCGCCGCCGCTGCCCGTCGTCCGTACGTACGGCTCGCGCATCGTGCTCGCCGACGGGCGCGAATTAATCGATGGTATCGCCAGCTGGTGGACCGCCTGCCACGGCTATAACCATCCGCACATTCGCGCGGCGGTGGAACGGCAGCTCAGGGACATGCCGCACGTGATGTTCGGCGGGCTGGTGCATGAACCGGGCCTGGCGCTGGCGCGACGGCTCGCCGCGCTGCTGCCAGGCGGACTCTGCCGCGTGTTCCTTTCCGATTCCGGCTCGGTCGCGGTCGAGGTCGCGCTCAAGATGGCTGCGCAGTACTGGATCAATCGCGGGGTGCGCCGGCGCACGCAGTTTGTTGCCTTTAGGGGCGGTTACCACGGCGACACGACGGGCGCGATGGCGGTAAGCGACAGCGAAGAGGGCATGCACTCTGTCTTTGCCGGATTGCTGCCGCAGCATCAACTCGCCGATTTGCCGGAAAATGATGCCAGCGCCAATGCGCTCGAAAGATTGCTGCGCGAGCGCGACACAGTTGCCGGGATCATCGTCGAGCCGCTAGTGCAAGGCGCCGGCGGCATGAAATTCCATGACGCCTCGGTGCTTAAGCGGCTGCGCGCTCTAGCCGACAAATATGAGCTGCTGTTGATCTTTGACGAGATTTTCACCGGCTTCGGCCGCACCGGCACGCTGTTCGCCTGCGAAGCGGCCGGTGTCGCACCCGACATCATTACCCTTTCGAAGGCGCTGACCGGCGGTACGCTGGGCCTTGCCGCGACCATCGCGACCGACAAGGTGTTTAGCGCATTCTGGTCCGATCGTGCCGACCAGGCGCTTATGCACGGTCCGACTTATACAGCAAACGCGCTGGCCTGCGCCGCCGCCAACGCATCGCTCGACCTGTTCGAGACCGAGCCGCGGCTACAACAAGTCGCGGCGATCTCGGCGGCGTTGTCGCGCGGTTTGGCGCCTTGCCGCAATATGCCGGTCGTCAAAGATGTGCGCGTGAAGGGATCGATCGGCGTGGTCGAGCTGGAGGGGATCGGCAATCTCGAGGCTTTGCGCGCGAGCTTTGTGGAACAGGGCGTCTTCGTGCGCCCGTTCGGCAAAATCATTTATCTGACGCCTGCTTTCACCATCGCCAGCGACGAACTGAAGACTTTGACCGACGTCATCGTGAACGTCGTGCGCTCCCTTTAATCGTGGGGAAAATAATGTCTGCCTATACCGGACTGGTTATAGACACGCATCATCATATCTGGCTACGCAAGGACGTGGCATGGCTCGCCGATCCGCCGATCCCGCGCATGTTCGGCGACTACTTTGGCATCCGCCGGGATTACCCGGTCGAGGAGTTTATACAGGAGGTTATGGCCGTCGGCGTCACGAAGTCAGTGCATGTCACCGCCATGTGGGGGCCGACTCGCGCGCTTGAGGAGACGCGCTGGCTGCAAGCGGTTGCCGACAAACACGGCTTCCCGCACGGCATCGTCTGCAACGCCAACCTCGCCGATCCGGATGTGGAAAGCGCGCTGAAGGCACAGAAGCAGTTCCCCAATCTACGCGGCGTGCGACAGATGCTTTACTGGGACAAGGATCCGAGGCAGGGCGCGCCGCACATCGACTTCTGTAACGATCGCGATTTCCGCCGCGGCTTTGCGCTGTTGGAAAATTACGAACTACATTTTGAACTGCAGGTGTTTGCCTGGCAAGCAGCACATGCAGTCGAACTGATCAAGGCCTTTCCGAATGTGCGCATGATCTTGGTGCACGCCGGAATGCTGACCGAACACACGCCGCAGGCGATCGATCAATGGCGAGCCGCGCTCACGGCGATGGCGGCATTTCCCAACTTGCATGTCAAGATCTCTGGGCCGGGCATGTTCACGAGCGGTCTGACCCATCCGCACGCGCGGCAGTGGATCCGCGACGTCATCCAGATTTTTGGCGTCGACCGCGTCATCTATGGCAGCAATTTCCCGCTGGAGAAGTTGCACGCGAGCTACGTGGACTTCTTTGCGCACTATAGCCGAGTTCTCGGCGAATATTCCGAGGCCGAGCAGCGCAAAGTGCTGCACGACAACGCGGTGAAGTTTTACCGGCTCTAGTCTGTGCTTTGCTCGGCCGTGATGGGACCGGTGCGCGGCGGCCGCACCACGGTCACCGTGCAATTGGCCTCGGCTGCGACCTTTGCGGAGACGCTACCGAGCAACGAGCGAATCAGCGAATTCTCCCGCGCCCCGAGCAGGATGTGGTCGACCCGATTGTTATTGGCGAACTCCAGGATGGCGGCGGCGGGGTCGAGGGCTTCCAGCACGTGCACGGTGAGCCGGGAAGCCTCGAGCTTCAGCGGCTCCGCCCAGTGTCGTAAGGCGACCAGTCTGTCGATCTGCTTGTTGTGGCCCTTCTCGTCGAGCGTAAAGTCGATGGTGATGCGGCTTTGCTTGCGCACGTTGAGACAGGCGAGGCGGGCGGCAGGCAGCGTCGCCAGGATGCGGCCAGCGGTGGTACGCAGCGCCTCATGCAGCGGCACGGAGCCTTCCGTGAGATCGATCGCCACAGCGATGATCGGCGCCGCGAACAACTGATCATTGAGTGACGGCCTTATCTGCGGCAGTGTGTCTGGTTTGAACCGTCGGCGTATTACCGTGCGGAACGGGTCACGCTCGACCTTCTCGGAGCGCTTGGTCAGCCGCACTTGGTCAGGGTGGCTGAGATCGAAAGCAAGTTGCGCCGCGGTCGGGTAGCGCCAGGCTGGCTCGATCTCTAGGCAACGCAGCACGATCTCCTGCAGCCAGGGTGGATAGTCGGGGCGTAGCTTGCGCGGCGGCACCGGATCGCGCCAGAGTCGGCGGCGCATGCCCCGCAGCGTCTCGGATTCGCCGAACGGGCGAATACCGGTCGAGAAAAAATAAAGCAGCACGCCCAGGGCAAACAGATCGCTGCGCGGATCGCTACGCATGCCACGTAGCTGCTCCGGAGACATATAGGGCGCGGTGCCGAACGGTAGGCGGAATTCTTCCTGCATCAGGTCCGGCAAGCGGTCATGATGCGACAGTCCGAAGTCGAGCAGTACCGCTTCGCCATTCGGGCGGAACATGATGTTGCTCGGCTTGATGTCGAGATGAACGACATGCTGGCGGTGCAGGTCGTCGAGCGCGGTGGCGACCTTGACACCAATTTGCGCAATCTCGGCATAGGGGAGCGGCAGTTCAGGGAGCCGTGCCAGCAGCGAGGTGCCAGCTATCGTTTCCATCACGATGTAAGGCTGGACCGAAAAATCGCCGGCGCTGATAAACTTCGGTACATGCACGCCGGAAAGCCGCGGCAGGATCATCTGCTCCATTTCGAAGCTGACGATGGCCGCAGGGTCGGCGCCTTCACCGATCCGTGGCACCTTCATCAATATAGGCAGCGCAATGCCGGGCTTTGTGACACTCCACAGAATCGCCATGCCGCCGGAGTGCACGAGCGCTTCGAGCCGGTAACCGTCGACGGTTGTGCCGGGCTCGTGCAGCGGCCGGACCATTTATCGCCCCAAGAACAGACGCTCAGCCAGCCAGATCGGCAGCCCTTTCCTGCGGATGCGATTGGCGGCCTCTTCGATGTCGTAGGCGGCGCGACAATAAGTGAGCTCGCTCTTTTCGGTGTCGAGCATGCCGTAGCAGGCCGCCGGATTGTTGTCCCGCGGCTGACCGACCGAGCCGAGCACCGCCAGCCATCGGCGCCCCGGCAGCAACGGCACGGCTGCGCCGGTCGTCGGCGTAAAGGCGGACATCTTGGCCGTCGCCGACATACTGTACAGCGCCGGGTGATGGATGTGGCCGCAGAACGTGATGTGGGCTGTAGTGGCGGTAAGGCTGCGCGCAGCTTCCATGGTGCCCGTCACGTAGGTCCAAGCGCGCGGATTGCTCGCTTCCGAGTGCACGTAGAGTCGGTCACTTTCATGATGTTCGAAGGGCAGGCCGGCGAGGAAGCGTCGCTCCCTTGCCCCGAGTTCGCCGCGCGTCCATTCGATTGCGATCTGGGCAAGCTGGTTCATGTGCTCGCGAGGGGTGCCGATGGCACTGTCGTGATTGCCCAGGACGGCGACGGCACCCTTGTTGACCAGTTCCATGACGGTAGTCACCACCCATTCCGGATCGGCACCATAGCCGACGTAGTCGCCCAGCAGGATGATGCGTTCCGCGCCGTCTGCGCGCGCCTGAGCCAGGCAAGCTTCAAAAGCCTGCCGGTTGGCGTGAATATCGGCGAAAAGGGCGATCAGCACGGTTTGACCCCGGTTACTTGACCGTGACCCGATTGCGTCACAGAGCGTTGATCTTTGTCAAACGGCCTTCATCGCCTTTGGAATTTGATACGGCTTGCGCCTTGGTGTGGACACAAGCCGGATCAGCCATAGACTTAAGTCACGTGTCGTGTGGCCGACTCGACCAGCACAATCACGCTGTTCAAATAGGGGTAGTCATAATTGTAGCTCGATTGTAGCTCGGCACCTGAGCCAGTTCGACATGCGGCCGTGCTCCGAGGCTGCCTCGCCGTTCAGATAGAGCGTCGGCGCTACCGGTAAGCGTAGACGGAACGTATGTTGAATGGTGTAATCGCGGCGACGAGCGTTGCCGCCGAGGCGCTCGACAGCGCTCCCGCCAGAATGGCAAGAACGAACACATCCTCTACGCGCCGGGCGGATTGCGCATTTCGGCAGCCGTCGTTTTGCGTAAAGGTGGTCGCCGATGAAATACGCAAGTTGAGAAGCTAAAAACCGACGACGCTGCCGTGCAAATCGTATGCGTCGGCGCGCTCGATCTTCACCGTCGCGATTTCCCCCACGCGTAACGGCCGCCGGCTCTCCACGTAAACCGCGCCGTCGACTTCCGGCGCATCGCCCATCGAGCGGCCCTTTGAGACCGCGGAACCGACTTCGTCGATGATGACTTGCTCGCGCGTGCCGATCTTGCGCTTGAGCCGGCGTGCGGAAATTTTCTGTTGTGTCTGCATGAATCGGTGCCAGCGCTGCTCTTTGATCTCGTCGGGCACGGCGCCAGCAAGGTCGTTGGCAGCAGCGCCGCGTACCGGTTCGTATTTGAAGCAGCCCACGCGGTCGAGCGCGGCTTCTTGGAGCCATTGCAACAGCATTTCGAAATCAGCCTCGGTCTCGCCGGGAAAGCCTACGATAAAGGTCGAGCGGAGCGTCAGCTCGGGACAGATTTTTCGCCAGCGCGTGATACGCTCCAGCGTCTTTTCTTGCGCAGCTGGGCGACGCATGCGCTCGAGCACGTCGGGACTCGCGTGCTGAAAGGGGATATCGAGGTAGGGCAGAATCTTGCGCTCGGCCATCAGCGGGATGACCTCATCGACGTGCGGGTAGGGGTAAACGTAATGCAGCCGTACCCAGACGCTAAGTTCGCTTAACGCGCGCGCTAAATCGATGAACTTCGCGCGCACGTCCCTATCGCGCCATCGGCTCGCTGCGTATTTGAGATCGACACCATAGGCCGACGTATCCTGCGAGATGACCAGCAGCTCCTTGACGCCGGCCGCGGTGAGCTTCTCGGCCTCGCGCAGCACTTGGGCGGCCGGGCGCGAGACAAGATCTCCGCGTAAGCGCGGGATGATGCAGAAAGAGCATCGATTATTGCAACCCTCGGAAATTTTCAAATAGGAATAGTGCCGCGGCGTCAACTTGATACCCTCCGGCGGCACCAAATCGAGGAACGGATCATGCCGCGGCGGCGCCGCGCGATGCACAGCCTCGACCACGGCCTCATATTGTTGCGGACCGGTGATTGCCAGCACATCCGGGTGGGCAGCGAAGATGCTTTCCGGCTCCGCGCCCATGCAGCCGGTCACAATCACCTTGCCATTCTCCTTCAATGCGCTGCCGATCGCTGCGAGCGACTCCGCCTTGGCACTGTCGAGGAAGCCGCAGGTGTTGACGATGACGAGGTCGGAGTCCTGGTGCTGACGCGAGATCTCATAGCCCTCGGCACGCAGGCGCGTTATGATGCGCTCGGAATCCACAAGCGCCTTCGGGCAGCCAAGCGAGACGAAGCTCACCCTAGGGGCGACGTTGTTGGGCTTTTTCTCCGGATCGAGCATGCCGGGGAGCTAGGCGTGATCGGCGGCGAGATCAAGGCGCGTCGCAGCGATTCCGTATCGTCGCGGCTTCCGCGTAGAATTTCTTCTCCCAGGCCTTCTCGTTGTACATGCCCTCGCGGATGAAGGGGGTGAACACAGCGAGATGTAGCAGTAGCCAATTGAGGAAATTGGCCGGGAAACGCAGCGGCTTGCGGAAATCGACAAATAGCACTACGCGCGTCTGAGGTGTGTAGTTCCACGCCTCATGCTCATAGGCGTCGTCGAACACCACCGCTTCGCCTTCTTTCCAACGGTAGATATCCTTCTCAACGCGAATGCCGAGCTGTTCGCGGGGCTCCGGCACAATCAGCCCCAGTGTAGGCGCAGCACGCCGTTATATGGCCCGCGATGCGGCGGCAAGTGCTTGCCCGGCTCGAAGATCGAGAACATCACTGTGATCAGTCCCGGGATCTTCTGACAAATGCTCCAGGTTTTTGGGCAGCGCTCGATATTCCTATCGGAGCGGAAGCCGTAGCCACATAGCATAAAAGACTTCCACCCGTGGTCTTGGCTGATGGTGGCGATGTCCGTCGCGAGCTCATGGAATCCGGGCAGGTCGTCTTTGCGGGTGAGCACGCGATCTAGCTCGCCGCGGACCAGGCGCCACTCGCGCTCGATTTCCCTGATCCAGGGAAACACCGCTTTGTCGTATATGGGCGGATTGCCCACCTTGCTGTACTTGAGATTCAGCCTTTCTACCCAAGCGACGACGCCCATGAAGACGCGGATGATAAGGCTCGGCCGAGTAAGCGGCTTGATGCCGGCGGTCTCGAAATTTTGGATAGCATTTTGGACGGTTTCGGGCGCCTGTCCTGCGATACTCAAGGCTCTCCTCGCAACAACTTCGTCTGGGTAGCACAATAGCGATGGTGAAGTGCCGACGGAAGCGCATTGGCGGCAGGGCGCCGGGGAGCTATGCTCTGTCGGCAAAGGTAAGCAATGAAGCCGGTCGCGTTTCTATTCGCAGTAGGCGTCGTCCTGATGATCGCACCGCCGGCGGTTGCGGGCGAAGCGCCGCTATGGCGCTACAACCGGCACAGCCCAGGGCCGCCTTTTCCGCACAGCGGCCGGGCACAATCGGTCTGGGACTCGCTTGCCTGTTGGGACAACTGCGGCTCTTATTCGACCTGGAATCTGGTCGCCTGCCTGGAACGCGACACGCAAGGACATTGCCTGAAATACACCAACGCGGCGGACCGCTACTGTCAGCGCGAATGCCGCACAAGGGGCGGACCACTGCTGCCGATCGATACGTTGTTTCCGCTCGCATACTGAACGAATGTCTCTATCATTCTTTCGCCGTCCTCACGCGCGAGCGCGCCGCGCTGGTTGAGTCTGCGGAGCGCAGGGTGAAGCTATCCTAACTTCGGCCAGGTTGTGTTTTTCTCAGAAAATTTAGCTCGAGGCTTCTCTCACAAATACATACCCCAACGTGCTCGCCGCGACCCCCGAACCACCTTATTTATGCTCGCGCTGGATTTTGCGTAAACATCCA